>Ga0209550_10003882_pt1 | contig 14181 bp, 13 predicted proteins | sample LauGreSuBDMM15SN_2_FD_187567 | JGI IMG/M metagenome (GOLD analysis project Ga0209550, IMG submission 187567) | Freshwater lake microbial communities from Lake Michigan, USA - Su13.BD.MM15.SN (SPAdes) (version 5) | ecosystem: Environmental > Aquatic > Freshwater > Lake | place: Lake Michigan...
GAAGAAACCGATAAAAACTATGAAAATAATAAATTTATCTTATTTAATAGGTTATCTCACTATATTCAGTATTAAATAATTTAAAGGAATTATTATATAAGTCAACTCTATACCAACTACAATCATAGTAATGGTAACAACCATGCATTACTATCCCATATTCATCAATTATTTCATCTACAAATCCAATAATAATTATTTTATCATACCAAATTCGTTTACGTTCTGAATTTATAACAAATTTTAAAGAAGAATTTTTAACCAATTGTATAGTAGATAATTTATTAAATATAGTATTATTTTTGTTTAATTGTGGAATATATTTACCGTTTCTTAATTTATGATAACCTACTAATTCCAATATATAATTACGAATATCACTAGGGACGCTGTTAATAATGTAGTGTATTATTTTATTCATTATCGCCATATCCAATAATTTCTTATTTATGAACTCTTCAATTACTAATACTTCATTCTCTACCACTTCAGTCATTATTTGTTGTATTTGTTGTATTTGTTGCATTTGTTGTATTTGTTGTATTTGTTGCATTTGTTGTATTTGTTGCATTTGTTGTATTTGTTGCATTTGTTGTATTGTTGTATTGTTGTATTGTTGAATATAATATGTATTATTATATTCAATTTTAATTTTAATTTATTGGTAAAAGTGCAACTTCAATAGCATCTTCTACATGTCTTTCTAATAAATTTATGTTATATTTTCTTGTATTTATTTTTCTATCTTTAAAAGGAGTTTTCCATTTTCCATCACAATCAAAAAATACAGTGTAATAAATCTGTTGTTTATCTAATTCAAAGTCACGAATACTATTATGAGATAATGCAGCCTGTTGACACTTATATTCTCCCGCAGATGAAAACGCAATTTGACCAACACTATCAATTCCAATAGAACTAATTCCCATAATAGGAGTAGGGGTTAAAATGACCCAAGCTTTTTTTCCAGATATATTATTTATTTTTACAACAGGATTGAGACCTATTATTCTACCAAAATTAAATTCAGCAGCTGGATTTGATACAGCTCCTACAAGAGCACCTAAATTTAAACCTCCTAATGCTCCCAAAAATCCAGATGATTGTGGGTTAACTCCACGTAATGAATCTATTCTTTTTTGTTCATCAGAAGTTAAAATATCGTCTTCATCATATTTACCATTATTTTCACTCATTATAATTTAAATAAATATAAAAAAACTGTTATTAAAACAAATTTATTTTTTGTTTTTTTTGTTTTTTTTTGTTTTTTTATTACTCTTCTTTTTATCCTTTTTATTAGTCTTCTTTTTACCCTTTTTATTAACTCCTTTTCCTAAGTCTTTTTTTAATTCTTTATATTTTGTTCTATATTCTAAATCTATACTATCTAATAAATCTCGTTGTTCATTTTTTTCTCTTTTAATTCTTTCTTTATCGTTATTTTCAATATACCTAGGAAATATAAAGCTAAATCGCGTTAAATGATGTTTAATTGTTTCATCTAGTGTTATTTTAATAATTCCTTCTTCCATTAGAGTTCCAGCAATTGAACTCATGTATGTAGTTTTTCCATAAGAGTTTTTAATTATTAAGAAGAATTCACCATTCTGAATATCATAATTAACAATTGTCATAATGTGATTCTCTCCTCCAATTGAAATATAATATCCATTATCAATAACATATTTAATTAGTTGTATTGTTAATATATTATTTGTATTGTCTGATGTGTCTGTTTCTCCAATTAATTTTGTAAGTATTCTTTTTACATCATTTACTCTGGTAATATTAAATGATTCTACTGTAAATTCATTATCTTCAATTGTAAAAAATTGATTAATAAATGTTTCACATATAGAATAAATTTTATATAAATATTTATCATCAAAACCTTCAAAGTCTGAAAAAATTCTTAAAATAGTTTCTTTATTTCCCATTTCTTTGTAAATAAAATGATCAATAAACCAATTTAGTGTGTGAACAATACTAGCACCTTCCTTTCCACAACCAAATTGTTTTGTTATTAGTTTGTAAATATAAACATATATAATTAAATTATTAAAACTATGTTCTGAACAAGGTATATCACTTTTAAATATATTCAACATATTTTTATAATCGTAATATTCGTCGCAAATTTCACTTTCTTCCAATGGATAAAAAAAATCTGGTATTGTTTGACGTATTGCATTTAAAATGATACGTGTAGAAGTATGAGCATAACATGTACCTTCAGTTCCTTGATTTGCAATATTTGTAGATATTGTTTTTATCATCTTATATAATATTTACATATTATAAACAATTCTTATATAAAAAGTTAAATTATTATATATATTTCCATATTTTTCTCTTACAGTTGTATCAAAATCGTTTACTATAGCAGGAGCATCTTCATCTCTTAGTTCAGCTGTTCCTTGACCTCCTTCAACAATTTCTATTTCTTGATTTCTACTAATTTGAAATATTTCATATACATTATTCTTTATATATTCAATAAAGTTTGAAATACATATATATCCAGGTATATTAATTGTGCTTCTTTGCCCTGTATGAGCAACTTTAAAATGCATTGGAATATATTCATCAATATTATTAGAATTTGAGTTAGTTGTCATGTTAGTTTTTCTTTTATTATTTCCGTAATATTAATAAGTAATTTCAATTTTTTATTAATAAGTATTTTCAATTTTTATTGTTAGTATTACTAATTTAAATTTCCTGTATTTTTTGCACGTGGTACATCATTACCTAAATTTTGCGGCATTGGACCGAAAATATTTAATGTACCATTTGTTAACGGAACCCTCCAAAAGCTAATCCAATCTTTACCATTTTCCATAGGTTCAATAACACCCATATGTGAATCAGGTGCCAAAGCTAAAACAATATATTTTGCTAAAATGAATTGACTTTGAAATATTTGTTCAGGACTCATACGAGCAAACCATTCATAGTGATTACGCTTTAAAATCATATCAGCAGGAATCCATATACCATACATTTTTCCATAAAAGTGAATATAATCGTCACTTAATAATGTCTCAACCGTTACAGTTTGATCATCAACTGTTCTAGTTCCTACATCTGTTCCAGGAATTAAACGCACCTTTCCTTTTGTTATTTTATCATCACACCATCTATCAAATTCTCCTAAAAATTTAGCCTGGGCAGTATAATCATCAGAAATAGTTCTCTCCATAAAATTAATAAACTCTTTAACCGTGTGATTTTCTTTTTTAGCTCCCATAAAATTAGCATCTGGATAAAATAGTTTGTTAGTTGAAGTTATATTTATATCGTAATTTTCACAGACAAACATTGAATCGTCATTTGTACCTTTATTATACATACCAATTAAATCTCTAAAGCATAAAAATGAAATAGGAACTTTTAAACCTCCATAAGTATAAATTAATTTTGCCATAGCAAGTTGTCTAACATAGCATTTCATTGGATCAGCAAGAATGTCTATATTAATATTCCAATTTGGAATAAGTTTTTCAAATGAACCATCATCAACCATAACAATTTTAAATGATTGGTCACAATTTTTAATAATACTTTTAACGGTTAAATATAAGTAAGGCTGATTTAGTTCGTTAGAACTTCTAGAACCAAAACTTAACCAATTACGTGAGTTGTATTCATGGGGAATATGGATCCATAATATGGGTTTTTTGCTCTTATCTAAAGTTTTATCTTTTAGTAAATACTTTTTAATCTCACCATAATCATCAAAACTGTTTGTTCTAGATTGCTTTTCAAGATATTTTTGATAAAGTATTCCTAATGATATAAGTATGACAAATAATATAATATAATTAGCTACTAACATATATTATAATTTTATATTATATTTTTCTTTACTTTAGTTATAACATTTTAATAAAATTGAAACTAATATATACTATACAATAGTAATACAATTATATACAATAAAATGGCAACTGATAATGAAATGTATAGATATTATGAAATTTTGGCACATATTAAAGGTGGTAATTATATAGAAGTTCTACCAATAGTTGATTATTTTAATGGAGTTGGAAGAACAGAACCTATATGTAAATATGAAAGTTATAGAATTTGGGATTATAACTCAAAAACCAATTTTGCTAAAAAGGTTAAAGAAGAACTTCCAGAGTTAGAGAAAAAATTTAAATCAATAAAAGATAACTATCATTCTGAAAAAGAGGTTTTAAAACGAAAAAAACAAGCTGAAGAATTAATAATAAATGCAAAAAAGGAAGAACAGAAAGAATTTATGGGAAGATATAAAAGAGAAGAAGAACTCAAAAAACTATCTTGGGAAACTGGTTATTGTCCTGGTTTGAATTCATATAATTGTCCTTTTGGAGTTGCAAAGAGCGGCTGGTGTTCTGAAAAAGAATATAGATATGAACGTTTTAGAGATAATATGAGGTATACTGAGATAGAAGATTTCAAGAAAAAACAACAAATTGAAAGAGAGACATATTTAAAAGAATATTTAGAGAAACAACAACAGACTACCAGAGAAAAAATAAGAATATTTTTAAAATCATTATCTAAAGAAGAATTAAACCAAACAAAAAAATTGTTAGAGCGTAATAAATTACATATTTTAGGAAAAAATTGTAAGAAATCTAAAAAATAGATTACCATCCAGTGACTCGTTGAATGTCTCCCCAAAATGATTGTTGTTTCTGTTTTGCCCTTTCCGATTCTTGAGCATATTTGAATGCTAATGCAGCGGATTCTTGATCCAAATTATTTTTTTCTCTTAGTAGTTTTCTTTCACCTTCTTCTTTAGAGATTGGAGCTACATCAACTCTATCCCTGTGAGCTTTGTATTCACTAATACTATTAAATTTGTGTATTTTTGTATAATCTTCTTGAGTAACAGGTATGAGAGTTTCAGTATATGCTTGACGTAAATCTGTATAATCTCCTGTTGAAAAATTATCACCTCCATTAAGAAGAGAACCACCTAAACTAGATGAAAACATATCAGTTACTCCGTTATATACTGTTAATGCCTGTATTTGTTTTTTTTTCTGTTCAAAAATATCATTCATATTGCTTTTAGTTACATTTTCTTCTATATTCATAATACCTTCATTAGATTTAAGCCATTCTCCATAACCTTTTTCATTAGGATCTTCAAGTCTGTGTTTTTCAAAAGCTTGATTAAACCAAGAATTAAATTTTTTAGGATCATTGAATTCTTTGTTCTTTTCAAACATGTTATTTAGCACATTACGGTTGCCTTCATCAAAAAAATCTTCGTCTTTATATGTTTTTTTAGTGGATTTATTTTGAAATTCATATATTCCATATAAACGCCTATATGCTTTTGAAAAAAATAGGAAATATTTAGGTTCAAGTCTAGACTTATCTGGATGCATCTTGAGTGTAATTTGTTTAGCATCTTTTAATGTGGTTTCATTTAATATACCTCCTGGAATATTAAACAATCTATATAGGTCTTCTAATGAATAATGGTCTAAATCCAAGTCTAGTTCATTTAATTTTGTATTATGAAAACTAACAGGATTATTTGAAAAGGGATCTTTGCTATAATCATTATTAGATTTATGTATTTTAATTCCTGATTTAGGACAACTTGTAGTAGTACATTCGCCAAACCCTTTGTAACTCATTTTATATTATATACATTAAATATTTAATTTATAATAACAAATAAATATTTAATATTTTTTAAATGATTGTATTACTATTATTTCCATGATGATTACTATTACTATTACTATTATTTCCATGATTATTACATTGAGTTGTATTAGAACAATGTCCATCATCAAAAAATAGACGATAAATAATAGGTAAAGGAAGAGGATAAATTGGTGTAAGTTTCATTGGATTACAAGCAGTGTTATCTCTAACAAAATCACTAATAATTGTTTTAGAAATAGGAATTTTAATTCTTTCACCACTAGGAGCATAAAAAAATAGTTCTTTTATTTCTGTTCCACCAAAGTGTGTGCTAACTCTTGAATATATATCAAGAAGTGTCTCATTTTTATATAAGGGGATAAATACACTATACCCACAGCATTTTGTCACTTCAAATGTATACATAATATTTGTAAGATTAGAAAAATATTCGTTCATTTTTTCTTGATAATGGTTATTCATTTACTACAATTAGTAAAAAACTCTTTAAGTTATTTCCGTATGTAATAACTTACTTTAAGTATTTATTTTTATAAAAAATTGAATAGATAAATATTATATATTATATATTAAATAAGAATATATATACACTATACAATGTCCAATAATTCAATCATATTTATTAACGAAACAGAGCTTCCTATTATTATAGAAACCTTTCAAAATTTATGTTATGGAATAGATAAAATGTTATCAATACTTGTGAAACCAGGTGGAAATATTATTTTAAATTCATCCACTGGTGAATGGTTTTTGACTACATATATATTTGATAAAGAAATGGGAAATAAATGGATAACTGCCGGTTATACATTGGGTAAAACAATAGGAAAATTTAGAAATAAACCTTGTATACAAGGAAAATATTCATGGATGGATCATGATGATTTTCAAATCTCATATGACAATGATACAGAAATTGCTACATTTTTACATATTCGTAAATGAATATAATATTTTATTTACCTCTAAGAGATAACAAATGTAGACCACACCTTTTGAAAAATAAATCTAATGCTGCTGGGTCGGATCCAGTAACTGAATCATCTGGAATATAACTTGTATTTCCTTTTTTAAAACACATTATTACAGGTATTCCATTCACCATTCGTTTTCCTTTAAAATAAGCATATAGGTCAATTGATTCATCAACATCAATTTCACAACAAATTACATTATCCGGCGAAGAAGCAAAAAACGCATCAACAACAGGTTTAATTTTTTTACAAGGTCCACACCAAGTGGCACCCATTTTTATTATTACTAAACCCGGGTTCTTCTCTAATAAACTAATAAATTGGTCACGGCTTTGAAAATATGATATTATTGTCTTTTGTTTCTGAGACATTTATTACCTTGTAAGAAATTAATTTATTTATAGTTCCGCAATAGATAAATTAATAATGTATTTTAACGTCGCATTTTTGATCTATATCTTTTTAATGTTTTTTGATGTTTTTTTCCTTTTTTTGTATTTCTTTTTATTACCTTCTTTCCCTTTCTTCTTTTTGTTTTCATTGATTTTCCCTTACGTTTACTTTGTTTCATTTTTCTTCTTCCACCTCTTCCAAAATCTCCAAATAACCATCTTAAAATATTGCTTTCTGGCATATCCGAAATATTTGATAAATCTGAATCTTGTGAATATGCTGCTTCTGGTATAGCAACCGCAACACGAGAAATTTCTGTTGCTTGTTCAATAGGAACAGCGACAATATCTGTATCTATTATTGCTGGAGGATTTTCTGGATTTTGAACAGCTTCAACTAATGCTTCAAATCTTGGTCTGGCAATTTCTGGAGGATTGTTCAATACTGATAAATCTACCCCACCATTATCAATATTATTTTCTATATTATTGTTATCAATAATTATCTGTGGTCCTAAGAGTTGTTCAACAGTTGAAACTGATATATTTGACATAGCTGAATTGCTTAATCTATTTGAATTTACTGTACGACGTGAATTGATTGAAAGACTTGAATTAGTTGAAACTAGTGTATTGTCTGACATATGAGAATTTGCCGATTGTTGAGAATTTGGTTCATCATTCATGACAACAGCTTGAGCTACTACTACATCACCAGGTTGTTCAACAGGCGCATTTACTTCTACATCATTATCCTCGTCTTCTATACGGATAACTTGATCATGGCCTAAAAAATCTACATTTTGATACTCTGCTGTTAGTATATCTCCTAATCTATTTGATATTATTTGTGATAATGAAGTAACTTGAGTTTGTAATTGAGTTTGTATTACATTCAGAGTTCCTATAGCAACACCAGCTGTAGCCCTCCCAAATTGTACTAATCTATTAGACACAACTGTTGTAACCATATTCCTCATTGAATTAATTGCAGGTGTAGTATCTATACCAGCATTTCTTAAAAGATAATAAATAGTTGTCAATGCTGTTGCGGTATTTTGAACTAATACTAATTGAGGGTTTATTCTGTTCATTGCTTGAAATAATGGACCAAAATATGGTATAACTACGAATGCATTTCTCACCATTTCTGGTAAATAATTATATATCATTCCTTGTGCAGTTAAAACTGCTATAGTTTGTCTAGCTACTGCTGGACCTACATTATATATATTTACTAATACTACTGATAATAATGACATCATTTGAGTAAATACTATTGAAGTTATTTCTGACATAAGTCTTAACTCTCCCATATCAGGTAGTTCAGGTAGTTCAGGCTGTGGAGGCATATTTGCAAGTTCTAATCTTTCTCTTGCTCTTACTCTCTCTCTCATTTCACCATTGTATTCACTGTTTAAAAAAGTTAGAACATCTCTAAACATTGCTGCTTGAGCACCATGTGTTAATGTTGATGTCATCTGATCTGTTATTCTTGATATATCTATTAAAAATTGACCTCTTAAATTTTGTTCTACTAATATGTCTTCTTGTCCCATACCTTCCATTTCACCTGCTCTTCTTTCACTTATTCTTCTATCTACTAGTTCTCGTGTTTGTTGAAAGGCACCTGATAAAACACCTTCTAGTCTAGTTTTTAATTCGGTATATTTTTGGTCTATCTCTGGATCTCTTCTTGCATCTGCTACCAAAACTAACTGTTCTCCTAAACCACGTAACATAGTATTAATATCGTTATTTTGAACTGGAAATGGTGGTAAATCAACAAATACTGGTTCCATTAGTCTAGGTCTTTTGCTCAACCCAATCTCGCTATCATCATCATCACTATCATTAAAAAATACATCTCTAGAACTTGAAGCAGATTTACCATAACTACTTCTATCAATATTATCAGGATTACTTCTTTTTGCCATAATATAATATATACATATAATTCTTTCTAAAATTTATATTTTATTTTTGAATGAATAAATAAATTTATTTATTCAAAATATATTAATATTAATAATCTTCTAACTAAAATATGATTATATCATAATATTAAGATAAAAGATGCTTATTATTGGCAATAAATTGCTCTAATTCCTCTATATTTATTTCATTCATTTCTACATGTGATTCCCAAAAATATCTACAATATGCCCATACATAATCACAATTTCCCTTGTACCAATTATCATATTTTCTAAGAAGTTCAAAATAAAGTTTATTTGGAAGTAAATTTAACGAAGAGCGAGGCAAAACATAACATAATTGAACTAATTCTGAGACAGGTTTGGCAGGCTGTTGTGGAACAAAAACTGTATCAAAGACGGGGATAAATCTGATTAAGTCTTCAAGAAGAGGAGGATAATTATATTTGTATTTCCATCTCCAATTTGGACAACCAGAAGTGTAATATTTCATTGTCCATTCAAGACCTTGTAGATAATTAACCGAAATGTCTTTAATTAATTCTGTATTTTGAGAATCCATTCCGAATAATACATGATAATATCTTGTTTGCCAATGTGTTTTGTGTGGGTCAATAAATTTTTCAACATCTCTTTCATAAACTGGAGTTAATTCAAATTTTTTGAATTTGTCTTCAGGTGTATTGTCTTTCAATAAATATTTTTCTTTTTTATTTCTTTGACGGTACTCTTTTATAATAAATTCCTCTTCTAAATTGGCCAAAAATTCTACAACTTTTCTAACATTATTCCAATATATATTCTTACCATCTGTAAGATTTTCATTGCTATCTCCAATGGTTTCTTTATAAGCATTAATCATCTTATCTGTTCCTCCAGTTCTAATATTTAATGCTGGAAAATGAGGCAAGAAATCATTTCCCAAAAAGAAACATAAAAATATGTAATCATAAACCTTGTTTTTTTTCTGCTCTTTGGTTAGTTCACGATCATTATTCATATATTTCACTATTTCTTCTGTTAGTTCAGGAATATCCAGATAATAATTAGAATCTGGTTCCAAAGAACTATCAATAGACTGAATAAAATGTGGCGTTTCTCTAAAAAGAAATATATTTGGAGAAATAGGTAGATGATTAATTGAAAGCATAATAAGATCAGCATCAAGACCATAAATAATTGTAGTTTCACTTGAATGTTTTTCTGGATTAGAACGAATATAGTCAAACAATTTATGTTCACCTTCTCCAACTATATTTGAACCAGAAACTAAAATATTAGCTACATTAAGTCTTGAAAATGAACCTAAATTGAAATGCTTAGTTATAGTTTGATTTAATTCAGACATAAATTTTGTTCCTGGTGTAATTGCAGCAGTGTTCCAAGGATCACCTTTCTCTTTTTTGAAAATCATTCTAGAAATTTCATTTTGATACCAAGATTTATATCGTCTAGAACGCTGTTGTTCCAACTTGGCAACAGGCGCAACTCCATCAAACGCAATAATAACTGTTTTGGATGGTTTAATAATAGAAATATATTCTTCAATCTTATTAATTACACGCTTTATAATGCTTACAGATACTGATTCTGTGAGTGTATCAAACTCCATTTTGCTGTAAGCATCATAAATAATAGAATTACAATCAAGATATAGATTGTCAACCTTTAATACATCATTAATGTATTTTTTAATAATATTAGGATGATTTTTTACTATATACGAAAAATAACTAGGTATTCCCATTTCTTTATATTAATATATCATATAATGATGTATTTAATATTGTTTAAATATATGATTAATTAGATAATTCGTAAGACATAAAAAGTATTTATCTTTAGTAAAACAATAAATATATTATATACATAGTTTATAATGAACGATAAGCCTACAACTTCTAAAAAAGAATCAGCAAAAAAATCATCTCCAGAAATAGTGGTATTAATTGAAAAAAAATTATTATTTTTTCAAGATGTTATTCAAAAGACTATTTTACATGTTCAAAAAAATAAAATATTAGATATAGTTGGTGTTAGTGAGGTTAACAGCTGTATACATAATCTTTTTGAATTGAGCAAAAAAATAAAAGAAATAAGCGAAACAAACATCAAAACAAATACCGAATGCGTGATTAATGTTTTGCAAGTTGTAAATAATGAATTATCTAGTTTATTTAAGTTGTTTGGAACAGACTCATTTGAAGATTTATTATGGATATGCTTTGGTAACAATTCAGTAAATACATATGCTATATCAGATATGGATAAACATAAATTTGAATTATTAAAGAAATATTTTCATCCTACTAGTTATAAGCTTCTATTGACGAAAAAACAAGAAGGAGAAAAACAAAATAAGTTAGATGATTTAATTTTTAATGAAAAATCAAAAAATTTAGATACAGCCGATATAAGCATTAAAGTTAAACCATTTCATTTAAAAGTATATGGTATACAATTAGTTGTCCACAATCCTCAAAATAAAAAAAGCTTGGTAATAACAGGCACGGTTGATGATATAATGATAGAATTTTTAAATAATAAATTTTTAAACTTAAAAAATAATTCAATAAAGACAAATGCACCGTTATCCCAAGAATTTCAATGTGAAACATTTGATAGATACATAATATCATTGAATTTAAAAGATTATTTGATTTTTGAACCACATGAAATATATTCAAAATATGCTGGATATTTAAGTAATTTAAATATATTAAGACAAAAAACGATATCTCAAATAGTAAAAGAATTTGTATCATGTGACTTATTTATGAAAAGAAATACAATTATACAATTGTTAGTTAAAACAGATAAATATGATAATCAATATTTAGCTTATTTACTATATGATCTTTTATCAAATGATGCGAATGGAACTATTGATACTCAAGAACAAACAATTTTGTTTGATAGTTTTCCTTGGTCAATAAAACAGTATTTTAAAGATGCTATGAAACGAACAGTTCAATACACAAATGAATTATCAAACTTTGATATACAAAAAATTCCTTTGGAGCAACAGATTTGTTTGTTAAAAGTTTCTGATTCTGTTAAAGAAAAAGCTATGCAAAAATTAAAAGAGATAAAAGCGAAATCAGAAGATTCTGGATCTAAAGCTAGACAATATTTAGATGGTTTGTTGAAAATACCCTTTAATATTTACAAAAGAGAGCCAATCTTAAATGTAATGAACGATATAAAAATGAAGTATATAAACATGCTACAAATAAATAATATAACCAAAAATGAACTTAAAGAAAATTATACTAGTTTGGAAATATTAAAGTCGTTAAAGAGCTTTAAACAAACTATTTCAATTAAAGAAGATTATGTTAGTAAAATTGTTTCAAAGTTATCCCTTTTATCTTCTGGTGAATTAAAAACAATCGCTGTTTGTATAAATTCATTATTAATAAAGAACCAATTGCATTTTAAGAAATTAAAGATGAATAACAGAAATATGAAAGAGAGAGTTAATGATATTATTGAATTTGTTAATCATTTTCAAACTAACAAAGAACTTTTAAATAGTATATTTAAGATTGAAACTGATAATGATACTAATACTAATACTAATAGTAGTTTGTTAGTTTATACTAAAGAAATAGAGGACAAATATAATGGAATTAATAGTTATATGGCAAATGTTAAGAAAACATTGGATAATGCTGTTCATGGTCATGAAAAAGCTAAGAATCAAATTGAAAGAATAATCGGACAATGGATAAATGGAAAACAAGATGGTTATTGTTTTGGGTTTGAAGGACCTGCCGGTGTTGGCAAAACTACATTAGCAAAGCAAGGATTGGCCGACTGTTTGAAAGATGAAAATGGTAATTCCAGACCTTTCGCCATGATCCAAATGGGAGGAGATGCTAATGGTTCTAGCTTACATGGTCATAATTATACATATGTAGGTTCAACTTGGGGGTCAATTGTTCAAATACTTATTGACAAAAAATGTATGAACCCGATCATTTTCATAGATGAAATTGATAAAATTTCTAAAACAGAACATGGTAAGGAAATTGTTGGAATATTAACTCATCTGTTAGACCCTGCTCAAAATGATTGTTTTCAAGATAAATACTTTTCTGGAATTGATTTAGATTTATCCAAAGCATTGTTTATATTATCTTATAATGATGTAGATGCTATTGATAAAATTATGTTGGATAGAGTTCATCGTGTAAAATTTAAAGGGTTAACATTAGATGAAAAATTAGTTATATCAAATACTCATATTTTACCAGAAGTTTATGATAAAATGGGACTACAAGGAACAATAAATTTTTCTAATGATGTTCTTAAATTTTTAATAGACGAATACACATTAGAACCTGGTGTTAGAAAATTAAAAGAAATCTTGTTTGAAATAGTTGGTGAAATAAATCTTGATATTTTAAAAAATTTTGATACTACTTACGATATTCCTATTAGCATTACAGTCAATGATATTAAAACAAAGTATTTCAAAGACAAATATGAAATAAAAAATAAAAAGATTCATAAAGAAAATAAATTAGGTATAATAAATGGTTTATGGGCAAATGCCCAAGGAAAAGGAGGAGTTATTCCTATTCAAACAAATTGGAGACCCAGTGAAAAATTCTTACAGCTTCATTTGACAGGAATGCAGGGTGATGTTATGAAAGAATCAATGAATGTTGCTTTAACATTAGCATGGAATTTAACACCAAAAGAGGTACAAGATGTTATATTGATAAATAAAAAATATAGTATTAATGGCGTTCATATACACTGTCCAGAAGGAGCTACTCCAAAAGATGGTCCTAGCGCAGGCACGGCCATAACAACAACAATATATAGTCTTTTTAATAATAAAAAAATAAAATATAATATTGCAATCACTGGTGAAATAACATTAGATGGAAAAGTAACAGAAATAGGTGGATTAGATCTTAAATTCTTGGGAGGAATTAAAGCAGGAGTAACAGAATTTATATATCCAAAAGAGAACCAAAAAGAATATGACGCTTTTATGGAGAAGTATAAAGACGATGAACTAACAAAAGGAATAACATTTCATAATGTTGAAACAATTCAGGAGGTATTTGAATTGGTATTTGAATAATAATTTTATTATATTATTTACGAAATTTTTATAAAGCTATAAAAAATTTAATATAATAAAATAGTATATGTCAGAAATAAAGAATGTTCTTT
>Ga0209550_10003884_pt1 | contig 14178 bp, 14 predicted proteins | sample LauGreSuBDMM15SN_2_FD_187567 | JGI IMG/M metagenome (GOLD analysis project Ga0209550, IMG submission 187567) | Freshwater lake microbial communities from Lake Michigan, USA - Su13.BD.MM15.SN (SPAdes) (version 5) | ecosystem: Environmental > Aquatic > Freshwater > Lake | place: Lake Michigan...
TTACTTTCACTTCGACATAACTAATTGTGTAACCAACCTCCTGCAGGTGGGGAACACCTGCAGGAGTTGATTCTGTAGCCTTACGCCGCTTCATCAGTTGCATCCTTTGCCGCTAGCTCTTTAACACTTGCCACTCGCCGGCGAATCTCTTGGGCTTGTGCATGCATTGAATTAGCTTCATAGATCTTGGCTAACTCTTCGTCAACCTTGATTAAGAACTCCCACTCTTTCCAACCCATGGCTTGAGCTAGGTTCCTACCTTCATCAAGTAGTTGTCCAGCGCTCTCGTTATCTGCCAGTAAGTGATGAGCACACCCAAGTAAGTACTTAAGCGTCCACATCTTTCGGTGATCATCTAAGACTGTAAAGAAGTCCAAGGCTCTCTGTCCGTAGTGCAGAACATTTATTGGATCTTTAAGCTCTGCGTAGTTCTCAGCTAATCTGAAATCACAATCAACCACACTTGTAATCTCATCGTTTGCCTTAAATGCCGCTCTTGACTTGAGGTAGGCATCGATTGATTCTTGATATCGCCCGAGTTCAAATAAACCCATTCCGATATTGAAATAATCAATCCCAAAAGATTCCTCACGCAAAAACATCTCTGTCTGCACAATTGCCTCTTGGTGACACGCTATGGAGTTTTCGTAAAAACCGGCTGCAAACCAATGTCGCCCTTGATCTCTCAGCAGATCATCAAGCTCTTCATATTCAATAATTTTGGCCGCCTCAATAGCTTTACCAAGTGCTTGGGCTGCTTCAATTCGCTTGCCAAGCTGTTCATAGTTCTTCGATATTCCTACATTTACATCGAAGAGTTCGCGTGGGTGTTGATCTACCTTTTCTTGCTCAAACAATTCTCTAGCGGTTTCACAAATTGCCAGTGAATCTTTGAACTTGCCCTTTTCGTACGCAATACGACCTAGAGCAACATAAGCGTCTGCTCGAGTGATTCCTTCACTCGCTGCGGCGCGCTCCCAGAGTTCTCTTTCTACTGCTTCATTTGATTTATCTTCTGACACCGTGCCCTTTCTGTATTGGGACGCTGAATATATGATCATGCTCTGACATTTTGACTGTCCGTCCGTCTACGTCTTTATTACTCACCCTTGGCAATAATTTTGTGAAAATCGTTGTTCTATTGGCGTATGAATCTGGATCCCAAGAGGGTAAGGTTTTAGCTAAGTCAGCAGTCAATAGGGAGGTTTTCTAGTGTTAGGCCTTCTCAAATACTTATTTGCTGGTGTGAGCAGTTATTGATGTCCAAGACAAATTCAGTTCGAGTTGAAGATTTGATGGGCATTCTGTTCAGGTCAAATACAGAAGATTTCCCCTTCGAAAAAACCTTTGGGAAGTGGTATGCCTTTCGTAACTCTGAGCGGGGTATTGGGACTTCTAAGAACAGCGATCACCGATGGCTTCGAATTGCTGGGATTAAATTGGTTGGTAAAGGGAAAGTAAAATTTGATGCCGCAGTTGAACCAATATTCCTTCGATCCACGATTCCTGGGTCGCCGCCTGATTGTGTAGACCATGATGCACACCCGCATGCATCACCAACGGGGTGCATTCTTAACCTGGATGCATTTGTCTGGATAAATGTAAATCGAGGTATGGAACCTGGAATTCGCGACTATGAGAAAACTTCGATCCTTGATGGCTTAACCCCATTTTGTATCGAAGATGACCCTGCATTCTTGAAGCGATTCATTTATTGGCTAGGCGAAGAAGGCGCGGAATTTGATTTCTCAGGAGCCGGATTATGAGTTTGGAGACCTGGGAGGCTCTTAAAAGAGAATTCATTGAGTCAAACGGCCCTGGTCTTCTTTGGCGTGCTGAAGTAAAGAGGATCGCAGGGCGGAAAGTGAGTAAATATGTCCGCCAAAACATCCCTGCTTCAACTTTTGGATTTGTCGATTGGGATACAGAGGATCTCACTCAGACGGTTTTGACTGAGCGCCTGATAGCAAGAAAGCAGGCTGAATTCATTTTTGAAGTTTCAGACACCATCGATGATGCGCGGCGCTTACTCACCAACGAGGTTGCCTTTGCTTTAGCGGATAAAAGGATTCCAAATCAGCGCGATAACGTCTGGGGGAATCTGGAGCCACGCTTAGTTTCTCGCGGTTGGACCAACCCCGCCCACAAAGAGTCAAGTGGGAATGAATCTGAGATTGACACCATTGTCAGAGAGATTCTGAATCTGAAGAGGCTGAAAAACATGGGTCAGGAGCGCCTCTCATCTCTTTTTGCGGGTGGGGTGCTCGATGGCCTCGCTGACACGATTTTGGCCAACCATCCGAGCGCATCGGCCTCTCTTCTGAGAGTGGCCTTGGGTCGCGCATTAACAATTATTTCGCCAGCGATGAGTATAAGTACCGTGGGGACTAGTCAAGAGGAATTCAGCGCAGTGCAGGGTGATGCTTCAAAGAAGAAGAATCGCGTAGCCCTACCTGCAGAATTTTCCAGTGATTTAGAACAGGAAGGCTTATTCAATGAGATGGAATTGGGGATCGCTGATCAAATATGTAGAAAACTCGGGGACGAAGGACTCGAGATTTGCTTCCTTCAAGCGTCTCAAGCCAGCCAATCTGAAATTGCATCAGCTTTGGGGGTCTCCAGACCTACAGCGGTTAAAAAAATAGAGCAGACAGCCATCACGATGAGAGAAGCGTTTCGTGAATTAGAGGTAGAAGAAGAGGGAAGAGTGCGTATTTTCCAAGCAGTTTTAATAAATATAGGTGCAGGCATACTTGATGGGGAGTTAACACGATGAGCAAAGAGATTTCAGGAACCACAAAAATTGAAATCGGACAGATTCGCAAGTTAGATGGAATCCACGGACTCGCTGATGCTCGCCTTGTAGTTGTTGCAGAAACTGACTCTAAGGATGCCACTTGCTTGGTTTTTCTCTTAAATAATATGGTGGATGCTGCGATCCCTAGAGATCTTTGCTTGTCCTCAATAGAAACTGGGTCAAGTTTCGATCTCGTATTGATGACTGAGTATTTTTCACGTGCAGATCAAGCTCGTCTTGTAAAAAACAAGGTTCTTGGAAATCTCAAGCCAGCCATTTTGGAGCACATCAGGAAGACAGTATTCGATAATCCGTTTGGAGAGTTACCTGATTCTCTCGAAAGCGAAGGGATAAAGATTGGCTCTTATCCTGTTCAAAAGTATGACTCTGTTTGGGTGTTTAGGGGAAATGAGTTTGATAACTTCAAAGCTCTGACATTTACTAGGAACACACTTTCGATTGACTTTGCGCATACATTTTATGAATTGCATCGAAATGACCTCAATGCATACGATGATCCAGATGCACCAATTGACGCTTTGCGTTTTCAAGCACTATCTATGAGCATGGTTATGGAGGCAGCGTAATGTCAGACAAAATAGACGCCCCGACAGAGTTTATTTGGCATAAAACTCAACCTAGTTTACGAAAGTGGAGGCTATGCTCCTTCAAGAGTGTAAGTAGAGCCGCAGAAATATCGCTGGCTCCTTTAACGGTTGTCGTTGGCGCTAACTCTGCTGGAAAAAGTAGCTTAATTCAAAGCATTTTGCTCATGGCGCAAAATGCAGTTAGCGAATCGAAAAATACTGCACCACAACTTAGAGGACAGTTTGAGCTCAATAGTTTCTTAGTTCAACTTGGTTCAATGAAAGAGAGTATCTGCGACCTAAAAGGTCCTGCGACTTCAAAGTCATCTTTTGAGTTAGGTGGATTGTGGTTTGTCGGTGACAGACCTTCGTTTACGTATTTTCAGCGCAATCCTGATGAGGTCGGAAGTGCTCGAAGTGGACAATCCTCTATTGAACGAGGTTCTAGTGAAATGTTACTCGATTGGGAGTTAGAACTAACTCCGCTTGCAGGCGAGGTTGAGAATGGCATAGCAATTGTTAAAGAAGCTCACGCAATAACAATTCAAAATGGAGTTTCAAGGCAAACCGCGAGTGCTCGTACTAAAAAATCAAGCCCAGGAACAGACATCTTGCGGACCAAGTTTGATAAGTTCAGTTTTGACCATCAAGCATCTGTTACACCTCATGAGGATTTAAAGAGTCTAACGACAACTAATGCAGATATGCTTGAAGATCTTAGCTATAGAGAAAAACGCGAAGCAGTCACTTTCAGGTCCGGATTACCTGTATCTGGATTGAAATCCGTGAATATATTGGAATATATCCTTAATCACCAAAGGTCGCTTTATAAGGATGCATTAAGAAATCCAAATTTAGTGAATGACCCCCGTGAATCTGCCGTGGAAGCACACGTCTCGAAGCACATTTTTGCCGATCTGAGTGCTGCTGCTGATTTCTATGTTGAGGAAGTCGCAAGATTGGGAAGATCAATTCTGCAGCAAGATCGAATTGCTGATGATTTGAACGTCGCGCTTCTAGCACGGGGTATAGAGCAGCGACTCATAATTCCACTCGAAGAACTCCCACTCACTTCAAAATTTGATGGCACTTTTGCATCCCAGGTTGAAACTGAAAAGCAAGTGCAAGGATTTCTTAAGTTAGTGAATCAGAAATTTACAGTACTTCATGGAGATGCAGAGTGGGTCCAAGAAAGCGTGCTGTGTTCACCTGATGGAAGGCGTTCCCGTACGCCAATTTACGCTCAATCAAAAACTTCGAGAATGATCGAACTTTGGAATAGATATCTTGCTGATTCGGTAGTTTATTTAGGCCCTGTACGTTCTGGCCCACGCACAACTTATGGCTTGGGATCAGGAAATGAAAACACAAACATTCCAATTGGTGAAAGTGGTGAATTTCTAGCCAAGAAAATGTTTAATGAACGTGACCCAAAGAGCTATCCCATTCTTGAAGATGGAAAGCTGAAATCTGCACGTCTTAGCTTAGAAGATGCCGTTTCGCATTGGTATCACCAGATTTGTTCATCTCCTGAGATGGAAGGCAAAATTGGTGTCGATGCTCCCGGTCGTCAGGGCTATCAATTAAATGTTGGTGATAGAACACTGGCAACAATTGGCTTCGGAATCTCTCAACTTCTTCCAGTCTTGGCAATTTGTTTAAGCTCCCAACCTGGGACTCTGATTTTGTTGGAGGAACCTGAATCTCATCTAAATCCTGGACTTCAACAAAAGTTAGCTGACTTCTTACTTCATATGGTGACAACTGGCCGGCAGATCATTGTCGAGACTCATAGTGAATATCTGATAACAAGGTTGCGTAGAAATGCAGCGAGTGAACCAGATAGCCACAGATACTTCGGAATCATTTTCGCTGAAAGGGATGCAAAGGAAGGCACTTCTTACCGCCCGGTCCGAGTAGATAACCAAGGCGATTTAAGTGAATGGCCGAAGGGCTTTTTTGATCATGTTGCCGATGACTTGCGTGTCCTTATGCGAAAAGCTGCCGAAAGAAAGGCTAACCCAAGCGGGATTTGAGTTTACAAAAATATCCCTAAGACAGAGTAATACTGGTGAAGAGGTAGATACATGCATCCTTGGTGGCAATGAGAAGCCAACCGTTTACAAAATTTCCGCCAAGGGTGAGTATCTATATTGAAGCCAAACAAGAGAATGGGGATCAGTGTCCAAATCATTAACGACTGTGAGCAAACCGCCCACAGCTTCAAAGGCAGTAATTCAGTTAAATATAGTTCCAATCCACCAGATACCTTGTAATTTCGAAGACGAAGCCTACTTAGCTTCATTTAATTTCAAGAGTGGAAACACAGAATCATCGTTCAAACTCTTACCAGCTAGCAAAGCTGAACTAGTTCAACTTGCTCTATTTTTGGGTACATGTTCAAATTTTCAGGAAAAAGTAAAGCACGAAATTGTTCCTGGACAGTACATAGTCTCAGAACCAAATTTTGGTAGTAACGTGACAATAACATTAATTACTAGCTCTGAAATCTTGGAAATTCTCCAAGATACAGATCTAACACAAAAGCTTGTCCTAAACCTCAATGCCCTTCAACTTGAAGCTTACGAAGAATTCATCACAAGCGCTATCCAAACTAATGCAGATGTGCACAGTTTAAATCTACTAACACAATTGCATCGGAAGCAATTTCATTTAGCTGCTTAAAAAACTTCATCAATAAAACTAATAAGAAATGGGAAAGGAGAGCCATGTCCAATAGCGTAAGATCAATTTATCCGAAAAGTACTGAAGGCGAAGTCTTCATAACCGATACGTCAGTTACTATTAAGAATTTCGAGTATTCAACTGAAGATGTTGTACGAGCCCTAAAGGGTTTGGTAGCAGGCAATACGCAATATTCCGCAACAACCGCCGTTGCCTCTCTCCTTGAGATGGGGGCAATGGTCTACCAACTCGGGTCCACTTCAACTGATATCGAGCGAATGCAATCAATGACTCGTGCCCTTTCGCAGTCCTTTGAGACAAATACTAATGATGCGATAAAACTCTTCACATCAAAAGTTGATTCATTAGTTGACCCTGAGAGCGGGTTACTTTCAAGAGTTGCTAATGAAACAGTTGTAAAGACACGTGATTCCCTCGGTTCACTTTTTATTGGAGCAGAGGCATCTGTGCCTAAAGAGATTCTCACTAAGGTGAACGAGAAACTGGATGCCTTTTCTAAGGAAATGCATCGCATTATTGGCCAAGCCTCAACAACTCTTGGCAATACATTGAGCATGGACTCAGGAGAGTCACCTCTACAGGCATTGAAAAAGGATTTAATTTCAAGCTCCCAGGATATGAATAAGCAAGTTACTGACAAGATTGACGAAGTAAAGGCAAAAGTTGATGCAATAGAGACCCGGCGACTCTTGATCGTTAACTCAACCAAGAAGGGTCTTCCTTACGAAGATGCAGTTTTTGGCGTGCTTGCCCAGTTTGCCGGAGCCTCTGGAGATGAAGCAATTCAAACAGGTCAAACCTGGGGACTTATCAAGAATTGCATGAAAGGTGATGTCACGGTTGCAGTAAACAAGCTGGCATCTCGTGGCCACAATGTGAATGTTGTTTTTGAAGCTAAAAGCATGTCTATGTCTCGATTAGAATGGCGAAAAGAGTTAAATCTTGCGATGACAAATCGAGCAGCGCAAGTTTCGGTTGCCGTGGTACAACATGTTGATCAAATGCCTTCAAAAACTCGTGTCAGTATTCAGGACAACCAACAGCTGATGGTTGCATTTAACCCTGAAACTGATGACCCTGCAGTTCTTGGCTGTATTTACAATATTGCGAAAGCCTATGCAATATCGCGAACACTTGAAGGTACGCAGGTTAGCTTTAAGGTGATCCAAGAAGCTCTGGAGCACTTACAAACGAGCCTTTCTGATCTTGAAAGCATTGAAGGTGCCGTGCGTACGGCTCGCAAATCTCTCGAAAAGATAGATTCGGCACGCATTGGAATTAAAGGAACAATCGAGAACCAGTCAATGCGCCTATCAAATCTAATTGAGTTAGAAGGCGAGGATGCTGAGTAAAATGAGAAAACCTATTGAGTCTTCTGACTTGGCACGCAAGCTTTTGCAGGCTGGCTATCCATTCTCTATTCGTGACGGTCGAAACAAGTTAATTGCATTGCACAAGCAAATCAATTCAAACCAATCTGTAAATTTGATGCCACCTTTAGAAAGAGTCTATAAACTCTGCCTTGAAGGAAAATCCGATCAAGCAGCTGTCCTGATCAGTGAATTCGCGGGGCTGCTTCTTGCTTCTGAAAACGGCCTGGCGAGTGAATTCCTTTTGGAAGTAGAAGTACGCAACCAAATGCCAAGAATGTTAAGCCAAATTCGGCGTGAACTTAAGAAGAATGTCCCACCTGAACAAACCCCAGAGGCTAAATCAGCCTGAAAACACGCTCTGTGTCACTCACTCGCTGTAAGTTATTCCTATTGATTCACGATGAAAGGCCAAAATGTTCGAGAATACGTTCAAAAATGTCGATGACATCCTTCACAAGGACGCTGGGTGCTCTAGCGAGCTCGATTATGTTGAACAGTCTTCCTGGGTACTCTTCTTAAAGTACCTAGAAGATCTTGAAAAGTCTCGTGCCCTTGCCAAGGAACTCGCAGGTGAGAAATACAAGCCCCTCATTGCTGATAAATTCCGCTGGACTTCGTGGGCATGCCCTAAGACTAAAGATGGAAAGATCGATTTTAACAACGCGCTTTCCGGGGATGATCTTCGTGACTTTGTAAATGGTGAACTCTTCCCGTACCTTGCCAAATTCAAAGCAGCCGCTAGTGGATCTGACACTCTTGAATATAAGGTCGGGGAAATTTTCTCCGAAATCACAAACAAGATTCAAAGTGGATATAACCTTCGTGAAATTCTCGAACTCGTTGATCAACTCAAATTTCAGACCTCAGCCGATATCCATGAGATGTCACATCTTTATGAGGACAAAATCAAGAACATGGGAAATGCCGGCCGTAATGGTGGCGAGTACTACACCCCGCGCCCTTTAATCAAAGCCATCATAAAAGTTGTTCAGCCAAAGATTGGTCTAACGATCTACGATGGAGCGGTAGGGTCTGCAGGTTTCCTTTGCGAAGCCTTCGCATACTTAATGGAATCAAAGAAATTAACCCCAAGCGATGTCGATACACTGCAGAAGAAGACTTTTTTTGGGAAAGAAAAGAAGTCTCTCGCGTACATCATCGGCACGATGAACATGATTTTGCATGGGATAGATGCACCAAATATTGTCCACACTAATACTCTTGGTGAAAATATCTCTGATATTCAAGAAAAAGATCGGTTTGATTTTGTCCTAGCGAATCCGCCATTTGGTGGGAAGGAACGCAGTGAAGTCCAACAAAACTTTCCAATCAAAACTGGAGAAACTGCCTACCTATTCCTGCAGCATTTTATGAAGATCTTACGAGCAGGAGGGTCTGCTGGAATAGTTATCAAAAATACATTTCTTGCAAATACTGATAATGCTTCGGTCGCACTGCGTAAAATGTTAATTGAAGAGCACAACCTTCACACAATTCTTGATTGTCCGGCTGGCACCTTCCAAGGTGCTGGCGTTAAGACTGTAGTTCTGTTCTTCAAGAAAGGCGAGCCAACTCAGAAGATTTGGTATTACCAATTGAAACCAGGGCGCAATATGGGTAAGACAAATCCGCTTAATGAAAAAGATCTTGAAGAATTTATTCAGCTACAAACAAAAAAAGTAAACTCTGATTTGTCATGGTCTATCGATGTTTCAACTTTGAACCATGAAACATGGGATCTGTCAGTAAGAAATCCAAATGGAAATGACGAAGTGTTACATCGTGCCCCCGCAGAGATCATCGATCAGATCGAGTCGCTTGATACCGAAAATCAGGCGATTCTCAACCGCATTAGGGAATTGCTATGACTTGGCGCGAAGTGTCACTTAAAGAAATTTGCGATGTGGACTGGGGAAATACGAAACTGACCAAATCTTCATACGTAGATAATGGTAAATTTCTAGCCGTTTCGGCGGCGGGCGCGGATGGCCTGATAGATCATTTTGAACACGAAGCAAATGTCCCAGTGCTATCCGCAATCGGAGCACAATGTGGACGTATGTTTTATCCAGGTGCACGTTTCACTGCGATAAAAAATACGATTACCTTGACCCCAAAGAACAATATGGTTGATGGAAAGTATTTGTATTACCTTTTTACACATGTTGAGCTTCCTCAGAGGGGTGCTGGCCAGCCATTTATATCGAAAGGTGATATTGAAGCCTTTAGAGTTTCGATCCCAACGGACTTGAATGAGCAACGGGAAATCGTAGAAAAACTAAATTTTGCATTTGACGATCTAGATTTACTCGAAGGCAATCTTCGAGTTAGTCAGGGTAAATTGGATGAACTGTTTCAATCCCTAATAAGTGAAGCTATCTCTTCATCTTCTGATTTAAGAATGACACCGCTAAAGGAGTTATGCACCCTTTTTACTGACGGCGATTGGATCGAATCGAAAGATCAATCCGATAAAGGAATTCGATTAGTGCAAACAGGCAATGTGGGATCAGGTTTTTTCAAAGACCGTATCGAAAAGTCGCGTTGGATTTCTGAAGAGACTTTCCAACGACTTCGTTGTACTGAAGTAGTAGAAGGAGATGTACTCGTATCCCGCCTCCCAGACCCTGTTGGACGAGCTTGTTTGGTTCCAGCTATGGAAGATAGAGCAATAACTGCAGTGGATTGCACAATCATTCGATTTGATCCGGAGCAGATTAGACCGAGATACTTTGTGTATTATTCACAATCTTCAAAATATGCCTCAGCTATTGGTCCTTTGATTTCAGGTGCAACTCGTCAGCGAATAAGTCGTGATAAGTTAGGGTCCATCCTTGTTCCGGTACCTAATACAGATATTCAAGATGAAATAGTTGAGAAGCTAGATGGTTTTTCTTCTGAGGTAACTTCTTTAAAAGAATTAGCCGAAGCTCGAAGACAATCGTTACATGCACTTCGACAATCTTTTCTGAGTAGTCTTTTTAAGCAAGATGCCGGGGCAGTCTAATGTCATTCACTGAAGCAGATACACGTGCCAAATTTATTGATCCGGCCCTAAAGGAATCAGGATGGGAATATGATGGGACTTCAATTGTTTCCCGTGAAGTAAGAGTCCGTCGCGAATTTTCAATCACAGAGGGAAGAATCCTGGGCGGTGGAAAACGTGGAAAGCTTAAGATTGCTGATTATGTCCTTGAATACAAGGGAGTTCGATTAGCTGTCGTTGAGGCTAAGAAATTTGATCTGAATTACACAGAAGGTACTGCCCAGGCTATTGAATATGCCAAGAAGTTACAGGTTCCGTATGCCTATTCAACAAACGGTCAGAAGATTCGCCAAATTAATATGGTCACGGGCGAGGAAAAGGATGTTGAAAAGTATCCGCGCCCCGAAGAACTTCTTGCATCTCTCAAGGAGCCGATAAATGAATGGCGAGATGAATTTCGAAGTATCCCTTTTGAGAATAAGGGTCAGTCAGTTAGATATTTTGCGCAATTAGCAGTGGAGAAGACGCTCGATGCGATTGCTGCGGGGGATAAGCGAATCCTGTTAACCCTGGCTACCGGTACAGGCAAGACACGCATTGCTTTTCACATAGCCTGGAAGCTCTTTCAGACTCGCTGGACTATTACAGGCGAAAAGAAGCGCCGCCCAAGGATTCTCTTTCTCGCTGACCGTAATATTCTTGCGAATCAGGCCTATAACGAATTCTCAGCATTCACTGAAGATGAGCGAATTCGAATCTCACCAAAGAGTATTGCCAAGCGCAAGTCTGTTCCAACAAATGCAAATGTCTTTTTCACGATCTTTCAAACTTTTATGACTGGGCCGGAAGGCAAGCCGAATTTTGGTGAGTACCCGCAAGACTTTTTCGATGTGATCATTGTTGACGAGTGCCACCGCGGTGGTGCAAATGATGAAAGCAATTGGCGAGACATTCTTGAGTACTTTGCGAGCGCAGTTCAGATTGGATTAACTGCTACACCAAAGCGCAAAGACAATGTGGATACTTACAAGTACTTTGGGGATCCGAAATTTGTTTATAAGTTAAAGGATGGAATCGAAGACGGTTTTCTAACACCATTTCGTGTACGTAAATACACAACAAATATTGATGAGTATGTGTATGACCCAGAAGATGACGTACTCGAGGGAGATATCGAGGCTGGTGAGGAATACACCGATGGAGACTGGAATACAAAGATCGAAATTAGGCAGCGTGAAGAGTATTTAGTCGACTTATTCATGAAGAATCTAGGGACTAACGAAAAAACCATTGTTTTCTGCGCCAATCAAAACCATGCGGCATTGATTCGGGACATCATCAACGAGAAGAAGCAAAATGCTAATCCAACATATTGCGTAAGAGTTACTGCAAATGATGGTGAACTAGGCGAAGATTATTTGCGTGCTTTTCAGGATAACGAGAAGACGATCCCAACTATCCTGACAACTTCTCAGAAGCTTTCAACCGGTGTTGACGCCCGCAATATCAGGCATATTGTGATTCTGCGGCCTGTTAAGTCGATCATTGAGTTTAAGCAAATAATCGGTCGTGGTACTCGCCTTTATGATGGCAAGGACTATTTCACAATCCACGATTTCTTTAATGCTTCACACAATTTCTACGACCCTGAATGGGATGGCGATCCTGACATTCCGGTTGATGGGGGAATTATCGATGGACCTCCCGTGGGGCCAACTGGCCCAGGTGGTGGCGGTGGAGGAACTTCACGACCTGAAAAGATCGTGGTGCGCCTAAGTAATGGTAAGGAACTCGCTTTTCAGAATATGACAGAGAAAATGTTCTATTCAGTAGATGGCAAGACTATGACTCTGGCGGAATTTATCCAGTCGCTGTTTAATACTTTGGATATGCCGGAATTTTTCAAAAATGAAGAAGAGTTGAGGGCGATTTGGTCCGTACCAACTACGCGAAAACAACTTCTTCACAATCTTGAAAATGTAGGTTTCCCACAGAAGCAATTGGAAGACATTCAAGACCTCATTGATGCAAGATCAAGCGATCTCTTCGATGTGCTCGAATACGTCAAGTACCACTTCGCACCTGTTATGCGAGAAGCTCGCGCTGTCATTTCTCGAAGCATCTTGGAAACTGAGTTAACGGCTAAGCAGATGGAGTTTGTGGACTTCTTAGTTCAGCAATATGTAGTTGCGGGTGTTGATGAGCTAGATGACTCTAAGCTGGAAACTCTATTAGCCATTAAATACAAAACTGCAACGGATGGTGTTGCAATTCTAGGAAGTGTTGACATAGCTCGAAACATCTTCCTAACTTTCCAGAAGCACCTATACAAGCCTCACAACACTTATGCGATCGCCGGACACTGAGCGAAATAGGAACCAAATGACAAGATACTACAGAGTGATGCTAGGCAAGGGATCTATACACGCAGCAGAATGCTTTGCTGGCGAGGATTATGAAGATGAAGACGAATCTCATGCCTAAAAAAGTGGTTTGTTCAAAGTGTAGATTGAACAAGAATGTAAGTGGTACAGGTGGTTTTTGTAGGACCTGTGCACTCACTAAGGGTTTCAAGTCCTGCACACGCTGTAACAAGATGTTTATTCCAAGACAACCAAGACTTCGTTTGTGTTCTCAGTGCCGATTCAACTCTTCCAGTGGCTGGGAAATTGGACCTTATGGCGGCCCTGCAGGACTAGGCAAGAACAAATAGCCTTACTTCGACCACTTCCAAATGCAAGTTTGATAAGCCTCAAATCCTTGAATATCTGTAAATTTAAACTCTCCCCGAATGTACTTTGCTTTATACATCGTTGCTGAATATTTATTGTTTCTAAACTTCATATTTATAGGCATTTCGGTTTCGTGCACATCATTTTCAGGATTCTCAATTTCATAAGTACCCTTGAAAACTCCAAGACTTGTTTTTGATTTTGCGGAGTTATAGAAGTTGACTTGATACTTAAATTTAGCCCCCGCATACCCAAATAATGTAACGGCGGTTAATTCCCTATATTTTCCAGAGGAATCTTGAAGGTACTCCCAATTTCCGCAATCAACCTCTAGTTGTGGCCCAATGGCTCCTGCTAAAGGTAAATTGACATTAATAATTATCAACCCCAGGCAAACCTTAGCGATGAATTTTTTCATTCTGGTTTTACGTAATTCAAAGATGTTTCTTGGTCAATTGGACCAAGAAATAGACTAAGAGGGTTGAACTAATTGCATATATTGAAAGAAACATATAAAAGGACGGGACAAAGGGTAAAACTTCCCAAAAATCTGCCTTGCTCCAAAAATTTTCATAGACCCAATTTGGCTGATATCCAAATCCAAATAACAGGACAAAAAGATAAAAGACTGCCTGACGTGATTTTAGTATTTGCATAGTTAAAGGTACCTCCAACGCTTCATCTTGGGCTACGAACTCACACGGGCTTGTCCACGATTCTGCCCGTATGTCTACAATTTTGTCCATAGAAATTGACAGATTTGTCCAAGATTTTGCATAAAACTAAACACTTTTAAATAAGAAAGTGAGCGAAGATTTGACCTCCGCCCACTTCCATTAATGAAGAGTCGCCCTATAAGCCGGATTCTGTCCTTAAGTCTTGACTGGCTCATGCCATTGACAGCGTTGATAGAGAGCTTTCCTTGGCCTTCCTCTATTATTTGCAAACGTTACCTACATAAGAGATGAGAGAAAAAGCCATGGGCGCTTGTGCTTGC
>Ga0209550_10003885_pt1 | contig 14177 bp, 10 predicted proteins | sample LauGreSuBDMM15SN_2_FD_187567 | JGI IMG/M metagenome (GOLD analysis project Ga0209550, IMG submission 187567) | Freshwater lake microbial communities from Lake Michigan, USA - Su13.BD.MM15.SN (SPAdes) (version 5) | ecosystem: Environmental > Aquatic > Freshwater > Lake | place: Lake Michigan...
TAACTACCAATTATAGTAGCATAACTACCAATTATAGTAGCATAACTACCAATTATAGTAGCATAACTACCAATTATAGTAGCATAATGTACAAATATAATTTACTCTATAACTACTACTATCTTTATAAAAGATAGCATCTTTTTTATTGGTTTCTTTATGTGTTATACAACTTGTGTTTTTACAAGTATAATCGTGAGTATGAGGAAGTGTTTGATCTTTTGTAATTAATTCATTTTCTTCTAAACTAGTAACTTTAACAACTTTATCTTCCATATTTAATTGATATAATAAAGTTGTTTCTGTTATTTGTTTTGAAAAATTACAATTATTACATTTAAATTCTGCACTAGAATTTACTAATTCTTCAAATATTTGATTAAATTTAATTTTATCTTCTTCTTTTATTTTTTGATATTTTTTATTTTTATTAATTTCTTCCTTAGAAAAGGTTGCAGTATAATTCGATAAATTTTTACCTTCTTCAAATAATGATAATGCATCAGATATTTTATCAATTGGTATACGTGAATCACTAATTTTTATAGTATTAGATGATTTAGAAATATCAAATAAATATGAACAGTTTGGACAAAAATACATTAATTAATATATCTTAGTTAATATTTTAAATATTTTAATTTCAATTTTAATTAAAAAATTGTTTAAAAAGCTCATAATCATTCGAATCATATTATCTGTCGACAGTTGTAATTTTCACATATATGATGATATTATCATTTTATATCATAATATGAATATTTAGTATGATGTAATCCATCATAATTCAGTATTAGTTCCATTATGATATAAAAAAATTGAAAAATATATATAAAAAAATCTTATTTTAATTAATTAATAATATGACTGAAAAAATCAATAACAAAAAATTGTTAAAGTATAAAGATAAAGTATATGAATATTTAAATAAGTTTCGATGTAATGATGATAATAAGGATAAATCAACACACTTATCTTATGGATTATTTCAAGGTAAATTTATACTTGATAAAGATCAAAGGAAAGAGTTCATGACACTATATATTAATGCAATTGAAAACGGAGTTAATGATTTAGCAATTTTAGAAACACCTAAAGAATTTGCACCTTTGATTATCGATATAGATTTGGAAATTCCATCAGATGATTATAAAGGAGGTAGATTGTATGATAATAGTATGGTTTTAAATATTACTGAAAAATATATTAAATCATTGAATAATTATCTAGATGCATCAAAATGTGATTATCGAATATGTTTGCTTGAAAAGAAAAATCCAACAGAAAAAGAAGGTGTATACAAAGATGGATTTCATTTAATGTTTCAAGAATTATCTGTAAATAAACAAATAAGACATTTAATTCGTCATACTGTTGTAAAACAATGTGAAGCTGATGGAATCTTCAAGTCATATTCAAATGCACCTGATAAAATTATTGATAAGTCAGTTGTTTCAACTAATGCATGGTTTTTGTATGGTAGTAAAAAACCAAATGGTCAAGTTTATCAATTATCAAAATTATATGATAAAAAATTAAATGTGATTTATGATCATGAAAAAAAATTAAGTTTTGATAATGAAACATTTGAAGAAACAGAACTTGAATATAGTGATAGTGATATTATTAATTTTTTATCTATTCAAAGACAAAAATATACTAAAAAATATGCAACACAATTATTAGATAATTGTAATTCATCTGAAATTGATGCTGAGTGTGATAAAGTTGGTATTAATTCTGCTGTGAAAGCCGAACAAATTAAGTATGATATTCCTGCAGCAAAAGAAGATGTTATTCGAAGAGCCACATGTTTAACAAATATGTTAAATGATAAAAGAGCGTCTGATTATCATGACTGGTTAAGAGTTGGATTTGCATTGCATAATATTGATAATTCTCTATTATTAGCATGGATTGAATTTTCTAAAAAATGTGGACGTAAATATAAAGAAGGAGAATGTGAAAAAGTATGGAGTACTATGAAGAATCCATTAAATGGAAATGTTTTAACAATTAGATCATTAGAATATTGGGCGAAACAAGATGATCCTAAAGAATATGAAACATTTATCCGTGAAGAATTTAAATTAATGATGAGAAAAAGTTTAGATGGAAATACTTATTATTTAGCAAAAAGTGTTTATTCAAAATATTCTGGACGATTTGTATGTTCAGCCCTAAGAAGTAATATTTGGTGGGAATTTAAAAATCATAGATGGTATAGGATAGAAGAAGGATATACCTTAAAGATTTTACTATCAGAAGATTTTGCAAATGAATATAATCGAGAAATTGCAGAATTAAGTTTAAAGGCAACAGTAGTTTCTGGATTTGAAAAAGAAGAACTTCAGAATAAGAGATCACGAATAGATAAAATCGTAGAAAAATTAATGAATAATACATTTAAAAATACTCTAATGGATGAGTGTAGATCACTATTTTATGATTCTCAATTTGAACAAAAATTAGATTCTAACATTAATTTGATTGGATTTGAAAATGGTATTTATGATTTAGAACAAGGTGCATTTCGTGAAGGACGACCTGATGATTATATTACTCTGAGTACTAAAAATGATTATTACAAATGGAATGATAAGAATCCATTTAATACACATATATTTAAGTTCTTTGATCAAGTTTTACCAAATAAGGCTGTTCGTAATTATTTCTTGAATGCTTTATGTACTTGTTTAACAGGAACAACAAAAGAAGAGAAATTATATATTATGACTGGTTCTGGATCAAATGGTAAATCATTAACTATGGATTTAATGTATTTAGCATTAGGTGATTATTATATGTCATGTCCTATTACTATTATTACTAGGAAAAGAGGACAATCAAATGAAACATCACCTGAAAAAGTACGTATGAAAGGAAGACGATGTGGTGTTTTCCAAGAAACTGATGATGGTGAAAAGATGAATGTTGGTGTAATGAAAGAATTTACAGGAGGTGATAAAGTTTTAGTTCGTGATCTTTTTAAAGGGTCTGCTGAAATGATTGAATTTAAACCACAAATGAAATATTTCTTAACTTGTAACCAGTTACCTGCGGTACCATCTAATGATGATGGTACATGGAGACGTCTTAGAGTCATTCAATTTGGATCTAAATTCACAGATAATCCAACAAAATCAAATGAGTTTATGATTGATAATACTCTTAAACAAAAGATTGAACAATGGGCACCAACATTTATTAGTTATTTAATTCATATTTATAATACAGAATATAAATCGAAGACATACCTTGCTGAACCAGATGAAGTTATGGCTTTCACCAATCAATATAAAATGGAAAATGATTTTTACACTGAATTCATTACAGATAAAATTATTATCACTAATAATGATAATGATACAATTAGTCGTGATAATTTATGGGAAGAATTTAAAGATTGGTATAAGAAAACATATGATTCTAAAAATCCTCCAAAAAAGAGTGATTTGATGAAATTTATGACAAAACAATTTGGAGAACCTATTAAAGGAGGTTATTATAAAAATATATCATATATTTTAAGTAATGAAGAAAATACTATTAAGAGTGATTTAGATGCATAATAATTATTTAATATGTTTTTTTTAATATTAATGCAATGATAGTTTATTTATAATTATAATAGCTAATCTTATAATTATAAAAAAAATTGAAATAATTAAGGTATAATTGTTCATAATATCTTAAAATTGTGGATGGATATACTGTATAACAAAAATAAAAATCTTATCCCTAGCTTGCAGAAAAGTCTAGTAGATGCGCAGTCAAAATACTATACTGTTGATAATAAATCAAATTATGGCAGTACTGAGAGCAATTTTTATGTTGGAACATATGGTAATAGTAACTTTTCCTATAATGCTTACTCATCATATAATCAACATCCAAATGTGTTTTCTAGATAAAAAATGTTGATTTTGATAGTTGATTTATATTAATTCTTCTATTTGGATCAATTTCAAGCATCTGTGTTAAAATATCTGAAATTATTTTTTTATCGAGATTATTAAATTTCTCGAGTTTTATTTCTAACAAATTGATTAATTTATTATTCTGATTTGTTTTATTATAATCTATTATTTTATTTTTTGAATTAAAAAAATCACCATAAAATTTAGTTTTCTTTAAAAATTTTGATGGGAAATCCCCACAAATATCATTAATTAAACATAAATGATAATAATCACGTGAATGTTTTGAATCTTTACCTGGATTAAAAATAAGTCCACCAGTTAATAATTCATAAAATGTACAACCTAATGCCCATATATCAACTGGATATGAACATTTACCCATTAAAATAATTTCAGGAGCTTGATAATATCTTGTTCCAAATGATTCTTCATAATAATTATCTTCACTGCAATGTGTTCCAAAATCAGCTAAACTAATATTTATTTTTCCTAAATATTTAGAATTTATAGAATATTTTGAAATATTGTTATTATCAAGTTTTTTCATAATATTGTCTACTATTTTTTTATGAATATCAAGTCTTATTTTTAATTTATCATTCTTATTCATTTTATTTATAGTATTTAAATTATTCCCTTTATGATTAATCCAATAATTTTGTTTTTCATTAATATATTTATCATTAAAATTTTCTTTTATATATTCTGATATAGTAAATTCATCCTTTTCATTTAAACCTTTAATTAAAATATTATCTGTTTTTATATCTCCATGAAAAACTCTAAAATTTTGATGAAGTATATTAATTGCTGTAATTAATTGTTTCATTATATGTTTTATATTATCTAATGATAAACCAGAATTAAAACTACCTTTTCTAATTAAACCATCAATATTTGTACAGTGTAAATTCCAAACTGAACATAAATATTTTTTATTATCTATAATTTCTATAAAGTTATCAATTAAATTATTAAATACATTAGGATTTTCAGGTAATCTTTTTACAAATTTAATTTCATTTATTCCTTCATTATATTCTGTTGGATTTTGTACCTTTAATGCATAAAATTTTTGACTATTTATATTGTAAGCCAACCAAACAATTGAATAAGAACCTCTTCCTAGTTCATAAATAATATTATAATTATTTATTATTTTAGAATTTAAATCTAAATTATCTTTTTGACTTGTATTTTCGTCACTTGATTCAGATATTGATTCTGAATTTGTTTCTGAATTTGTTTCATATGATTCATACGATCCTGAATTATCTGTATCACTACTCATTAAATAAATAAATATAGTTTTCCTTAAATATTTTTTTCTAATTTATTTATAATATGTTTAAAAGAATTATAAAAGACGAAAATAAGTTCACATCTAAAAATATTAGTTCTGTACCAGAAAATACTACAACACTTCATCCTATCACTGGAAATATTATAGATACTAGAGGATATATAAATCCAATATGTCTTACAAAATTACATATTTCAAATAATAAATTAAAAATATATGATAATTATGTATGTAATGGTGAAAATAAATATAAAGAATATATTCAATTACCGCCATTTGGATTATCATCGTCTGATTTACTTCAAATTTATAATATTAATAATATAGATAATTTAAATTATTGGATTGAAACTAATATTGAAGAATATAATATATTCACATTAAATAGAGTTTTAAATTGTTGGATAATTAATAATATAGATATTCTTAAAATACATAATAATTTTTTAGAAAGTATTTGTAAATTATTATTAGAAAAAGGAAAATATATAGAAGATAAAATTATAGAACATGATAATTTTAATAAAGAAGTTAAATATTTTATTGATTATTGGATAGATAATTATAATACAGATGATAAAAATTTAGATTTATTAAATGATCTTAAAAATTATCTATATAAAAAACTTGATTTTAATAAATAAAAAACTTGATCTTAATTAATAAAAAAATAAAATATAATCTAATATAATATGAATATAGATAAACCATTATTTAAAAAATATTATCCTGTACCTCCAATTGCCCATGAATCAGTATATGAATATCAAAATATAAATAAAGATAGTAGATTAAGAAATGACGTAACTTTATTTTTCCAAGAAAAATTACTAAAATGGAGTAATAAATATCCAGAATTTGAAAAAATAAAATCTAAAAATATAACTTATGATTTAATATATAAAATCTTAAGAATAATAGTTAAAAAAAAAAATTTAAATTGGTATGAATTAAGAAGTAATTCTTCTGGATTAAAAAAATATTTTTTAAAATATCTATAAAAATATTTTTAATTTAAAAAAAATATTTTTTCTATTATATTATATATATATATAATGTATGAATGTGTTTTAATTGCTTTTGTTGGTGCCATAATAAATATGATACTTGCTTTATTAATACCATGTTTATTAAAAGATACCCAAGCTCCTTTATTCGTAAATATTAAGAAAGTTTATGCAACACATAAACAAGTAATCATAACTAGTAGTGTAATTGTGTTTATTACTATATATTTAGCCCTTAAAGTTACACCTCAATTAGGATTATCTTTTGAAAATGATCAACCTGTAAGAAACACAACTAATTTTGATAATATTTTCAATAGTTTACCTGATTCTAATAGAGTTAGATTAATTAATTTAAGTAGATTATAATTTTAAATCTTTACTGTCATGTAATAATAAATATTATTTTAATTCTCTAGACCATATATCGCTTTTTAATATAAACCCTAATTTTTCAATTTCTAATTTATTAGATGTCATAAATTTTTCATTATTAAATGTTAAATTATAAGATAATTCTTCTTTTTTATCTTTTTGTTTTATTGTTTTAAAATTAATTTTTTGTTTTAAAAGAATATTAATTTTTTCCATAATATATTTTAAACGATCTTGTAAATTATATGGAAATTCATATTTTGGATGATCATAAGGAATCATCATATATGTCATTTTATTACCATCTTCTGTAGTTGAATATTTTTCCAAATATAATAATTTATCTCTAATTTCTAAACAAATTTGTTCTCTTTTTAGTTTACTAATACGAATTAGTTCATTTTTATCAATATTTGGTATATTTTTAACAATATCCATTAATGTTTTTTTATCTTTTGATGTTGAACAAACTGCACCTTTAAATGTTGGAATACCTGTTCCACGTTTTTTTACTAATGTCTTATCACGGACTTCTCTAATCTTAAATAAATCTTCTTCATCAGACGCCAATTTATTTAAATTTTTATCAATAATTCCGATTGTTTCATTTTCTTGTCGAGCATCATAATAATAAAGAGTATCTTCATAATTATAACCTTCGCGTATTTCACGTTTAATATCTTGTGTTTCTTGCGTCTCTTCATTTTTTTTATAAATTATATTAAATTTTTGTTTAACAAAGTTATTTAATGAAACTTGATTGGGTTGTTCTAAATCAATATTTTGTCTATAATACATAGTAACATCTTCATTTTCATTAAATGGTTGAAAAATAAAATATTTTCCTCTTTGAATTAAATAACCTGATCTATTATATTTATCATAAATAGTATCTTTATAGTTATTAAAATCATTTTCTGTTTGTGGCATCATATCTTCTAATGCTTGATCTAGGAAATAATCTTCAAATAAATCAGCTTGATGATTTAAGAAAGATTTTTTAATCTCAGATAATATTTCATCATAAATATAAACATGTTTAAATCGATATAAATCTTTAATTCTATTTTTAATTAGGATTATTTCATATTTAGCCAAATCATCATTAAATGTATTATAATTAAGTTCATCTTTATTTAAAATTTTATATGTATTATTTTTAGAATCCCAATATTTATCATTTAATTTATTTGCACTACATTTTAAATCACACTTCTTGAAATCACATAACATTGGACATATTTGTTTTCCCGCTTTCACATTTTCTAATGTTGGTGATACACAATCTTTAAATTCATCTAATTCTTCAGGAAACATATTTGCATGTAACAACAATGGACAATCAATTGCAATTTCTTTTAATGCACGTTCTATTTTTTTAACTTCAAGATATTTTATCTCTGCTTTTTGATATAATAATTCATCCGTTGATAATTTACCAGATTTATCATCCAAAGAAATCGCATAACGAAAAACATTAACTTCTGGATATTTATAATCATCATTAATAACATCTTCATGAACACACATACGTATTGCACGACCTATAACTTGTTCAGCTTTCGGAATATTATAAAATGCATCAATAATATGAACTTCTTTTACATTTTTAAGAGTAACACCTTCATTCATAACTCTTGATCCTAATATAAATTTAATATATTTACCATCAATATTATTAGAATTATTAAAAACATCTTGAATAATCTTTTGTTTAATTTCAGGTAAATCTTCACCACTTTCATCTGCACCACCTGTAACTAATAAAAATGTTGCAGGTTTAAAAGTACTTGTATTCATTTTATTTTTTTTAAAATCTGCAAATGTTAAACCAGTTTTATAATCGATTGTTTCATCTTTAATATCATAATTTCTTTGTTCTTCATTATATTCCAAATATCCATTTTGTAATAATGTTTCTGCAAATAATTCCATCCCACCTGCTTTCACTAAATTTGAATAAACAAATGCGGTAGATGATCCTTTATCTCCATCAACTAATTTATTTAATGAATTTAAAATATTAAAAAATTTAATTGAAAAAGTTTTAAGATAAGGTAGTTTTAGAATTAATCCAGTTATATTTTTATTTTCACTTTCCAATATAAAATTTTCTTCTTCACCTTTTGATAATTTTCCATTAAATAAATTTTTATTGATTAAAGCTCTTAATTTATTTCCATCTGTATTAATTTGAGATAAAACTGTATTCATACCTTCTGTTGAATAATATCCAAGTAAATCTGTTCTATCTTTACTTAAACCAGGAAAAACAAAATTTGATGCTGCAGATGATGCACGATCTAATGTATCTTCAAAATTACCAGTTGTTTCAATATAAGTTTTATATTGAAATGGTTCCATATAACATTTCATAACTGGTGTAAATAACATGCCTTCAGGTATTATACCATTATCAATACGTTTTGCAAAAGTATATGGTATTGAACCACGATAAAAACTTATATATCCACGAGCTTTCTCTCTTAAATAATCTAAACCGTCTGGTTTAATTTTCATATTATAATTTTTATCACTTGTAAAAATTTTATCTCTCTGAACTTTATCATTCTCAGGTCTAATAAAATTAAGTAAATCAACTATCTCATCCGCTAAATTAATCATTGGGGTTGCAGTTAATAATATTATTCTTAAATTTTCTGAGTTCTTAATTATTTTCTTTAAAGCTTCTCCATATTCATTTCCAGAAATATTATGTGCTTCATCAACAATTAAAACAGTATTATTCATATTATTAATTTTATCAACAACAACTTCACGTTCAATTTCTCCTTCTGTATTTTTACGATATGAAGATTTAATTTTATTATCACCTACTAATTTTTTCTCTACAATTTTTTCACCTAGAACTTTCTTATAAAAAGTCTTATATGACAAAATCTTATAAAATTGTAATGCATTATATATCGCTATCTTTTTCTCCTGTTCTATCTCTTGTTTTGTCATTTGTTTTAACGATTCTTTATTTTTCAAATATGTATCACCGGTTGTATTAATTAATTCCTTCTTAAAATTTTCTTTAGTGTTTGGTCCTGGAACTAGAACATAAATTTTTGTATTATATTTTTTCACTTGTTCTTTAAAACCTTCAGCCACTTGAATTGCTGTCATTGTTTTCCCTGATCCCACACCATGCATTAATATAACTCCTTTATATGGTGTATTTGGATTTATAAAATTAGGTAAGATAGCCTGTTGTTCTCTTGCTTCAATATCACCTTTTTTACAATTTGCAGCTCTATAATTTTTAACATCTTCATATGATTTCATTTTTTCTCTTTGTGGAACACGATGATAATAAAATTCTCTTTTTTTAAAAATTTTAGATAAAAAATCTGGATCATCTAATTCTGGATATGAAAAATCTTTATTAAATTTTAATTTATTACTCATAATTAATTAAGATTAGATTTAAATATTTAAAAATATAAATGTTATTATAACTTTTATATTATGAAACCCATCTCTTATCTAATTTTATTTATAAATTAATATTTTTTAACAAAATGGACTGAAAGAATATGTTCTTTACCAAGTCCATTATGAGGTTGTATTTGATAACATAGATTACCACTTCTTAGAATAACCAAATTTGATTTAGTTCCTAGTACAAAATATTTTCCTTTATCAAATATACATGGACATGAATCAATAGGTGGTATCAAATAAACATCCAAATCACCTTCAACATTTTGGTCTTTACGTGTATAAAATACACATGACTCATAATTATTATAACCAATTCTATTATCACATGAAACTTCATAATTTGTATCAGTTGGATTAGGTGTATCGATATTAAATATATCTATATGAATATATCCTTTATTTGGATTAACGTTAAATCCAGCACTAGTTAATAGTTCATAAGCTGTATTTATAATAAACTTTAGATCATCAGATAATATTTCATTTTCATCAAAGAATATCCCACCATAAATTCCTGCATTCATATTTGGAGATGGAATTATAAATATACGATTGATAAAAGTATCATACCATTGTTTATAAATGGAATCATACATATATTCAACATAATTATCTACTTTTGTATTTATATCATCCGGAACAGTTGTGATAATTAATTTAGATTCATTATTAATTATTGAAGTAAATTGACTAGTCATTATAATTATAATGAATTATATAAAAAATAATTTATTTTCATTTTTTTAGAATAAATAAACATTATATATCATCAAATTTACATTACACATTCTAAATGTCCATTACTAGTTTTTATTAAAGAAAGAGAATAAAATATATAATATTATTAATTACCATTAATAATATTAATCAAGTATTCTAAACAATCTAAAGAATCATTTTCTTCAGCTAAAGTACATATATTTTCTTTATCCAATGGACAACCATTTTCATAAGCATATTTTAAACATTCTAAATTATTAAATTCTGCTGCTATACTTGTTGTTTCTTCATTCCATGGACATCCATTCTCGTGAGCATATTTTAAACATTCTAATTTTTCATATCTTGCTGCACCTCTTGTTGTTTTTTCATTCCATGGACATCCATTTTCATGAGCATATTTTAAACATTCTAATTTTCCATTCTTTGCTGCACCTCTTGTTGTTTTTTCATCCCATGGACATCCATTTTCATGAGCATATTTTAAACATTCTAAATTATAAGTTGCTTTGGAACATGTTTTTTCATCCCATGGACATCCATTTTCATGAGCATATTTTAAACATTCTAAATTTCCATTCATTGCTGCATCAATACATATACAATCATCATCCCAAGGACATCCATTTTCATGAGCATATTTTAAACATTCTAAATTATCAGTTGCTTTGGAACATGTTTGTTCATCCCAGAGACATCCATTTTCATGAGCATATTTTAAACATTCTAAATTTCCTTTCTCTGCTGCAACATTACATGTCAGTTCTCCCCATGGACATCCATTTTCATGAGCATATTTTAAACATTCTAACTGACCATTTTCAGCTGCTTCATAACATGTCCAATAATCCCAGGGACATCCATTTTCATGAGCATATTTTAAACATTCTAATTGTCCCCCTATTGCTGCATTATGACATATCCATAAATTTAATGGACAATCATTTTCTTCATATGCATATTTCAAACAATCTAAATAGCCTTTTAATGCAAAGGTTCCCACACATCTTTCAATTGACCAATCACAATCTTTTTCATTACTGTATTTTAAACAATCTAAATGTCCTTTTTTTGATGCCACATCACATATACTATCTAAACGTCTTTCACCTAAACGTTTTTCATCATCATCAAAAGGGTATGGTGCATCATAATTATAAAATTCTTGATGAGGTATACATTCTGTTACCCAAGGACATCCATTCTCATGAGCATACTTTAAACAATTTAAATGTCCATTATATGCTGCTATATTTGTAATTTCTTCTCCATTAGTCCACACATAACCATTATATTTATGTGCATACATTAAAAGTTCTAATAGTCCATTTGCTGCTAAATCATAACATATATTTTCTGATTTAGCAATAATATCAATTTCATTTATTAATTCAGGTAAAATATTTATTTCAGATTCTTTACAATAATTTTTAAGTTTATAAGAGTTAATTTGGTCTTTATTATCAAATATAATTTTATAAAATTCTTCTGGGATTTTTTTTATCATCCAATAATCAAATAATTTAATATAAGAAACTAAATCATCAAGTGAATTAATTATAATTTCTTTCTTATAATATTCTATTGGAATATCAAATGAATCATCAGATAATATGTTTTCATATAATTTAGATAATTTTAAATAATCAGGAATATCATTAATAGATATAGTTATTGACATTATAAATATAAATATTTTAATAAATAATAAAAACATCAAATTTTTTTATACTTCCTTTATAACTTTTATTCTAATTGCTTTTATTTTATATTTTTCTTCATCTTCTTTTTTATAATATTTATAATAAATATTCACACCATCCTCAATTCTATCTATACCAGGAAGACATTTTTTTAAAGTTTCACTTTCTAAATATTTTTCAAATGATTTATAATCACGAATATGTTTAATTTTACATTGAAATGATCTAGGAAATCCAAAATCATTATTCTCAAATAAAATAACATCACCTTTTTTCATTTCAGCAAAATCTCCTTTATTTAATCTACCTTCGCATTTTTTAATTCCTAATTTAATTAATGAAAACCACGGTTCTGATAAATGTTTAGTATATAACATATAATAATATATATAAAATAATTTTTTAAATAATTATTTAAAAGAAAGAGAATGAAATATATAATATTATTAATTATTATTAATATTAAATATAATGTATCTTACACATTTTAAGTGTCCATTTTCTAATTCAGTATCATATGTTTTTTCATCAAATGGACAACCATTTTGTGCTGCTATGAAACATGGTGTTTCATCCCAAGGACAACCATTTTCATGAGCATATTTTAAACATTCTAATTGACCATTTTGTGCTGCTAAGAGACATGTTTTTTCATCCCATGGACAACCATTTTCATGAGCATATTTTAAACATTCTAATTGTCCATGCTGTGCTGCTCCATCGCATGTTGTTTCATCCCATGGACAACCATTTTCATGAGCATATTTTAAACATTCTAATCGACCATTACTGACAGCACCAGCACCAGCACCATTACATGTTGTTTCATCCCAAGGACAACCATTTTCATGAGCATATTTTAAACATTCTAATCGACCATTTTGAGCTGCTGCAAGACATGTGGTTTTATCCCATTCACAACCATTCTCATGAGCATATTTTAAACATTCCAATTGTCCATTACTGGCTGCTGCATTACATGTATACCTATTCCAGGGACAACCATTTTCATGTGCATATTTTAAAATAGTTAGAAATCCATATTCAGCTGCATATATACATACCCAATTATTCCATGGACAACCATTTTCATGTGCATATTTTAAACAATCTAAATGATTTTTTCTTGCTGAATCACTACATACATCTTCATTCCATGGACATCCATTTTCATGAGCATATTTTAAACAATCTAAATGACCACTATCTGCCGCAATATTAGTTATTTGTATAGACCATTTACATCCATTTTTATGAGCATATTTTAAACAATCTAAATGACCATTACTTGCTGCATAATAAGATGTATATTTATTCATTGGACATCCATTTTCATGGGCATATTTTAAAATTTCAAATTGTCCATTTTGAGCTGCATTATGACATATCCATATATTCAATGGACATTTATAATAATCATATGCATATTTAAAAGCATCAAAACTTCCATTAAATGCTAATTTATAACATACAACTTCTGCTTCTGAATTAACAATAATACCAATATCATTAATTAATTCAGATAAAATTTGTATTCCAGATTCTTCACACATATTTTTAAGTTTATACAAATCAATTTCTTTTTTATTATCAAAAACAAATTTATAAAATTCTTTTGGGATTTTAGTAATCATCCAATAATCAAATAATTTAATATATGAAACGAAATCATATGCTGTTTTAATTATAATTTCTT
>Ga0209550_10003886_pt1 | contig 14177 bp, 15 predicted proteins | sample LauGreSuBDMM15SN_2_FD_187567 | JGI IMG/M metagenome (GOLD analysis project Ga0209550, IMG submission 187567) | Freshwater lake microbial communities from Lake Michigan, USA - Su13.BD.MM15.SN (SPAdes) (version 5) | ecosystem: Environmental > Aquatic > Freshwater > Lake | place: Lake Michigan...
TTCAAAGGTGGTAGAAAGACTAATGGGCTGAATTACTTCGCCTGTTAAGCTATTTACGGTGTTGCCAGCATGTATGGCTATAGTTTCAATTTTCATAGTATATAATCCTTTCGTAAACTTAACAAATGCGTGGCTTTATCCCAACAATAGGATTAAATATTGTGTACCGAATGTGTATTTTTGTGAAAAATAGCTACTATGTCTACCACGCTTTCTTTTTTAGTATCCGATCCTTCTTTGCCTATAGAACTCAAAGCTATTGCGCAAAAAGTACAACAAGGTGAACGCATTAGTCCCGAAGAAGGGATTTTGCTCTACGAAAAAGCAGATCTTTCTTATTTAGGCGTTTTAGCTAATTTTATTCGAGAACAAAAGCATGGCCATAAAACGTATTTCAATCGTAATTTTCATATAGAACCCACCAATTTATGTGTGTACGATTGTAAATTTTGTTCCTATTCTCGTTTATTAAAACAAAAAGACGAAGGTTGGCAGTTTACCAAAGATGATATGATGAACATCGTAAAATCATACGATGGAAAGCCCGTAACCGAAGTACACATTGTTGGTGGTGTATTGCCGCAGTATGATGTTGATTTTTATGTGGATTTATTTCAGTCTATTCGTGCGCACCGAGCAGTTTTACACATTAAAGCGCTTACGCCGGTAGAGTTTCATTACATCTTTAAAAAAGCTAAAATTGATTATGCCAAAGGCATGAAATTGATGAAAGAAGCTGGCTTAAACTCCATTCCTGGTGGTGGTGCCGAAATATTTGCCCCCGAAATTAGAGAGCAAATAGCAAAAGATAAATGTACGGGTGCACAATGGTTAGAAATTCATGAAATTTGGCATAATTTAGGCATGCGTTCTAATGCCACTATGCTATATGGTCATATAGAAAAATACGAACACCGCATTGATCATATGGAGCAATTGCGCCAATTACAAGATCGTACTGGTGGTTTTCAAACCTTTATTCCGTTGAAATTCAGAAACCAGGATAATCAATTATCGCATCTAACTGAGGTAAGTGTGCTCGAAGATTTGCGTAATTATGCCATTGCTAGAATTTATCTTGATAATTTTGATCACATTAAAGCGTATTGGGCCATGATCAGTCGGCAAACTGCACAACTTTCTTTGAGTTTTGGGGTGGATGACGTAGATGGAACCCTAGACGACACCACCAAAATTTACACCATGGCTGGTGCCGAAGAACAAAATCCGGCCATGAGCACGCAAGAATTGGTGAATTTAATTAAACAAGTTGGCCGCCATCCTTTGGAACGTGATACTCATTATCACGTTATTCAAGATTTTAAGGATATAGTGTTTGACGATGAAGTTAAACCCAATTATTACCCCTTACCGGTATTGAATTAATGTATACAGCCAAAACGTTTTACATTATTAGGCACGGCGAAACCGATTTAAATCGTCAAGGAATTATTCAGGGTAAGGGAATGAATACCGATTTAAATAGTACAGGAGAGGCTCAAGCTGCTGCTTTCTTTAATGCATACCAACACATTCCATTCGATATAGTTTATACTTCAACCTTAAAGCGCACCCACCAAACGGTTGCCAAATTTATTGAGAATGATATTCCTTGGATACAACACGCTGGTTTAGATGAATTGGCTTGGGGAATTTATGAAGGCAAACCATCAGAAATTACCAAATCGGCATTTTTAGCCTTAACAACAGCATGGTTAGAAGGTGCGGTACACGAAAAGTTTGAAGCTGGCGAAAGCCCTATAGAGGTTCAAAATAGACAATTAGAAGCTTTAGAAGAGTTAAAAAAACTACCAGAAGAATTATCCAACGTGTTAATATGTATGCATGGTCGAGCATTACGCATATTCTTATGCGTGTTATCTGGTTTCTCCTTATCGCAAATGGATACATTCCCGCACACTAACACCACTTTGTATAAAGTGCATTTTGATGGTGAGGGCTTTGAAATTCAGGAATACAACAATACTCAGCATCTAGTCTAAAATGAGCGATAAAATTAATGTTTCTGCGGTTTCTTATACCAATACCAAACCTTTTGTGTACGGGCTTACCCATTCGCCGGTAGCATCGCACATTAACTTAAGTTTAGATATACCCGCTACTTGTGCCGATAAATTGTTGAATAATGAAATAGATCTTGGCTTGGTTCCAGTAGCCACATTACTGCGTATGCCACATTATGAATTGGTTTCCGATTACTGCATTGGAGCGGTAGGGGCGGTCAATTCGGTATTTATTTTTTCAACCAAACCAATTGAAGAAATTCAAAGTATTTGCTTTGATGCACAATCTAGAACCTCCAATTTACTAGCCCAAGTGCTTATGAAACATTTGTGGAAAAAAGAAGTGCAGTGGTTAAGTGAAGGACAGGCAGATGCATTTGTAGAGATTGGCGACCGCACCTTCGGGAAAAAAGCACAGTATGCATATAGTTACGATTTATCGGAATGTTGGTTCAGTTTAACTCAACTTCCTTTTGTATTTGCAGTTTGGGCAAGTGTAGTAAAATTACCTCAACACTTTTTAAGCTTATTTAATGACGCTTTGGCTTTTGGTCTCCAGAATCGGGATGTAGTTATTGAAAGTTTAGTAGATGAAAACCTGGTTATAGATGTGAAGACCTATCTTACCCACTCTATAGATTACCAATTCGATTCCCAAAAACGTTTAGGACTTAGCAGGTTTTTAGAGTTGGCAAGTGCGCTCTAATACTAACTTTATTGTTTTATCAATCGTTTTACTCGGGTTTTTAGAAAACTCATATTTAACTCTGCTAGCTAAAATGGCATTAACCGATATGGCTTGGTGGCCTAAAATATTGGCTAAACCATAAATTCCTGAAGTTTCCATTTCTAAATTGGTTAGTCGCCAATTATCTTTTTTAATGCCCGATAATTGCTTAATAAAATTTGGAATGGTTTTAGTAAAACGCAATTCGCGGCCTTGTGGTGCATAAAAACCTGGGGCTGTAACTGTAATTCCACGAGGTAAATCTTTACCAATTTTGCGAATTAATAGTTTGCTTCCGGCACATACATAAGGTTTAAAAGATTTAAAAGCAGGGGCTTGGTTATTTATTGCTCTTAAAATAACTTTTTCTTCTCGGCTGGCTTCATAGGTGTAAAAGGCCATCAAGGCATCAAGGCCAACAGCGTATTCAGATACCAAAATACTATCAATAGGTATGTCTGTTTGAATGGCGCCGGAGGTGCCAATCCGAATAATATTTAAACTCTTTAGTTTATCTAAATAAACTCTTCGGTCTAAATCTATATTCACTAAGGCATCTAATTCATTAAGTACAATATCTATATTATCGGTTCCAATACCTGTAGATATTACACTAATTCGTTTCGAACCTATATAGCCAGTATGGGTAATAAATTCACGCTTTCCTTTGCGTAGTTCTACTTTATCGAAGTGTTTGCTTACTTCACCCACCCGATCCGGATCGCCCACGGTAATAATATCATCAGCTAAATCTTCGGGCAAAATGTTTAGATGATATACGCTACCATCTTTATTTAAAATGAGGTCTGTTGTGGTAATTTTCATAATGTCGATAGATAAATTAACCTCAAGTTATTAATATTTTCTAATTGTGTAATAATTTTTAACACTAAATTTTGTCTAATTTCAATTACTAGTTTACATTGGGTATCTAACTTCTTGCGCTATAATAGTGATGTTTTCATCTTTTAGTATTTTAATTAGCTCATTAAGTTGGACATAAGGTAGCAGTATTTGATAGCTATCGTGTATGGTTTTTTCGATAGTTTCAGCCGCAGAAATGGCTTCTAGGGAAGCCTGCTTGTAGGCATGTATTAAATCCGGAACACCCAATAAAGTGCCTCCGAAATAACGCACAACGACCACAAACACCTGGGTAAGGTTCGCGGATAAAAGAGTATTTAATATCGGTTTTCCGGCTGTTCCAGAGGGTTCTCCGTCATCATTCACTCTATATACCGAACGGTCGGTGCTTAGCCTTAGCGCCCAGCAAAAATGTCGGGCCTTGGAGTGATCGGTCTTTAATTTAGTTAGTATTTCTTTTACATCCTCGGCCGATTGAATAGGGAAAATGTAGCCAATAAACTTGCTGCCTTTATCTTTATATTGTCCTTGAGCGGATTGTTTTACGGTTAAATACGAATCGTTAAACACAGCTAGGCAAGTGAAATTAAAAGAATGGCTAGCACGGCTAGGCCAATGCCCATATAATTTAATCGACTCAATTTTTCTTTAAATAGCCATAAACCTACCAATGAACCTAAAGCAATTACGCCAATATTCATGCTAGTAAATACGATAGAAGGTTGGGTACTTAGGGCTTTATGTGCTTTTAGATAAAATAAAATATTGCCGAAATTGAAAGTGCCTAACACGATACCAAAGAGTATATTTTTAACTTTTAAGTGTTCCTTTTTAATCCAGCGGTCATAGGCTAATAGGATGATAGAAACAAAAAGGGCTAAAAGGAATACCCAAAATAGCGACGTGGTAAAGGGAATTTCGGAAAATGTAGCCAATTGTTTAAAAAACACATCAATAATACCCATTCCAATAAACACAAGAAGTGGATAAACCCAAGAATAGCTAGCGCTAGATTGATTCTGTTTCCAGGGTATTGATAAAAGTACAGCAACTATACCTACAACTATAGCTATTAATTTCTGATTAGAAATGTGTTCTCCAAAAAGTAAAAAAGCTGCTAATAAAGGTATGAGTAGAGATAAACGTTGTGCAATATCGGTACGTACTATGCCAGATTTTGTAACAGAAATGGCCAAAATAAGAAATAAGCTTGGTAGTAATATTCCTAAAAGAGCATAGGTGCCAATGGGGCTTTCTGCAGGAAAACTAAGACTCGGTTTAAATATAAATAGGCATGCCGAGGCGGCTACTATATAATTAATGGCTATGGCTTGTACCATATTTACATCATAGCGCTTAGCTACTTTTAGTAAAATGGAAACGAGTACGCTACAAAAAATACTAATAAAGACGTAAATCATGACCTTAGAATATGTTGCAAATTAAGCAAATCATTCGCTTTTTGAAGCTAAGTCTACTTTATTACCAAAGCTTTTATTTATTTTGCAGGGATGACTTTTTCTGATCTCGAAAAACAATTTAGTGTCGAACTACATGCCTTTTATGCTGCCGAAGAAGCTGCAATGCTTTGCTTTTTAAGCGTTCAACATCGTTTATTATGGACAAAGGCAATCTACCTACTTAACAAACAAGACCTAATTGCGGATGCGGATGAGGCCTATTTCTTAGATATCTTAGGCCAACTTAAAGCCTCTAAACCCATCCAATATATTTTGGGTGAAACTGATTTTTACGGTCGCACATTTCGGGTAAACCCTGTCGTATTGATACCAAGACCCGAAACAGAGGAATTGGTAAAGTGGGTTTTAGGCAGTTTTTCGATAACAAATCCTTCGATATTGGATATTGGAACTGGAAGTGGCTGTATTGCTATCAGCTTGAAAATAGAATTACCTGAAGCAGAGGTTTTTGCTTTAGACATTTCTGCCGACGCCTTGGCGCTTGCTCAAGAGAATGCTGCATTACATGAAGCAGCAGTTAGGTTTATTGAAAAGGATGTATTGCTCATGAAGGCTAGCGATTTACCCATCACATTCGATGTATTAGTGAGCAATCCGCCATATATTGCTTTGGCTGAAAAAGATACTATGAAAGCTAATGTATTAGCAAATGAGCCACATCTAGCTCTTTTTGTACCGAATAACGATCCGCTGATTTTTTACGAAAGCATTGCGTCTATGGCTAAAGAAATATTAAAACCGAATGGCTTTTTATTTTTCGAAATAAACGAACGCTTTGGAACAGAGGTGGTGGAATTGCTTATAAAAAAAGGTTTTAAGCAAGTAGCATTGCATCAAGATTTGAGTGGAAAAGACCGCATGGTAAAAGCGCAGTGGTTGGGCTAACTACGCGGGTGATATTGTAAAATCGTACTTTTTAAATAATCACGATCCAGGTGCGTATAAATTTCGGTAGTGGTAATACTTTCGTGGCCTAGCATTTCTTGCACGGCACGTAAATCTGCGCCACCCTCTAATAAATGCGTAGCAAATGAATGTCTAAACGTATGCGGACTGATGGTTTTTTTGAGTCCAATTTTAGTGGCCAAGCCTTTAATAATTAAAAATACCATTACTCTAGAAAGCGATGATCCTCTATTATTTAGGAATACCCAATCTTCACTGCCGGGTTTTATGTTAAGGTGTACCCGAACCTCCTGAAGCCAAATTTGTAGAATTTTTGCCGCTTCGGAACCAATGGGTACCAATCGTTCTTTATTGCCCTTGCCTAAAATTTTTACCAATTCTAAATCTAAAAATAGGTTAGATATCTTTAAGTCAACTAATTCCGATACCCGTAAACCACATCCGTAAAGCATCTCTAAAATGGCTTTGTTACGCATCCCCTCTGGTTTAGAAAGATCAATGGCATCTATTAAGCTATTTATTTCGTGTATGCTCAATGTATCGGGTAGCTTTCGGCTCAATTTCGGGCTTTCTAAAAGTGAAGTTGGATTATCGGTTAGTACCCCTTCGAGAACCAAAAAGTGAAAAAAGGTTTTTATGCCGGATAAAATTCTGGCTTGAGAGCTAGCACTCATACCACGGCCATGAATCCATGTAATAAATTCTTTTAAATCAGAAAAATCGACTTGATTGAGTGATTTTCCGCCCATTTCACTTTCTAAAAAGCTTTCTAGTAGTGCTACATCACGCAAATAAGCGGCACTTGTGTTGGTCGAAACCGAACGCTCGAGCTTTAAATACGCTTGAAATCCTTTAATTATTGACGCCCACTGCACCTTTTTCGATTTTAAATTTTAAGTTTGACTAATGAATATCTATATCATCAACGGACCAAATTTAAACTTACTTGGCATTAGAGAGAAATCTATTTATGGCGAACAAGGTTTTGAGTCTTTTTTTGAGGAGTTAAAAACACAATATCCAGCTGTAAATCTGTACTATTATCAGAGTAATGTAGAGGGCGAACTGATAAATAAATTACACGAAATTGGCTTTACAGCCGATGGGATTATTTTAAATGCTGGTGGTTACACGCATACTTCGGTTGCTATTGCTGATGCTATTGCCGGTATAACATCGCCTGTTATTGAGGTACATATCTCAAACGTATATGCTCGAGAAGAGTATCGACACGTTTCTTTGATGGCAAAAAGCTGTAAAGGGGTAATTAGTGGATTTGGCTTAGCTAGTTACAAGCTGGCTTTAGATAGTTTCCTATAATTGCTTATAGGTCTTCTGTTTACGCATAAAATATTGCCAAACAATGCTTCGTGGAAACAGGCCTATTGCATTAAAAGTGCCTTTTAGTTCTAAGGCTTTTGCTTCATTTTTCCAAACTCGTTTTAAAAATTCTACATGCGCACGGCTAATGGCCCAGGCATTTTTAGGTTTTTTATCTACCAAAAACTTAACTAAACTCATGAAATCTAAGAAAAAACGCAACACGATAATATAGATGCGTTTGTTTTTTGGTAGGTTTTTGTAGAGTATAAGGAGATTGTTTCGGAAGTTTAAAAAGGTTTTTTGCGGGCTTTCTGCCGATAAGGTACCACCGCCAACATGATATACACTAGCCGCAGGGCAGTACCAAATTTGTTTACCCAGGCGTTTTAAACGCCAACACAAATCAATTTCTTCCATGTGGGCAAAAAAACTTTCGTCGAAACCACCTGCTAGCAGCCAAGCTTCTTTTTTGATAAATAAGGCAGCACCACTAGCCCAAAAAATTTCAGTTTCTTTCTCGTATTGTCCATAATCTTTTTCTATGGTATCAAAAATGCGTCCTCTGCAAAATGGGTATCCTAAAAAATCGATTAATCCACCGGCAGCTCCGGCATATTCAAAACTTGTTTTATCGGCATTACTTAAAACTTTAGGTTGGGCCGCTGCGGCATTTGGGTTTTTCTCTAATAAATCTACAACAGGTTCAATCCAATCTGGTGTAACTTCTACATCCGAATTTAAGAGTACAAAATAGTCGGCATCTACCTGAGCTAAAATTTGGTTATATCCACCTGCAAAGCCATAGTTTTTATCGTTCTCAATAACTTGTATTTGAGGATATACTTCTTGAAGCCAGGCAACCGAGGTGTCGGTAGATGCATTATCGCCCACAATAATGGAAAGATTCGTATAAGTACTAGCCAATACCGAAGGCAGAAAATTAGCTAAATGTTGCTGACCATTCCAATTTAGAATAACAACGGCTACACGAGGTTGTTTACCAGCTATCATGATGTTTTAGGTTGATGTTTCCAACGTTTGTGAGACCAAAGCCAGTAAGCTGGATTAGCTATAATGATGTTTTCTAATTTCTTGTTGTATTTTTCGGTAATCTCGTCTTCAGCAGTTGCCAATGGATTGGCTTCTAAAACCGAAAATTCAGCTTGGTAAAAACCTCTTTTTACCCGTTCAACGTGCATATATACAATGGGACTCTTGGTGAGTTTAGCAATTTTTTCTAAACCTTTAAACACTGCTGTAGGCTGATTTAAGAAGTCTACAAAATGCATATTATCTCTAGCAGAAGGGGTTTGATCACTCACCATAAAGGTGATAGTGGGTTCACCTTGGTGCTCTATTATAGTGCGAATGGATTGTTTCATAGGCACCATAAGTGCACCATATTGTGCTCTAATACCATTTATAACCTTTTCTGCCGATTTATTACTTAATGGCTTGTACACCAAAATGGTTTTTACAGGTATTTGCAATGTTAAACCAGGAGCAGACCATTCCCAATTGGCATAATGGCTCATAGCCAATAATATAGACTGTTTTTTATCGGTAAACTGGGTAATTATCTCCGGATTTTTTAAATGAAAGCGTTTTTGAAAGCTTTCTTTACCCATGCTTAGTGATTTTAAACTTTCTATCAAATTGTCGGCTAAAAAACGGAAATAAGATTTTTCTATTACCAGACGCTCTTGTTCGTTTTTTGTAGGGAAAGAGCGGCGTAAATTATCGCGAACAACCTGCTTGCGGTAACTAATCACATAATACAAGAGGTAATACAGGCCATCCGATAGAAAATATAGCACTTTAAAAGGCAATAAAGAAAACAGATATAACAATCCGTAACTAATCCAAAATATAGGGTTGAGGGTCATGTAGGGTTTGTATGCTATTTGCTAATCGTATCCGAATGTTTAGTTTTGGCTAAAATCTATACAAACATATAATTTCGCATGCATAAAGCCACCATTTTCCCATTATTTTATCTGCCACCAATCCATTATTTTACGGCATTAAAACAAAGTCAAGGTGAAATTTTGCTCGAAATACACGAACATTTTCCGAAACAAACCTATCGCAATAGAGCTTCCATTCATTCGCCAAATGGCAAATTAGATCTTATTGTGCCTGTAGAAAGAGGAGCAGAGGTGCATAGGCCAATTAAAGATGTTCGCATCAGTTATGAGTTTAATTGGCAACGCATTCATTGGTTGAGTTTGCAAACAAGTTATCGCAGTTCCGCTTTCTTTGAATTTTATGAAGATGATTTTGCACCCTTTTATGAAAAAAAATGGGATTTCCTGATAGATTATAATCAAGAGTTATTCACTTTAATAAGCCGTTTATTGAAGCTAGATTTTTCATATACACCCACAACCGAGTACAAAATTGTAGCAACAGAGCTTGATTTTAGAAAGACTATTCATCCTAAAAAAAATCTATTAATTAGTGCTTCTACATATTATCAAGTATTTGAAGACCGTAATGGCTTTATAGAAAAGTTGAGTATAGTTGATTTGTTATTTAATCAAGGTCCACACACTAGAAACCACATATAATAGTAAAAGCCTTTGCCAGTACTGGTAAAGGCTTTTACAAACTAGGATTCTTAATTATTACTTTCTTAAGGTAATTTCTTTGGTTTTTCCAATGGCACTTATAGTTGCTTTATTGTCGCAAGTACCGGTTCCATAATCTAAAGTAAGTTGAGGTTTACCGGTAATGTTTATTGATAATTTACCAAAGCTAATGTATAAACAAGCTACTTTTTTAACTAGTGGTTCTAAAGTAGAGTACGAATAGGTTCTACCTTTAGAATCGGTAGCGCTTAAACTTCCACTCATAAAAAATTCATCATCGGTTGGGCTAGTATTTGAATTTTCAATCCAGGTGATCGTTTTTATCGCTGTTAAAGTAGATGTGTTAGATGTTCCGCTTCTAGTATGGATACGATTATGGTTTATGGTAACTGTAAAGCTGTAATTTCCGGCAGTATTTGGACCATTATTAACGATTGATTTAGTACCCTCAATTTTATCGCCATTGATGTAAAAATTATCAAAACTAATATTAATAATGGTGCCGGCTTGTTTGAAACGACCACTAAAAACGGCTATAATCTTGCCTTTTTTCAATTTTCCACCATCATCGCAACCTGTACCATAATCTAGGGTTACAGTTTTAGGAAATACGTTACCAGTAGGGTTTACTGTTAGGGTTCTGCACGTAGTATTAGGTATTAACCATGTTGAAGAAGAGGTAGCTTCTGTGGATATGCCCGTAGAATTAGTTACCGGTACATCGAATAAACTCACATCTTGACAAGTAATTAAAAATAAATCACTAAAGGTGTCGGTAATAGTCTCGTCACCTTGAGCGCTTTCTAATATCGTATCGGTATCTGTTGTGCTAATTTCTTCTGTTTTCTTACAAGAAGATACAATAGTTAAGCAGGCTAGGCATGCTATCGCAAAGTAAGTGTATATGTTATTTTTCATATTGTATTGTGTTTGGGTTTATTGCTTTGATGAAGTTAAACAATAAAGGTTTAACCATATATTATTTTTTTTAGAAAATGTAACCGATAAGTGTATTTTTGAAAATAATTTAAGCATATGAAATTCGGAACCAAAGCCATACATGCTGGTCAAGAGCCAGATCCAACAACGGGAGCCATTATGACTCCAATTTTTCAAACCTCTACCTATTGGCAAGAATCGCCGGGTAATCATAAAGGTTACGCCTATGCTCGAGGGAAAAATCCAACCAGAACAGCCTTGGAAGATTGTATGGCTGCCTTAGAAAATGCAGAATTTGGTTTAGCATTTTCGAGTGGAATGGGTGCAACCGATACCGTAATGAAACTGCTTAAACCAGGCGATGAAGTAATTACTGGAAACGATTTATACGGCGGATCTTACCGCATGTTTACCCAAATATTTGCTCAATACGGCATTAAATTTCATTTTATTGATTTAAACGATGCGGCCAATATTAGCAACTATATAACTGAAAATACCAAGTTAATTTGGATAGAAACACCTACCAATCCAACCATGCGAATTGTAGATATAGAAGCCGCCGCTGTCATTGCCAAAGCAAAAAACCTACTGCTAGTGGTTGATAATACCTTTGCTTCGCCGTATTTGCAAAACCCTATTGATTTGGGTGCCGATATTGTGATGCACTCTGCTACCAAATATTTGGGTGGGCACTCTGATGTGATTATGGGGGCCTTGCTTACCAACCGTAAAGACTTGTTTGATAAACTAGCCTTTATTCAAAATTCATGTGGTGCCGTACCAGGCCCAATGGATTGCTTTTTAGTGTTAAGAGGTTTAAAAACCTTGCATTTGCGCATGAAAGCACATTGCGAAAATGGACGTAAAGTAGCCGAATATTTAAAAAATCATCCGAAAGTAGAAATAGTATATTGGCCAGGTTTTACTGATCATCCCAAACATGAAATTGCTAAAAAACAAATGCGTGATTTTGGTGGCATGATTTCTTTTAGTACTAAAGGAGCCACACTCAAATCTACGTTTAAGTTAGCTTCTTCCTTTAACGTATTTTCTTTAGCCGAATCTTTGGGTGGTGTAGAATCGCTCATAAACCATCCGGCAACTATGACCCATGCCTCTATACCAAAAGCAGAACGCGATAAAGCTGGAGTAACCGATACCTTATTGCGTTTAAGCGTTGGGGTAGAAGATGTTGAAGATATTTTAGCTGATTTAGAACAAGCATTAGCCCGTATTTAATGTTTGCCTCACCCGATGATCTTCGTGCATTTTTAGATCAAAAGGTAGCGCAATACAATCAAAAAGAGTTTATAGCCCACGATCCGATAAGTATTCCGCACTTGTTTAGTAAAAAACAAGACATTGAGATTATGGGATTTTGGGCTGCTATATTGGCTTGGGGGCAACGCAAAACCATTATTAATAAATGTAAAGAGCTTATTGAGTTAATGGACGGCTGTCCCTACGACTTTATATGTCATCACGAAGATTCGGATTTAAAGCGTCTTTTGGGTTTTAAACACCGCACTTTTAATGCTACGGATACACTATATTTCATTCAATTTTTTAAACAACATTACCAAAACTACGAAAGTCTAGAATCGGCATTTTTTACTACAGAGGGGCAAACCATGGAGCAGATGCTCAATCAGTTTCGCATTAATTTCTTTGCCTTTATGCCCGATTATCTGGCACGAACCAAGAAACACATTGCCGCACCCAGTCAAAAATCGGCCTGTAAACGCATCAACATGTTTTTACGTTGGATGGTTAGAAACGATACACAAGGCGTAGATTTTGGCTTATGGAAAAATATAAAACCCAGTCAATTGGTTTGCCCAATTGATGTGCATGTAGAACGGGTTGCCCGAAAATTAGGCCTCATAGAACGTAAAAACCTAGATTGGATTACTGCTGTAGAACTCACCGAACAACTTAAAACCTTTGATGCACAAGATCCCGTAAAATATGATTTTGCATTATTTGGTTTAGGCGTAGAAGAAGGCTTTTAAAGCCTGCATAATAAGCGGTATATTTGCGCCATGTTTCAGCAAGACGATACGATTGTAGCCTTAGCCACGCCCAGCGGTAGTGGAGCCATTGGCATTATTCGCTTGTCTGGACCCGAGGCCATTAGCATTACCCAACAGGTATTTAAAGGCAAGAATTTAAGCAAGCAGGCCTCTCATACCATTCATTTCGGAACCATTAAAGATGGTGAGCAAATTATTGATGAGGTATTAGTTTCTCTTTTTATAGGTCCACATTCATATACCAAAGAGCATGTGGTAGAGATTTCTACCCACGGATCTTCTTATATTATTCAAAAAATTATCAGGCTACTTATTAGTAAAGGCGCTCGTGCTGCCAAAGCTGGTGAATTTACCTTGAGAGCTTTCTTAAACGGCCAATTAGATTTATCGCAAGCAGAGGCCGTAGCCGATTTAATAGCATCCGATTCGCAGGCTTCTCACCAATTGGCTATGCAGCAAATGCGTGGTGGTTTTTCTACGCAATTACAACAGTTACGAGAAGAACTAATCCATTTCGCTTCCATGATTGAGCTAGAGCTGGATTTTGCTGAAGAAGATGTAGAATTTGCCAATAGAGATGATTTAAAAGCATTGATTTTGAAAATAAATATCGTTTTGCACAAGCTTATTCAGTCTTTTGAGCAAGGTAATGTGCTAAAAACAGGCGTTCCGGTGGTAATTGCCGGTTGGCCTAATGTGGGCAAATCAACCTTATTAAACACCTTATTAAACGAGGAACGGGCCATTGTTTCAGAAATAGCCGGTACCACCCGAGATACCATTGAAGATGAATTAACCATTAATGGTATTGTTTTCCGCTTTATAGACACTGCTGGCATTCGAGATACGCAAGATACTATTGAGGCCATAGGGGTGGAGCGTACGCACGAAAAAATGAAACAAGCCAAATTAATTTTGTATTTGGTGAGTCCAGATCAGCCTAAACAGATTATTGAGGAACAATTGCTCGGTTTAGAAACGGCTACTATTCCGTTTTTAACTATTTTAAATAAAGCAGATATGCTTAACGATAGTCAAGAGAGAGTTTTTAATCAAATTCCACTAATTCGACTATCTGCAAAAGAAAAAACAGGAATTGAAGAGTTAAAAAAAGCTATTTTAGAAAAAATACAACTACACAATATTGCCGCCGATGAGGTCTTAATTAGCAATACACGGCACTTAGAAGCACTCCAAAAAACGGAAAGTGCCCTAACCAACGTGTTATACAATCTCGATACATTGGTTACCTCCGATTTTATTTCTAGCGATATTAAGCAAGCGCT
>Ga0209550_10003890_pt1 | contig 14170 bp, 11 predicted proteins | sample LauGreSuBDMM15SN_2_FD_187567 | JGI IMG/M metagenome (GOLD analysis project Ga0209550, IMG submission 187567) | Freshwater lake microbial communities from Lake Michigan, USA - Su13.BD.MM15.SN (SPAdes) (version 5) | ecosystem: Environmental > Aquatic > Freshwater > Lake | place: Lake Michigan...
ACACTTCAAAAAGCTATGGCCTGAAATTGAGACTCTTAACATCCCCGTAGCAACTACATGGAATGCAGCAGACTATCTAGATTCGAGCCATGAGCTCTATGCAGGCAGACCAAATACCTATGGAATGCGTTGGGCTAATACCGTAATTCAACAATCAGATTTATTGATGACATTTGGCGCTCGATTAGGTCTACAACAAACAGGTTTTGCCTGGCAAGAGTTCGTCCCTAAAGGAAAAATAATTCGCGTTGACCTGGACGGAAAAGAAATTGCTCTCAAGCAGCCTCAAACACATTTGGATATTCAAATGGATGCGGGTAGAGCACTATCATTAATGCTTGAACAAATTAGAAAGACCAATCTGAAGATTGATACTAGTGAGTGGTTGTCATTTATAGAAGAAGTGCGAGAGTCTCTACCGATAGTTGAGGATGCAACTTTTCAATATTCAGATTACACGAATCCTTTTGAACTAGTCAGTGAACTAAGCATATTGTTAAACGCTGAAGATAAAGTAATTCCCTGTAGTAGTGGTGGTGCTTACACCACAATTATGCAAGCTTTTGAGCAAAAAAATGGACAATTGTTGACTAATAACAAAGGTCTAGCGAGCATGGGATACGGGCTAGCAGGAGCAATCGGAACCTCCCTAGCGCATCCGGAGAGTCGAACTGTGTTAGTAGAAGGAGATGGCGGGTTTGCGCAGAATCTCTCTGAATTAGGCACTGTGCAGAACCGAGAGTTGAATTTGAAGATTTTTATTTTCTCAAATATGGGCTATGCATCTATCCGAGTCTCCCAAAAAGCTTATTTTGCAGGGGCTTATATAGGCTGTGATGCGGACACGGGTGTTGGATTGCCTGACTGGGAGGGAATTTTCTCTGCATACGGTATTCCGTCTGTTTCGATTGTGGGTCCTTTGAAAAAGAATAGCCAGGCATTAGATTTACTAGATAAAACAGGCCCATTATCTAAACGCACTGAAATGAAATCACCCTCACCAATCAGCGATACATCATGGAAGGTTGCTAATAAGTTAGCTTCAATTGCAATTAAAACTACCCCATCAAATTGTCCTTTTGCATTCACAATTCTTCTTGCAAAGCGAATCACTGGACGACCTTCTAATAAACCACGTCCCATTCCAGGACAAATCAATAATTCATCTGAATTTTTTTCTTTAGCAGCGATAAAAAAATCTAAATCACCCATGTAATGGCCTTTTTTCAAAACCCGATTACCTGCTGCGACCATTCCTTCTGCATCAATCACGACGGGGAAAAAAGTAGTTTGATAAATCCCTTTTTTGTATTGCTCCTCGAGATCTAATGCATCTGCTTTTCTTTCCCATTGATATTTAATCACGCGTGAGAGTTGATCAATCTGCCCCACTGTTTGCGTTACCTGTTCCATATAAGAAGCAGCTCTAGCCTGACTTTGCAGTTCTACTGCAATTAATTGCTGCGTTCTATCCGCATTAATTTTTATAAAGGCCACACCAAATAATACGGAAACTATCAGCACGCAGGTGAAGATCCAGACGATCATCATCATCCTGTCCTCATGTAGGTGTTTTAACAGCGTGGTATCTTGCGTATCTTTCATAGGATATATGCCCGCTAGAAACAAGTTTCCGAACAGATGTTCTTTTATCGGTTTTAGAGGTTGCTATTATGAAAGATTGCCAGCAAATATCAACTTGCCACAGAGAAACTAAATAATTGTAAGTAATGATTTCTGTAAGGAATTTATGCTAAAAAATGGCGTAAATAAAAGGGAAAATGAATTTGAGCGCGAAATGTCTCTGGGATTTTTGTTACTTTATTTCCTTAAGGGAATTTAATATTATTAAATATAACGAGAAAGTAATTTCCATAGGCAAATAAAAAACCCCCAGCTTGGGAAAGTTCGGGGTTTTTATTATGTTGCCGCCGCTTAATTCAGCAGCATGACAAGGGATTACTTTATTATTTCCACAGCTCACATTTTGATTCTGCTTTTGTCATATAAGCTTGGTCGCCAGGAATAGTTTGTACTAATTTATAGTAATCCCATTCATATTTAGATTCAGCAGGCGTCTTCACTTGCATGAGATACATGTCGTGAACCATACGACCATCAGGACGAACTACACCATTTTTAGCAAAGAAGTCATTTACCTTCGTTGCTTTCATCTTAGCCATGACTTTATCGCCATCATCTGTTCCGCTTGCTTTAACTGCATTGAGATAAAACGTAGCAGCTGAATAATCACCTGCATGCAGCATAGAAGGCGCTTTCTTTGCTTTAGCCATAAATTTCTTAGACCAAGCACGTGTCTCTGCATTTGTATCCCAATACCAACCATCAGTCAGATACATACCTTGGGTCAACTCGAGTGTGAGTGCGTGCACATCGTTCACAAACATCAGCATGCCCGCTAATTTCATTTTTTTGTTGATACCAAATTCACTCGCTGCCTTAATTGAATTAACAGTATCACCACCAGCATTCGCTAAACCCAATACTTGTGCTTTTGAATTTTGCGCTTGCAATAAGAATGAAGAAAAATCAGAAGCTGAAAGTGGATGTCTGACTGAACCCATGACGCGTCCACCATTAGCTTTGATGACATCAGAGGCATCTTTTTCTAGCGACATACCAAACACATAATCAGCGGTTAAAAAGAACCAGTCTTTACTACCCTGCTTAACCAACGCAGCACTTGTTCCACGCGCTAGCGCAACAGTGTCATAAGCATAGTGAATGGTATAAGGCGTACATTCTTCATTCGTTAATCTAGCTGTTCCAGCACCAACTGAAATAAATGGTTTTTTCTTTTCTGCTGCAACCTTAGCCATCGCTAAGTTAGTTGCAGAGTTAGATCCACCAATAATCATATCTACGCCTTGCTGATCAAACCACTCACGCGCTTTACTCGACGCAATATCTGCTTTCATTTGATGGTCTGCTGATATAAATTCAATTTTTTTACCATTTACAGTGCCACCAAAATCAGCAATCGCCATTTTGATCGCCTCAGCACCTGCAGGTCCATCCACATCAGCATATACACCTGACATGTCGGTAATAAATCCAATTTTTACAGTGTCATTGCTGATTTGTGCCTGAGCAGTTGCAGTGTGACCTGCATAAAAAGCTCCTGCTACCGCTAATGACAGGATTTTTATCTTCGTCTTCAATTTGGTCTCCCCTTTAAAAATAGCATTTATGTAATGACTCGTTTGGCAAATATTTTTCAACGTTCAATGTTAGCACGCAGGACTCGCTCTGCCACTATCCCTTAGTTTCTTCTCTCTTTGCCTTTCACACTGCGCACAATTCTATCTTGAAGTGACTTGTCCATTCCCACAAAGCTTGGCTAATCGCAAGGATCAAACCAAGTAGAAGATGAATCATCGACGCATGACAATGTCCAATCAGTCAGATCCAGCATGATTAACGATCACACACCAAGGAGATAGATATGGGACAAACGCAAGCAAGCATTTCCGATACAAACAATAGTGGTGCTGAATATGAACAACACAAGCATCAAAAAGGAGGATTCCGTTTGCGCGATGAATTATCAAATTTAAAAAGTGATTTAGATGCCTTGATGACACGTACTTCCTCCATCTCTGAAAAAGAAGGTAGAGAAGCACGTGAAAAAATTATTTCTCGCTTCAACAGTGCAAAATCAGCGATGAAAGAATTTGCAAGTGACACTAGTCAACAAGTTCATGAAGGCGTGGAGCAAGCATCGGACTATGTACAAAAACGTCCTGTGCAGTCAGTTTTACTCGCTGCAGTAGTTGGACTAGCGCTAGGTGCTTTACTGCGCAGAGGCTAAACCTACTACATTTCACATTCATTAGGAAACTTGCCTATGCTGTCGTCTCTACATAAATCGAAACAGATTTCATTCATGGTGATGGACAGGCTCAGTGATTATTTATCACTAGCGCGCATTGAATTGCAGCTGCAAGGACGCGAGTTAATAATGCAGGCTCTATCGTATTCTGCCGCTGCAATTTTTTTATTTTTCATGTTATTGTTTTTTGGAGTCGCGATATTGACTAGCTTTTGGGACACACCCCATCGCACACTCGCTGCTTGGGGTGTGGTTGCGCTCTATGCCATAGGTGCTGTAACCAGTATTAATTTTGCTCGTCGTCATGCTGAAAAATTGATTGGCTTAAGCTCCTTGAGTCAAGAAATGAAGGAAGACACAATCATCTTAAGGCAAGCATTATGAATGGCTCACTAGAACAAAATCGTTTAGCCATTTTGACTAAGATACGATTAAGTCGTGCAACTTATAAAAATGTTCTTACTGGAGATATTAAAAAAGAACAAAGATCCAACGATATTCGACATTGCTTCGGTATACCGAATTTCCCAAAAAGTATGACCTTGAGATTCATAGATGATCATGCTTTAATCTTACTAGCAGTAACAGGCTGCCTGATTTATGTAGTTAAGAAAAATAAAGCTGCACGAGCTGATAGAAACTCACTGACCAAACACACTGATAATTTCATTAAATTAAAAAATGGCTTATCTCGTGTTTTTCGTATTGGTACACATATTCTAAAAAATCCAGACCATCAACATCTAACTCGATGGCTAGGTCGGATCATTAGTAAAAGACTTTTTAAATCATAAACCAGCTAGAATTTAAGAAGTTCTGCCTTTCTGAAAATCTTCCACACAAAAATCTCTTAATTCTTGCTCAATCGATTGATAAGCATAAGGATTGATACCGCTTTGACGAGAGGTACTACACTGCTTTGAGTTGCATGTGGTATTGCTAATTTTTTGATACCGTCTTGAGCATAAAGGTAATGAATTTTTTTCAAATACATAGACAGCATTAGCCAATAATTTTTTGTTTTTTATGACATAGCTCTTAGTGATTATTCTATCTTCACCATCATACAATAATGGGACGATCACACTCACCAATTCAATCAAAAAAAGTGTAGCTAAGATGAAGTAAGTACATAGCATAGATGAGAAATTGATGACTAAACATCATTACCTTATCTGAATAAACTATTTTCTTAATCGCTTTTGTTACTAAAGGCTAAGCACACTACACTAGAATCTAAAATTTAAAGCTGCCACAGAATCACCATGGCAGCTTATTTTTTGTAGTAAGAATAATTAAGCGGCACTGTTTGCTATTTTCTGTTTGCTTATTACATCCACTAATATAGATTCAACCCTAAATTAAAATGCCGGCTTAACGATGGCACTGTTATCTTCCCAAGTGACTCTAGTTGCTGTAGTTGCGCCAAACAGTCCACCGAAAATACTCGTAATCAACGATAAGGCTGTCGCTAAAAATACTGACCACGCCACTAAGCTTGCAGACTTAATCGATTGCTCTGCATTGGTACGTGCTTCTGATGAAGCTAACAAGGATTGACCAGATAAGATCAGTGCTTGATCCACAATGGCTGCTGCTTTATCAGTTCTTAAACCTGAGCGTGTCGTGAGTAAGCTAATTGCAGTATCGCGCTTACCGGTGAGTATGTCATCTTGTAAGATACGAAAATCTTGCGGACTGAGATTAGATCCAATTTGTCGATTTAACATACCGACAAAACCTATTGATGAAGTTGCTTGATTCGAAGCTGCTGTACCCTGACCAACATCATAAAAAATACCTGAAATGAGTGTGCCGCCTAGTGAGGTTGCCATCAATACAAAAAGTAATGTACTCACTGACCATGTCACTAGACCATGTAATATCCCATCTGTTTTACGACTTAAACCTGAGACTCGACCAGCAACATAAGAACCGACAACTGCAGCGACGAGTAAGCTTAAAACAGACCAGAGTAAAGTACCCGACCCTGGCGCGACTCCTTCAGATAACTGTGTTAACGATAGTCCACTCGCTAATCCCAACATAGCCAATAAGAGCTGAGTTGATAGTCCTGCTGCTACGCCGGCTAAAATAGCGCCCCATCGTAATGTGGGAACAAGAATACGGCGCGTTGCTCCTTCCTTGTGAGTACGATTATTTCCTGATGATGCAGGCATAGCGCCTAAATTCACGTTTGTCATGATGCGTTCTCCTCTTTGATTCATGTTGAATGTGATGAAACTAACGCAGACTAGAAAATATAAATTGCTCAGTTCATATAAATTTACTCTTTATCAAAGGAATAAATTCTTTACAGGATGTTCACAATATTAAATCCACACTTGCACTTCACTCTTGACCATAAAAAAGTGACTTAGTTGCGGATTTAGTTGAATGGTTTATTTCTTCATCAGTAATGAAGTATGTAGATCAGTTGCATGTGTGATTAAGATTGCTATCTTAATCAACTGTAAAACATGAGGAATGACAAAAGAGAGATGACTAGAAATGCAGGTAGATTAAGCTTGCATAGCGGCGATAGCCTGCTCGAAAACAGCAGGGCCATGTAAAGCGAGTTGTTTTGCGTCTGATAGTTGACGTCGATAAGCACGTGCGCCAGGCATACCCGTCATTAACCCTAGCATGTGACGCGTGATGTTATTAATTCTTACCTCATTTTTTAGCTGTGCTGCTATGTAAGGCAGCATGGCATGAATGATTTGCTGACGTGTTTTTATTTCTGTTTCATCCCCATAGTAGCGTGCATCAAAATCTGCCATTAGATAAGGATTGTGATAAGCCTCACGTCCCAACATCACACCATCTACATGAAGTAAATGTTGATCAATTTCTTGTTGGGTTGTGATCCCACCATTGATAATAATTTCCAAATCAGGAAAATCACTTTTGAGTTGATACACAATCTCATAGCGTAATGGCGGTATCTCACGATTTTCTTTGGGTGAGAGTCCTTTCAGGATGGCATTGCGTGCATGAACGATAAAGGTTTTAGATCCAGCAGCTGCCACTGTCCCTACAAAATCTCTGACAAAATCATAGGATGTAATCGCATCTATACCAATGCGATGTTTAACTGTGACGTCAATACTCACTGCATCACACATCGCCTTCACACAATCCGCAACGAGTTTAGGCTCAGCCATGAGACATGCACCAAATGCGCCTTTTTGTACTCGCTCTGATGGACAGCCACAATTGAGATTGATTTCATCATAGCCCCATTGCTCACCCAGCTTGGCGCTAGCAGCCAGATCAGCTGGATCACTGCCACCTAACTGCAAAGCGATGGGATGCTCTTCATCGCTGTAATCAAGATGGCGCGGGACATTCCCAAATAGCAAAGCACCGGTTGTCACCATTTCGGTATACAACCAAGTGTGTCGTGTGATTTGACGGTGAAACAAACGACAATGTCTATCAGTCCAGTCCATCATGGGAGCGACGGATAATCGGCGTGATGATAGTGATTTATTAAGTGCGCTCACAGCTTGAATTATTGATATTGATAGCAGTATTGTACCGGCTGTGAGATGTGCCGCCATTTTGCAGTACAGTGTGAAGTATTGTCTTATCCAGTGATGACTATGACTATCAATACCGATTATTTTTGGATGCCTTTTACGGCCAATCGCCAATTTAAAGCGCAGCCACGGCTAGTTGAACACGCAAAAGGTATGTATTACACCAGCACCGATGGGCGCCAAATTCTAGACGGCACTGCAGGCTTATGGTGCGTGAATGCAGGGCATGCTCATCCTCGCATTACCGAAGCAATTAGCAAACAAGCTGCTAGCTTAGATTTTGCGCCACCATTTCAAATGAGTCATCCGCTAGCTTTTAAAGCGGCTGAAGATCTTGCTGCGATGGCACCGAATGGATTAAATCGTGTATTTTTTTGCAATAGCGGTTCTGAAGCGGTGGATACTGCCCTGAAGATGGCACTGGCTTATCATCGCATGCGTGGAGACAGCTTGCGCACACGATTAATAGGACGGGAACGTGGTTACCATGGCGTAGGCTTTGGAGGTATTGCAGTCGGTGGCATTGCAGGTAATCGCAAACATTTTGGTCCTACATTGCCTGGCGTGGATCACTTACGTCATCCATTAGATATTTCTAAAAATGCTTTTTCACATGGACTGCCAGAACATGGTGCTGTACTTGCTGATGAATTCGAGCAGCGCCTTCTCGCTTTACATGATCCCACTACCATTGCTGCATTAATCATTGAACCTGTTCAAGGCTCAGCTGGTGTCATTCTTCCACCTAAAGGTTATCTAGAAAAATTACGTGCTGTCTGTGACAAGTATGGAATTTTGTTGATCTTTGATGAAGTCATTACAGGTTTTGGTCGATTAGGAACTGCTTTCGCTGCGGATTATTTTTCTATCAAGCCTGACATGATTTGCTGTGCTAAAGGTTTAACCAATGCCAGTGTTCCTATGGGTGCAGTGATTGCTAAGCAAGAGATCTATGACACCTTTATGCAAGCAGCACCAGCTGACTCCATAGAGTTTTATCATGGCTATACCTATAGTGCGCATCCTTTAGCTTGTGCAGCAGCGATAGCGTCATTATCAGTGTATGAAGATGAAAAATTATTTGAGCGCGCTACAAAGTTAGCACCTTATTTTGAAACAGCTGCACATAAGTTACGTGGATTACCGCATGTAAAAGACATACGTAATCTAGGTTTACTCTGCGGGATAGAATTAGAAACTAGACCTGGTAAACCTACTGCTCGTGCATATGAAGTTTTTACACAATGCTTTTGGCAAAAAAATGTATTGATCCGCACAACAGGTGACATCATTGCATTGTCGCCACCGTTAATCATCAATGAAGAACAAATTGATATGCTATTTAATGCAATAGCCGATATGTTGCGTACCTTAGATTGATTGTGATTTTTTCATAGATAAGTATGTTTTTTTCGTACGAATACGCTGCGCTATTCGTACCTACACTCACTTACCACATACCTCGTAGGGACGATTAGCATAGCGTAATCGTCCGAAAAATTAATCATCCAAAAAATAAAAACGCCTGAGTAAACTCAGGCGTTTTAACTAATACTCAAAGCAATTACGCAGCTTCGCGTGATGCTTTTTTACGTTCATGCTCTTTCAAGTAGCGTTTACGTAAACGTATGCTTTTCGGTGTGATCTCTACCAATTCATCATCTTCAATAAATTCCACTGCATATTCCAATGACATTTGAATAGGTGGCACCAGACGCACTGCTTCATCCGTTCCTGAAGAACGTACGTTGGTCAGCTGTTTGCCTTTAATTGGATTCACAACTAAATCATTATCACGTGAATGTATGCCGATGATCATGCCTTCGTACAATGGATCGTTGTGGCTGACAAACATACGGCCACGATCTTGTAACTTCCAAAGTGCATACGCAACTGCAGCGCCATCATCTTGTGAAATCAATACACCATTACGACGACCAGCTAATTCGCCTTTGCTTGCGTCCACTGGACCATAGGCATCAAACACATGGCTCATTAAGCCAGTACCACGAGTTAAAGTCATGAACTCGCCTTGGAAACCAATCAGTCCACGTGCAGGGATACGATATTCCAAACGCACACGACCTTTACCATCTGGTTGCATATCTTGTAGGTCACCACGACGACGGCCTAATTCTTCCATCACACCGCCTTGATTCACTTCTTCTACATCCACGGTTAAATTTTCAAATGGCTCATGACGTACACCATCGACCATTTTGTAAACAACGCGTGGACGGGATACAGCGAGTTCATATCCTTCACGACGCATGTTTTCTAGCAAAATCGTGAGATGTAATTCACCACGACCAGATACTTCAAAAATCGTATCGTCACTAGTTGGCATCACACGTAGGGCAACGTTGGCTTTCAATTCACGTTCTAAACGTTCACGCAATTGACGGCTAGTAACAAACTTTCCTTCTCGACCTGCAAGTGGCGAGGTGTTCACCATGAAATTCATAGTCAAGGTCGGCTCATCGACTGTGAGCATAGGCAATGCTTCTGGTTTATCAGGCGCACAAATCGTGCTACCGATGCCGATATCTTCAATACCATTAATCAGAACGATATCGCCCGCGATTGCTTGATCGACTAATACACGATCTAAACCTTTAAAGTTCAGTACTTGATTGATACGTGCTTTGACTGGTGTTGAATCAGGACCATTCATGAACACAACATCTTGCATAGGCTTGATACGACCACGACTGATACGACCGATACCAATCTTGCCTACGTAAGTAGAATAATCGAGTGATGAAATTTGTAATTGCAATGGGCCTTCTAAATCATCATCACGCACCGGTACATGTTTGAGGACTGCATCAAACAAGGGATCCATGTTGCCATCACGTGTTTCTGAAACAAGACTTGCATAGCCATTTAATGCGGAGGCATACACAACAGGGAAATCTAATTGCTCTTCAGTTGCGCCCAACTTATCAAACAATTCGAAAGTTGCATTCACAACCCAATCAGGACGTGCGCCAGGACGATCAATTTTATTCACGACTACGATAGGCTTTAAACCTAGTGCGAGTGCTTTACGTGTGACGAAGCGGGTCTGAGGCATAGGACCTTCTACTGCATCAACTAACAACAACACTGAATCAACCATAGACAATACACGCTCTACTTCACCACCAAAGTCAGCATGGCCTGGGGTATCAACGATATTGATGTGAGTGCCTTTGTATTCGACCGCGCAGTTTTTTGCGAGAATCGTAATGCCACGCTCTTTTTCCAAGTCATTGGAATCCATAACGCGGCTATCAACTTGCTGGTTTTCACGGAAGGTTCCGGATTGTTTGAGCAATTGATCAACCAAAGTGGTTTTGCCATGGTCAACGTGAGCGATGATGGCGATATTTCTTAGTGCGCGAGGTGTATTCGACATAGTGAGCAGATCCAGCTAAACGTGATTTGGAAAACCCGAGATTGTAGCATGACAGCTTTGCTCGGAAATGAAAAAGCCTAGAATTTTCAAAGACTTGGGAAAAGATTTACTAATCGTTCAGGAGCCAAGACGGCGAATTCCTTGATCTGCCCTGTACCCAATAACTGTGCGCCCGCGCCATACACTCTGACTCGCCCTTGATCGACAGGAAGAGCTACCCCTTCCTTACCAAGCGCCAGCCTTTGGCCATGCATGAATCTGGTAGCAAGTTGTTCATTTAATATTATTTTTGGGCAGTTTGTAATTAGGGCATCGACAGGCTTTAGATGTTGTTGCCTGTTATTTTCAGCATCTTCATTAAGTGCAGCATAAGTAATCGCCTCACTCACTTGCAAATTTGCTACTGCGATTCTGCGCAATTCGGATAAATGCGCACCACAACCCAATGCGCGCCCTATGTCTTCACCCAATGTACGTATATAAGTCCCTTTACTACAACTGACGTGTAAACGTAAAAATGGAGACTGATAGTCGAGAATGCTTAAGGTATGAATCGTGATGGCACGTGCTTCTCTTTCTAACGTAATACCTGCGCGTGCATATTCATACAAAGGTTTGCCATCGCGCTTAAGCGCTGAATACATAGGTGGGATTTGTTTTAACTCACCCATAAATTGCGGTAACAGCGCTTCTATTTGTTCGAGCTGTATATCAACAGGTTGACGTTCTAGCACTTCACCTTCGCTATCAGCACTCGTGGTGGTTACACCTAAATGCAACAGCGCTTCATAGGTTTTATCGGCATCGAGTAAGTCTTGCGCAAATTTAGTCGCTTCACCAAAACATAAAGGGAGTAAACCAGTCGCAAACGGATCGAGGGTGCCAGTGTGCCCTGCTTTTTCTGCATTCAACAGCCGCTTTACAGCGACCAATGCATCATTACTAGATATATCGCGTGCTTTATCTAAGAGCAGTACGCCATGCACTGGAATACGTTTTTTTTTCTGATGGACTGATGGCATGAATTTGCCTAAGCTGCATTAATTGGTGGGAGCATCATCCGCATCTTTAGCGCGCGTTGCATTTGCTTCATCAATTAATTTCGATAGTGCAGAACCACGCGAGGTGGAATTGTCATACACAAAATGTAGCTCAGGCAGAGTATGAATCGTGACACGTTTACCGAGCTGTGCTCGTAAAAACCCTGCAGCCTTTGACAAACCAAGCAAGGTGTTTTTTACTGCTTCTTCACCATCAACTAAGGTCGTAAAAAATATCTTGGCATGCGCGTAATCTGGTGTGAGTTGCACTTCCGTCAAAGTCACCATACCTACACGCGGATCTTTCACTTCCATCGCAATGAGCTCAGCCAAGTCGCGTTGAATTTGATCCGCAACACGCTGACCTCTAGCCGGCATAGCTTTACTATGTTTAGACATGATGAATGATGGTATCCCGTAGGATGAATGTATTACTGAATAAGTTCAACAGCGTGAACACGCGCAGAAGAATCAACCAACATGCAGAGCGCAACCGTCGCGCTACTGCATGCTAGCGATTTTACAGAGTACGGGCGATTTCCTGTACTTCAAAGACTTCGAGTTGATCGCCTTCTTTAATGTCATTGAAATTCTTCAGTGACAGTCCGCACTCAAATCCTGATTTCACTTCTTTTACATCGTCTTTGAAACGTTTCAATGAATCTAGCTCACCGGTCCAAAGCACTACATTGTCACGCAATAAACGCACAGATGCGCCACGCTTGACTTGACCTTCTAATACATAGCAACCAGCAATGGCACCGACTTTGCTGACCATGAAGACCTGACGAATTTCAACCAGACCCAATGCTTGTTCACGCTTCTCAGGTGACAACATGCCAGACATCGCTGCTTTGATTTCATCAATCGCATCGTAAATGATGTTGTAGTAACGTATATCAATGCCATTCGATTCAGCCAACTTACGTGCTGATGCATCTGCACGTGTATTAAAGCCTATGATGACGGCTTTCGATGCGACGGCAAGATTGACGTCAGATTCACTAATACCACCTACTGCAGCATGTACGATTTGTACACGCACTTCGGAAGTCGATAGTTTCTGCATAGATGAAACCAATGCTTCTTGTGAACCTTGTACATCGGCTTTGATGATCAGCGCCAAGTTCTTCACTTCGCCTTCTGCCATCTGTTCAAACATATTTTCAAGTTTAGCTGCCTGCTGCTTAGCTAACTTAACGTCGCGATATTTGCCTTGTCTAAAGAGAGCAATTTCACGTGCTTTACGTTCATCACTGAGCACCATTGCTTCTTCACCAGCACCTGGTACTTCAGTCAGACCTTGAATTTCAACTGGAATAGAAGGACCTGCCTCGGAGATCGCTTTACCATTTTCATCTAACATGGCACGTACACGACCATACGCTGAACCTGCTAACACCACATCACCACGACGCAAAGTACCTGACTGCACCATGATGGTGGCAACAGGACCACGACCTTTATCCAATTTAGCTTCAATCACTAAACCTTTAGCAGGTGTATCAACTGGTGCTTTGAGTTCTAATACCTCTGCTTGTAGTAAAACGTTTTCTAGCAAGGTATCAATACCCTCACCTGTTTTAGCTGATACAGATATGAAGGGTGATTCACCACCATACTCTTCAGGCACCACTTGCTCAGCAACTAATTCTTGTTTAACGCGATCCGGATTGGCACCAGGTTTATCAATCTTATTAATTGCAACAACCAAAGGCACACCAGCTGCTTTTGCATGCGCAATCGCTTCTTTGGTTTGTGGCATGACGCCATCATCCGCAGCCACAACAAGAATAACAATATCTGTCGCCTTAGCACCGCGAGCACGCATTGCCGTAAAGGCTTCGTGACCTGGGGTATCTAAGAAGGTAATCATGCCGCGTGGAGTTTCTACGTGATAGGCACCAATGTGCTGGGTGATACCACCTGCTTCACCTGAAGCGACTTTGGCACGACGTATGTAATCCAACAATGAAGTTTTACCGTGATCAACGTGACCCATCACAGTCACCACCGGTGCACGCGAGAACATTTCTGCATCACCATGATCCACACCGACTTCAAGAATCGCTTCTGGATCATCAAGTTTGGCAGCATGGGCTACGTGACCCATTTCTTCCACCACGATCATCGCAGTTTCTTGATCTAACACTTGGTTGATGGTGACCATCTGACCAAGCTTCATCATTTGTTTGATGACTTCAGAAGCTTTGACTGCCATCTTATGCGCAAGCTCAGATACTGTAATTGTTTCAGGAACATGCACTTCTCTTACAACGGCTTCAGTCGGCACCTGGAAATTGGTTTCACGATCTTCAGCTTGAGAGTTACG
>Ga0209550_10003891_pt1 | contig 14166 bp, 10 predicted proteins | sample LauGreSuBDMM15SN_2_FD_187567 | JGI IMG/M metagenome (GOLD analysis project Ga0209550, IMG submission 187567) | Freshwater lake microbial communities from Lake Michigan, USA - Su13.BD.MM15.SN (SPAdes) (version 5) | ecosystem: Environmental > Aquatic > Freshwater > Lake | place: Lake Michigan...
TTGTGCATCATTGCTGTTGCGCATATAGGAATATAGATTATAGAGTGCCTTTGTAGTTGCTGCGTTTGAGTGTGAGTTTTGGCTTGACACGTTGCTGAATTCTGGATTTAAAAAGTCATTACTACTCCTCATGAAAGTATATAAATCTGACAGCGCTTTGGTAGTTGCTGCATGCTTATGACTGTCTTGATTACTGAAGTGTTTAACAAGGAAACCTTGCGTTTCATTGCTATTGCGCATATAGGAATATAGATCATAGAGTGCCTTCGTAGTTGCTGCGTTTGAGTGTGAGTTTTGGCTTGACACGTTGCTGAACTCTGGATTTAAAAAGTTATTACTACTCCTCATGAAAGTATATAAATCGGAAAGTGCCTTGGTAGTTGCTGCGTGCTTATGACTGTCTTGATTACTGAAGTGTTTTACAAGGAAACCTTCTGCATCATTGCTGTTACGCATATAGGAATATAGATTATATAGTGCCTTTGTAGTTGCTGCGTTCGAGTGTGAGTTTTGGCTTGACACATTGCTGAATTCTGGATTTAAAAAGTCATTACTGCTCCTCATGAAAGTATATAAATCTGACAGCGCCTTGGTAGTTGCTGCGTGCTTATGACTGTCTTGATTACTGAAGTGTTTAACAAGGAAACCTTGTGCATCATTGCTGTTGCGCATATAGGAATATAGATCATAAAGTGCCTTTGTAGTTGCTGCGTTCGAGTGTGAGTTTTGGCTTGACACGTTGCTGAACTCTGGATTTAAAAAGTCATTACTGCTCCTCATGAAAGTATATAAATCTGAAAGCGCTTTGGTAGTTGCTGCATTACTACTGCTCGATTGATTACTGAAGTGTTTTACAAGGAAACCTTGTGCATCATTGCTGTTGCGCATATAAGAATATAGATCATAGAGTGCCTTCGTAGTTGCTGCGTTTGAGTGTGAGTTTTGGCTTGACACGTTGCTGAACTCTGGATTTAAAAAGTCATTACTACTCCTCATGAAAGCATATAAATCTGACAGCGCCTTGGTAGTTGCTGCATTACTACTACTGGATTGATTGCTAAAATATGGATTCAGAAAATTTGAAGCGCCACCGCGCACAATATAGGTATACAAGTTAGAAAGAGCATAGGAACTGGGTATAGAATTGCTACCAACAGCATCAAATCTCTGATTAATTGGTAGATTCGTCCATTTTCCAGTCCCTGATACATTCCCACCTTCGTCTCCAGCGTGTCTCAAATAGAGAAATACAGTATCATCGAGGTTAGAATTATCATTTTGAACATTATTATTAGAGTTGAGCACAAAATTCGAAGTCTGTAGCCTGGTCACGTTGATATTTCCGCCGGTAATATTCGCATTACTATCATCTTGATCCGCCATGGTTCCCAACCCTATAGTATTTTTAAGAGTGATGATAGCAGATGGATTAAGCTTACTAATCGATATGTCCTGTATGTTAGAAACAGCAATCTCTTTAATAATCGTAGGAATGTTATTCAGATCAAACCAATCACCTGTTCTCGCTATAGATTTCAACTGCAAATTACAATGAACAGCTTTAATAGATTCTAAACCATAATTAGAGTAATGGTCAAGGTTACACGTTTTCTGTAAATACATTGATGAGAACACTGGGTCATTAGCAAGTGTCGTCTTCATCACTGCCACAGCATTCGAAAGAGCAAATGAACTTGGAATAGTGTACTTAGAACCACTGTTATAATTACTACTGAGTGTGGTGAATACTATGTTATTATCAACTATTTGTAATATGTCATAATTACTGGCATCATCATCATGTATAAATATATTAGAGGCTGATAACACATTTGCCATGAGGTTTGATACTGAGACATTACTCATCTCTGCATCATGTGTGATCACCATTTGTGAAGCCGTGATGTTAGAGGCAACTGAAATATTACCATCTACTATGATGTTTGACGCAACGTGAATAGTTGAGGTTTGAATGGCGCCACTGTTTATATTAGATGCGACCATATGTGTGGCCACATTAGAAAGGGATGTTATAGTATTAGAAACAAATACATTTGATCCTACGATCAAATTCGATGCTACGAAGACATCCTTAACGCTGAGATTTGAATCAATGAGTTTAAAACCAGCTGATCTTATGGTATTCACGCGCAGTTCATCAGCCACTGAAACATTACTGACACTTATATTTGAAGCGACAACATTAGATGTTATGAGAATAGTGTGTAATCCTAAATTGGATAAGGCTTCATCAATATTCTCAAGATCCGCTAAATTCTGATTCGTTTGAACTATACCCACGCGGGAATTTAAAATGCTTAAGAGATTGTTTGATAGAGTGGCGTTATCTGCTTGTGTCTGCTGATATAAATTACTTAAAGCATTTAAACTCGGCACCGTGTTAGGGTCATTGCTTAAGTAGTTACTCGACAGATAAACCCATTTAAAGGACCCATTGCTCCCATCGTTCATTATAATGGCATTTGAGTTTTCTTTCAGGTTTGATGTAAGCTGTAAAACGCCGCTTACACGCAAATTATCGAGATTGGATAGCTCTGAAACGAGACCTGATGCAATACTCGATATAGACTCATTGAAAGAGAAAGGTGTCCATTCTACTCTTCCAGTGGCGGTATCTACGCATTTCAGAAAGTAATTAGATAGCGCACCAGGTATGTTAATGAAAACATTGGATGTTACCGTTAGCGACTGTGTAATTATGGTCTCATTGCTTAAATCCTCGATAATTTGAGTTATTCCTATGTTCGTTCTCAACTGTTCGTAGGCTCTCTCATCACTCCCCAGTTCTGTGAGTAAATTATTGACACTAAAAAATTCATTTCCAGCCATATTATTTAAAATTTATAAGATTTTTAAACTTGCTAAATATACTTATAACCATCCCTTATAATATTCAAAAGGCACATCAAATGTAGTTAGGATGTTGCTCGTCATTTCCGTTATTCTTTTATAAGTAAATTCAGCTGTAGGAACGTTGGTTGAGTTGATAATAGGTGAAATTTTATATGGGTCATCAGAACGAACACGTGCAAAGATTTTTTCTCTTTCCACGTCAGGGATTCCAGAGATATCGTTAAGCCTCACGCGCATGAGTGCATCTACATTTGATAAGTATTCAACTTGCATATAGAGTTCGTCAGCAATGTTTAAACGCGAATATTTATATCCAGTCGTAGTGCCCTCTAAATATAGGAAATCAAAATCAAAGTCTGCAAATTCAGGAATACGGAGACTGAGAGCGCCTTCAGCGAGGGAAAGGTAATCTATGGTGCACTGGTTGTTTGTTCCTAATAAAGTTGAAGGTTTCAGATTGTTTCCTCCGAGATTTGTCGAAATAAATGCCATGTTAGATATACCTAATTTTTGAATAGCTATTGTTTTATTTACCTCAGATAGTGAATTATTTTTTATGATATAATTAGTATCGTTGTTCAACTCAGAAAGATATTTAGGTCTATTTTCTAAATCTACAAGGCGGCCTGCGAAGGCAAATGTGTGTAGCCCCAGATTTGTGCGCGCACTGAATATTGCATCACCAGCACTACTATAATACGCTAAGTTATCATTTGAATTGAACATTTCCCCTGAGAAGTCATCGAAATTATTATTATCTTGAATCTCTGTATGAACGTTATTTATAGTATTTGAGAACGCAGTAAAACTATTTGAAGCTTCATCAAATGAAACAGATTCCGTTAGCGTGACAAAACCTGGATTCTTAGTTGTCTGTAAAAAGGTATCTAAACCTACGATTTTGTTATTATAATGCACAGAGTTTGCCCTTGAGTGTATATTCGAAAACGTTATATGTTCAAGAGAGACATCGTTAGAGTTCTGTGCGGCTATGTTGCCTATAGAGAGATTACTTAGTATTGCGTTTGAATCGGCGTCTGTCATTTTCTTTAAATAGTTTGTGATGGTGACTATTGCGTCGTCTGTAAGATATTGTATGATAGTATCGGCGTTGCTCTGAATAAACTCTATATTTGCTCTTCCTTTAACGTTGATGACATTAGAAAGATTTGAAAACGTATCATGCACTAACTTACTGGTAGGTAGTATAGTGTTGCTGTCTGTTATGTTTGTGGGTAATAAATCGAGTAATAGTGGAAAGTCATATGTTCTATTAACTACTAAAGTATTAATCTTCCCTATATAAGTATCCACAAGCGTAGTGAGAAATGGAAAGGATACATTTGAAAGGATCTTAGTGTTTGAGAATTGGGCATTAAATGATTTCTGTGTGCCTATATTACCTATACCAAGATTCAGACGTGCTACACTAGGGTTCAATACATCATCTAAGTTGGATATAGCTACAGCAAATCCCGCTGGGTATCCAAAAGCGGTTGCTATTGTATCAAAGGATGGTCTGTTTTCGAGTTGTAATAGTGATTCATCGAATATGAACGTATTACGGAGAATATCATAGTTAAAAATATTACTATTTACATAGACGTGGTCGTTAGAGAATCCTGATACTAAAATCTTAATCTGTAGATTTGATGATACCCACGATGGTAGGGGGATATTCCCGAATGTTACAGCACCCTCAGTGTTTGAGTTGGTCAAAAATAAGTCATTTGCATTATTTGATCTAATGAAAAAGGTATCTATCTCAATGTTACCAGATGTGATGGTAATATTATCTTCATCTTGTAAAGAAAAGCTGCCTAATAGTAAAGAGTTCCTTGCATTTTGCATAGAAGTAGCATCTGTATTAAATTCATTGAGGTTGTTGAATACCTCTAAAAGTTCATACTGATCCATATTACAAAAAAGATATATTTAATTTTTGGTTTTTGACATCTTACTCAATTTTTTATTAATGGATTCCAGTTCTTTTTGCATCTTTCCATAGAGTTCGACATAATAAAAGGTTGTTAATACGGACATGATGATACAGATGTAGAATATTATTTTTATAAGGAATAGGAACATGATGTGGATTCTATTTTGTATTATGATGACATAAAATATTTTATGCGAATGCGAGCCCACCTAAACCTGATGTTATCTTTAAGAAGTTATAATTGATCGAATATAAAGTCATATCGTATTTATATGAAGAATCGTTAGGCTCTATGGCCTCAACATACATCTGCACCTTATTGATTTGAGACATGTTGCAGCTACCAGACGGTTGAAAGTTCTCTGGATTAAGACTAAAGGAATATACGTATATTCCTGTTTTCGGTATGAACGTATGATGTTGATAGGGTTGAATGATGTTATAATAATAATTGTCCTTCTGTTCCATTCTATCTAAGCCATTAAATAACAATTTTGCGCTTTTCATTATCTCACCATTCACACTTGACTCTGTATATGTTTGTGTGTCAGTGATTTTTGGCGGCGTGTCTCTAATGTTTTTAACGGTCTCCCAGTCCGTGAATTCAAACCATCTGTTTTCTAAGTTCCTATCGTTTCTCGTTAAAACCCAAATGAATTCTTTTACTGGATTATGAACATCTAAGGTTATCATAGTATTCTGTGCTAGTCCGTCGTAAGTAATGCGATTCACTTGCTCTATGATATACTCCTGCGATTTAGCTGCAAAATATTTGCGCTCATTTGTATCTAAGAAGATGTAATTGGCTTCGATATATGGATCCATGTTGATGGCGCTACTGTCTCCAAAGTAGTATAAACAGTCTTGTGCAGTCGGCTTAACAGTTGTTCCACCGATTGATGTTCTTGTTTGTCTGTCGTATGAAGAAGATAAACCCACAGTAAAAACATCAACGAGTGGTCGCAGTTCGATGTGCACTTCTATTTGATGATATTGCAAGCTGATAAGGGGTAATGCCAGTCCTGGCATCTTATTAAACCAGAACAGTAGAGGAACATAGATCTTTCTCTGGAATATTTGGATTTCATCATCTTGTGTATATTTTCTACTGAAATCATCGGGGGCAAAGATATCCGCTACGTTGCCTATTAATTTTGAATATCCAAACGTTTTCTCTGAAGAAAGAGATAGTTCATTCCAGATGTGAAGCCACTCACCGTATTGCTTATCGACGATATTGCCACCTATAGTAATATAGTAGTTATCTATAATCGCCTCGCCTAAGTTATTGATGAACTTGAACTTGTGACCAGCTTTTTTCCTGATGTTTGGGATCGTGAAACTGAAATACATATTTTGCAACATATCGGCGTTTCTATCGATCTTACATATGAGCTTCGTTTTCTCCGTGCAGTTTATAGAAGTTCTGTTGAAATTCAACCTCATAGACTCATATGCAAAATTGGTGTGCGTTTTATATATTTTCTTAAAGAAACTTAGCGATGGATTACCATTCAGATAAATATTCTGTGCTCCATACGCGACGAGTTGTAATAAACCTCCTGGCATTTTGTATTTGTATCCTTATTTTAAACATTTAATTTATTTTTTAAATAATAAAATTCCCTCTGGTAATATTAATGCGCAATGGCGTCAAGGTATTTATTCGCCGACAATTATTTGGCAGACTTAGTTGATGTTTCATCTGCGAGAGTGAATCTTGGTTTAGGCAATGTTTCCACCATGAACAGCGATGATATTCAAATCACAGGAGGTAATATCACCATAGATCATTTCGCTCTCAAGTCTATAATTCCATTAATAAGTAAGAATTACTTTCTAAAGAATAGTGTCACTGGAAGCAATGGTAAAGTGGAATGGTTTGAGATACCATCGTTCGAATGGTTAAAAGCTGATCAGGGTCAAATTCTCATATCTGGTTTCTCGAATGATGTAGAATACATAAGAAGTAATCAGTTAGCTCCTGTTGCTTTTTCTGGAGACTGGAATGATATAGTAAATGTCCCTGTGAGTTTAACAGATGTCTATAGTAATGATGTGCTCTATAAGTTTCTCGATAGAAATCTCGACTTATCTGATGTAAATGATGTGGTGCAAGCGCGATCCAACTTGGGTCTCGGTGATTTGGCTCTACAGAATGCTGAAGACGTTACTCTCTCGAATTTAACTGTCAAGGAGTCCCTAAGACTCTTGAATGGATTAACTGCGGGGTATTTATACGTTGATGAGACTTCAAACATCATCACAAGGAATCTTCCTATAGCCACGACAACGACCAAGGGTATCGTGAGAACATGTAATATCAATATAGATGATCCAGATGTTGTTCCTACGTCTCGTGTTTTGTATGAACTGAATTCTAACATTAATTCTAATATAGAAGATTTGCAACTGGAAGAATTATCTCAGATAACGGACTTGTTTCAGGGCAACTTCTTGGCAAGATCTAATTTCCTAAGTGAATATGCCACATATAATGACAAATTGAAGGTGAGATCCAATTTGGGTTTGGGTGATTTGGCTACTCAGAATAGTAATCATGTTTCTGTTTCAAATTTGAATATTGAAAGTCTTACTTTTGCTGGGGGTGCTGGCGCGGGTATTCTCTATTTTAATTCATCAGGAGTCGGGGTATTATCAAACCTACCAGAAGCTACTGAGACAACTGCAGGTATTGTGCATATTGTCAATAATTTTACGGGAGCGTCAGTTCCAGATAGCATGACCTCTAAAACAGTGCTTACATTTAATGCATTTGCTGACTATTCTAACGTATTACAGACAAACATCGATAATCTACAAGAGTCGATCCCTAAGAGTATAACGGATTTGGAGGGTAGCGATGTGTATCTTTTGAAAGCAAATAATTTGTCAGATTTAACGAATAAGAGTGCTGCACGTTCTAATTTGGAATTAAAGAAGGTGGCGCATACGGGACAGTATAAAGATTTGGAGGATAAGCCGTATAATATAAGCATATTAAATAACAACATGGGTTTCATGAGGGCTGATTCGAACTTAGCGGAATTGACGGATCTTATCCAGGCGCGAAGGAACCTTGGGCTTGGAACGATGGCTACACAGGATTCTAATAATATATTTATAACTGGTGGTGTAGTAAGTGTGAATGATTTGAAAATAAAACAAAGGTTTTTTTATCAGAGTGATAGTAATCCTCAGGGTAAAGTATTAGTATGCGCGAGTAGGAATGGTAGGATGGAGTGGAAGAACTTACCACGGGCTAGTTACTCTGAATATGGAGCGGTGAAGATAACTCCTTATATTTTAAAAAACGATTTCAGGACGGATGTGGTTCCAAGTTGTGAAGTTTTTAGTCAGATAGAGAGGAATATTACTCAGCACATGAATGATGCACTTCTTCAGATGCAGGTGAAGATTTACAAAGAAGTGTATGATAAGGTGTATGATGAGTTTGCTTCGAGATTTGGTGTATCAGCGTAATGTGTTAGCGTAATGTGTTAGCGTAATGGGTCAGCACAAAAACGAATACAAAATAAAATATATGACACTATATTAAGTAATTAAAAAAAAGATGTTGGGAAACATCGAAGATCCTACTGATAAAAGGATGAAAAATATAAATGCCGAGCTGAGAAAAAACGTAAAGAACAGCAAAAAGATGACACATTCATTTAAACAAATCTCGAACATCAACGCGACGTTGTCAAAGGGACTGACGGTATCTATGAATGTCATAGTAGATATTGGCAAGGTGTTAAAAAGTTATCACTATTTTTTGGATGAACTGGAGGATATCGTGTCGCAGCTCGATAATTCACATAGTGTAAATTCGAAATCCGTTAATGAATTAAAGACTCTTACTGATGCAGCTTTGAAGAACCTTAATTCTAATTATAATGAACAGTTAGACGAGATAGTGAAGGCGTATAAGAAAAACAACATGGATGCGACTAATTTCATGGAATTTAAAAACATGATAGACAATAAGGACAATATAGACAATAAAGAGAAAATAGACATTAAGGAGAAAATAGATAATAAGAATAAGATGGACAATAAGAACAAGATAGACAATAAGGATAAAGATGATGGCCAGGACAAAAACGGCAAGTAATTTAAAGTTATCAGGATATATAACATATAATGGAAAATGGAAAAAAAGAAACGTGGTCGTAAGCCAAAGAACGCGCCCTTAGAGGTTGCAATAAAAGCTGGTAGTGGCAGTGGTGATGATGATGCTAGTGCCGAAAACACAAATGCTAACACCAACGATGCTCCTATCATACTCCATACAGACACGGACATTCCTCAAATCATCCACATGTCGAAGACGATAAAGATGATAAAGACTCTTGACGACACTAAAAGCTATGAAGAATCCTTTTGTAATTATAATCCATCCGTAGAGATACCTGGTGCGTATAACAAACAGGATAATTTCTTATCAATTCCTTCGGACATAATGAATCATAATGTATCCGCTAACAATTGTATGACTGTGACTAACAACGAGTGGTCTCAGCAGACGGATATATATTGTTTCTGGTGTTGCCATCCGTTCAACACTACACCAGTTGGGATTCCAGTAAAATTCACTAATAAAACGTTCTATTGTATCGGCAACTTTTGCAGTTTTGAATGCGCTGCTTCTTATAACTATGAAATAACTGATATAAATACTAATGTATGGGAGCGATTTAATTTGCTGAATTTGATGGCTTCCAAACAGGATATCGCTATTCCGTTGAAGTGCGCGAAACCCAAATCGTGTTTGAAAATATTTGGTGGAGATATGGATATTGATAAGTTCAGAGATAACAGTAAGAAACTCTTATACTTTAAACATACTTATCCAATGATTCCCTTATGCGAACAGATTGAAGAGATGTGTGATTCTTTCAATACAAATAACACTGAACTTTTCACCATTAAAAAGGATTTAAAGACTAAGCAAACGACAATTAAGGAGTTTTGCTAATCAGATCATATCAAATTATATTTTTTTTAAAAATTATAAATGTGTTTTATAATATATGGCGTTCAAGATACTTCGCACGTGGGAAATTCAAACAAATGTTAATTGTCTGCTGCATTCTTCATCATCAGAATATTATTCTAAACTCAATATGTTCTTCATGATTCCTATTATAATTCTATCAAGTTCTACGGGAACCTTAGGGTTGATGAATACGTCCAGTTCTCAAATTGTAGTTATGAATAATGTCAATATCATCTCACTTATCGTGGGGTTCTTTGGATTTCTGAGTGCAATGCTAACAACTATACACAACTTTTTGGGTATTCAGAGACTACAATCGACGCATAGTTTTCATTCGGTAGAATATAACAAAATTTCAAGGGAGATAAAGCTGCACATATATCTATCTGAGACGGATGTGAATGTATATGCGAACATAGTTGAGTATATAAAGCATTGTAGAGCGAAGATAGACAAATTGATAGAGACCGCTCCTGAGATACCGCATCATATAGAGGAGCGGCTACAGTCTAAGATAAAGTTGATTAAGATTGAAGAAAACAATGAGTTGAATGAGATAATTACACTATCAAATGTTCGGAATAGTATGTGTATGCGTGTCGAAGAAAGTGAAAAGATACAAAGAAAGGATGATAATGACAATGATAATGATAATGATAATGATCATCAACAAGAAAGATCGATCAGAACGAGTTCAATACAATCGGAACCGCCAACAGACATATATTCACAGCAACAAAATGATGAATCACCGAGTTCTTCGGAAATACAGGTTGATGAGCCATCGGGTATATTAACATTGAGAGAAAATTCTTTAACTAAAATGAAATTCTTTTTTTCGTCACTTGATGGTGATGGTGATCGTAATGATGTTGATCAGGAATGTAAATGAATGACAAAAAAATACAAAAAATACAAAAAATGAACATCCGCGATTGATGAAAAACACTCAAGATATAACAAGCTCAATATTAAAATCAAGCCAAATGAATCAAATTGAAAACCATCTATTCAAACTACAGAGTATTCTGAAGACATGTCAAAAAATTAAAGACATACATGATATAGATGTATATGATATGTTTGGATTATACTTTTATAATGATGATAAAATTGAATATAATGAAAAGAAGTGTCATGCCCTCATAAGCAAGCATTCCACGGCTGAATCTTTAATACAGTGTAGTAAGCCACGTTGTAAGAACGATTCAAGTAAGAAACATCACTTATATTGTCAGCAGCATTTTAAGATTGCTTCAATAGGAGAATTAGAAATGTGTATCGTTTGCCCAGATATTTCGAAAAAACTTCAACTTGAAGAACTGGTATTAAAACCTGTGCCAACACCGACACCAATACCGACATCAATACCGACACCAATACCGATGCCGACATCGAGACCTACACCGACACCGACACCGACATCGACACCGACATCGATACCGACATCGAGAAGATTGAGATATATTGAGATAGATTACAAAGTATATTACGTAGATCAGAGGAATCTCACGTTGTATGACATGGACATGTGTGAAATAGGTAAATATTCTTATGATCCTGAAACAGAACAACACATCATATGTGAAATGTGAAATGTGAATATTAATAAGTTTGCGTTATTATCCAACTCAAAATTATGTTTTTTATTTTTAATAATGCAGATTAAGGTGCTTCTTTGTGGAACACATCCTTATCAATTTAACGGATATTCTAAGGTAGTATATGAGCTTTCTAAGGAATTGTGTAAGCACGATGATATTAAACTATATATTTATGGATTTCAAAATTTCTATAATGAACCTGATCACATCAAAGAACGCCAACTTCCTGAAAATGTCGAGATTTACGATGCCTTTGCTAAAGAGGAGCCAAAGAATAAGGGATTCGGTGAAAAGGAGATTGTTCAGTATGTAAATAAAGTATCTCCAGATATTATAATCATCTATAACGATCTCATCGTCATTTACACGCTCATCAAAGCGTTATTGGAAATCCCCGAGAGAACATTCAAAATCGTTCCATACATCGACCTGGTGTATAAGAACGAGAAGCGGGCTCTCTTAAAATATATTAATGATAATATCGATGGTTGTATAGCTTTCACTGAATACTGGAAACAACAGCTGATCATCGATAATTTTGACAAGCCGTTATGGACACTGGAGCATGCTTTTAACAGAAACATGTATTATCCTATACCCAAGAAGGTGGCAAGGAAATATTTCGAGATAAGCAATGATGATTTTATCATCATGAATCTGAATAGAAATCAGCCAAGGAAACGTTGGGATACTTGCATCATGGCGTATGTGAAGTTTATCTCTAAGCACATGGATGATAAAATTAAACTCATGGTCCTTACGTCAGTAACGGGTGCTTGGGAGATGACTGAACTCATGCTGAACGAGGCTAAGAAATACTCTATTGACATAAACGATTTAAAGAAACATTTTGTATTCATCCAAAACCCGCAAAAGCTCTCTGATAAGGAGATTAATATAATGTATAACGTTGCTGATGTTGGATGGAATACGTGCGATGGGGAGGGTTTCGGTCTGTGTAATTTTGAGCAAGCGGCTGTTGGTGTTCCTCAGGTCATTCCTCATATTGGTGGTTTCAAAGACTTCTTCACGACCGAAAACTCTATTCCGATTGAACCAAAGTTTTCTTTCTACAATGATAGTAGCAAGGATGTTGTGGGTGGTGAGTTGGAGCTGTGTGATATCAACGACTACGTTGCGGCTTTAGAGAAATATTATACTAACAGGGAACTCTTAGCGATCCATGGAAAACAGGGTCGCAAGGATATTACCGAAAAGTATATTTGGAAAGAAAAAGCTGATCATCTTAGGAATATTGTAGTGGAAGCTACGAAGGATCTATTTCCAGACGAGTCGCCTTCGAAGTTGATAGATGGTATTAATGCTCTCGTAACTGTTGCTGACGCAGACGAAGGGACTGATAATGATCTTGACATAGATATAGACGTGCTCATCGAGAAGAAGTTGTCTGTGAATAATGAACTTAAGATTACTAACTTAAAGAAGGTTGTTGCTGATGATGTGAATGTGAGTGTTAAAGGAGAATCTGATGTAAAAATAGAGAAGCTGTCAAAAGATGAGCTGAAGATTCTTCAAGAAAAAATTAATAGGCTGTTGAGCACTTAAAGGACTCTGTAATCTGTGGTTTCTTATTTTTTGTATCCTTAAAATATAATATAATAATGAAGCCTGAGATATGGGGAAGGCACATGTGGTATTCTATTCACTTCATAGCTCTTAGTTATCCCGATGATCCTTCTACTGATGATATAAGATATTATAAGAGTTTTTTTGAAAACCTGCATCAAGTCATACCGTGTTATAAATGTTCGGTAAATTATGTGAAACACTTGAGTGAGCGCCCACTTGAACAGAGTGATCTAAAGAATAGCAGAACGTTATTTAATTGGACTGTTGATATTCACAACATCGTTAATAAAGAACTCAAAAAACCAAGTATGTCATATGATGATGCTTGGGTGTTTTACACTAATCCTGATAATTTCAAGAAGAAGTCGGATCATGATATCAATATCAATATAAAAATAAATATTGTTTTGCTTGTGTTCATGGCGTGTCTTTTACTTTTCATCATCTACAATCGTAGAAAACTTGGCATTAAATCTAAATAAAAAACTGCAAAGTGGATCGACAAGTTAAAACTCGTGTCATATTTTGAAGTTCTTTAAATGGGTTTAATGTTGTTCTTTAAATGGGTTTAATTCTACTCGTCAGTTGCATATCTTTTGGCTGAATGGTAACACGTTTTGCGTGTATAGCACATAAGTTGGTATTCTCAAACATATCCACTATAAATGCCTCAGCTGCTTGTTGCAAAGCGTCGATTGCGATTGACTGACATCTGAAATTTGAATTAAATCCTTGGATTATTTCTTTTACGAGCTTCTGAAATGGAAGCCGTTTAATAAGAGTCTCAGTGCTGTTTTGGAATTTTCTTATTTCTTTCAAGGCAATTAAACCTGGGCGAGATCTTTTCTTTTTCTTTATGCTGATAGGGATTTTCAAAGCGGCTTTGAAAGCTTGCTTTGACAACGGTGCTTTACCTCCAAAGGATTTGCGCGCTACTTGTATTTTTCTTGCCATATTGACATTGATGATGAGAGTATATGAAAATATCCTTTTTTTTATGTGAAGTATTTATCTGGATCTTATAAATAATATATACTTGTTTATGATTACAATTACAATTACAATGATGATGATGATGATGATGATGATGTAAAAGTATAAATTTATCAATAAATAAAACGATAAAAATATTTCATTATTATTATAATCAAATATTC
>Ga0209550_10003893_pt1 | contig 14160 bp, 4 predicted proteins | sample LauGreSuBDMM15SN_2_FD_187567 | JGI IMG/M metagenome (GOLD analysis project Ga0209550, IMG submission 187567) | Freshwater lake microbial communities from Lake Michigan, USA - Su13.BD.MM15.SN (SPAdes) (version 5) | ecosystem: Environmental > Aquatic > Freshwater > Lake | place: Lake Michigan, USA...
CGGCCACGGGCATTTTGAAGCTCGACGCGGCGGGGCGAGGGGTACAAGTGCATCTAGACGGGCTGTTTATTCCCTGCACACTGTCTGTCCTGCGCTGCGGAATTTTGCAGCGGAATATCAAAAACGCAAGTTTACCGGTAAGAAGACTTCGGGTTCCCACAAACCTCCCGAGTGGCAACAGCTACCAGATATTTTACAGGAAATGTGTAAGGTGCGACAGAGTCGCCAGTCGGACGCTCTCGGACTCGGACCCGGGTCGGCTGGCCCATGGCCATGCTGGCCTTGTCGATCTCGTCCGTGTGTGTGAACTGTGTGTGTCCCGGCGCCCAATTGCCGGCTCCCCCTGTGTTTTCTAAGTTTGAGAACGTGTGTTGCCCTGTTGGTACCCTGTTGGATATTTGTTGTGGACACTGCTCCAAAAACCGTGCGCGCACATAAGCCTTAGAGTGTGTTGTGGTTATTAGATCATCTCTATTAGATTGGCTCAAGAAAGACACACAATATACAACACAAACCTAGCACTACGTACGACATCACGAATGTGCTACGAATGTGCGAGCGAATTCAGATTGGACCATCTCCCTACACGCTCGCTCGCCAGCGACAGAAACTTGGGCACCGCGTTGAGGAAGCCTTCAAAGTGCGGCGCACGCACGACGAGACACCTGGTGGGCTCGGTGCATGCAGCGGTGCATGGGCGCGGGCGTGCGATTGCCCCGAGGGCGTGGCTAGAGAGCGCTCCCTCGCCAAACCACGAGGTCTCATCTTGTGCCGCACGCTCCCCGATCGTCCGCCAAATGCCCAGCACTGGATCGCGCTTGCTCAGCCTCACGCACCCCTCGAGCAGCAGGTACACACCCGTGAGCGCCGAGGGCTCCTCACTCTCGTGAAAGACGACCGCACCGCTTGCAAACTCGTGCACCTCCATCAGCGGCGCGAGCGCGCGCGCCGTATTGGGCAGTACGCTTCGGAGGAGCCTCATCCGCGGCATGAGCCAGGCCACCACCCGAGGGCGCACCTCGGAGCGCAGCTCGATGGCGCTGAGCTGGGGTGAGCCACCTCCCTCGACGGCATGCATATCGGCTGCGCTTAGTATCAGTATGTAGCAGTCCGTCTCGGCCACAACTGACGCGTCGCGCCGGACCCGCGTCGTGATGAGAGCGTCTTCCCCGAACGAGGCGCCCGTCGTGAGCCGCGTGCTCGTGCCACGCTCCGCTGAATGCATGCGTACCGAGCCGCGGAGCAGGAGGAAGAAGCTGCTCCCCTCGCTCCCCTCGCGGAAGATGTTGCCATACCGTTGGAAGAGCTTGTGCCGCCCACGCCGGTAGAGTGCATGCAACTCGCCGTAGGGCAGCGAGCGGAACCAGTGCACATGGCGCATCTGCCCAATGATCTGCTCGTCGCTCAGGCCGCACTCTAGCTGGATCCGTTCGATTAGGTACCCTCTGATGGCCTCTGATGGCAACTCTTCAGATGTGATTGCCCTTGTCATCAGGCTCTCTCCGAGCTGAAGCCGCCCCGTCAGGTACCCCGCGCTAATGCTGCTGCCGCTGCTGCCACCAGCCTCGTCAGCCTGATGGCCATTCAACACTCGTGCCTGCGCCTTGCGGTGGGCGATTGCCTGGCTGATGGCCTTTCTGACCTCCTCGGCCTCGCGCGCCTGCTTCTCGTCATCGGGTAGTTCGCCAAAAATGGATGGGAAGCGTGACAAGGCCCGCTCCACATCTTCCTCGGCCGGCCGGCCGCTCGGCAGCGGCGGTAGCGGCCCGCTTTTGATCATAGAGCCGCCCTCGAGATATATAGCTGGCCGCTCTTGTCCTGATTGCTCTCGTGTGTGCAAATAAATGGTCGTGCTGTACTGCGAATGATACTTTCCGCTCACGGAGGCACGCGCCGCATGCAGAGCGCGAGTGGAGGACGGTCTGCGCGGTGATGTGAGTGGCATCGCGCCCAGCGTCACACGGGGCGAGGCCGGTGTTAGCGAGCCGGAAATGCGTCCCATTTTTATCACCAACGTGCAAACATTTTTCAACGAGTCAAGGTATGAATTTTTATGGTATGTCAAAAGTCAAATGCATGTTGTGTTCCCCGAACCCACACTGCGTACATGTAACCCGCCATGGTGTTAAGGTCAATGTGTGAATGTAAATGTGTTTCTTTGTGACACCTGAAGTACGTCGTGACGATACGGGGTCTAGACAGTCGTGTTGCAGCTGAGCTCGAGCCGGTGAGGTCGTGGTTGCTGCTGCTGGAGCTGGTCTCGTCCGTTGAGGACGGGAGAGCTTACAGCTTTAGCCCCGTTAACTTGCTGTTGGTGTTGCTCAGAACACATAATCATATTAAAAACAATATACAAAAACCGGAGTTGACGCCCAGACAAGACGAGAGCTGCGCGAGACGAGCCAACATCGATCATGCCCGGTGACACACCCACATGGTAAGTCTCTGACTCACTGTCACGCTGCACGCACTTCCGAGGTCCTTCTCTTTGCATGGTGTGCGCGCCAATGGCACTGAGGGCATAGGACATCTCACTCGCTCAGCTCGGCATCCACGCCAGCATGCGCACGGGTGGCAGCTCTTCACTCGCAACCGACCGGCCACTCACGAGGAGACTGTCCAATCTCGACCAATCTCCTTGAGTGCGGACTTGGTGATGCGCGTGGGCGTGGCTCCCGGGTGCGCGGCCAGGTACGCTTTTAGGTTCGCGAGCGCGTCACGCTCCGCCTGCAGCTCGGCCAGCAGCGTCGCGTGAAGCTGGCGCTCGGCCGCGGCGCGCTCGCGTGCGGCTTCGAGCTCCAGCTGCTGTGTATCAGCCGCGGCCGCTGCGTCACGCAGCTTGCGCCGCAGCTCACGGTTCGCCTGCTTGTAGTAAAAGTTGTCCTTCCCGAGCACCTCAAGCGTCTGCTGCGAGGGCGAACGCGCCACCGAGCTCGCGACACTGTCGGGGGTGCGCTCGTCAGCAGAACGCGACTCAGAGCGGCTAGGTGTGAGTGCCGACGTCACCACTTCGCCGTCACGGCCCGTGGCCTCGGCGGCGCTGCGATCGGCGTCGGCGCCGGTCGGCGCACCGGCCGGCGGTGGTGGCTGGTCGTGCTGCGACGCTCGTGATGGCGCTTTTGCATGCTGCAGCTGCGCCTGAAGAGTTTGCACCACGCGCTGCTGCTCGATGAGCTCGCGCACATGGCGCGCATGCGCGTGCTCGAGGCGGCGCTCGGCATCCGCGGCCGCCTGGCGCGCGGCCGCCTGAGCAGCGGCGACGGCGGCGTCCTTATCGCTCAGCGCGAGCTCGGCCGCCTCGAGCTGGCGTGCCTTGATCTTCTGGTCGTGGCGCAGCTCGAGCAGCCGGCTCAGGTTCGCCGAGAGCACACGGCGCGCGACCGGTAGGGACATGTGCGCGAGCTGCGCATCGAGCTGCTCCGTCGAGGGCATCCCGCCGCCCATCTGCCCTATCGACTCGCGCAGCTCGCCGATGGCCGAGTTGCGGAACTCGAGTGTCGCAGTGAGATCCTCGAGCTGCTCCTCGAGCGCACGGAGCTCGGACTGGGCAGCGGCGTCGAGCAGCTCGGCGCCGCCTGCCTCCCCGAGGGCCTCAAGCTCGGCGAGACGCTCCTGGGCCTCGCGCCGCTCGGTGAGCAATTGGGGCAGCTCCGCGCCGCCCTCGCCCTCGCCGCCCTCGCCGCCCTCGACGTCCTCGACGCCGCCGGCCTCTCGCTCGCGGGCCTCGGCGATGAGGGTGTCGAGCTGCGCGAGGTGCTGCGAGAGGTCGTCCATCGAGGTGCGCCGCGAGATTGCGGTGCGCATTTGACGCAGCTGGAGGGCCTCGCGGGACGCTAGCACGGCCTCCTGCTCCGCGAGCACGGCCTCGCGCCGGCCTAGCTCAACGGCCAGTGCGTCGGCTGCCTCCTTACGCTTGAGCAACGCCTCCTCCAAGGCCACCTGCTCCGCGGCTGCCTCCCGCGCTTCCCGCGCCTCCCGCGCGTCGCGCGCCTCGCGTGCCTCGGCATGCGCCGCATGTGCTGCGGGCGCGGCTTTGGACGGCGACGGGATGAGCGACGGGCGGCTGCAGCCCTCGGCGTCCGCAGCGGCCTTGCGCGCGGTCGCCGCAGGCTTGGAGGCGACAGCAGGCGTACCATTGGACGTCCGACCGTTGGGCGTCGCCGCCTCGGGCCGGGCCGACAACGGCAGACGGCTGGTCGCTCCCTGTGCCCCGCCTCCTCCACCGCCTGCGCCGACGCCTGCGCCTGCGACTGCGACTGCGCCGACGCCTGCGCCGACGCCTGCTCCGACGCCTGCTCCTGCGCCGGTCCCGGTCCCGGTCCCGGTGCCGCTGCCGCTGCCGCTGCCGCTGCCGCTGCGCCGGCGCTGGGGCACGGCACCATCCTGTGTCTGACGCTGCAGCAGCTGCAGCTGGCGCGCGTTCGTCTGCTCGAGCGTGCGGACCTTCTTGACATACTCCTCCGACTGCTTGCGCAGCATGAGCAGCTCACGCTCGCCCTCGAGCCGACGCTGCTCGTACCGCTCCTGCTTGGCGCGCAGCGCGTCGCGCAGCCCCGACTGCTGTGACTTCATTCGCGCCACCTCGGCATGCAGCTCGGCGAGCTTACGTTCGGCGTCCTCTCGTGACTTGAGCGCGCGCTCCTGCTCACGCTGCTTGCGGCGCATCTCGCCTAGCCGGCTCTCGGTCTCCTTGAGACGACGCTCGTACTCGAGGCGCAGCGAGCGCTTCTGCTCCTCGCTCTTGCCCGCCTGCCGCTCGGCGCTCTCCATCTCGAGCTTCGTCGAGTGCAGCTCCTCCTGCAACGTGACAATCTGGCGCGACATCTCGCCCAGTCGCTCCTGGTACGACTGCACCACCGACTTGCTCTCCTGGTCGGCTCGCATCAGATCGCGAATCAGCTCCTCCTTGAGCCGGATGTTGAGCGTCAGGTCGCGCACCGACGCGGTGATCTGCTGCTGCTGAGCCTCGTGATCGAGCGAGAGCGACTCCGACTCGGCCGCCGCGGCCGCCGCCTGAGAGCTAAGCTGGCGCTGGTCGTTTTGCAACTGCTCGCGCTCGCGGTCGAGCTCCCGAATGTCGCGCTCGAGCGCCGCGATTTCTTCGCTCGCAGGCAAGGATCGGCCGACGACGGCGGCGGCCACCTCGCCTCCGGCACCCTCCGCGGCTGCCGCCGCCACCGCCGCCGCCGCCGTGCCGTCGTCATCGGTGGGCGCCTCGAGCATCTTCTCAGAGAGCTCCTCGTCGCCGCAGAGTACCTCGTCATCTGCCTCGAGGCGCTCCGCATACGCACGGCTGGGCGAGCAGGTGAGGTGTAGCGGCCCCTCGTCCGCCGCTTCGATGCCGCCGCCTGCGCCACCGCTGCGCTCGCTGCCGCCGCTTCTGACCGAGTCGAGGGTGGCACTGAGTGCAAGCGGGCTGAGGCCACTGGCACGGCTGCGGGTACTCGCCGCCGAGGGGGGGGTGTCGTAGGGCGCGCCTTCTTCGTCGAGCCGGCGCCGCGCGCTGCCGGCGCGGCTCCGGGCGCGGCTGCCAGCAGCAGCCGGCAGGCCGCCCGAGTCGAGGCTATTGGCGTGCGTGCCGTCGTCGGCTTCGTTGACGCCCTCGGTGTACAGCGACGCCTGCAGAGCGGCGTGCGCCTCCCGCAGCGAGCCGTACGCGCGGTGTAGCTCACGCAACTCCTTGAGCTTCTCCGCAAAGATCTGCTCGTCGCGCCCCAAGTCGGCCCTCGCTTCAGCCAACTCGGATGCGAGCGAAGCGGAATGAGCCCGACTCTCATGTAGGTCGGCTTCGCGCGCTGCGAGGGCGTTCCGAAGGCGCACCACCTCCTCGGCGGCGTGCGCGCGCGCTGCGGCGAGCGCACCGGGGGCACCCTCGCCCTCGCCGCCAGCGTGCAGTGCGCCGACGGGTTCGGTGGGCGAACGGCGCGGCGGCGCGGACCAGGGGCGACTTGCGCTCGGAGGGGTTGTGGGGGGTAGCGTCAGTTTGCCACGAGTCTGCGCGCCAGCGGTGCTTGCTGCGACGATGGCGTCGTGCGAGGCGGCGGCAGGCGCGAGCAAGCCCTCCTCCAGCTGCGCCAGCTGCTGCACCGCAAGCGACTGCAGCAGCTGGCCGCGCTCGGCCGCGCGCCGGAGCGCATCGACCACCGACGTCGCTGGGTCTCCGCTCGTCGCTAGATTGTCGTCGGGCTCCAGCAGCGTCGCATTCGTCCCCAGCCGATGGGTGAGCTGTGCCCGCTGTGCTTCGGCGCGCCCCCACTGCTGGATCGTGTGCCGCAGTAGCTGCAACGGCGCCGAGGCGGCGGCCGAGGCGTCGGCCCAGGCGGCTGTGGAGGAGCGCCGCAGGGGCGAGGCACTCGGAGAGAGGTCAGGAGAGCCAAGGGGCGTGAGCCCCGCGTCGCGTCGCGCTTCCTCCCGACCACGTGCATGCTGCACGAGCGCGGCGAGCAGCTGCTGCATCTGCTCGGCGGGCAGCTCAGCGCGCATCACCGAGAGCACGTGCTGGCTCAGCGGCAGCGGCATTGACGAACCGCGCAGCTCGCCATCCTCGTCGCCATACAGCACCTCACCGCCCTGCTCGTCCACGCGTGCGAGGTTGCCGGCAGGCGGCGGCGGCGGCGGCGACGGCAGCTGGCCCTGCTGCTGCTGCTGTTGCCGCTGCAGCTGCGCCTGCAGTGCCGCGATCTCCTCGCGCAGATCCACCACGCTCGGCATCTCGCGATTCACAACCGGCTTGTTGGTAATGTTGCGCGCGCGGTTCGCGTACCGGAGCGTGTTGAGCGACTCGTCGAGGTTGCCGTCGGCGGGCGAGACGCACGCGACCATGAGGGTGCGCGTATTGCCGCCGAGAGAGTCCTGAAGCAGCCGCGTGAGCTTCGACTCGCGGTACGGCACGTGCTGCGCGAGCGAGCTCTTATGCCGGCCTTGCTGGTCGCAGAGGGCCGCGATCACGTTGCCGAGCGCCATCAGACCCTGGTTGATCGAGACACTCTCCTTGAAGCGCTGCCCGACGGCGCCCGTCTTCTTGGCACGCTCGGAGCCGGCCAGATCCACCAGGTGCAGCTTGGACACGATGCGCTCCGCCCCCGCTCCCTTGGGGCGCTGCTCGACGATCACCGAGAAGAGCGAGTGCGAGCGCGACGAGACGGCGTTCATCAGGGTGGATCCGGTGGCGCGCCAGGCGGAACCGGCCTCGAGGCACTCGAAGAGCTCCTCCTTGGCGCCCACGGCGCGCTCGTGCACGCCCGTCAAGAAGATGCCGCCAGACGCGTCCTCGCGGATCGAGATCGACTTGGCGGGCGTGCGAGGATTCAGAAGGTCCTTGACCTCTTCGTTGTAGATCTCGAGGTAGGTGGCGCGCACGAGGAACTCGGCCTCATCGGCGCGGGCGCGCAGTGCTTCGAAGAGGCCGTCCACCACGCGCGGCACCACGCCGCGCATCTCGGGCGCGACGCACGAGAGGCTGCCGCTGCCCATAGTGTACGTCTTCCCGGAGCCCGTTTGGCCGTAGGCGAAGACAGTCGCATTGTAGCCCTGCATGCACGCCTCGACGAGCGGCGCGCACGCCTCATCATAGACGCTCTGCTGCGAAGCGTCCTCGCCAAAGACAAAGTCGAAGGTGAACGCGCGGTCCTTGCCCACCACCAGCTGCCGCTCTGCCGGGTGCACCTTCAGGCACAAGCTCTGCTGCTCGAGCTTCTCCTTGGGGATCATGGGACGCACGCGCACGGCGACCTTGACGTGGTCGTCGGCGCGTTCATCCTCGGCTGGCATTTCCGCCGCACCAAGGCCACAGGGAAGAGGACCCACAGCCCGAGCAGGGCCGCTTCGCGCCTTTCGAAGACTTTCCCCGGGGGGACGGGACGCGCAGACTTTCCCCGGGGGGACGGGACGCGCAGCCGTTTTGCATTATTGGAAAAGATGTCGGTTACACTAGTGTGCAGCTTGAAGGTGGATGAAAAAACGCCGTAGTGAGCGTCTGTTCGTACAAAGGAGAGAGCTTGGCTAGTTTCTTGGCTCGGCCCGCTCGCCCCGCCCGCAGCTCCCATCCCCCCAAGTCACAATGTCGGGCAACAGCCTGATGTTCACCGACAGCGTCATCTGCTTCAAAGAGCTCATCGACAAGGAGGAAACGGCCAAGCGCCAGTGGAGGGGCAAGTATGGCATGAACAAAGAGGGCTGGAGGCCCGTCGAGCCCTTTGAGCGGACTGGCGCGAGTGCGCAGCAGGCACCATCCCTGATGCTGCACAGTGTGATGGCACGCCAACCCGCGTCCCGTGCGCTCACTGAGCACGCCTCCCTATTTCTCTTTCGCAGGCAACTGCAAGGCGGAGCTGCCAAGCGGCATGCCCAGCGCCGCGCTCCGTAACCCATACCTGTACAGGGACACGGTTGGCGAGGATGGCCTGGCTGGCGGCGCGCCGACGCGCTTCGGAGGGCGGTGGGACGTGCTTAACAAGGACAAGCCCATCGACTACAGCCACCAAACAGGGCAACGCGTCGTCAAGAAGGGGCCGCACGACTGCTACTGCGAGATTGGGTACAACTGCTGGTCAATGGCGGGCAAGGCGCGCACGGCTAACTTTGGGATGATGGGCGTGTTTGAGCGCGAGTTCTACACGAACACGCCTGGGGAGCTCGCACTCGTGTGGGACTTCAAGTCCGAAGAGGAGAAGGTGGCGCACGCGGCTAAGATCGCGGCGATGCAGAAGCAGGCCAGGGGGGAGAACTGAACAGAGTGTGCACGCCTGCGTACGCGCGCTGGAGAGATGCCCGCAACGGTGCTGCAGACACCAGTCGAGGTGCCGTATGTCGAGGCGTCGGCCGTCGCCGATCATCGAATCCGATCTGTACTCTCGAGCACGTCTCCGGTCCGTCCCACTCTGACGTCTCTCTTCTGTCGCGGCTCATGAAATTTGTAAGATGATAGAAACGTATCTATCGATTTTTTACGCTGATTAATCTCACGCTTTTCAGTTGCTGGATACTCTCCAGTACTGGCAAGGCTTATACGCGAATCTTACCCTCTTTGTAGGCGCGGCGAAGCTGCTCTTTGGCTTCTAGCCTCTTTTCTTCGAATTGCTCTTGCGTGATCAAGCCATCGTCGAGCAGCTGCTTGAGCTGCCTGATCATCGCTACGGGGTCTAGACCCCGTATCGTCGCGATTGGTGACTCCGGATTCCAGGTGCCATCCGCGGGCTCGATCCGCTTCGCCCTTGTCGCGCTTGGGGGCCCTCGCGTTGCCGACGGCACACTCGGTCGCGTCGATCCGCGGCCGATCTGTCGGCCCGGGCCCTCGATAAGGTCTGGCCGATTCTGCGTTGCGAGTAGCTCAGTGCGGCTGGAACTCTGCCTCTTTAGGAAGGCAAGCCGACGGGCAGCCCTGCCGCGGGCCATGGACTGCAGCTTGATGGCAGCAGCGACCTGGAAAGCCTTGGTCTGTGAGACCAGCTTGGCCATCCCTGCCCCGCGGCGCGGAGTTACTGACCCCCGCTCCAGCGGTGCAGTTGCATTCTCGGGGCTACCAAAATTGACTCCTCCAAAGAGGCGCTGTGAGAGCTGACCAAATACGTCTAGTGCGGCCACAGGTGTGAGCATGCGCTCTGAGAGAGCGAGCAGGACGTCAGGTCGCTCCTGCTGCGACGAGTCAGTCGCCTCCGCGACGAGCCCGTCCGTAGCGTCCGCGTTGGGGTCGACGGGCACAGGTGGCTCGAGCACATCGCTCTCGCCCTCATCCTCATCCACACTCATCCGCTCGAGCGTCGGCTGCAATCTGACTTGGACTTGGAACGACGAACCCCGCGCGCTCTTGCCCTCCAGCGCCCGCGGCGTCTGGCGAAGACCCCGGAACGACCCGGCGGTGGCGGCGGTCAAGGCGGCAGAGGCATAGGAAGCGACAACGAGAGCGGTTGAGGGACGGGTAGCAGTGCCGACGGCAGGGGGCTCCGTGGCGGGGGCGAAGGCGGTAGTCGCCGGAGCGGCCTCGACAAGAGCTGTGGCGCTCATGGAGTCGACGCCACCAGTACAAGACGACACATCAGTAATAGAAGCGGCTACAAGCTGTACGGCGTCTGCCGATTCCGCAGACTCTTCTGGCGCGTGTTCCTCCTCCACAGCAGCCGGCGCCTCCTCCTCCGCCACCGAATCAAGCATGGCCGCTCGCACCGTTGCCTTCTCGGGGCTGCCGCCAAAGAGGCGCTGTGAGAGCTGGCCACGCACCGTCTTAGGCGATGGCTTGACCTCGCGTGCAAACCAGCCTGCTACCGGTGGCGCTGGTGCTGGCATCCCCAAGGCTTGATAGACACTGCGTTCGAGCTGATTGAAGTCAGATTCGTCCCACACGAAGCGCGCGGAAGAAGAACGTGCGGCAGCAAATACTTTTCGTACTCGTGCGGCGGCGATTACAGCTTTTAATGATGTCGGATTTTGAAGGTTCTGACCCTCAATGACTCGGCGCTCGAGTTGATCGAAGTCCGTTTTCTCCCACTCGAACAGCGCGAACGAGATGCGAGCCGCTGCGAATACCGTAGGCAATGCAGGCTCGTCCGATACGCTTGCAATGGGTGAAAGGGATGTAAGGGATGTTAGTGCCTTGGATATGGGCACCGGTTCGGGCTTGGGCGCGAGCACAGGCGCAAACAGCCCGCCCAGCGTTTTGTCGAATATCGTTCGCACGTCTCCGAAAGTCAGCTTTCCGTCGCCATCTGCGTCGAAAGCACGCACTAGAGCGCCAGCGATGTCGACACCTGCGGCAGGCGGCGCAACAAGCATCACTGGCTTCTCCTCATCCGCCGCCGCAACCCCTGCCGCCTTCTCGGACGCCTCGGCCGCAAGCGCCTGCTGCCGCTCTGCTGCCTCAGCGGCCGCGCGTACCGCCGAGGCTGCGGCCTCGGCATCGCTGGCGCGCGCCTCGGCAGCCGCGAGCTGTTGAGCCATCTCGCTTTCGCGTTTGGCCCAAGCCGAGGTCCGCCGAAGCCGATCAGACGAGGGCTCCGCCTCCACCGCCGCAGCTCGCAGCTCGGCCACAGTGGCGGTGGCCGCTTTCAGCTCTGCGCTTAGCTCTCTCATACGCGCTTCGGCAGCCTCAGCCGCCTCCTTTGCAGCCTGCTCATTCTCTGCCGCGGCGCGCGCGCGCGCAGCCCAGTTCCCACCCCAGCTCTTGGAGCGCTCGGTAAACTTCCTTTCGGTCGAAGCGCCGGATCGAAGCGGTGCAGCTGCCGATGTCTTCTCCGGCGATGGCATCGAGGGCGATGCCACCAGAGAGGGCCACACCGCCAATTCCTTCTCCGGCGATGCCTCCGAGGGCGATGCCACCAGTGAGGGCCACAACAGAGAGGGTGACGACAGCGAGAGCTTGCGACGGCCGTGGTGCTCAGAGGTGGATGGGCTTAAGGGCAGTGTATTGCCAACAGATGCTGCGCTACCTGTAGTATCAGTCGGAGCATGTGCGACAATGGTACGACTCTGCGGGGAGTCTCCCAGTAAGGCGGCCCAGAGAGGGGAGGCTCTTGTTAGCGAGTCTAACATCGAGAGCCGCTCCGTCGAGACTTCCGCTCTTACTCCAGGCGTTAGTGCTGCTGGTGCTGGTACCGCCGATTCCTCGCCGACCCCGCGCTCGGTCTGATCGAGGGTCGGTGACTCCCCTTCGAAAAGCCTGAGTGAGAGGCGACCGGTGGAGAAGACTCCTCGTCCAGGATCATTCAATACTGATGATGGGCTCGTTGCAGTGGCATCTGACGAGTTGCAGCACGAGTGAACGGCCACTTGAGGCTCTCTATCTTGGCCACCTACGGTCACCTCTGGCCGCACGTGCTGCAACTCGTCGGTTGCCGCCGCAGCGAGCCCGTCCGTAGCGTCCGCGTGGGGGTCGACAGGCACAGGCGGCTCGAGTCTATCGCTGTCGCCTTCGCCTTCCTCCTCACGCATATGCTCGAGCGCTGCGAGTGCTTGAGCGCTACTCGGTCGTTTCGTCGGCTCGAGTGCTGTGCACTGCTCCACAAGCTCCCACAGGGCCAGAGGGAGGAATTTCTCGCCCTCGAGCTGCGCCGCAGGCCGCCAGGCTCCGGAAGAGATGCTGTCTCGCGCGGCGGCTGCGCGCATATCGGCTGGCACGTGCGCAAGCATCGATTGCCGTTCCTTGTAATAGAGTGGCTTGAGCGTGGCCAGGCGAGCCAAGAGGCAGCCAAGAGCCCACAGGTCGCTTGGGATGTCGGTCGCGCGCCATGCTGACCAGAGATGTACAGTGCCCACGCTCGGCAGGATCTCTGGGGAGAGGTAGAGATTTGGCTCGCTGCTGTGAAGGGGCTCGGGGGCTGCAGTGGCCTTGCCTCGTTGGGTAACAATTCTCACGACGAATGCCACAATCCAGGGGTACTCTGCTTCAGCGGCGGCGGTGGCGCGGGCATGCGCCGCTCGCAGCTCGCACATACTGGGACCGTAGTCAGCAAGCAAAGGTCGCATCTGCGCGTCCAGAAGGACATTGCCAGGGTGGAGGGCCGCGTGGGCTATCTGCTGCCCGTGCAGGAACGTGAGGCCATCCGCAATGGAGCACGCCATATTGTTCCACTCCGAGATCAGTTTGAGCCGGAGCGAGAGCGTCTGCTCTGCCTGGTGGAGGAGCTGCTGCAGGCTGGTTGGGCAACGTGGTGTGAGGAGCGCATACGAGCGTACTCCGTTGGTGCCAAGCCCAAGTGTTGGCAGTACATGAGGGTGCGTTCGCTCAGAGGGCGAGAGGACATAAAGCGCGAGACCCATTTCGACGAGGGCCTCATGCGACTGGCGTGACACCACATCCTCGCATAGGACGCGAGCCGCAAGCATGTCGGTGTACGCGTCGACCGGGCGTGAGCCGCGGCTTGGGCGCGGCGTGGCGGACTGGATCTGGAGACTGGAGTATGGCGACGGTAGCGGGACTGGAGACGGGAGCCAGGACTGTACCATCCTCAGCAGCGCAGCTCCACCGCGTGCAACTGCCGCCGGAACTGGCGAAGTGGGGTCACCACTGCCAGCAACGTCCAACGCCTTGACGCCAACCACCTTGCTGGCGCTGGCGTTACCGTCGACAGCCATGTAGTCGATGGAAGCCTCCCAGACCGCGCCGATGCCGCCACTGCCGTCGCAGCCGCCCGGAGCTACTTGGTTGTGGAACTTGAGGTTCGACCATTCGACCACTACCTTGGCCACCAGCGCTGCATGGGCTGCCTCGCGCGCCTCCCTTGCACGCCTCTCACGCTCCTCGAAGTCACGCTGACGCTTCACCTCCGCCTCTGCAGCAGCGCGGCGTTGCTGCTCTGCTGCCTCCCTTGCACTTTTCTCACGCTCCTCGAGGTCACGCTGGCGCCTCGCCTCCGCCTCGGCAGCAACACGTCGTCGTTGATCTGCTGCCTCCCATGCAGCCACGATTGCATCTGCAGTCGCACCCGCGCCAAGTATTTTGGCCTTAAGGGCTGCGGCTTCACGCTGCCGCTGCCATCGTACATACAGATATGTGCAAGCGCTTACGATGAAGAGCCCAAGGGCCAAAACTGTAGGACCACCTCCGTGGTCATCATTCCAGAATGTCGGTGGCGGCGGCGGCGAACGTGGCGGCAGAGCCGGCGGCAACGAAGGTGACGTCACGGAGATCGTCACACCGATCAGATGTGCTGGCGTCACACTCAGCACGAGGCTACTCAGCGCTAGAGAGACGTTAGAGCCATAGCTGATTTCGATGGGAGATGACGGCAGACCCTGGACCAAGTTGATCATCTTCTCGTAAATGCCAGCCCAATTTAGAATCACTCTGACTGCATACACCTGCGGCAACGGCGGAGGCGGCAAAGGCGGGGGCGGCGAGGACGGAGGCGACGGAGGCATGATCTGAAGCAGACGTCTGGGCGGATTGGTACTTTGGACGGGAGGTAGTGTAGAAGCCTGCAGCGCCGCGAGCAACGGCGGCAAGCTGGGTGAAGGTGAGCCAAGGGCCTGAAGGCTCCTCCGCGTCGTCGTAGTGACGAAGACGGTGCAGCCCGGTGCAACACTACAATTCAGTGCGGCGGCGATGCCTTGGCCGAGATTGACAAGGTTTATGAAAGGCGCAGCGATGAGCTGAAATTCAAGAACCTTGGTCTGGGGCATGGACGGTGGCGGGGGCGACGGTGGCGGTGATGGGGGCGGCGGGGATGG
>Ga0209550_10003895_pt1 | contig 14159 bp, 7 predicted proteins | sample LauGreSuBDMM15SN_2_FD_187567 | JGI IMG/M metagenome (GOLD analysis project Ga0209550, IMG submission 187567) | Freshwater lake microbial communities from Lake Michigan, USA - Su13.BD.MM15.SN (SPAdes) (version 5) | ecosystem: Environmental > Aquatic > Freshwater > Lake | place: Lake Michigan, USA...
TCTGCGCGAACTCCCCAAAGTCTTCGCCCGCACGAAGCTGTTGACCACCTCACTCCTGCTCAATTGGGTCGTTGGACCACTCTTTATGTTTGCCCTGGCCTGGATTTTTGTGCGCGACCAACCCGCCTACTTCAACGGACTCATTCTCATTGGATTGGCGCGCTGCATCGCGATGGTTGTGGTGTGGAACGACCTCGCCTGCGGCAACCGCGAATACGCCGCCGGGCTCGTGGGCCTCAACAGCCTCTTTCAAATGCTCTTTTACGCCGCCTACGCGGGCTTCTTTCTCAATGTGGTTCCGGCGTGGCTCGGAATGGCCGAACAGTCCATCCACATCGACGCTCGACTGGTGGCCGAAAGCGTATTCATCTACCTCGGAATCCCATTCGCCCTCGGCCAACTGCTGCGCTGGGTAAGTATTCGGGTGCGCGGCGAACGGTGGTTTTCTGAGGTGCTGGCTCCGCGCATTTCGCCCGTGACCCTCGTCGCGCTGCTCGCCACCATAGTACTCATGTTTTCGCTCAAGGGCGACCAGGTACTCGCCCTGCCGTGGGATGTGCTGCGCCTCGCGGTTCCGCTCGCCATCTACTTTGCCGGCATGTTCGGATTCACCTTTTGGCTGGCCAAGCGCCAGGGCGCCGACTACCCGACCACGGCCGCGCTGTCGTTTACGTCGGCCGGAAACAACTTCGAACTGGCCATCGCCGTCGCCATTGCGAGCTTCGGACTGGGATCCGGCGAAGCGTTTGCGGGGGTGATTGGGCCGCTGATTGAGGTTCCGGCACTCATCCTGCTGGTGCAGGTGGCGCTCAAGGCACGTGCTCGCTTTGTAGCTTAGCCCCATGGGAGCCTTTACCACCACCTACCTCGGCAGCCTCCGCTGCGAGAACCTTCACGAGCAATCCGGAACCCGCATCCTCACCGATGCCCCGACCGACAACCAGGGTCAAGGTTCCGCCTTTTCGCCCACCGACCTGTGCGCGCTCAGTTTGACGACGTGCATCATCACGACGATGGGGATTTACGCAAACTTGAAGGATTTTCCCATACTCGCCGCTGAGGCAACGACCCACAAGCACATGGCCAACGACCCGAGGCGCATTGCCCGGATTGAGGTACACATTACCCTCACGCTTGCGACCGATGCGACCGAGCGCCAAGTGGAAGGACTTCGCCGCATTGCGAACACCTGTCCGGTTTCGCGCAGCCTGCACCCCGACATTGATCAGGACGTGCATCTCGTCGTGCAACGTGGTTGAGCGAAGGCTCATTTTATCCAAACTTATTAACAATTCATTCGCTTTATTGCGGTTTTGTGGGTGCGTTAGTGTAGTTTCGGAGCTTCCATTACGTATTAAATCACCTAATTAACCTACTCATGGTGCGTAAATTACTAGTCCTACTGGCAGTTTTAGCTGGTTCTCTTCAGCTCTCTGCTCAAGTTTTTACCATTGGTTCGGGAACCACTCCAACGGTGGGTACCACGATCACTCCGTACAAAACATATTGGCATGATGGCCGAGCGCAATACTTGATTCGCGCTACAGAACTCATTGCTGCGGGTTCAGGCCCAGGTTCAGTAACTGCATTGGCCTTTAACGTCACCACGACTCCAGGCCAGGCGATGAATGACTTTAGTATCCGAATGTCGGGTGTTTCATCCACGGCCCTGTCTTCGACTTTCTTGAGTCCGACCAACCCAACTACTGTGATGGGACCCACCACCGTAAACATCACGGCTACAGGATGGTACACCCACACCTTTGCCACTCCATTCGTTTGGAACGGAGTCGACAACATACTCATCGACGTCTGCTTTGACAACACGAGCTACACCACTGACGGCCAAGTCATGTCGCACACTGCTCCATTCGTTGCAACGACTAACCACAACACCGATGGCGCAGCAGGTTGTACACTGTCGGGCACCGGATCGTATTCAGATCGACCCAATATGCAGCTGAGCATTACTCCGGCCGTGGCCTGTGTAAGCCCAATCAACGGTGGTACGACTGTGGCAACTGCTACCAACGTATGCCCGAATCAAAACTTTAGCCTTTCACTAACGGGTCAATCGCTTGCCAGCGGCTTGAGCTACCAGTGGGAATCGTCATCCTCTGCCACGGGTCCTTGGACCGCGATCGCCGGAGCGACAGGTTTCAATTTTACGACTTCTCAAACGGCGAACACCTACTACCGTTGCATGGTGAACTGTGTGGCGGCCTCAGCCAGCGGCGCCTCAACCCCAGTGTTTGTCAACACGCTACCAAACCTAGCCGCCGGAACCTACACCATCGGCTCAGGCGGTTCGTACCCCACCTTCACCGCGGCCTTTGCCGCAGCCGCGTGCGGTGTTGCTGGACCGGTAGTGTTCCAAGTACTTGCGAATTCCGCACCGTTTGTAGAGCAGATCGAAATCGGCGAGATTCCTGGAATGTCTGCAACCAATACAATCACTGTCAAGGGCAACGGCAATACCCTCGCTTTTACCTCGACCAATAGTGCTTCCCGCCACGTACTCTATTTGAATGGCGCCGACTACTTGCGCTTTGAAGACTTAGTAATTCATGCCACGGGAACTACAACTACCGAGTTTGGATGGGCCCTTCGCTTAAACAACAATGCGAACTACAATACGTTTAAGCGGTGCGTCATCAAGACGAATGAATCACTAACGTCCACGAACTTTATTGGTGTGACGTTGACAAGTAGTGCAACTTCACCTACAGGATCTCACAATAACACTGCATCAAACCTCACCATTGATTCGTGCCAGATCCTGGGAGGATACTATGGAGTTTGCTTTAACGGTGTTGGACTAACCATGGGTACACGTCCAACCAATAACAAGCTCACGAATTCTACGATTGCCGATTTTTACCTCTATGGAATTTATGCATACGGTCAAACCGACTTACAAATCGAATACAACAACATCAACCGTGCTACTCGGAGCACCGTATCGTCGTTTTATGCGCTTTATAATTATGGTCGCAATCCAGGCTTGAAGTTCAATGGCAACCGCATTCATAGCCCCGGCGGCTCAAGCGGCACGGCTAACTTCTTCTGCTATTTGATTTACGGAAGCAGCCTGACAGGTACTGCAGCTAATCCCATCGTGATTTCAAATAACGCCGTATACAATATCAATAACGGAACGAGTGGATACTACGGCATATACATGTTGTCCGCGGACACCATGAACATCCTCCACAACACGATGGATTTCGGCACTTTATCTTCTTCAGGAACGTCTACTTGCTACGCAACCTACTTCTCTGGCTTGTTGAATCAAGTGAATTTTAGAAATAATATCATCAGTATTTCTTCACTAGGTACAGGAGCTAAGTATGGAATTTATAACGCTACCACAACCGCGCTGATCAATTCAAATCACAACGCAGTTGTATTTAGCGGTGCAGGTGGAACCACCAACTTCGCCGCAGCCCGAAGCGGCACGGTTACATACAGCACCCTAGCTGCCTGGAATACCGCAACCGGTCGCGATGCAAACTCCATATCCACAAACCCGCTTTACTTAAACGCCACTGCGGGTGATATTACCCCGAACTCGTGGGCGTTCAAAAATGCTGGTGACAACGTAATCACACTTGTCCCTCTCGACCTGAATAAGGCTGCGCGAGATGCCACCCCAGACATTGGCGCCGTTGAGTTCACTCCTTCAGGCTGTCCTGCTCCATTTAACGTGCAAATCACCAACGTGCGCGCTAGCTCTGCGACGGTGAGCTACAGCAGTCTATCACCCAACGTGGATTTGCAGTGGGGACCAAAAGGATTCACTCCAGGCACTGGTCAGGGTAGTACGGTTTCTACTACGACCACCAACTTATCTGGTTTGAACTCGTACACCGCATATGACCTTTACGTCGCCGGTAACTGTGGCAGTAGCCAAACATCAGTTTGGGTTGGACCATACACATTTACTACGCCCGCACAGGTTGGTTGGATTGAGCCATTCACTGGTGGTTATGATCCCACAGGAGCGGTGATTAAGCCGATGTCATGGTTGGAATCGAATGCATTGGCTGCCAATCCTACACCTGCCGGCACGTCAACTTCAGCTTGGATGGAAGACGGGTACCGCAACCTTGGCACTACCGGAGCCGTTCGCAACAATGTTCCGCTGACTTCCAGCACCACTCAAGGATGGACGATTACACCTTCGCTTGATCTCGGAAACGTAGCGCACACCACGTATTTTGAGTGGGACATGGCAGCGACTTTGGGCGGCGGAACTTCGGCCGGAATCATGGGCAACGACGATACTTTGTTTGTTCTCGTTTCAACCAACAACGGCACCACGTGGAACCGCAACCAGGCACTAGCCAAGTACCACCGCATGAGCGGCATCAGTCCAACGGGCGGACGCTACTCACTCAATCTGAGTGCCTACACTGGCCTTGTTAAAGTTGCGTTTTACCTTGAAAGCACTGCGTCAAGTGCGACCCATGGAGCCACGGATTACGATCTATTTATTGATAACGTAGCCCTTTCCGCAACCCAAACACCGTGTCCGGTTCCGAATGTGACTGTAACCACTGCGACTACTTCTGCTACACTGGGATGGACGATTAATGGCACTCCTGTGACCGGTAATGCCCAAATCACCTGGGGACCTGCAGGATTTGTCATCGGTACCGGTGGATCTGGAGCCAATACAGCGACAGCCACTACCAACCCGTACACGTTGACCGGCTTAACTCCAGGCACGCAGTACCAAGTCTACCTTCAGACGTCGTGTGCCACCGCACTCGGACTATGGGTGGGCCCATTCACCTTCACCACACCATGTTTGAGTGCATTAAACGGAGCCTACACCATTGACTCTAATGGTACAGGCCCAAGCAACTTCGTCGATGTAGCTGCAGCTGTCCAAGCGCTTCAAACCTGTGGTGTTTCTGGCCCGGTAACTCTTACGCTGGCAGGATACTCTCATCCTGCTGGTCTGTCGCTGGCTCAGATTCCTGGTGCAAGTGCAACAAATTTGGTAACCCTACAAGGCCATGCGAATGGCAATTCCGAAATCAAAGGTGTTATTGGCCAATTCGGCGCGGTCACTTTAATGGGCACCAAGCACCTCAAAATCCAGAATCTTCGCATCAACGCTCCAACCATGTCTGGTGTGGTGTTAACAGATAATGCCCAAAACATTACGCTGCACAACAACCAAATTTTTGCAGATACCACGGGCACCTCAAGTCTGGTGTGCGGAATTGTGAGTACGGGTAGTTTGACGTCGACCGCCACATATGGCAACAACGCCAATAACATCACGATTACCAATAACGTAATCAAGGGTGGTTACTACGGCATACGATTGAATGGAGGATCTACGACGAGCTACAATACAGGATTCGTAATCTCCAACAACCAAATCTTGAAGTCGTACTACTACGGTGCATACTTCTACTACATTGGCGGATTGACAATGCATGGGAATACCATTAAGGACTACAGGAACTCGTTCAACTACGGTATTTACTCGTACTACATGAGCAACGTGAATATTCAGCACAACAATGTTCCGAATCCGACCTACAACGCACTTACAATTGGCTATCTGAATAACACTTCAAAGCCAGCAACTAAGAGCGTAATTGCGAATAACATGTTTGGCTCAACAAATAGCTATGCTGCATACATGCCGTACCCACGTCACGTAGACTTCCACAACAACACGTTTGCTGGCAGTACGTATGGTATGTACATGCTTTCAAGCACAACACCTACGTTGCTGGCCAAGAACATGGACATACGCAACAACATTTTCAAGGGTGGTACATATGCCTACTACCAGAGCGGCACGGTTGACTCGCTAACGATCAACTACAACCTCTACCAATCCAACGGAACCAATCTTTGCTACTCAGGAACCGCTAACTACGCGTCTCTGGCGGCCTGGCAAACTGCATCACCCACACTGAATGTCAATTCAGTGCAGGCCGCTGTCGTTTTTGCTTCTTCAGACGATCTTCATGTGGTGAATGGCGGACCCAACAACGTGGGAACTCCGATTGCTTCGATTACCACCGACATTGATGGAGACGTTCGTTCGACGACTACTCCAGACATTGGTGCCGACGAATACACTCCCATCAACAACGACATGACGGTAGAATCAATCGACGGCATTGCCGGTTGTGGCGATTCAACAGCATACTCAAATGTGGTAGTGAAAAACAAGGGCAACATTGTGGCTACTGCATACACTGTCGCGGTTGAAATCACCGGCCCTGCTGGTGTTCAAGTTCAGACGGTCTCTTTGAGCAACCAGACCTTGGCTAACTTCACTACAGATACCGTGGTTGTTGGTCCATTCAACACCTACGCCGGCGGAACCTTCAGTGTTCGCGGTTGGGTAGTACTCGCTGGTGATCAGGTAGCAAACAACGACACCTTGACATATGCATCTCCGCGTGGAGTAACTCCGTATGCGCCGGCTGTGGTTTCGCTTGACCCAACGTGCTTTAACGCCACGACAGGCCTCCTCGTAGCTGAACCCATCCCCGGGGTACGCTACGCTTGGTACGCTAGTCCGACCGACACCACGAAACTGAGCACTAATGACAGCTTGTCGGTTCCAGTGAATGGTACGACCTACTACCTGGGCTACACGTCATCGCTCGACACCTTGGTATCGGGCTCTGGCACCCTTGCGACAACGGGCACGAACATTACGCCGTACAAGACCTTCTATATGGACGGACTTGCTCAGTACATCGTGTACGCCGACGAGCTTCAAACTCTGCTTGGTAGCTCTGCCCCATCATTGATCAGCGGTCTGTCATTTAACGTGGTTTCTGCTGCGGCACAAGGCATGAACAGCTTTGCAATAAAGGCAGGTAACGTTGCAAGCATTCCTACTTCAGGATACATTGCGAGCAGCGGTTTCGCCACCGTGTACAGCAATGCTTCGTATGTAACGACTTCAGGCTGGAACCTCCACACCTTCACCAGTCCGATCTTGTGGGACGGCACTAGTCACCTCGTGTTTGAGGTTTGCTTCGACAACAGCTCATATACATCGAATTCGACGGTGCTGTACGAAACATTGACTCGCACCGGAACCATTGACGGTTTCGCGGACCTCTCAGCAGGTAACGGTTGTACTCCTGGAGCCATCGCCTCAGCGACCTACTCCAACAACCGTCCGAACATGAAGATCGTTGCAGAGGCTCAGGCGTGCTCGAACGTGCGCACTCCGGTTGTTCTGAACGTCGATTCAACTACCGCCGACGCGGTGGGCAGCTTCCTTGAAGTAAACCCTGCAACAGGAAGTTTTGACTTCTACGCGGGTGGATCTACGGGCCAGACATTTGCTTGGACGTTTGGTGATGGTGGAGCTGCTTCAGGCGACACAGTAAGCCATACCTACGGTTCAGCAGGTGTCTTTACTGCCACACTGACCGTTACCGACTCAACCTGCAATACAACTGATGTAGTATCGTTTGTGGTTACGTCGCACATTGGCATGAGCGAAAACCTTCTTAACCAACAGTTAATGGCCTTCCCGAACCCGAACAGCGGTGCATTCCAAGTTCGCATCAGTGGTGCCGAGCTATTCGAAGGTCAACTTGAAGTACTCAATTTGATGGGTCAAGTGGTTGCGCGTGTGCCCATTGAGAAGCGTACTGCAGTACTTGAAATTCCAATGGACCTCAGTGATTACGCTAAAGGCATCTATATGCTGCGCTTGAGCGGAGCAGAAGGACAATCTGTACTTCGTGTCGTAGTGCGATAAGCGCTGACTGGTTATCAAATGGAGAGGCTGCCCTTTGGGCAGCCTCTTTCATTTGTACCCAACACTATACCGCAACGGGAGCGTGTTCGAGTGGCGGCCTTTGGTGCCGGCCCGTTTAGATAAATGGATTGAAACGCGGAGAAAGCAGCTCGAGCTGCTGGGCCACAAAGTCCACGCCGTAGACCGCCGGAATCGTTCGCGAGGTGTGCCGTGACCACAGCGCGTAGGCGTTGGAACCGGTTCCGAGGTAGAGCATTTGGTCGCCTGAATTGAGGGCGGGTAGCTGCACGCCTTTTTCGAGGTAGTCGCCCGCAAAGCAGAGCGGACCGGCAAGATCGGTGAGTACGTGGTCACCCTCTAGTGCTTGACCACCCCGCAACGGAACCCAATGGATTCCCCGCGGTTTGACGTAGGCATCACGAAGTAGGAAGTCCGCACCAAGGTGCAGGTAGGCCACTTGGCGGGCGCCGCGCTGCAGCACCCATTCCACGTCGCTGAGGGCATAACCCGTGTGAAAATGGGTCCACTGACCAAACTCTGTCACGAGGGCGTAGTCGGCCCATAGCTCGGGAAGCTCTTCGCGCAACCGCGTGGCATACGCCGACATCTGCAACGCACCTCCGTCCACCAAATGTTCAGGAAGGAGTCCACCGCCAACATCTAAGGTGTGAATGCGGCGGTCGGACCCCGCTGCCTCGAGAGCGTCATTGCATTCAGATGCCAGGTCGCGTAGGCGTGTCAGAGCGCGCACAGCCCCTTCAAAATTCCGCATCGACGATCCCGAATGCACGTGCAGGGCGCGCACCTCGTGCGCGAGCACGGCTGCCACAATGGCTCCACGGTTCGCAATGGGCTCGCCAAATTTGGACTCGTCGCCACTCACATTATAGACGCTCGGTGCGTCGGTCTCGACCATCGGATTGATGCGCAGTCCGACCACGAGGCGGTTGGCATGCGGCGCGATGCGATCCAATTCTTCGATGCTGTTGGCGTTGAGTAGCATTCCGGGGCTATGAGCCGCGCAGTCGGCAATTTCGTGCGGACGCTTCACCGGGGAATCAAAGACGATACGCTCTGGGGGGCAGCCTGCGGCGCGCGCGAGGCGCACCTCTTCCCAGGTTGCGGCCTCGAGCCCGAACCCGCGCTGTACGATGTGCTTGAGCACTTCAACGTGGGGCTGGGACTTTACCGCAACCGCATGGTTGCAGCGGGGGTGCGCCCATGCCGACGCCAACGCGTTCAATTGGGCATCTAACGCGTTCCATGACACGAAGAGCACGGCCGAATCCTCAGGGCCTCGCGGGGCCCGACGGGCCGCCCAAAGGGCTTCGTCGCGCAGCGGGTGCATACCTATGACTCAAAAAGTTCGATGGCCGTGCGCTCAATCAAATCGACCACATGCAGGTCGTTGTAGGGATCAAACCCGTTGGGCTCCATCAGCTTGCGTATGGAGTACGAACCGAGGGCCAAGCGAATAAACGAGCGCTGGCCGTAGCGAACGGGTTGCCCGAGGAATACTCGATTGTATCCATTTAAACTCGGGTGCTCGCCCAACACCAGCGTGTCGAACAACTTTTTCAGCTCATCATAGTCCAGCTCGCGTCCGCCAGCTGAGACGGTGAACGAGATAATACTGTCGTTGGTCAGCTCCATATCGGGCATCATTCCGAAGCGGTCGCTCAGCGCGAGGCGGCCGATCACCACACGGCTCCAGCGACGGATCAAGGCGTCGGTCTCTTCTTGCGGAATCGACAAATAGGCCTCCATTTCGTCAAGGGCGATTTCCCAGCGCAGGCGAAGTCCGGCGTTGGGGTGGTCGGGCCAAATGGAACGAAGCTGGGGCAAGTCGGGTGGCGCGTCCGCGGCCGTAAACAGGCGGCCGTAGTCGCGTAAATGCTCGGCGGGTTGCCCAGTGAGCAGCTCGGTCCAAAACTTCGGAACCAGCAGCGCCCCACAAAACGGCGGAGCCTGGTAAAACTTGGACCCGGTAACCATGAGCATCACCCCTTTTGAGAGCAACTCGTGCACTAAAGCAGGGTGCGTGCGAAACTGGCACATGTCAACAACCCACATGACACCTTCGCGGAACTCGTCGATGATGTCGAGGTCGTCCTTGATTCCGGACTTGGATCCGAACACCAGATTGCCCACGATGGGCTGACCGGGGCGGGCTGCAATAATGTCGCGAATGGCCTGCTTGCGGTCGGCGATATGGCCACTGATTTCGCGGGCTGGCAAAAACTGAACGTCGACGTGAAAAGAGTCCGTGACGAGGTCGCCCTTGGGCACCGCCTCACCGTACTGGTTGGTGTTTGCGTAGTACATGCCCTCGGCGGCCAAAATCGAACCTGATCCAAGCTCTTCGGGGCAACTCACGATGTTGGTTATCGTTTGACCGGGATGCAGCATGGACTGCATCAGCAGCGGCCAGTACATCATGTCGCTTCCCGATGGACCGTAGTAAATGTGGAACTCGTCGCCGCGGCCGCCGTCAAAAAGCGTTTGCATCCGCTTGGATTGTTGGCGAATCCATGCGGCGTCCTCAGAACTGCGGTAGTCCCGCACAAAGCGCTCGGCGCTGCGGTGGCCGTCGGGAGTAAGGGTTCCGCAGGTGCACGACCCGCGCATCAGCAGGCCCTCATACTTCATGGGGTGCAGGTGGTACTGGTTGGCACCGGTCTCAGTGCGAATTGCGATGCGTTCGTCGCAGCCTGCCAGAAGTAGTTCTTCAATCATTTTTTATACGGTAGGCCCGATGCTTCAAGCCGTTACTCTGTTCAATGGTGAGCCAGCCAAAGTGGCTGTCGTGCACGAGGCGCGCTTCAGATTGGCCAATTTGGCGCACCAGTGCTTCTTCGGCCTCAAAATGGCCGGTAAAGTCGTGTTCGCCGGAGTAGGTGTGGCGCTCACCTTCGAGGATGCGGTCTGCTGCAGGTTGCGTGCGGTACCATGCGCCCTCACCGATTCCGCCCAAATAGATCGAATCATGCGGAACCCCTTGGGGCCGAACCGAGGGCTCATCGAGCTTGCCCACAACCTCATCGCGGTGCAAATGTCCCGTCTTGCTGCGGCTAAACGAAGCAAAAATATTGGAGGTTACGTCCCACCAGGCTTTGATCAGGGGGGCCTGCTTCCATTCGGCGTGCCCGTTGCGCCACTCCATGTAGCGCTCGCCATCTTGGGCTGCGGCAAGCACATTAAAGTACGGGGTTGGCGCAGTGTACGTTACCGGCCTCTTGTAGCGCGAGTAATGGGCTGGTTCATGGTCAATTCCCGCGAGAAGTGACGTTTGCACAAACCGCGCGCAATTGGTTTGCTTGGGGTCGAGTCCATGGTAGCCAATGAGTCCGCCATGCTGCAGTTCGCGTGCTTTGGCCTCGACCTTGTGCACATCGGGGGTGTAGTACACGCTTAACTGAAGTAAGCCTTCGCCATGGGTGGTTGCCGATTTGGCGTCTAGTTCGCGGCAAATGGCTTCAATGTTGGCCAATCGGCCATTGGCGTCCCAATGCGGAACCGTCGCAAAAGTCAGCGCCGGATCGGTCTCTGCAGACCGAATACGCCCCATTCGACGCGGGGTAATGTAACGGCCAAAATCATAGTAGCGCAGCGATGAACCTTCAGCGACGATCATCGCCGCATGGCCCACCATCATATTGACGTTTTTGACGACCCCTATGGAACGAAGAAGCTTAATAATCCCCTCTTCGCCTCGAGCAGTTACCTCAGGCCATGCCAGCACCAAAACAGCGGAGTTCCGCGGCAAATTCGCCATAGAATGCAAAGGTGAGGTTAAATCGGCATTGCCACAAATGTGATCTGAATCACAAATGTTTCAAACCGAAAGGTATAGGTTTAACCTACCCTTACATCCACGTACCATGAACACATTTGACATCCTTATCGTCGGCGGCGGAACCGGCGGAATCATGACCGCAGCACAAATTCGCCGCAAACTTCCGAAGCTGAGCGTGGCCGTTTTTGAGCCCAGCGAAGACCACTGGTACCAACCCGCCTGGACGCTCGTGGGCGCCGGAACCTTCAACATGGCCGCGACCAAGCGCAAAACTGCGAACTACATGCCCAAGGGCGCCACGTGGATCAAGGAGCGCATTGGCAGCCTTCAACCCGAACACAATCAAGTCACCACCGAAAGCGGAACCGCCTACGGCTACCGCTACCTCATCCTGAGTCCTGGCTTGATTTACGACATGAACTTGCTTCCAGGTTTGGCTGAAGCCCTTGAGACCCCGTACGTCTGCTCCAACTACATCGACCCCGAAAAGACGTGGAACGTTCTCAAGAATTTTAAAGGCGGAAACGCCGTGTTTACGCAGCCCGCGACACCCATCAAGTGCGGAGGTGCTCCCCAAAAGATCATGTACTTAGCTGAGCACTACTTCAGAAAGCACGAAATTCGTGAGAAGACGAATGTTGTCTTTGCTGCACCCGGGGGCGTCATTTTTGGAGTCAAAGAATTCGCAAAGACACTCAACCACATCATCGCAAGTCGAAACATCATATTTAAACCCTTCTACGCGCCGATAAGCATCGACAGCAAGGCAAAGAAGATCACCTTTCGCTACAACACAGCGATGGCGGGCAACGACTGCATGACGCAGAAAAACGTCAAGCTGCACGAAGAAGTCCAAGGAGACACCGAAATGGTGATGCCGTACGACATGCTGCACTTGGCTCCGCCCCAAACGGCGCCCAAGTTTATTCAAGAAAGCCCCTTGGCCGTGGCTGAAGGCCCAAACAAAGGTTGGCTTGAGGTCAACATCCACAAACTCAACCACCCTAAGTTTCTGAACGTGTACGGAATCGGCGATAGCGCAGCACTTCCGACGGCTAAAACGGGTGCGGCCATTCGCAAGCAGGCTCCAGTCGTGGTCGAACAAATTCGGGCTGCTGAAGCGCACACCACCTCACCCCTTGAGTACCAAGGCTACTCGAGCTGTCCGCTGGTGACCGGATACGGCAAAATGCTACTCGCAGAATTTAAGTACGACAACGTGCGCGACAGCGATCCATTAATCAGCACCTTTGTAGACACCACCAAAGAGTCGTGGCTCATGTGGATTCTTAAGAAGTACGGATTGCCCTACCTCTACTGGAACCAAATGCTTCGCGGCAAAATGTAGATCGCTTAAATGGTCATTGGAACTTTGGTCGTCCCGTGCGACCGAAGTCACTTTAAACCTAGATTAAAAAGTTCAATTTTGCACTCATGATCCTCATTGCGTACCTCGCATCCCTCCTTATTGGTCTGTCGCTGGGACTTCTCGGCGGAGGTGGATCGATTTTAACGCTGCCGGTTCTCGTCTACTTGTTTGGGGTCGACACCGTTGATGCGACGGCCTATTCACTATTCATTGTCGGCGCCACGGCCCTTGCGAGCATTCTACCTAAAGCGCGGGCAGGTGAAGTGGACTTTAAAACCGCCTTCTGGTTTGGACTCCCTTCTATTGCAGCGGTCTACTTCACGCGTTCGGTAATCATGCCCGCCATTCCGGACCCGATTTTGACCTCAGGCGAATTCGTCCTGGACAAGGGTACTGCACTCATGGTCTTGTTTGCCGTCCTGATGGTGTGGGCCGCACGTGGTATGATTAAAGGCCGCAAGGCCACGGACCCCACCGCGGCAAAGAAAGTGCTTAGTCCTGCCGCCAAGGTGGGCCTGGTCCTAACCGAAGGTGCTGGTGTAGGCATCCTCACCGGGCTTGTGGGCGCAGGGGGCGGATTTTTAATTATCCCTGCCCTCGTGCTGGTGACTGGCCTCGAAATGAAGGTGGCCGTGGGCACTTCGCTCACCATCATTGCGTTCAAATCACTGATCGGATTCACGGGCGACCTCGGCCACATGGATGCGGATTGGACCTTGCTCCTAATCGTCACGGGAATTGCCATACTCGGAATGATTGTAGGCACCATACTATCGAAGCGAATCGCATCAGGCCCGCTTCAGAAGGCTTTTGGCTGGTTCGTGCTGATCATGGGGCTCTTTATTTTAACTAAAGAATTTTTATCGTAAGACCAGCCTTGGCGTAACTTGAAACCCACAATGAACGTAGAACAGATTTACACCGGATGCTTGGCTCAAGGAGCCTACTTTATCTCGTCGAACGGCGAAGCAGTGGTCATTGACCCCTTGCGCGAAACCAAGCCCTACCTAGACCGCGCTGAAGCCCTAGGCGTTCAGATCAAGTACATTCTCGAGACACACTTTCACGCAGACTTCGTGTCGGGCCACGTAGCCCTTTCAAAGGCTACCGGCGCGCCCATTGTGTACGGACCCAATGCCAACCCTGAATTTGAGACCCACATTGCCAATGACGGTGAAGTTTTACACGTTGGCGACGTGACCATCGAAGTCCTACACACCCCGGGCCATACC
>Ga0209550_10003896_pt1 | contig 14156 bp, 8 predicted proteins | sample LauGreSuBDMM15SN_2_FD_187567 | JGI IMG/M metagenome (GOLD analysis project Ga0209550, IMG submission 187567) | Freshwater lake microbial communities from Lake Michigan, USA - Su13.BD.MM15.SN (SPAdes) (version 5) | ecosystem: Environmental > Aquatic > Freshwater > Lake | place: Lake Michigan, USA...
TTCTCACGCTCCATTAGTGAGAGAGATCCATTAGTGAGAGAGCTCCATTAGTGAGAGAGCTCCATTAGTGAGAGAGCTCCTGGATCGCCTTGCGAGCCCAGCCGGATGCATGCGCATGTTGTCGTACCGAGTTCTATCCTTGGCCGCCGGAACGGACGGTCGGTCGCGCCTTGTGTTCTTTGGACTTTGCGGCCACGTGTGGGGCTGTTCCTGTGGGGGCTCCCTTGGTGGCAACCGGGCTTTGACATTTGTGCGCGTCGGGTGGGGGCCGCGACTTTAGGGGCCGCGCGGTGTGCTCAGCCAATTGTGCGTGAGTTTCGAAGACGGACCGGAGTCGGAGGATATCTACGGTAAACGGCGCGGTGCGGCACTGGTCTAAGACAGGGCCAGACAATTTCCAATCAAGCAGAGTCGAGCGCAAGTTACCGGTACCTGTACCTCTCGGTGAAGCGCCTTCGTGGGCGGAGCTCGCGGATGAGCGGATCCGTCAACTCCCGCGAGTTTTACCAAGGGCGTCTTTGCACATTGGCTGGGCTCCAGGCAGCCATGCCACAAGACTACGACGATGATGTGGCGCTCTTTTCAACCATCATGGCGCAGGAGCGGCAGGCGCTTGCACCCGCGCGCGGCTCCACGCTCTCGGAGACGCTTGCCGCCTCCGCCGACCCAAGGGCGCGCGCGCTGGCCTCGAATGCCACGGCTTCGCACGATGAGAGCGATGTGCCATTCCTCCTGTCGCTCCTCTCGAGCGTCGATCCGGCCGTGCTTGAGGCTGCTGCGGACGCCATTTGGAAGCTCGCCATCGGTGGTCGCGCGCGAGCGGCTGTGCACAAGGCGAATGGTGCAAGGCCCCTTGTGGCGTTACTCGCTCACAAGGAGCCGCGTGTTGTTCGCGTGGCGGCGGGCGCGGTCTCGATCCTCGCCCTCGACGGCGCGCACCGCACGATCATCCTTGCCTCTGGTGGCGCGGGCGCACTCGCGGGAGTGCTGAACACCGGCGGCGAGCGCGAGGCGGAGCAGGCGGCACGCGCGACTACCAACCTGGCGGCCGACGACGTGGCGCGGACATCGCTCATCGACCACTCGGTCTCGGCATACCTCGCCATGCGGCTGCAGCGACGACGCTCACCAGCCACGCTGCGCGAGGCGGTGTGCCGCGCCATCGCCGCCCTCGCTAGCTCCGATGGCGAAACGAGCGCGCGCGCCGCCAATGAGTTTGCCGAGGCAGGCGGCATGATGGCATTGGTGGACGCCCTGCAGCCGGGGGGGGGAGGCGGTGGTGACGCGGCCACGAGCGCTGCTGGGATGGGCGGCGGCGGCGGCAGCGGCGGCGGCGGCGGCGGCGGCAGTGAGCTGAGCGAAGCTTTGATCGCCGCAGGTATGGCCGCAGCCGCTGGCGGCGCGGGCGCGGGCGTGGGCGGCGCGGGCGCGACCGGCCTGTCGGCGAGAGCGCCCGAGAGAGCGCCCGAGGGGCTCGAGGGGCAGCTGGTGACCATCGTGGGCGTGGCGGCGCGCCCCGAGCTCAACGGCCAGCGCGGCGCCGTCGTCGCCTTCCACAGCGCTACCGGCCGTTACCACGTGCGCCTCGATTCGGGGGAGACGGTGGCGCTGCGACCCAACTCGGTGCAACTCCTCTCGGCGGCGGCAGCGGCGGCGGCGGCGGCGGACGGGTCCAACTCGCCGCTGCTCAAGGCGGCCGTGCGCGCCGCGCGCTCGCTCGCGATGCACCGCACGACCGCGGACGACCTTGTGAGACTCGGTGCGCTGCCCTCGCTCATCAGCCACCTTGGATCTCGCACACCCGAGATTGCCGCGGCCTCGGCGTACGCCCTCGGCGCGCTGGCGACTGTCGAGGCTCACCGGCCGGCGCTCCTGAGCGCACGCGCCGTCGCGATGCTGCTACGCTGCCTGGGCGAAGGCACCGACCGCTCCGTGCAAGAGCCGGCGTGTGCCGCCCTGCGAGCGCTCGCACTTCACCCTGCAGTGCGTGCCGAGCTCGCCGACGCACGCAAACTCGGTCCGATAGTGGCGGTGCTCTCACGAGGCGACGCGCAGGCGCGCGAGGCGGCTGCCGGGCTGCTCGGCTCGATCGCGCTCCACGCGCAGGGGCGACGCGCCATGCTCGACGCGGGGGCCGTGCCGCCATTGATCAAGCTGCTGCCATTACGGCATGAGCCCACGCAGGAGGCGGCGGCCCGGGCGCTCAAGAATCTCGCCTTCGAGCCCGACGGCGTGACACAGATTGCCAAGGCGGGCGGCACGCAACCCCTCGTGCGGCTGCTCAAGAGTGGCTCTGAGGCCTTGCATTCGGCCGCCTCGGCCGCGCTCGAGGTGCTCACCATGGAGGCGCACAGCCGTGAGCGCGTGCTCAAGGCGACGCCGAGCTGGCTCGCTCCGGGCCTGGCTGGCTCGTGAGGTGACCAGTGCTCAAAAGTACATCACATTCTGAAGTGAGCGCGTAGCCGCGTAGGCAGGTAGGGAAGGGAGTGGGGAGTGGACCCGGCAAAAGTAACACATTAGTTTAAGAATTCTGTTCCGTTCGCCCGCCTAGATCTTGCAAACATTTAATTATGATCGCGCCAGAGATTGATCATTTTCAAGTCTGTGATCTCAAGATCACGATGTGATCATACCAGAACATTCTAAATTCATGCTGGGATCCAAGCCTGACCCACGAAGTCGAAGGCACTCTCGGTGAGCCACGTCGCCGCCTCGTAGACGCAAGGGTCGGGCAGGCACTCGGCCGCGCGCGCTAGGAAGCCGCACACAAGCCCGCCTTCATCGAGGATGGCGAGGGTGGCGAGGACCTTGTTCTGTGGAAGCGGCGCCTGCGTCGTCACCATCGAGTCCTCCACGCTCACCTCCGGCGGAGCTGCCTGAGGGTACTCGGGAGGGAAGCGCACGCGCAGCAGGATCGACGCGACGAGAGCGACAGCCGGCCGTGCTGCTGCCTCGCCGTCCTCCTCGCCGTCCGCAGCCTGCCCACGCTCGCCATATGCAGTCAGCTGGAGGACAAATTCCAGTGAACGGTGTGCGGCGACTTCTTGAAGTGCGGCTGCATCTGCGCTCGCGACATCGTGCCCGAGCGCCTCGCATCGCGCCCTCAACGCGCTGACCGCATCCGCCGGAGTCAGGAGCACAAACTCGTCGGGGAACAGTGCTTGCAAGCACTCAAGCTCAACCAGCTGCGCCCGCCGCCCCTCTGCGATCGTCCATAGCTGTTCGTGGCTTAAGGTTGAACCGCCACCCTGCTCACTGCTGCTGCCGGCACCTGCAGCCATCGGGTCGAGGCCCTGTAGAGCGAGGGCCAACTCGGCCATCCGTGTGCGTGCCAACACGTGTGCCGATTCTCCGGCGGGGATCGGCTCAAGCTCATCGCCAGCATCGGCCGCATCGGTCATAGCAGGGCCGGCGGCTGCACGACGCTGTTCCTCCAGCGCCCGGTCGCGAGCGCGGTTGATATCTTCTTTTGTCCACCCCTTCGGCTTCTCCACATATTTGATCAGCTTGCCGTTCTTGTCGCGACCATTTGCCTCCCACGCCATGGCCATCTCGCTGTGAGAGGCCGCCTTCTCCACACGCTTGGGCTTCTCCTCGGTTGGGGGCTTGTACTTCCGGGTGCTGACGCTCGTAGAGCCGCCACCGCCGCCCATGGACTTCATGCGGCTTGCGTGTCTCGGAGTACCCTCAAGACGGACCTTGACAAAGCCGTCCTGTGGTCGCGCGGGCCGAATGACGCGGGGCGAATCACAACCTGGCGGTCGTTTTCCCGCGACATCTCTTCAGCAAGACACCCGGATTACATGTATCACCAGAGTTGGATCATTCGTGTGAATGTGCGGTGTTTTGCGGAACCACTTTGGGCTGTGAATTGGGTCTAATGGCGGACGGCGTGAATTCCATGCTAAACGACGTCGCGTCCCTCGAGTCCGGCTACGATCCGACGTCAGCCCCACCAACGGATAAGGAGATCGAGTCGGAGGTAGCCCACCTCGTGCGTGGTCTCTGCCAGGCCGTCGCGACACGCCACTTTGTCGAGGCGCACACCGAGCTTATCCGTGACGTAGAGGATCTCCAGCGGCGCGTGTGGTTGCAGGCAGAGAGGCGGTACGACCAGAGGACTTGATTCACCCGGTCTCTCTCGCCCGCTGACTGGCCACGTTGCCTGCGGTGTCCATTCTGTCGCAGGCACCAGGCTCTATGCCCAGCCACGCGCGTCCTTGGCGCGCCTGTGACGACCAGCAGCAGCGCGACGACGCCTCCGGGCCGGCTATGGTCCAAACCCGTGCCGGGCGACGCGACGGCCAACTTCGGCCGCCGAGCGCGGAGGCTCACACTTCAAAACCTGGACGACGATGACGATGAGCTTCAAGTGCTGCAAAAGCGTCTGGACCTGAGCATCGGGCTGAACGTGAAGGGGTCAGCTCCCAAGATTGTGCTGGCGCCATGCAGTGCCTCGGCGGGCTCGCGGCGTACGTGTGCCACCAACGGGAGTAACAGCAGGCCCAGCCGTTCTACGCCAGTGGCTTCGAGCAGCTCGGGCTTCGCGACCTGCGCCGAGTCACTCTTGCCGGCGACGCCCGGCCGCTCGCAGTTCCTTTTTGAACTGCCGAACCCGCTGATGATGCACTCGAAGCACGAGGAGAATAAACACCTGCAGCGGCGTCTGTCGATGCTCGGTGCGCTCCAAGCAGAGACCGTGAAGCTCGAGAAGAAGCAGCGCATGGACGGGCGTGCCGCCAACATGTTCTACAAGCTGTGCGACGAGGGCAGCGCGCCGACAGCCACGGCTGGAGGCCCGCAGGATGCCTTCCTCGCCGCAGTGGCTGCCGCCGCGGCGGCGGCAGTGGGCCCGTCGGTCATCCAGCACCACACTCTGATCTCGCCACTCGCGAGAGTCAGCCACCAGCCTGTGAGAAGCTCCAGCACCGTCGCTGGTGGTGCGGCTCCGGCGGCACCTCCGCACAACATTTACAGCGTGCACGTGCGTCGAGGCGCGTGAGCATGTTTTTGCGCGATCTGTGTGCTGTGCGATTTACATTTACACAATCCAAACCCAATTAACGTGCGTGGGTGTTCCAGGCCTTCCTTTGTGCACGCGTTTTCGCCTTACCGGTAACGGACAGCGCGTGCTGTCGGGCACCCCATTCTACATGTCGACTTCGCGTCTGCTTGCCGCGCCTCCGACATCGTTTGCGGCGGACTTTGCTTTCCAAGAATTGCATGGATCGCCAAGTGCGTCAACGATCAACCAGCTGGAAACGATGCACTCGCAGCTGGAGCAACATCGCACACGCATCGCTGTGCAGCATCACGAGCTGCTCGTGGATGGGCGAGCGATTCTCCCTTCGCCGTTGCTCTTGCTTGGGATCATGAGTGGCAACGACGCTCGCCGACGCTTGCATCGATGTATTTGGGCACGTGTCCCTGCGACTGTGCTCACACGCATTCATGTTCGCTTTGTTGTCGGTTCTGCGCAAGCTTTGGCTGCTGAGTGGCAACACGTGCCAGAGGCAATGGAGCTACGCGTCAACATCAGCGAAGGTGTTCGCATCTGGAAGAGGCGCCCCGGGGATGCACAACGCAAGCAGGCCTTCACAGGTACACTGTCCACATACCTGAAACAAGCTGCCTTCTTGCGATTTGCGGCAACATATGACGCGCCCCTTGTGGGCCGTGCTGACGACGACGTCTACATCGCGCCGAGGATGCTACTCGCGTACGCAACAGTGTTACATCACTTCCCGCATGCCATATACGCGGGTGTCTTCGAGTGGATTTCGTGGCGTGAAGCGCGGCTTGAAGCCACCGGCTTCTCATATGGCCTACCCCAGGCTCGTGGCCGTGCCAAGGCGCCACATCGCAACTGCTCACGCGTCCCACCTGATGCTAAAACTGATGCGTATAATCATGCATGCATAGGCCCGTTTGGTTACGCCAAGGGGCCTCTGTTGATGCTCAACCAGCGGGCGCTGAATTGGCTGACTCGCTCGCCAGTCTTCACGCGAGACTTGCGTCGCTGCCAAGCCATGCTCGATGGTCATGCTGCAACACGCAAAGGTCGCCTAGATGATGACATCAACCTAGGATTCTGGATGGCGAGAATGCCTGAATTGCGAGTGATGCGCCTGAGGCGCGTGGTTTGGAAAGATACTTGGCGTGATGGTGCAGACGCCTCCACACTGCTCGCAGCCCACAAGATGCCGTGGGCCCTGTACGATGCCATGTACAATACCACGACTGCCATGTGGGCATCTGCTGCCGCTGCAAGCGTCGATGCTGTGTGCCATGCCGACGTACCTCCTTGCGAAAGCTGCGCGCACGCGCGCAGTCAACGGCCCTGCATCCTCGAGGTTTCGTTGGAAGCTCCGAGTGTCCGTGCGATTGAGTGCATCCAAGCACCGAAGCCCGAGATGGGTTGCCCAAACTTCCAGCGTGAGTCTCATCCAGAAGCACCACCCCCTGGAGCACCAGAGAGGTGCGTGCCACCTTTTCATGGTCCTGGATCAATTTCATGAAGAGGCGAGTGAATATGCGCAGAAATCACGTCAACCGGTATTGCTTCCTTGGTTCCTTCATCCTCCGCTCGCCTTGGAGACGTTGCTCCGCTCGTTGGAGCTGCGTTCGGGGGGTTGCAGTCGGTGATTGGTATGTTTCCAATGTGGCTAGTGTTGGTCCCTCTCCCCGGCACCCTGCCGGTGTACGCCCTACTTCTAGCTCTCTCTCTACTTTGACGCGTTGTACTCGCCCGGGGACAGCGTTGCCGGTCCGTGGATCATTCGTAACGTCGTGGTACTTGAACCGCACTTCGCTTCGCTCTGAGGAACACCGGCCGAGCAGGACCGCCCAGCGCGGGCGCGGCGCCGCACCCGCGCCCGCGGCGAGCGCAGGATCCGATCCTCACTGGTTACAGTGGTTTAACGGCCCCCGCTAAATTCCTTTTTCGGCTTATGGTTACGGCTTACCGGAATACCGCCGCGCCCGGGCGGTCGGGTGCCCGCGGTGGCCGGTGGATTAAAACTTAATCGTCACGTTTCAGCCAGAGCCGCACGATCGACACTCTCGATTACGGAGTCCGAGCGGTGTCCCAGCACGTGGGACGGGAGAGAGAGCAGAGACTGAACCCGACCACAGGCCGCCCGCCCGCCCGCCCGCCCACGCTAGAGGGACCGCGAGGCCCACCGCGCGAGCGGCCGAGGGGATACGACTAGATCACTTTCTATTTACTGAGTGTACATGATTCTTTTCTTTTGCCAGAGCAGGTTCGGGCTGCAGCACGACCGTGGGGTCCACCAGCCCTATCTTGCGTGCTACACGGAAGCCAGCGTTAACCATCGGGTTTGCCCAGCCGTTGAAGATGCAGAAGTTGAAGTCAAATGTGTCGTGATGCTGCTTGTGCACTCGCGGGTGCAGCATCAGTCCGAGGTCTTGCAGGTGTGCAACCAGTGGAGGTAGCGACTGCTTGCCGTGGTGAACACGCTGGTGCGCGAGAAAGTGCGAGACCTGCACGCCGTACGAGAGCACAAGTACCATCGTCCACACACGCAGTTGGCACGGAGTCAAATACAGCCATCCGAGGTTGACGCCAAGAGATTGAAGCCAATATTGCAGCCAAGTGGTCAGGAGCAAAGGCGTCGCGATGAGCGAGGTCTCTACGATCTGATCGTCGTGCTCAGGGAACGGTGCGTAGTGGTGAGCCTGAAAATTCCAGATCGCCTGACTCCACGCTGACGAGGCCTCATACCGCCTATCCGTCTTTCGAGCGTGGTGGACCATCTCCTTCGAGGTAGGTATGAGATGACGCAGTAAGCTACCGCAATCAGAATAGTCTAAAGCCGCGTGGAAAACACCAGAGACGAAGTCGACGAGGAAGAGCGCCGCTGTCACCTCGGCAAGCAGAGGCAACTGCAGCAGCTCAAGCAGCCAACAGCACGCTCGGACAGCGACTGTGCACAAGCCGCCGATAAACGCCGGCACTAGCAGCGCGGAGATCGGCAGCGGCTCGGGAGCGAAAAGCCGGTCAAACGCTGAGGCCGCGGTGCCGGGGCGGCAAGGAGTGGGTTGTCCAGAATCCATCTCTGGAAATTTCCTGTGAATATAAAGAACAGAGGTGTGAATTGATTCATTCCCCTCGAAGTTGCTGAACCGGTCCTGTACTAAGCGCGCGCCACGGCCTATTTGGCGCGACGAGGGAAGACCGACCGAACAGGACGCACTTCACCATTCCAACGCGACGGTCGGACGATTGGCATGCCGCAGGCGCCGGCCCTTCCCACATCGCCCAAGGTAGATGGCGCTGCGCGGCGGCCTGGCTCCCCACGGCAGCGGCCGACGTCGGCTCCCTTAGAGGCGCTGCTGCCAAAGTCAGCGTTGAGCAAAGCTGACGACCCTCTCGGCAACCGTAGTGCTGCTCCCAAGGTGGTGAAGCTCTCAATACCGTCTGCTGATGACGGCAAGCCCGATGGCACTGCCGCTTCCAAGTCGGCCCGCTTGGCCGGTGGGGGGGGCAGTGGCGACGCTCCGCGAAAAGATGGTCCCAGTACTGCAAGGCAAGCGGCAAAGCCAGAAGTTGAAGGTGGCACAGGGCGGCGCGAGCGGCTACCGCAGCCTGTGCAACCGGCGTCGGCACGTGCAGCAGCTCCGTCCCCCGAGCTGCCAGCTGCGAACACCAAAGAGGCGGGCACCTCCTCCTCACTCGTCGCGTCTGCAAAGCCGCCGCCTCAAAAGGCACCTGCGAAAGGTAGTGCTGTGGCAGCTCCGGAAGATCAGACCTTAAAAGCGAAACGTGAAGCTGCGGCTGCCGCGGAGCGCGCTCGAGAGCATCGGAAGCTCGAGGCCGAGGCCAAGGAAAAGGAGTTGGAACAGTTGCGCGAGCGCATTCATACGCTCGAGGAAGAGTGCGCGCGCTTGTCCACGGAGACGGGCATATGGAAGAATGCGCAGACGGCTGCTTCATCGCTCAAGGAAGAAATGGATTCCCTCAGGCGTAAGCACGTCGAGCTTAAATCGGAGATATCTTCGCAGTCCGCTACAATTGAGAAGCTCAAGAAAGAGAAGTCCGAGATGGCGGAAGAGATGAAGCGACTGCAGCGACTGGCCAAGGATGCTATTCGCACCCGTGCCGAGCCGACCGTGTGCCCAACTCGCTCGCACTCCCAAGTGCGGAGTGAGCCAATTTACGCTGCCATCCTCTATGCGCAACGCCAGGTGCTCTCCGCGCTGATCATGCAGCGTGCGTACCGTCGGTTAAAATCGCAGAGAGTCGACGCAGCAGAACGCGCTGAGGCCGCCAAGCGCAAAGCCCTGCGCGCGTTCAGCCAAGGCTCCGCAGCTGGGCTCAGTGCGGCAGCAGCAGCAGCCGCTGCCGCTGCCGCCGCCGGCGAGGCTGCCGCGAGCGACAAGGAAAAGGAGACGGAGAAAAGGCTCTCTCCCTCTGAACTCGCAAGGAGGAAGGCGAAGGAGAAGGAGGAGAACCGCAAGAAAGAGGAGAAGAAGCGGGAGAAAGCGATGGCAGCCGCGGAGGAGCTCGGCTCGCGCTACGTTATGACCAATCGTGCCGTAAGGTTTGGCTTCGATGCCCTCGCAGAGGGCGAAGTCGACCTCGAGCGGCTGGTAGGAACTCCGTCTGCAGATGTGTACAACGCGATGGCTCGGGAGCACAGGGATGAGACGCCCTTCCACGCGCACGGAGTCCGCAACACCACGCCGAAGCGTGAGTTTGTGTACGTAACGGAGATGGAAGTGGGGCAATTGCCCGATCGGCGCTCGGATGCAACCGGTGGACGGCAGGGATGGCGACTCTCAGACTTCGTGGCAAGTGATCCGGCTCGTGCTGCGGGGCTTATTCGCGAGGAAGTGATGGCACTCCGGCTGCACACGGGGCCGATGTACGTGCACTACTCGCTGCGAGTGCTACGGGGCAGCGTGTATGGCCAGTACGTGACGACGATCCATGCCCTCAACTCTGGCATCGTCAAGCTGAGCCGTCTCCAAAAGCCGCGCACCGTCTATCGCGTAGTGAGTGGCGGCATGCTGCCCAAGGAGTTCTTCGAGCCCGACAGCAAGGGCATCATGGGTGGAGTTGAGCTCGCCTTCCTCAGTTGCACCTCGGACCGGCAAGTGGCCTTTACGCACGAGCGCGGGCCGCTGGACGAGCCGCGGCCCGACCGACCGCTGATGCTCTTCCAGATCAAGATGGGTCTGGGCGATGCGGGTGCGGACGTCGAATTTCTCTCGCAGACGCCGATGGAAAAGGAGGTGGTGTTCGCGCCGCGATCTGGGCTGGAGATCGTCTCTCAGCCGTGGGTAGAGGGCTCAAGAGTCGTCGTCGATCTGCGCGTGATCTGCCATCAAAACAATCGCACAATTGAGGACATCGTGGGCGGCATGAAGCGCGCGCACCTCGACGTACTCGACATGATGATCCGCGAGTTGCGCCTGTCGGGTGCGCCGCAGCGCGCGCTGCTGTCGCTCACCGGGCTGCGCAACGAATCGGGCGAGCGAGGCGCCTCCGAGTTTGACCACGCGCACGCCTTCATGCAGGCTACGGAGCGCGCTCTCGCCGCCCAAAAGGATGTGATGGATGCACTGGGCGATCCGAAGCAGTGGGAGGGCGAGAAGGATGACGAAGGCGCGATCTCCGCACGCATGATGCGCACGGTGCTGCTTCAGGCACGCTCGGGAGAGTACCCGAGCGCCGTCAAGCTGCTGCTGCAGGCGCTGCAGCGCGACCCGCTGCCACTGGACCTGGACGCCAAGATCACAGCCGCCGAGAAGTCGGTGGTCGACGCGAAGGAAAATGCGGGGCCTCGCACGTCGTTCAAGGTGCAGGAGGGATCTAGGCTGCCTGAGGCGGAGCGCACGCCACTCAAGGCAGCTATCCTTCTCCTCTCGCGCGGCGCGACCCAGCCATGGCCCGCGATGATGACCACTCTGCTCTCTTCGCTCGGCGAGCGCGCGACGCGCGTCTTTGGCGCGATGATCTCCACCGTCGATCCCGGGCGTGCCCGGCCAAGCTTTGCCTCGGGCGCGCCGGTGCTCGTCTGGTCGGACGCTCACTACCGCTGGGAGACCGGCGTCGTGCGCGCTGCCCGCGGCAAGGGCCTGTACGAAGTTTCAAGCACGTCCATCGAGGCGGCCATCTTGCCTGCAAAGCATGTTCTACGGATTGCCGAGGGCGGTGCGGGCGCCTTGCTTTACGAGGCGGCGCGCTCAGGCACACCTCAGCTGGTTGATGCCCTCATCAATGGCGGCGTCTCCGTCTTCGAGTGCGACGCGCAGGCGAATACGCCGCTGCACTATGCCGTTCGCCGAGGCGACGCGACCATCTGTCAGCGGCTCCTCGCCGCGAACGCGGACGCTGAGGTGCGCAACACCTTCGGGGTGACTCCCTGGGACTTATCACTGCAGTGCGGGCACGCTGCAGTTCGACGCGCCTTCTCGCCATCGGCGGCCGATCGCGACCTAGCGAAGCCGGTGGAAGGCAAGGCCTCGATGCTGCTGAGGGCCGCGGCACACGGCAGCACGGAGGAAGTGAAGCGAGCCCTCGAGGCCATCAGCGGTGACGAGGTCATTGGCGCCAACGGCCGCCCTCGGGTGGACGCGGCATGGAGCGCGGGGCAGACGACGGCTGTCATGCTCGCCAGTCGGCGTGGGCACGTCGAGATCGTAGCCGCGCTCTTGCGCGCGGGGGCGGATGTGGGCTTGAAGTCGAGGAGCATGTCTTGTGCCCTCTCGATGGCTGCGGAGGAGGGGTACACTGACGTCGTCGACATCCTTATTGAGGCGGGGGCCGAGCTCGATCTTCCCGACGACGACGGTTTCACACCGCTGGGCACCGCGTGCGAGAACGGGCACGAGCGCGCAGCTCGCGCGCTCATCGAGGCGAGTTCAGATCCGAACTACGCGAGGCGCAACGGCTGGACACACCTGATCACGGCCGCGTACAATGGCTACCCCAACGTGGTTCGCACGCTCACCCAGGGCGGCGCCAATCCCAACCTGGCCAAGGAGAATGGGTACAACGCGGTCATTGCCGCCGCGTACAACGGCTTCGACGAGATGGTCGCGACGTTGCTCTCGCTCGGAGCAGAGGCCGACGCCGCCATGTCCAATGGCTGGAACGCGATGATGGTCGCTTGTGCCCAGGGGCACGCGAAGGTTGTGGCACGCTTGTGCGAGGCGCATGCGCAAGTGGACTACGCGCGCCAGAGTAACGGCTTCTCCGCGCTGATGGCAGCCGCTTCCTCGGCGCACGGCGCCACGTGCGCCAACATCTTGCTGCAGCACCGCGCAAACGTCAACCTTCAGGACAAGCGAGGCTCGACGGCACTGATGCACGCGGCGTTTCACGGCCGCGTGGCATCCATCGAGGTGCTTATACAGGCGGGGGCCACGCCAACGGTCGTGCGACTCGGTGGGTTCACGGCGCTCATGGACGCGGCAGTAGGCGCGCACGAGCGCGTGGTCCAGGTGCTGCTTAAGGCTCAGGCGGACCCGGACGCTGCGGACAAGGACGGCGTCACTGCCCTCATGCACGCGGCCAAGTTAGGGCACGACGCGACGATGCTCCCCCTCATGGCGACGAGCGCCATCAACCGCAAGGACAAGGGCGGCAAGTCGGCCCTGGATCACGCCTCGACGCCCGCAGCGATCAAGCGGCTGCTCGATGCAGGGGCTGAGATGAGCCGCGAGTTCCGCCGGCGCAAAAAGGAGGCCGAGGAAGCCGCAAAGGACAAGAAGAAGATCCTCAGCGGGCCGGCGGGTAAGGGCGGCTCCAAACTTGGTGACAAGTCAGCGCGCGGCGAAACGCCCGCGATCGGACCCACGGACGGGGGCGCCGCACTCAACACGGCCGGCGGCAAACTCGCTCGACTGCTCATGCCGCGCGGCCGAGGACGCAAAAGCTCGGACGCGATGCCCATGACGAGCTCCGCCATCTTCACGGCCGCTAAGGAGGAAGAAGTCGCCAAAGATTACGCGGCTCGTTTGCTGCAGGGACGCTTTCGAACTCGGCACAACGCCGGTAACCGGCCAGAAGCGAGGCTGTTTGCGATGCTCAAGCAGACCCGAGAGACGCTTCCCGACCATACAACTTACTCTTCTATAACCGAGACGAGAGCAGAGGTTAGTACGAGCTTGTCGTAGATGGACCACAGATTTGGGATTCAGTTTAGACTGATCGATACCATGGTCATACTCATGCAACACCTCTGGGCTACATGAGACGCCGTCGTGTCAAAACACATCGTGTGACGCGTCTCCTAGAAGCGTATACGATAAATGTACGGGTTCAATCACGCGCTGCGTGTCAATCTTCTTCCTCCTCCGCATCCATCTCAGCTGCCTTCTTGCGCAGCTCCGCGAGGCTGCCAATCTTGTAGTGATTCTTCCGCCCATGCTCAAAAGCCGCTCGCTTCTCTGCGAACACCCTCGAAGCGCAACAGGCAGATGAGTGCATGCGGACACAAACAAGGGTGTGCGCGTGGGCAGGGGATGGTGACGCACCCTCTTCATCCTCGGGGGTCTCAGCGTTCGCTTGCCGCTCCTCGGCGGCCTGCGCGATCTTGGCGAACAGATCCTCGCTCGGCCGGAGCGGTCCGCCAGCCTTGGCTGGTGGGGCCTTTGGAGGGTAGGCCATGGGCTCCTCGCCGTCCTCCTCTAACCTGTGGAAGGGCGTCTTTGGCTCGTCGATCTTCGTGCGGTTGGCCGTCAGCCGTTCCTCCTCGTTCTCGGCCAGGTTTCCCTCGTCCCATTTGATGCCTGACTTGCTCATCTCCAGCTTCGCGGCAGGGATAGGTGACCCACTTCGGCAAAAAAGTGACACGAGTGTGAAGGTCCTCGCGCTATTTTGAGCGCATTCGTAAGAAACCTTTGTTACATGTAAGCACTCTCTGCGCAGCTCTCAGCTGTATTAGCCGAACGGACCGAAATAGGGAGTCATGTTACCGAGAGACGAAAGACTTGCTTCATCGGGAACGATACGACTAAAAATGGTGTCGGGAGCGCAGGCGGTGAAGAATCGTCGCCGTAGCAGCGCGAAGACAGCGGAAGCGAGCGCAGACAAATCATTCTTCGAGTTGCTCGCCGCTGGTCCGCTTGCACTGATCTTCCAATTCACTTGGCCGACGATGCGCACAGTGTGGAGGCTTCGGCTC
>Ga0209550_10003897_pt1 | contig 14155 bp, 3 predicted proteins | sample LauGreSuBDMM15SN_2_FD_187567 | JGI IMG/M metagenome (GOLD analysis project Ga0209550, IMG submission 187567) | Freshwater lake microbial communities from Lake Michigan, USA - Su13.BD.MM15.SN (SPAdes) (version 5) | ecosystem: Environmental > Aquatic > Freshwater > Lake | place: Lake Michigan, USA...
CCTCCAAAGCTAGAACCTCCAAAGCTAGAACCTCCAAAGCTAGAACCTCCTGTGGTAGGGCCAAAGCTAGACCCTCCAAAGCTAGAACCACCTGTGGTAGGGCCAAAGCTAGAACCTCCAAAGCTAGAACCACCTGTGGTAGGGCCAAAGCTAGAACCTCCAAAGCTAGACCCTCCTGTGGTAGGGCCAAAGCTAGAACCACCTGTGGTAGGGCCAAAGCTAGAACCTCCTAAGATAGATCCACCTGTGCTAGGGCCAAAGCTAGATCCACCTGTGGTAGAACCTCCTGTGGTAGGGCCAAAGCTAGAACCTCCTAAGATAGATCCACCTGTGGTAGAACCTCCAAAGATAGATCCACCTGTGGTAGAACCTCCAAAGATAGATCCACCTGTGGCAGAGCCTCCAAAGATAGAACCGCCTGTAGTAGTTCCACCAGTGGTAGAAGCGCCGTTTATAACATTTACTGTCATTGACACAGTTGGACACTGACTTGCATCATTTGATCCTACCAAACATTCAGGAAACATAGATGCATGTGCTACAAATCTATACTTACCCGAGATTGTTGGATTGAATGTATAGGTTCTAGCATTGGTATCTCGCGTTTCATTACCAGTCGGATCAGTAATGGCTAAAATGACAACTAGAGCTTGATTTGTATCCCAATCAGGATACCCTGTTACAGGTGATACTGTATACATTGCAGGAACCCCAATAGTAACTGTTTGAGGCCCAGTGATTGATATACCCTTATCACCATATCGAAATGGCTTACTTTCTCCAGTTATAGTTGTTGGCCCGCTGGAAGTACCTGTGCCTATAAATTGAGGCAGAGGAAGTGGAGCAGCAATAACCTCATCAGCAATAAGCTGAGGAATATCATCAGCAATAAGCTGAGGAATATCCTGCTGAGCAGCCTGTTGAGCAGCCATCTGAGTAGCCTGTTGAGCAGCCATCTGAGTAGCAGCCATTTGAGCAGCCATTTGAGGAGCAGCAGCCTCCTTAGCAGAACCAAGCATAGAAGCATAAAGTTCAGGAGCAGTCTGCTGAAAATCAATAGTGGCTGCAGACCCAGAAGTATATGCAGAAGCAGGAATATTAGCAGAACCGCTACCAGACCCAGAATAGCTACCGCTCTGAAATCCTTCCATGGGGCTGCCACTCAGGGCGTTCGTAGACATCCTCCATTTCTTTTGAAGATATCCAAGGTTCGCCTGGATTCCATCGACATCCTCAATCGTCAAACTACTTTCGAGTCCAGGATTCCTCTTCAGAGTATCGAGCTCGTCCTTCAGCCTTATCCTATCACCACGCGTAGTGGTAAGAGGGAGTTGGATGGAGGGATCGCCAATCTTTTGGAGACCTGTCGCGTCATTCGCGAAAAATCCCACGATCGATTCGTAGATGCTCTGTATGCGTTCAGCCGTTACTTTCTGCATAGCAGGATCAGAATCTGGCCGTGTATTTACTGAGGCACTTTGCCCGGGAGGAGGAGCCAAGAGTGACGTACTGGGGGGAGAAAAGGGCAGGACCTCTCCCTTCACTAGTGTCTGGTAGCGTGGGGAGATAAGAGGAATATTCAATCCAGGGTCTCTAACCAACGTATCCTGAAATCCCTCTTTTGTACTGAAACTCCAGGCCACCGTTATGATTCCTAATAACACTAAAAAGAAGAGTAATCCCTTCATCTTTCTAGTGTCAGTGTGGAAAATACATCTTACATTGTATCCCTCACCCTGAGCCATTCCATTCCTTGAAAGATCCCAGGAGATTTCATGTTATATGGGTTTTGATGGCTCTGGAAGGTTTCTGGTATGCTTGGTGTTACTTCTTCTACGATCTCGACTGGTTGTTGATAGTTTTGGACGTATCGTCCCAATAAAATGAGTCCTATTCCTATAAAAATAATGCCGAGTCGTAGTGACTGACTCATCCTACAGTATTGTGCCGAAATTAACTAGCATCCAAGGGATGCTAGTTGACATATGGCCTACAATACCACCGCTTTGCACAGTATTGTGCCGAAATTAACTAGCATCCCAATAAAATTTGAGAACACCCCCTCACACCATGATAGTAAGGATGTTGAAAGCTCGGCACACGCTTGATGATCTTACAGAAGTGGGAATCGACGAAGCCGGGCGCGGCTGTCTATGGGGTCCTCTCGTAGCAGCAGCAGTGGAATGGGCTGAAGAGGATAAATGGACGGAAGAGATTCGCGAGATCTCTGCAGGGATCAAGGATTCTAAGAAGTTGTCGGCGAAACGCAGAGCCCTCATGGAGACAGCAATCAAGAAGCACGCGACCCAATGGTCTATAGGGCGTGTAGAGGCAACGGAGATTGATGCAAAAGGGATGACGCGCGCAAATCGTCTGGCCTTTCAGAGGGCCCTTGATGGGCTTGAGAAGCAGCCGGGTCGTGTAGTCATTGACGGCATCCTCCCTTTAAATACGGGGATTCTAGAGGTATGCGAGGCTCATGGGGATCAGCTCTATCTTTCCATTGCGGCGGCATCTATTCTTGCAAAGGAGGGGCGCGATAGAATGGTTGCTGAAGCATGTGCTGCGGACCCAGCTCTTGATACTCGATATGGCCTCTTGAAATCAAAGGGATATGGGACCTTGATCCATAGGACGGCGGTGAAGGAATATGGGATGCATGCCGAGCATCGGAAACTCTTTCTGCGTAAACTGTTGGGGTTAGACCACACCGTTCATGAAGAATATATGATTAGTTAGCCGCTTAGCCGCTTAGCCGCTTAGCCGCTTAGCCGCTTAGCCGCTTAGCGCCTATGCCTTTTTGTCTTTTGGCCCACATTTCCATTCGTAAGAATCCTTACCCCCTTTGCCCCTCTTGTGAAATATACGGCTTTACCGGATTTGAAACAGACGAAGAGGGGGTCGGATACCGGCCTCGAGAGAGTTACGAGCTCATACTCGGTTGATCCGCTACTTCTACGTCTACCCCCACCAGCCGCATTAGCATTTTCAGAATTGTTCGACTCACTATTGTTCGACTCACTATTGTTCGACTCACTATTGTTCGACTCACTATTGTTCGACTCACTATTGTTCGATTCAGGATCGTTAGACTCAGTATTGGACTCGGTATTAGGAGAGCCAGGATCGTTACCGTTGACAGGCCCAGAATCTTTAACAGGCCCAGAACCAGTGCCAATAGGAGGGATACCGGCCTTTGCTAGCTGAGCATCTACAACGCCTTTTACACCATCTTTAACTTTGTTTGGAAGATCTGTGATTGTGCTGGAAACGGTTGTCAAAGTCGTCGAAACATCACTTATCTTTCCTACAGCACCGGATACTGTTTTTAAAGCGGGTACCCTTTCTACAGTTTCCGTAACCAAACTCTTTAAATCGCTAACACTCGTTGGAAAACCGCTTGGGACTAGATCCTTAAAACTAGGAAGACCAAACGCCCCAGCGCGTTGTCTACGCCGTTTTGTGAACCTGCGGTACTTACCCATCCTATTCTAGAATCCCATTTTTATCAAGGACGGGGCAGTACCCAGAAGGTTTCGGTAGTATCTGTATTAAAGAAAAATAGACTATTCGTCGCAGAATCCCTATACATCACATACGGCCCTGTAACCCCTGTGGCCTTCACTGCCTCTGCATCGTCTGCTGGGAAGGGCGGTGGATTAGGGTGCTCCCAAGTCGTTTCGCCCGTCTTAGGATCGTAGTAAAAGTAGGTATTCACGGATGATTCCAGATATTTCTCCCAATCACTCGGGAGCCCTGCATCTCCGTATTTCAACTCCCCTGGAACGGGTTGCCTGGGTAAAAAGGGGTGCACCCAGACTGCATTACCATTGCTATTGTTGTGATAGTAGTATTGCCTCTTCAAAGTATCAAAGTATTTGCTCCAGGGAGATGTCACTGTAGGGTCGTTGGTGATTTTTACATCAGTGGCCAAGGGGGTGAATCCACCCTTTTGGACGGACTTTTTCTTTCCACCGATATTGATGAATTTACCACCGCCCTGTGCTGGCCGTTTAACCGCACTCGTATCGACGCGTTGTCTAGGGAGGCTAGGGTGTGAGACGATTTGCCCATTTTCATCGTAGAATACGTAGTTTCGAGTTTTACTATCCCACTTTCTCAAATATCCAGGGGGAAGAGTGATATCTTTACGAGTAATGGTCACATGTGAGCTGGTGTCTGCGATTGAAACGGGTGTACCAGTGCTCATGGAGTTTACTGTGACGGTCTGTTGTTGAGGGGCTTGCACGGGTTGTTGATATACGGGTTGTTGATAAACGGGTTGTTCATAGACGGGTTGTTGATAAACGGGTTGTTGATAAACGGGTTGTTCATAGACGGATTTTTCATAAACGGGTGGTTGATATACGGATTTTTCATAAACGGGTGGTTGATATACGGATTTTTCATAAACGGGTGGTTGATATACGGATTTTTCATAAACGGGCGGGTCAGGCATTTTCTGAGACACTTGAGAGACTTGTTGAACGGCTTGTTGAACGGCAGTTTGGATCATTTGTTGTACAGTGGTTTCATCATAGATTTGATTCTGGACTTGAGGCTGGACTTGAGGCTGGGCTTGAGGCTGAGGCTCAGGAGCATCCTCTGAATATGACTGCGGGAAATCTTCAGTAGTCTGATCATTCAGCTCTACACGCAGTTCGGCCATCCTATCCTCACACCAAGATGCAAAGGTACAATCCGCACGCCCCAGGATCTCAATACTAGAAATGGCCTGACTGGACCCGAGATCGATTTCAATAAACTCTGCGTCCCTATTATTCGTTTTCGACTGCCATAAGTCTGGAAAGTTGCGAGCAGTAATACTACCATCTACAACGATCGATGGAGACTGTGTTGTCGCCGATGAAGAGCTAGCATATACCCTTTTCGATTTAGATATATTCTCACCGTTCATGTCGTTCACAATGATCTGAGAGATATTTATGTAGCCATCACCCCTCTTTGCAGATGGCCTCACACGCACATAGCGACCTGTGGCGCCGTTCGTCACAATCGTTTGATCGTTGGCATTGGTTGGCAGAACATATCTTCCAATCGCCATCGCCTGTGCCTTTGCACTAACTGTAGTACTAGGCACAGAGGTCAGTACATTCGTAACAAACCCGTTCAATGCATCTTGCGTGGTAGTCATATTGATTTCCAATCGCATTTCATACATTCGTTCTTGGCATCCAGCATAGACTATAGGACAGTCTTGCCTACCACACACGCGCACAAAATAGATACTCTTTGCCGAGCCGAGATCTATTTCCACAAACTCGCTGGACCGATTTTTGCTCATAGTATGCCAGATATTAGGAGGGTTCCGTGGCGCCAGAATACCATCGGTGACAATACTACAGTCGGAAGTTCCAGGGTAGAATGAAGTACTATAGGTGGGTTTTCCCATTGCGATGTTATTTCCAGAACGGTCGAACACAGCCACTTGAGAGAGGTGAATATATCCATCCGCATTATTTAAGGATGGCCTGATACGGACATAACGACCTGTGGCCCCGCTTGTCATAATCGTCTGATCGTTTGTCTTATTTGGGAATATGAACATTCCTTTTGCCGGATCCATACCAATCGCTGCATTTAGTTGTGCTCCAGAAGCATATGCAGCAGATTCGGATAGTTCCTTGTATGCAGTATACTGCGCAGTAGATGCATCAGCGGCAGAAGCTGTGAATGCTTCATCTGTTATATACTGCGCACTAGATGCATCGGCGGCAGAAGCCACGGCAAACTCGGCGGAGGATGCATTTGCACCAGATGTGGTAAAATCTTCTGCTGCCTGGTACTGTGCAGAAGATGCATTTGCAGAGGAGGCTTGGAGCGCGGCGGCCTGTGCTGCATAGGCGGCCTCAGCTTCAGGACTTGTAACACTACTGATTTGAATGCGGACTTGTAACATCCTTTCGGTACATAGAGGAAGTCTAGGAGGGCAATCATTGCGACCAATCAAGCGAATGGCAGTGATTGTCTGCTCGGATCCAAGATCAACTTCAATAAACTCTATAGATCTGTCATTGCTTGAACTCTCCCAGAACTTAGATGCGCCACGAGGGGCGGGATGTCCATCAACAACTATGCTAGGATCAGCAGAAAAGGAACTTGTTGCATAGACGGGGCGCCCTATGGCCACATTGTCGACACCAGTCTGATCGCAGATCATTATCTGGGAAATATTGAGGTACCCATCACCCTTGTATGCGGAAGGCATAACACGCACATAGCGGCCCTTGTACAGGTTTACAGGTATCTCCTGTACATTGTCGGCAGTAGGAAGAACAAACAGCCCGTTTTCTGGATCATCGCCATAGTTTGAAAGGGCTTGTGCAGAAGAAGCGGCTAATGCAGATGAGGCTGTAAGTATTTCTGCAGCCACCTGTTGGGCGGCGGAAACGGATGCGGTAGATGCAGTCAGTTCCTCTGCAGCTATTTGCTGTGCCGTGGAGGCACCTAGGAACTGGGCGGTGGAGGCACCCAGGAAGTTGGCACTCGAGGCGGTAGCTCCTGAGAGAGCGAGAGCTGTAGACTGTGCAATAAAATAGGGCTCGGCGGAGGCAGAAGGTGTCATATTCATTTCAATACGGACATTCCTCATCCTACTGGGGCATAGAGGGTTATCAGGATCGCAATCATCACGTCCCAGAAGGCGGATTGCATACACACTTTGAACAGAGCCGAGATCTATCTCCAGATATTCAGAACTGGGATCAGGAGTTGCCGAGTACCAGACATCGGGCCTGACGCGCACTTCTGTGGAACCATCCGTCAATAAAGATGCGTGTTCCTGATTGGATGTCGCAAAGACTGTTTTACCGAATGCGATATTGGTTTTGTGAATAGTAGGAAATGTTTTATCATAGACTATGACCTGAGAGAGATTCAGGATACCATCGCCCATGAAACTTGGTGCACGAATCACAATGTAGCGGGCCCTGTAGCCTGCCCTTATACCAAGTAGCGCCATGCTAATAAGTTGGTCTTCAATCTCTTCATCAGGAGGTGATGCGGGTGTGACGAATCTTCCAAATTTCGGGTCATTTCCAACTTCTTGGAACACTTGAGCAGATGAGGCCGTTGCACTAGAAGCTGAAAGGAAGCTGGCTCCAGAAAGCTCTTGGTAGTTGGCTGCAGAATCATTCATCTGCTGGGCGCCAGAATCCTTTTGGAAGTTCGCTGTAGATGCGCCCTCATACTTGGCTGTAGATGCACCCTGGAAGGTGGCTGCAGAATCCTGTTGCAAGTTGGCCCTGGAATCCTGCTGGAAGTTGGCTCTAGAATCGGCTACATAGTTGGCTGTAGATGCCCCTTCATATCTGGCTGCCGACGCACCCTGGAAGGTGGCTGCAGAATCCTGTTGCAAGTTGGCCGCAGAATCCTTTTGGAAGTTGGCTCTAGAATCGGCTACATAGTTGGCTGTAGATGCACCCTCATAGTTGGCTGTAGATGCACCCTGGAACTTGGCGCTCGAGGCAGTCGCCCCTGAAAGTGCAATAGCTGCTGCCTGTTCAATAAAATAGGGCGCGGCGGAGGCGGAAGGCGTCAGATTCATTTCAATGCGGACATTTCTCATCCTATTAGGGCAATCACGATCTGAAGGGTCGCAATCATCACGTCCAAGAAGACGGATTGCATACACATTTTGGACTGACCCAAGATCAATCTCGAGATATTCAGAGTTAGGATCAGGAGTTGCCGACTGCCAGACATTTGGAGCGATACGTACATCTTTGGAACCATCCGTGAGTATTGGGGCTACTTCCTGATTCGATGTCGCAAAGACTGTCCTGCCAAGGGCAATATTCTTTTTAGTTGTTCCGAAAGTGCTATCGTATACCATTATTTGTGAGAGATTGAGAACACCATCACCCATGTAAGCTGGTGCACGGATGACAATGTAACGTGCCCTGTAGCCTCCCTTGAGGCCAAGTGCAGACAGTATGACTGTTTGATCTTCCACAGCTGCATCAGATGGTGACGCGGGCGTTACGACTCTTCCAGAACTCGGGTCATTTCCAACTGCTTGGAATACTTGGGCAGATGAGGCCGTTGCACTAGAAGCTGCAAGGAAGCTGGATCCAGAATCCTTTTGCAACTGGGCACTGGAATCTTTTCCGTACTGGGCAGCAGAATCCTTTTGGAAGTTGGCTGCAGATGCGCTCTCATACTTGGCCGCCGACGCAGCCTCGAGGGTGGCAGCAGAATCCTGTTGAAACTGTGCCCTCGAATCCTGTTGGAAGTTGGCTCTAGAATCGGCCGCGTAGTTGGCTGCGGATGCCCCTTCGTATTTGGCCGCCGACGCACCCTGGAAGGTGGCGCTCGAAGCTTTGGCTGCTGAGACGGTTATCATTGCAGACTGATCACTCAAATAAGGCGCTGCCAGAGCTGAAGGGGTCAGGCTCATTTCAACACGGACATTTCTCATCCTACTGGGGCATAGAGGATTGGAAGGATCACAATCATCACGTCCAAGAAGGCGGATTCCATACACATTTTGCACTGATCCAAGATCTATCTCCAGATATTCAGAAGTGGGATCAGGAGTCGCGGACTGCCAGACATTTGGCGCGACGCGTACTTTTGTACTACCGTCAGTCAGTAAAGTAGTATCTTGTTGATTAGATGTTGCAAAGACTGGTCTATTGATTGCGATGTTGTTTTTGTTCACAGTAGGAAAGGTTTTATCGTAGATTAGAACCTGCGAGAGATTTAGCACACCGTCGCCCATGAAGCTTGGTGCACGAATAATAATATAACGTGCCCTATAACCGGACAAAAGACCGAGGCTAGCCATCACAATAGTTTGGTCTTCGACCGCTGTATCAGGTGGCGATGCGGGTGTGACAAATCTTCCAGATTTCGGGTCATTTCCAAGATCCTGAAAAACTTTGGCAGATGAGGCCGTTGCACTAGAAGCTTCAAGGAAGCTGGCTCCAGAATCCTTTTGGAAGCTGGCCGCGGAATCCTTTTGGAAGTTGGCTCTGGAATCGGCTACATAGTTGGCTGCAGATGCAGCCTGGTAGTTAGCGGTGGAGGCACTGTTGAAGCTGGCCGCAGAATCCTGTTGCAACTGAGCGGTGGAAGCACCCAGGTAGCTAGAACTAGATGCTGCTAGATACTGTGCACCAGATGATTGTTGGGATCCTTGGAAGCTGGCCGCAGAATCCTGTTGGAACTGGGCACTGGAATCACGGATATTCTGCGCAGCTGAAGCAGACTGGAAAAGAGCGCTGGAAGCACTCAGCTGTGAATTGAAATAGGTTGAACCCTGTTTTGAAGGAGTCATGCTGAACTCAACGCGAAGGTTATTCATCCTATTGGGGCATTTCATATCACCGACCCTACAATCATTGCGCCCTATGAGATTAACTGCATAGACGTTTATGGGCATCCCAAGATCAATCTCAATGTACTCATATGCAGGATTGAGCGTAGCAGATTCCCATACGTTGGGGGCAGACTGTGCGGTAGTAGTCCCGTTAGTAAGAATAGATGCTTTTGGCTGGTTTGATGTGGCATAGACCAACTTTCCAAGAGCAACGTTGATTGGATTTGCGAGCGAGAAGGTACTATCGTATACCATCACCTGTGAAAGATTCAGGAGCCCGTCACCCATGTAGGTTGGTGCACGAACAACGACATAGCGGGCATTGTATCCAGACTTGTAGTTTGTCGTGAGATCGATGCTTTGGGTTATATCAGTAGTAGACGGTGTCACAAACTTTCCAGAACTCGGGTCATTTCCAATGCCCTGGAGGACTTGAGCAGAAGAGGCCATTGCAGTAGATGCTCCAATGAAGTTGGCTGCAGAATCCTTTTGGAACTGGGCCGCAGAATCCTTTTGGAAGTTGGCTCTAGAATCACCAATGTAGTTAGCTGCAGATACGCTCTCATACTTGGCCGCCGACGCACCTTGGAAGGTGGCTGCAGAATCCTGTTGCAAGTTGGCCGCAGAATCCTTTTGGAAGTTGGCTCTAGAATCACCAATGTAGTTGGCTGTAGATGCCCCTTCGTATCTGGCCGCCGACGCACCTTGGAAGGTGGCTGCAGAATCCTGTTGCAAGTTGGCCCTTGAATCCTGTAAGAAGTTGGCTCTGGAATCACCAATGTAGTTGGCTGTAGATGCCCCTTCATATCTGGCACTTGACGCACCCTGGAAGGTGGCTGCAGAATCCTGTTGCAACTGAGCGGTGGAAGCACCCTGGTAGGTAGAAGTAGAGGCTGCTAGATACTGTGCACCAGATGATTGTTGGGATCCTTGGAAGCTGGCTGCAGAATCCTGTTGGAACTGGGCCCTTGAATCGGCGGTATAGTTGGCGGTGGATGCGCCCTGGAAGTTGGCCCCAGAAAGCTGTTGGAAGTTAGCCGTTGACGCACCTTGGAAGTTGGCGGCAGATGCACCTTCGAAGTTAGCGGTCGATGCCCCCTGGAAGTTGGCCCTAGAATCCTGCTGGAAGTTGGCCCTGGAATCCTGCAGGTACTTGGCCCCAGAAAGCTGTTGTAACTGTGCGGCTGAAGCACCCTGGTAGTTGGCTGTAGAAGCGCCAAGGTAGCTAGATCCAGAAACCTTATTATATGTTGCCCCAGACACCTGCTTGTACGCTGCCTGAGATGCATCCTTAGAGATAGCAGCAGATTCATTCTGGACATTAGAGGTAGGATAGTAGGGGTTATTGGGCGGAAGATTCATCTGTATTCCCCACTTCCAACTCAGATATGCCTCTATAGTTGCAATATCACTGGGGACCAGTGTGGTATTATAGACAATAATCTCAGCGATGTTACCATTCAAATAGGAAGCCAGACCCGCAGCACGCACTCCTGCATCTGTCCCACCCAGATTTGTATTCGCTCCAATCGCAAAGGATGTAGGGGTAAGCGCACCGATTAGTGCAGACTGTCTCGTCTGAGGTACACCGCCAGTGAGGCCAGTAACAGAAGTACTAGTATTTGTAATGGATCCTTCCCACAAGAAGGGTGCCGACCATGCAGAAGAGATACCAGAAAAGGACGGGATGGAGTTCCTAAAGAATCCAACATTTGGCCCAGTAGGTGAAGTCTTATACACGAATCCAGCGTAGGCAGTATTTGCTACATCAGACGTCGTACCAGTCCCTGCACCAAGAGACAGAATACGTGAGTTTGTCCCAGCACTATTTGCACTGAAAACAATAAAGATTTGGGCCTGTCCAGAAAAGCTCCCTGTCTGTAGATTACCCATGAAATACTGCGAGCCGTTAAACTGGATGGCCGGCTTTCCATTCAGGCCACTCGCATTGTAGATGTTTGAAGGAGTTTTTCCGACTGTGATCAGACCTCCTACGTTGGTAGTCGTCCCTGAAACGTTCGCATGGTTCCCCCTACCCGATTTATCCATCCAGCTTGTCACTATAGAGTTGTTTGCAGGAGCTACACCAGTTCCAGTAGGGTCAGTCGCGTCAAACCACATCACGGGCTTTGTAGTAATAAGTGTGGTGACGGGGGTTTTTATGAGTTGTCCAACATTTGTAAGAGTTGTGAGGGCCACATACTGTGCCGATGATACTCCAGCATATCTTGCAGAAGATGCACTGAGAGTGGCCACGCTAGCTGCGAATGGGTGGGTTGCAGGAAGATTGTTCTGGAGTCCCCACTTCCATGAGAGATATCCCTCTATTGTCTGCTGCTGATCTTTCGTCAAACTTGTGTTGAAGATAATGATTTCTGATATATTACCGTCAAGTGCTAGCTGGGAATCCGTCCCATCCACTGCATTTCCTATAGAAAGGATATTATAGTCAGTAGAAGGCATTGAGACCGTTTGAAAGGCGCCTCCTTTTACGTCTGGAACAATGCCTTCTACATTGATGGAGGAGGAAGTAACCGATGCTTGCCAGATGTAGGGGATTGTAGTGGTTGGGGTAGTAGTTTGTGCTATAAATGTGGCCGAGGGTGTTGTTATTCCAACAATGGCCGGCGTATTCGAGTTGGTATTCAGCGCAAGTACTTCAGAACCACTGGAACCAAACGAGACGATGCGCCCATTTCCACCTGCGTTGGTATTCCAGTCATTTATGCTGGCTACAACAAATATGGTAAATGGTGTAGTAACTGGGGTAGCATCAAGGAGCAATGTCAAACTCTGAGTACCAAAGAACTGAACGGCAGGATGGCCGCTCGAAACCGTATAGATGGGCTCAGTTACACCGGTGGATTTCGCAGTATTTCCTCTTGATTTATCCTTCCATGTTGTAATAAGGGCACCCTCTCCTAGAGAGCTTCCATCTCCATTCGGATCTCCAGCATCAAACCACAGGACTGGCTGAACTCCAGGGAGCATCTCTGTGACAGGTGTCACAAGTAGATCGGCGAGAATATTCACGGTTGCCGTTGAGCCAGAAGCAGTATTAAAGGATGCCCTTGAGTCACCCACAAACTGGGCTCCAGAGTCACCCACAAACTGGGCTCGAGAATCGCTTATCAACTGGGCCTTGGAATCACCTTGGAAGTTGGCTCGAGAATCACCTACAAACTGGGCTCGAGAATCATTTATAAGTTGGGCTGCAGAATCTCTTTGGTAAGTAGGCGCAGAAGCTGCTTGGAAAGTTGCAGTAGATGCTCGTTGGTATAAAGCAGTGGATGCCCCTTGGAACGATGCGGCAGAAGCACCTTCGTAGGTAGCAGTAGAAGCCCTTTGGTAAGTAGGTGCAGAAGCTGCTTCGAAGCTCGCGGTAGATGCTCGCTGGTATAAAGCACTAGATGCACCTTCGTATGTTGCAGTAGATGCCCCTTGGAACGATGCGGCAGAAGCACCTTGGTAAGTTGCTTTTGAATCTCCTTGGAAGTTGGCCCTTGAATCCCTTTGGAAGTTGGCCCTTGAATCCCCAATGAACTGGGCCCGTGAATCGGTCACAAGTTGGGCTGCAGAAGCTCCTTGGAAGGTTGCGGCAGAAGCAGCTTGAAAGTTCGCACCAGAAGACGCGATGAGATTATTGCCGGCATATGGGTGGGCTGTAGGGAGTGGTATATTCCATTTATTCGCGAGATAGCCTTCCACAAGCTGTCGTTGGGGTACTGTGAGCGCAGTATTAAAGACGACGATTTCTGAGATCGTGCCGTTTAGTAAGGCTCCATTTCCATAGGAACCGATTAACGTACCACCTGTAGCAGAACCAACTGATCCACCTTGACTTAATGCCTGTGTACCATTTAAAAATGCAGTAACAGTTCCACCCGAATATAACTGCGCACATAAAGTTTGTACACCAGTAGAAAGTGTTCCTCCTAACATACGATCTTCAGCGATCTCTGACTTCCAACTCATTGTCCCTCCAACTACCCACCATTCACGACCTCTGATTCTATCAAACCCCAAAATACCAGATGGTGTGTCTAGTGTTTTCAACGAGACCACCGCAAACGCAGATTCTGTAGGTGCATGAGATGTAAGATTGGTACTAAAATACTGCGAAGATCCATCGAACCTTATACCAGCGGCAGAATACGTAGGACTTCCCACGCCAGTCGCGTTATTCCCCACGCCAGACTTATCCACCCAGGTTGAAACGGCAGACCCAACTGCTGGCGCAGTACCAGTCGCAGCAGGATCAGCACTGTCCAGCCAAAGCTGTATACCAGGAATGGCCTTCATCGAGTTTCCAAGAGAAGTAATATAGGGTTTCGTCAAGTTGCTGATGTAGGTTGATCCAGACTCGTTTTGGAACTGAGCCTTTGAATCAGCTTGGAACCTTGCAGTGGAAGCGTTTTGGAAGTTCGCAGCAGAAGCACCGATAAAGTTGGCTCGAGAATCGCCTTGGAAGTTGGCCCTTGAATCTGCTTGGAAGTTGGCTCTTGAATCAGCTTGGAACCTTGCAGTGGAAGCGTTTTGGAAGTTCGCAGCAGAAGCACCGATAAAGTTGGCTCGAGAATCGCCTTCGTAGTTGGCCCTTGAATCTGCTTGAAAGTTTGCAGTAGATGCTCCTTGGTAGTTGGCTCGAGAATCTCTTTGGAAGGTGGCTCCTGAATCCTTAATAAGTTGGGCTGCAGAAGCTGCTTGGTATACCGCGGTAGATGCTCCTTGGAACTGAGCTCTTGAATCAGCTTGGAATCTTGCAGTGGAAGCGTTTTGGAAGTTTGCGGCAGAAGCACCTTGGAACGATGC
>Ga0209550_10003898_pt1 | contig 14155 bp, 12 predicted proteins | sample LauGreSuBDMM15SN_2_FD_187567 | JGI IMG/M metagenome (GOLD analysis project Ga0209550, IMG submission 187567) | Freshwater lake microbial communities from Lake Michigan, USA - Su13.BD.MM15.SN (SPAdes) (version 5) | ecosystem: Environmental > Aquatic > Freshwater > Lake | place: Lake Michigan...
GGCGACGTTCACTATGCACAGGGCGACGGCGAAGTTGCTGGTACCGCAATCGAAATGGGCGCTATCGTTACCGTTCAGACTGAAATCCGCAAAGGTATGGCTTCTGTAGTCAAGCAGCCGCATTTTGAAGGCGGTTCGCAGCTCAAAAAACTCGAGCCAGACAGCTTCCACGCAACAGTGGGCTATCCTCTGAAAAACGCTGGCGAAGTGCCACCACAGTGGACGTATTTGGACAGCGAGAAGATCAAGCCGCTGACCAACTTGTCCAACGATGTCACACTGGCAGCACGCAACTCGCTGATTCAGATGCTTGACTGGCTCCAAGCCACCAAGGGTTTGACTAAAGACCAGGCTTTTGTTGTTACCAGCGTCGCTTGCGATCTGCGTATCAGCAATGTGGTTGACGTGCCAAACTATGCTGTGACCACGATCTGCCCGATGGAAATCTTCGGCAAGAAGTAATCGCTGCTGTATGAAGTACAAAGAGCGAGGATTATCCTCGCTCTTTTTTTGAGGTAATCCATGCAAAGAAGACGATTTATCATCAGCGCGACAGCGCTCATCACCGCCGCACTCTGGCCCGTAACACATGTGCTCGCCCATACGCCCTATGCGCAATGGGATCTTTTCCGTAAACGAAATTTGCAGATACTCACCTCGCACAGCGACCTTCCCGGTGACACCATCGGTGATGAATGGGTCGATTTTCTGCGTCAAAAATTACCCTTGTCGCGCGCCATGGTCAGTCGCGCGCGTGACGTGGTCCGAGTTGCGAGTTTGCTCAAGACCGATCAATCGAAACTGGCCGTCCTGTCTTATAAGCACGCCGAAGCGATGATGACTTCCGCTGCGCCATTTGAAGAGTACAAAGAGATGCCGCTGCAGGTCATGTTCGACAATGGCACCCATGTGCTGGTCGCGCGTAAGGATTTGCCTTTGCATCATGGATTTCTGATTGCCGTCACCTTGCTCGAGCAGGCCGGTCCTATGCACCTGACGGTACCGCTAAAAGGCAAATTCGGTATGCAAGTTCATCCGGGTGCGCGCGCCGCAGCCTTGGGTGAAAAAATTGAGATGCCGCCTGCGGAAGCTGTCTGATGCCATTGATGTTGGCCATGCATTCGATTGGCGTCACGCCTTTCACAATGCTTGTGCGAGTGAAACAGACCCTGCGTTGCGGCTGCTTTGGGCTTGCAGTGCTGACGTCGTGTGTCAGCGTTCATGCGCATGACGCCATCAGTGCTGAGGCTCGTAAGGCCTATCTGTCCCGTCTCGATGAACTGGCACGCACCGCCCAGAGCGCTGCAGCGCCTTCGGTCAGGGCCAATGCCTGGCTGGATACGGGCAAGACCTTGGACGACATACGCGGACTGCTCAACGAAGACATCATCAGTCACGGCAAAACACAAGGACTAGAGACCTCTGTGCTGGTGAATATGCTCAATGCATCGGTTCATAAACTCCAGTTGTCGACGCAGACACGGCTTTATTTGTCCAATCCGCGACCGTACCGCGAAGCACTCGCGCTCGACCCGCGTGGCAAACAGGCAGCACTGGCACGCTTTCTTTTATTCAAACATCATTTCTACGACAGCTTTGTCGATCATCCCTTGAAGCCACTGCAGCAAAGCAAAGAGACGCTGCTGGAGATGATCGGATTCGGTGAAAGTTTAATGATGGTGAAGGATCCGGCCATCGACAGCGAAGAAGTACATTTCATTCTAGGTATTCATTACTTGCAGGCGCTTGAGTCGGGTGCTTTACCTCAATCGAAATGCCAGTCGCGCGTGGCAGAGATACAGAAAAAATTTCGTAGTCAGTGGCCGACCAGTCTGAAGCTGGCCACCCTCGAAGCCTTGTCTGCGCCATGAGCTACTTGCGGTCGTGGTGGTGCCTGTGGTTATCGCTCTGCCTCGTGCTGATGTCACTGACGGCCTCGGCACATCAAACTGGAAATAGTTATATCAATATTCGACAGGTAAATGATCAGTTAACGATTGATCTTGATTTTTATGTGCGTGATTTAGGTAATCTTTTACAAGAGACAACGAAACCTGGTGAGGCCGCGCCATCAGCGCCATCACTGCCATCATCAGATCAACTACAAGCACTGCAACCGCGTATCACGGAAGTTATACAGCGTTCCTTTAAGCTAGAAATTGATGAGCTGAATGCGCCACTCACATTCAAGGCGCAATCAGTCACATTGCATAACGATGGCTTATATGTGCGTCAACAGTATGTAGGACCTGTAGTAGATGCAAAAGCTAAATTTGTCGTCATACGTTATGAATTTTTTACGCAGAACGATAAACTTGGACGTGCATTTATGCGTCTAATGTTAAATGGTGATGAAATCTCTTCTGTCTTTGATCAACCGAATGCCATACAACGTTTTGCACTCGGTGATACAAAACGATCAGCCACGATATTCTTATTCGCAAAAGAGGGCGCTAAGCATATTTGGGAAGGCATAGATCACTTGCTGTTCTTGCTAACTTTGCTTTTACCCGGTTTGCTGTTGTGGAGACATGAAGTCGCTGCACCCACATCAGATAATCCGAAGCCAGAACGTGGTACTAAAGAAGCAGAGATCTTTGCTTTAAAAGTCGTGACTGCATTTACGATCGCACATTCAATCACATTAGGCTTAGCCACATTTGGATTGGTGAGCCTGCCTGAAAAATTAATTGAAAGCTTGATTGCATTTTCTGTCATGGCTTCAGCGGCGATTAATTTACAGAAAAAATATCGCATCAATCATTGGCAGCTAGCATTTGTGTTTGGATTAATACATGGCATGGGCTTTGCAAATGGCCTGAAAGAGTTAGGTTTATCTTCTTCGTATTTTCTTGAAACCTTACTCGCATTTAATGTTGGTGTAGAGCTCGCTCAACTCGCCATCGTTTTGTTGGTCTCTATACCTATGTTGTTATTTGTACGCAGTGAAACCGCTAAACATCGTGTCATGACATGGGGATCAATAGTTGTATTGGCTATATCGACTGTGTGGTTAGTGCAGCGATTGATGGCGTAAATGTTTGTGAATTGTGAAAAAAATCGAATAATTGATCGTACGATTACGCTACGCTAATCGTACCTACGATTCTTAGATGCTTGTGGTGCGTGGGTGTTGTAGGTACGAATAGCGCAGCGTATTCGTACGACATTACATGTGAAATTTTGCTACGGTTCTTAAATGTTTAATGGAGCGTCACGTTTTCGCGAGAGCTTGTTCTATATCCCACAGTATATCGTCCACTGATTCAATTCCTACAGCTAATCGAATCAGATCTGGCGGCACGCCTGCTGCCATTTGTTGTTCTGCTGAGAGTTGTCTATGTGTGGTGGAGGCAGGATGAATGACTAATGTTTTTGCATCACCTATGTTAGCGAGATGCGATAAAAACTCTACGTTCTCTATAAATTTTTGACCTGCTGCTGCACCACCTTTAATCCCAAATGAGAGTACGGCACCTGATCCTTTAGGAAGATATTTTTTCGCGAGCTCGTGATAGCGATTATTTTTTAGTCCAGGGTAATTCACCCAAGCGACTTTAGGATGTTTCGATAAATGCTCTGCAATAGTGAGTGTGTTGCTGCAATGACGTTCCATACGCAAATGCAGTGTCTCTACACCTTGCAATAACATGAAAGCATTGAAGGGAGAGAGTGCAGGGCCAAAGGTACGCAAACCTTCCATGCGACATTTCATCGTGAAGCCAAAGTCACCAAAGGTTTCAAAAAAACGCACACCATGATAACCAGCTGATGGTTCAGTCATGCTCGCAAACTTACCATTACCCCAATTGAACTTGCCTGACTCTACAATCACGCCACCCATGGTTGTTCCATGCCCGCCTATGAATTTAGTAGCAGAGTGTATGGAGATAGCAGCGCCCCATATGAATGGATTACACAGATAGGGGCTAGCAAAGGTGTTGTCGATAAAGAGTGGTAATTCAGCTTGTGTCGCAATCGCTGCTACTTTTTCTATATCAAGCACATTGAGTGATGGATTACCTAAGGTTTCTGCATAAAGCAATTTTGTTTTTGGTGTGATGGCTCGTGCAAAATTTTCTGGTTCATCAGGATCAACAAAAATCGTGTTAATGCCTAGCTTACGAAAATTCACATCCAGCTGTGTATGCGTACCACCATAGAGAGTTCTTGCTGCGACGATTTCATCACCCGCTTCGCAAATGTTTAGCATAGCGATCATTTGTGCTGCCATACCACTTGAGGTGGCAACTGCTGCGCGACCATTTTCTAATGCAGCTATGCGTTCTTCTAAGACTGCCACAGTAGGATTCGATAAACGTGAATACACATTGCCAAAGGTTTGTAGATTAAACAAACTAGCAGCATGCTCAGCACTGTCAAAGACATACGACGTGGTTTGATAGATTGGTACGGCACGTGAACCTGTAGCTGCATCAGGAATTTGTCCTGCATGCAAACACAGGGTGTCGAAATTATAAATATGATCTTTAGACATAATTTAATTTATCAGAGAGGGCGACGGGATGAAATGACACCAGTGTTGACACCAAACCAGCCTAAGCCACCAAACAAACGTGCATATTCAATTTTCACACAGCGATTCATCACAACTGCAAGTCCTGCTGCTTCAGCAATTTGCTGTGCTTCTGTATTTTCTACGCCAAGTTGTAACCACAAAGTTTTTGCGCCTATTGCGACAGCTTGTTTTGCAATCGGTGCGCAATCTTCACTTTTACGAAACACATCCACGATATCAACCGGTTCGGGAATCGCTGCTAGAGTGGGATAACATTTTTCGCCTAAGACTTCGGTGTATTTAGGATTAACCGGAATAATGCGATAACCATGTTCTTGCATATATTTCGCAGCGAAATAAGAAGGGCGCCACCAATCGGCAGAGAGTCCTACGATAGCTATCGTATGGCTATTTTTTAAAATGTGGCGGAGTTGTACGATAGTGCTCATGCGTATAGCCTAATATGAAATTATTTTTTTGCGCACAGTACCATATTGGTGGCTGTGGTTGTGACGATTTCAACGCTCTTAAAGCCAGCTTCTTGTAAGACATGCGTTAAGCGTGCTGGACCTGCTTGCGCACCTAATGCTAATCCTACTTCTTGTGCGAGTGATGCAGGTACACAGCCTGTGGTCGATGCACAATAAAACATTTGTCCCACTACAGTCAGATTATCTTTCAGATTTTCACTAGCAAAGGGTTCAATTAACACTAATATGCCATCGTCTTTAAGCTGTGTATATGCATGTGCAGCAGCGCCTACTGGATCACCCATGTCATGTAAACAATCAAAGAAGGCAATGCTATCAAAGGGGCCTTGATATTCTTTCGCATTCTTGGTGCTGTAGGTGATGCGATTACCTAAGCCAGCTTGTTGAGCTAAATTTTGTGCTTCTTCGATTGAAGGTCCATGAAAATCAAAACCAAAGACTTGTGCTTTAGGATAATTCTCAGCAATCAGCATAGTAGAAATGCCATGACCGCATCCCACGTCAGCAAAGCTGCCACCACTCTCTAAGACAGATACAAGTTGCGGGATTTTAGGTAACCATCGTTGTATGAGATTACCTTTGTAGGTAGGTTTGAAAAAACGTGCAGTGCCACGGAAATAACAATTATGATGTTCACCCCAAGCTACGCCTTCACCTGTTTTAAAAGCTGCACGAATTTTTGGTTCATCTAATACACCAGCTGCCAAACTATCGTAAGCACCTATCATTAAGGCATGACTATTTTCATCAGCAAAGACAGCGGTTTGTTCTTCTGTCATATAAAACTGATTCTTCTCTGCGTCATATGAAATATAGCCTGCTGCAGCTAGAGCAGAAAGCCACTCTAATGCGTAACGCGCATGAATACCGGCAGCTTGTGCAAATGTTGCGCTGTCTGCTGGTCCGCACGCAGTTAAGGTAGAGAATAATTTAAGTTCATCACCAATGCGCATGAGTGGCACTAATGAAGCAGCTGCTACATTTTCAAACACCTTCCATTGCAGTGCTTTGAGTTGTTTAGGATCCATGCTGCTCTCTCATGGTGATTGAATTGATTGGTAGACGGGGCGTCATGATTTTTTTATACAAAGGAGGGATGAAGGTTAACAGCACCATACCTGCATAGCCAGTTGGCATTTGTGGCGAAGCAGGCGTATGGCTTAATTCATCGCAATTGCGTGAAGGTTGTAGATGATGATTTGCGTGACGCGGTAAATTAAATAACAAAGCATCTGCAATAGTGTTATTGCAGTCCCAAATATGTTGTGGACCCATGCGTTCAGGTTTACCGTTTTCAGTTTGTCGCACTAAGCCCCAATGCTCTGCATAATCAACTGCACCGACTAGGAGTTGTGCTACTCCTGCTTGCACTAAACAAAAGACTAAGCCCTTCCATCCTGCAATCAGTGTCACTAAAGTGAATAAGAAAACAGTGATACTCATGAGTGCCCATGTTTCATTGAGTTTAGTGGGCAGTGATTGCGATAACTTGAGTGATTCAGTGAAAACGCCACTGTAGTAACGTGGCAGAAATCTCCATAAGCCTTCTTCACGTCTCGCTGTAGCAGGATCAGGGTAAGTGGCAGCCGCGCGATGATGGCCACGATTATGTTCAAGTGCGTAGTGACCATAAGCGACAGACAGTAACAAGAGTCGCGCAAGAGCTTTATCAATGAAGGTTTTGCGATGTGCGAGTTCATGCGCTAACACGATGCCCACTGCACCTGCTACGTAGCCAGTGGATCCGGCAAGCAAAATAAGGGAGAGCCAGCTCAGCTCTTGCGCTAAGCATGCGAGAGTGAGTATTTGTAAAATCACACCCACCATCACAGCACGAGGAAACCAGCTGCCCCATACAAAAGATGAAGATGGTTTTAGCTGTCCTTTGATCAGTAATTCTAGAAGCGGAATCAGCACTAACCCTATCGATAGTGAGAGCCAAGGCCAATCCAGGAATAGACCGATGCTTGGTGTAGCAGTAAATACCAGAGGAAGAAGCAAGTGCATAGCTGGGTCCTTGTAGAAAATCTAGGCTTACATATAGTTGCTTTAGCGACTTATTTTAGCCTCAGCAGCTCTAATTAGATTTTTCTCTTTAAAAGGGGCTCTGCATGACAAAAAATCACATTCTTAAAATACCTCTCTTCAGAGTGAAAAGCAGGGTGAAAACTAGGCTTATCGCGTTGACAGCCAGAAACCATTATGTTCCAATCTGGAAACATTAAAGAACCCTTCCCGTTGCTTTTTCTATAACGGATATTTTTAGCGCTCTGGCAGGTCCTAACAAAAAAGCTTATGCGACAAACCAGTCCAATTATTGGCACCAGCCAACCAATGAGTGCGATCCGTGAATTGATCAGCAAAATTGCTGATTCCGATGCGACCGTTCTGATTAATGGAGAATCAGGGACAGGTAAAGAACTCGTTGCCCAAGCCTTGCATTATCAATCGCGCCGCGCAGATGCGAATTTTGTACCGCTTAATTGTGCAGCGATTCCTAAAGACTTGATGGAAAGTGAATTATTTGGTCATCGCAAAGGCGCTTTTACTGGTGCACTGGCAGACCGAGTAGGACGCTTTGAATTAGCCCATGGTGGTACTTTATTTTTAGATGAGATTGGTGATCTCTCGTTAGACATGCAAGTCAAACTTCTGCGTGTGTTGCAAGAGCGTGTAGTCGATCCGGTCGGTTCTACACGACCAGTGACAGTGGATGTGCGTGTAGTGGCTGCGACGCACCGTGATTTGGAAGTAGAAATTGCAGCCGGACGTTTTAGAGAAGACTTGTATTACCGTTTGAATGTCTTACCACTCATAACACCACCATTACGTGATCGACGCGATGACGTACCTTTACTCGCTAAATTTTATGCAGAACGTTTTGCTGGTAAAGGTAAGCCTGTCACCTTTACTTCAGATTTTTTGGAAGCCTTAAAAGCGTATGACTGGCCGGGCAATGTGCGTGAGCTGTCAAATTTAGTCCATCGTTTTTCAGCCCTCTTTTCAGGACAACGTTTAGCACTCAATGCAGTACCTGCGCCGATGTTGCCTAAGGGTTTAAAAGTATTACAAGAAGAACGCCGCGATGCAGAGCCTGAAGCCGATATTTTGCAGATGTTCCCTGCAGAGGAAGAAGCACCCACAGTCGCCTTAGCAGACACACCACTGCAGCAAGATGAAGATAATCATGTAGAAGAAATCATCATGCTAGCGCAAGGCATGGAAGCCTTGCCACCAGAAGGTATTTCTCTCAAAGAGCGTATGGCAGAAATTGAACGCGGTTTCATTGAGCAAGCATTAGAACGTGCGGATGGCAATGTCTCTAAAACTGCGCGTATGTTGAATTTGCAACGCACCACACTTATTGAAAAAATTGATAAATATCGTCTTCGCTCCGCTTGAGCGATGAACTCCATCACTAACAAACTCTATGAACATCGCTAGCTTAATTGGTGTCATTGGCGCCTTAACTCTGATTGCACTTGCAACCGGTGGTAAATTTTCGCAGTTCATCGATCTACCTGCTGTGTTGATCGTGTTTGGTGGCACATTTTTTTGTGTGCTGGCTAAAACAACGATGGAAGAGTTTCGGAGTGTGATGGCAATCACAAAAAGATCTCTTGCAGGTCATTCCGACAAAGTGGAAGATTTGATTGATGAATTAGTCGAAGTAGGGCGCGTAGCGCGTTACAACGATAGATGGATGGTGGTGTTAGAAGATCGTGAATACAACAATACCTTTATACAAAAAGCAGTCCGTATGTGGGTAGATGGTCTTGAATACTCTGTGTTGAAAGATGCACTCACACGCGAAGTGATGGAAGAAAAATTACGTTTTGATCAAGCGCGTGATTTTTATAGCTTTGCTCAAGATTTAGCGCCTTCCATGGGTATGATAGGTACGCTGCTAGGGTTGGTACTCATGATGGGCAATATGAGTGATCCGCGTGCGATTGGTCCTGGTATGGCAGTCGCACTGCTCACAACATTGTATGGCGCTATTTTAGCGAATGTGATTTTTAGTCCTATGGTGCAGCGTATCGTAGGGCACGGTAAAAAAGTGCGTTACAACTATGAATTAGTTGTTGCCGGTATGTTGTACCTTCATAAAGGTGGCGATCCCCGTCGTTTGCCTGACTTACTCCTTGGTGGATTTACAGTCGCTGAAGAAGTAGAGCTGGTTGATCCAGCCACAGCGGCACCAGCACCAGCAACGACGAAATTGACTTCTGAGGATTTGCTTGAGCCGACCCTAGCTGCAATGGAAATGAAGTCGGCACCAACTCCTTCGCCTAACCAAACGAATGAGCGTTGATTGATATGGTGCAAAACCATAAAAAAGTCGACATGCAGGATCATGCGCCTGCTTCCTTGTTTGGTGATTTAAGTATGCAAATTGCGGAAGACGATGTGATTCATCGTCGTGGTTCGCCGCCTTGGATTATTACCTTCGCCGATATGATCACGCTCTTGTTAGCGTTTTATGTATTGATGCTGAGTTTTTCGGACATGAATATCAATCGCTTTAAAGATGTCAGTGGTTCTTTGAACGAATCATTAGGCAATCAAGAAGCATTGCCTATCGTAGAAGCACCAGCGGCAGAAACACAGTTAGCTGGAGGACCAGAAGCAGTGGCGGTGCCTCTGCCTGAACAGCTTGCCAAAGATCTCGGTACCTTACAAAAATCCTTATCCGCGGATTTAATAGGGCAAAAACTCAATGTACGCGTAGACAATGGAAACTTAATTGTTGATTTGCCTAAGCATAGTGGTAACGGTGTGCTCTCTCAAGAGATGTTAGATCTCTATGCAAAAATCGCAGAGATACAGTCACAGGTTGAAACTACGGTTGAAGTACGTGAGGGTACCGATTCAGCTGCTAAAATTAATGATGCTGTGCAGCGTTTAGATCAATTAAAAGCAGCATTATCAAAAGAAATTGCGAATGGTGATGCACAAGTTGAACGCGATGGTGAGCGTGTTGTTGTGCGTATGTTAGTGCAAGGTAGTTTTTATTCAGGTAGTGCAGTGTTATCGCCGGATTACTTTCCCTTGTTAATAAAAATCGGTAATACGATTGCCAAAGGCGGTGGTCGGATTACGATTGAAGGTCACACGGATAGCATTCCTGTTTCAGGCAATGATCGCTATCGATCGAATTGGGATTTGTCGGGTGCGCGTGCTGCCTCAGTAGCAGACTTTCTGATTGAACGCGGTGGTGTGCCACGTGAACGTATGGTGGTGCGTGGTATGGCAGACATTAAGCCATTAGCACCGAATGATACGCGTGAGGGTAGGGCAAAAAATCGTCGTATCGAAGTGCTGATTGATGCTTATGGCCCTTAACTTTAGGCATGTGATCTAGCTTATCTATCAGCTTATCTTTCAGCATATCTTATAGATTAAGCGCATCAATCAAAAAAAGACATTTCCATCACTGCTAATAGCACTGCAAGTTTAGCAGTGCCATGAACCTCTTCAACTATTGTTGTTTAGTTTCGCTAGGCTTAGAGTAAGTAGGAATATTTTCCTGTGATTCAGTTTTTGTATTTGCTTGTTCACGTGAATATTTTACAAAGTTCGTGCTCTTAGGTTTTTCTTTAGCTACTGGTGCAGCTTCAACAGGTGTGGCAGCAGCGCTTGCTTGTGCTGCTTCACGTTCACGTTGAATATCTCGTTCACGCATAGCTTCACGCTCACGTAAGAGTTCGCGTTCACGTAATGTATCGCGTGCTTTTAATATTTCACGCTCTTTCTGTTCGCGTTCTTTTAATTCACGCTCTTTCAATTCGCGATCACGCCGTGCATCAGCAGCAGCAACAGCGGCCAGTGCGGCTTCTTGATTGCGTTGCTTTTGTAGATTGGAGAGATTTTCTATATCTTTTTTCAAGCTATCAACATTACCCACTGCCGATTTGACACTATTGAGTTGTTGTGAAAGCTCAAGTACTGCTTTGGATTGTTGCGTCAGTAGTGCATCTAATCCAGAGAGTTGTTGATTGAGTTGATCATTAGCAGCCGGTTTTGTTTTATCAGCTGTCTTTTTATCTGATTCAGATTTAGTGCTAGTTTTTACTTCTGTTTTTGTGGGCGCTTTGTTTTCCGGCTTAGCGTCTGCTTTTGTTTCTGGCTTAGTCTCTGCTTTAGGCTCTACTTTTGCACCGTTAGCGCCATCCGTTTTTTTCGTAGCTGGTTGAGCTGGAGTAGGGGTGGCAGGTGCTGCTTTATTATTTTTTGATGGTTCCAATGAACGTGTTTGATCTGCAACTCTAGCCAGTTTATCTTCAATCGACATTTGCACCGATTGCGTATTGTCTTGTTTTAGACTTAATTCAGCTAAGGTCGCGTTGATATCATCCATAGCTTCAAGACGTGCTTTGAGATCAACTGCACGTTTACCTACAGCGAGTAACATCGCATCCACTTGTTCTACTTTTTCATTGAGTTGCATAGTCATGAAGCTAAAGGCAACAGCAGCACCAACTAATACTGCGCCTGTCAGGGCAAGTACTAATTTAGCTTGAACATTTGCACTACGATTATTTTTTGCCAGAGTATCTGCAGCTTTAAACAACTGATTACCTGTGGCGGCAACAGTGGAGGCAGAACGATTCGCTACTTCAGCCGCATCTAACACGATCGCCATCAGCGATTCTAGCTGTTGCGATGCTGAGCGATTATTTTCAACTAAGACTTGTACTGCTTGTAATGCTTTAATAGCAGTATCTTGTGGTACAGCGATGTTAGGGCCTTCACCGAGTGCGTGCGGTGTTGCTGCAGCTGCAGCAGGTGAAACGTCGACCGCATTCGCACCGTCCACTTGCGGTGGCGGTGGCGCAGCTGTAAAGCCTGCAGGCTGAGATTCTTTTTTTACCTCATCATTCATATCTTGATCCGTTTTCCAAGATTAAGTGCATCAACTTCCAGTCTATCGATCTGGTTATGGAGTTCAGAAGTTTTGCTACCTACATCTTTTAAGCGTGCTTCTAATCTCAATGACAAAGCCCACGGTGTGGCATCTGCCATCGTAAACAAAGGCTCTTTTTTTACTTGCGCAGCAGCCTGTTGTGGGTCTGCCATACTGGGATCAATACGTTTACCCAGTTCGACAGTTCTACGTTCTCCTGTCTTACTGTCGATGGTGACGTAATGATCTTGTAACGATCGTTGATCCGATGGACCATCTCCATCTTGCATACTACGTTTGTTCGATGGTCCTTCTGCATCCTGCATATTGCGCGGATTAACTGAACCTTGAACTCCTGCCCAAGCGAGTAAATCTTCAACACTATCTGTTCCATACTCAGCATGACTATCAATGGGGCCATCTGCATCTTGCATGTGACGTCCATCGATGACACCTTGTGCATCATGCATATTGCGTCCATCACTAGGACCCTCAGCATCGTGCATATTGCGTCCAACACTGGGACCTTCAGCATCGTGCATATTGCGTCCAACGCTAGGACCATCCGCATCATGCATGTGTCGACCATCAATCACACCTTCTGCATCATGCATTTCACGCCGGTCACTAGGACCATCTTGCTCATCATGTAAATGACGCGTATCAGTTGGTCCTTCTTGCTTCGTTTTTTTCTTCTTGTTATGGCCTTCCGCTGCGGCTGCTTCTTCATGCGAGCCGGAACGGAATACCTGTGATTCTTCTTGTGACATAGCAGTACCTCAGTTCAATGTCGTCATTATGGGCGCAAATCTTGAAGCGCCTGACGCAGGGAAGCTAAGGGTCTTAGCCAATTATCTTTGGGTACACCAGGACTATTAGCGAATTGCTCTGCTTGCTTGCGATCCGCAAACGGACCTGATAACACGACAAACTTGATACCTTGTTTCTGCGTATTCACTGCTGCAATCACACTGCCTGATAATGCTGCATGCTGCGCTCTCCATTCTTGGGCTTCAGCCATAGAGAGTAGCGATACATGCTGCACAAAAAAACTACCTGCTTTAGCACTTTGTACTAACTGCGTCACACCCCGTTCGGAGTTCGCGGTTAGAACTGCTTCAGCCGTCTGTCTATCCGATTCTTGTTTACCAGATTTAGCTGGTGTATCTGGTTTGGGTGTTTTTGCACTCAAAACAGATTCAATTTTTGCAACTGGCGCCATTGGTTTAACGGTCTCAGCAGAAGATGCGCTCTTTAGAGGCTTATTCACTTCTTTGGACTCAGGTTTTACCGGCTCTTTTTTGCTCGCCACATCTTTCTTAACTGATGAATCGGAAGAAGTTGCCGGAACTGTAGCCTCAGACTTTTTTTCTTCATTGACGTTGGCCGGCACAATAGCTGGAACAGGCTCTGGAATTGGTGGGGCAGCAGGTATAGCGAGTGGAGCTGGTGGCGATTCTGTTGCTTCTGGGGCTGCTGGCGGCAGGCTAGATTTTGGTAGATAGTCAATTAACAACGTCATCATCCAAGGTGGTAGATTTTCTTTCAGGATGGGAGAGTCGGCTAATCTTGGTAATAGCTTTTGAGGAAACAGCAGAGCGATCACGCCTACCGAGACCACCATCAAAAGAAAAATGGCAGCTATCCAACGCACAGTCATATTCAGTGTGCGACTTAAGAAAGAGGGGCCTTTTGCTGTTTGTAGCTGACCTTCACTGGCGACTGGCTTAGCAGGAGCTGCAGCTTTGCTGGCAGATTTGGCGCTTGTGGGTTTGATGTCATTGAGCACAGGCTCAGTTCTGCCTGAACTATCTTTTCCACTTGCTTTACGCTTATTCGAACTCGGCTTGGTAAACAGCGGTGCTTCTTCATTTTTTTCAATAGCTGGAGCCACTAGTTCATCTAAGGTTTTTTCTTGTTTTAAAAACCCAGTTGCCGCTAACAATTTTTTGACTTCAACTTCAAGACCACGCATGCGTGCTTGCGCGAGTAATACATCGCCTTCTTCGCGCGTGGGTTTTTCTAAGGGCCAGCGCAAGAGTCGCTGTCCGAAATTTTCTAAAGAGCGCTCGTGTTGTCTGCTTCCACTTTGATCGAGTAGGAGAACGAGTGAGGTATTCGCACCGGGGAAATCTTGTATCAGTCTAGCAAGCAGTTGTAATTCACGCGCATTAATGGCTTTTGCATCATGTGCTATTAATACACGTCGTGGAGCAGGAGAAGATTCTGCATCACGCG
>Ga0209550_10003899_pt1 | contig 14154 bp, 11 predicted proteins | sample LauGreSuBDMM15SN_2_FD_187567 | JGI IMG/M metagenome (GOLD analysis project Ga0209550, IMG submission 187567) | Freshwater lake microbial communities from Lake Michigan, USA - Su13.BD.MM15.SN (SPAdes) (version 5) | ecosystem: Environmental > Aquatic > Freshwater > Lake | place: Lake Michigan...
CACTCTCGAGCGCAAAAACGTCGCCATCGGCGAGGTGTGGCTCTGTGCCGGCCAATCAAATCTCGGCTGGGCATTGAAAAACTGTTTTGGCGGCGAGGCGGAAGCGGCGGCGGCTAACGTGCCCAATTATCGCATCTTCAAATCCCAGCGGGAGCATTGGCATGAACCCTTGGAGGAGCCCCGCGACCGACTCGCCCAATGGAAACCGTGCAATCCAGAATCCGCCGCGGAGACGTCGGCGGTTGCCTACTATTTTGGTAAGACGCTGCATCTCGAACTCGGCATTCCGGTGGGGATTATTCAGCAGGCCTACGCCGGAACCCCGATCGAGGGCTGGATGCCGTGGGAGATTCAACAGCACGATCCGCGCGCCCTTGCGCACAAGCAGCAAAACGACGAAACCGCCGGCCGGAAAGCCGGCAAGCAGAACACCACGCGAGCCCAGGCACTGGAAAACCACCGCAAGGAACTCGCGGCCTATAACGCAAAGGTTGATGCGGGCGAAAGCATGAAGGACGGCGACCGGACCATGCCCGCACCCTTGATCGTCCGACCAGCCAACCTCGGACACCAGTATCCGGCCCATGTTTTCAATGCGATGATCCACCCCGTGCGGCCGTATGGCATCCGTGGCGCCATCTGGTATCAGGGCGAGCGCAATGCCATGGATGTGCCGCAGGCTTTTCACTACCGGGAACAACTCGCCCTGCTGGTCAACTACTACCGCTCTTCATGGCACGAGCTTTCCGGCGGAAATGTCGCCAAGGATTTCCCTTTCTACTTTACCCAGCTCCCTTCCTGGACCGCCCCGCAGACTGAACCCGTCGAGGGTTTGACCGCCCCTTGGGCGGTGAGCCGCGAAATGATGCGACTGGTCGCTGAGGAAGTTCCCCACACCGGCATCGCCGTCGCTATCGACACGGGTGATTCCGTGGCCCTGCATCCTAAGAACAAGCAACCCCTCGGCCTCCGGCACGCCTATCTCGCACTCGAACGGACCTACGGGAAAATCGCCGTGGGTTCAGGCCCGCGCTACAAGACGCAATCGGTCCGGGGCGACAGAATCACTTTGGAGTTCGACTCCGTTGGTCGCGGCCTGATGGCTGCCAAGCCCGGTCCCTTGAACAGTTTTGCAATCGCGGGGACAGACCGCGCGTGGCACTGGGCCGAAGCCGAAATCAAAGACAACACCGTGGTGCTCTCGTCCAAGGCGGTGACGAAGCCGGTGGCCGCCCGTTACGCTTGGGCGATGAATCCGTCGCAGCGCAATCTCCTCTACAACCGCGAGGGGTTTCCCGCGTCGCCCTTCCGGACCGACCGCTGGCCGCTCTTCGACCCCAAGGCCGTGATCGTGACGGTCGACAAACCCGAACAGGAAAACGAGAAATCCGGGGTGGATTGGGAACGACCCACCATGAAACCATGAGCGAGGGACTTCCGGCTGAATAACGCACGGCTACCCGGCCTCGAGAGATAACACGATTACATCGTCGCGGTGCCAAGAGCAGTTCGCTGGAGATCAGTTGGCGAAAAGCTTCGTGGAATAGTCGCGCTCGGCGCGGTCGCAGAGGATGGTGACGACTTTGGCGGTGGGGGAAGTCGTCGGGAGCTTCCGAGCTATGAATCTTTATTGTCGCTAGGTCGGCGAAAAGGTTACTCAGTAAACAAAAGTAACTTGCCACACATGTGAATAGAGGCGTATAAAAAAAACTATGATTTCTGTTCTTGGAGATAGAGAGGCGATAACAATGTTGGGGTCGCGGATTCGCGATACTAGGCTGTCGCGTAATATTTCCCAAGCCCACGTCGCTTCTGTCGTTGGCGTCAGCCTGCCGACTTACCGGAAAATTGAGTTCGGCGCCGGCACGATCGAATTCCGGCACGTTGTCCGCACGCTCGCTTTCCTCGGCTACGCGGAGGCGATTGCTGGCCTCGTTCCACCCGTGGACCCCGCAATGACGATGAAGCAGCTCCTCGCGTTGCCAGAGCGCAAGCGCGCGTCTACCTCGAAGCACAAGGCCTGACATGCCGGCGAAACTTGAAATTCGCTGGTGGAACGGAAGGGTCGTCGGCCACCTCGTAAACCGCGGATCAAATTTTTTCGCCTACGATCCTGCGTGGCTGGAACTCGGTCACAATCTGTCCCCGCTCAAACTCCCGTTCACCGCGGCGGTCTACAACGCTGGCAAAGAGGAAGCCGGGCTGCCCGGTCTCCTCGCCGATTGCCTGCCTGACGCTTGGGGCCGCAAGGTGGCGGAACTGCATTTCGCTGCACAAAAACTTGGCCCGATCACGTCAGTAAACCTGCTCGCCTGGCGCGACTCAAGAGGCCTCGGCGCGCTGCAGATCCATCCGGCACGAGGTGATCACGGCCTGCCGCCGGCGAAGGTGGCGGCGATCACGGCAGCGGCACTTGCCCGCGGTGCGACCGCGATCCAACGCGGAGCGCCCGGAATCGTCATGCCGCAACTTTTGGCGGGCGCATCGGCGGGCGGAGCATATCCCAAGACTCTGGTGCTCGCTTATGACGACGGGACCATCGCAATCGGATCGCCCGACGGAATGGGCATGCCGGCTCTGCTCAAGTTCGATCTGTCAATGCGCGGAGGACTGGCAGCATGCGAACACGCCTACGCACTGATGTCTAAGGCCGCCGGCATTCGTACCGTTTCAACGCAAACTATTGCGGAGAGCCCGAAAAAAAAGCGGCTTCATTTGCTCGTTCAACGTTTCGACGTTCCGGCTGGCGACGTAACCCGCCGAATTCATTTTCACTCGCTTGCCCGTCTGATGCACTACGACCACCAGCGCACGGGACGCTTGCTCGATTACCTCGACCTGTTTCGCGCGGCCCTGCAACTCGCGGTGCCCTTGACCGAACTTCGGGAAATCGCGCGCCGAATGGTGTTCAACGTTCTCGCCGCCAATCCTGACGATCATGGTCGTAACCATGCGTTTCAATATGATGAGGAGCGGCGGACCTGGTCGTTGACGCCAGCTTTCGACGTCACTTTCCACTCTGGTATGCTCGACCGAGGTCTGCGCGTTAACGGAGAAGTGTGGCCCCGGCTCGGCGTGCTCGAGGCGATGTGTCGCGAGGTGGGAATCACAAAAACCGAGTTCGCCGCGCTCGTGGACGCGGTGCAGGCGGCCATAGGCCGCTGGGGTAATTTCGCCAAGCAGGCCGGCGTGCCTAAAGAGATCTCCGCCGAGGCGCGATCGTGGCATCGCCGGATTCGCGAGCGCGTGTGTGGTCACTGACGGGCGAGTGATGATGCAGGCGGCAGCTCGTTGCTGCTCGATCTCGGCGGGATCCGCTTTCGCGTAGGTGAGGACGGAGCGCACTCACGCGGGTGGCCACCGGAAATGCCGGGCCGTCTTCGCGATGTTTTTAGTGGGGCGGTTTGCGTCCACGACCTCCCAAACGGCGACACGATGAGCGAGAACATAGGTCACACCCGAGGGGAGGCTGACGGCGGCGCGGCTGCCGGCGGCATTCGCCTGGTGATGTCGAGGACATTAAGTTTCTCCTCGGGAAACTGCGGCTGCGTTCGATCAAGGAAGTCGATGCAATCGTGGGCGACTATTACGGCGACCGCCGGTTGGAGAATGGGAAACGTTGGCTCGTGGAGAAACTGATCGCGGAGGCGAACGCGAAAAAATGAAGACGAAGTTGGAAAATACCTGGCGGCGTCCGCAGTCGTTGGCAGAGGCCGTGGAGCGGGCCGAGACGAGGGCGGGCATCGGCGACAACCTCGAAGATTTCCTCGACCACGTGAATCTCCTGGCGAAACAGCGAGCCACGCGGCGAAAAGTGGCGGGGGCGATTCGCCGCGAGCCGGCCTGCACGGGTGTGGCGGCGCAGGACGCCTATCTCGCGGCGGTGGCCGCGCATCTGGCGAACACGTGGCGGCTGCCTGCGCCGCGGTGGGCGGACCAGCCGGGGCGCAGGCTCAAGCGGCCGTGGTTTGCGCTGCCGGATGCGTGGGCGCGGGCGTGGCTGCTCCGCGATTCGCCGGCGGCGTTTCGGGAGCGAAATCTTTTCACGGAAGCAAATCCGCTGCGGCGGGCGTGAGCTTTCGGCGGGCGCCGTGTTGGGGCCGACGGAAGATTGGCGCGACCCTCTCTATTTTTTCGGCGATCGATCGCGGGAGTTTTTCAGCAGGTGGAGGACACTGCTTTCCCGGTTGTAAATCCGGGCTGATGAAGGAATCGACGGCCTCAGGTGCGGCCTCGCCCGCGGCCACGCCGAATGCGACCGTTTCGTCGCCTACAATCCTAGCTGACCGAATCCGAGTTCGCTCACCTCTTCTCGACGATTCCGCCAGTTTCGGAGCCAGTGAAAGCCGCCCCGTTCGGCGGCGTCTGGGGACATTGCTGTGGGGAATTTCGTCAGGGGGGCCGACGCAAACCCGGACTTGCGGGCGACGTGTTTTGGGGCAGCCTTGTCGCCATGACCCGCGAAGAACTGCTCCAGCGTATCTGGATCGACCCCGGCCGTTGTAGTGGCCAGCCGTGCATTCGCGGGCATCGGATTTGGGTTTCGCTGATCCTTGATTTACTCGCGGCGGGCGAATCGGTGGAGACCATTTTGGAGGACTATCCCGGCATTTCGCGCGAGGACGTGCAGGCTTGTATCGCCTATGGTTCGGAGATGGCTCGCGAACGGTTTGTCGAAATTCCGCTCGAGCCGGCCGGCGCGTGAAACTCAAGCTGGACGAGAATCTGGGCGAGCGCGGCCGGCAGGTGCTCAGCGCCGCCGGCCATGATGTGTGCACGGTCGCCGTGCAAAAGTTGGAAGGTGCCACCGATGCGGAGTTGTTGCGTCGCTGCGCGGCGGAGCAACGCGCGCTGGTGACGCTGGACATGGATTTCGCCAATCCGTTGGTCTATCCCCCCGGCCGCCACGCGGGGGTCGCTGTCCTACGCTTGCCGCGCAAGCCCACGCGCGCACATCTCGATCACGTCATCGCGACGTTGGCAGAGGCGCTTCGCCGGCAATCGCTGGAACGGGAGCTGTGGATCGTCGAAGCCGGACGCATCCGCATCCACCTGCAAGAGGACTGACCGAACTACGGCGCCGGAGGCTCCGCGAAGAGTTTCGTGGAGTAATAGCGCTCGGCGCGGTCGCAGAGGATGGTGACGACCTTGGCCGTGGGCGGGAGGTCGCACGCGGTGCGGAGGGCGGCGGTGATGTTGGCGCCGCTCGACGTGCCGACGAGGAGACCGAATTCACGGCTCAGGCGGCGCGTCATCGCGAGGGCGTCGGCGCTGGAGACTTTGATGACACCGTCGAGTGGGGCGTCGCGGAGCAGCGGCGGAACGTAGCCACCGGCGACGCCTTCGATGAGGTGGCAGCAGGGCATTTCCCCGGACAGCATGGCGGCCTCGGCGGGCTCCATCGCGAGGATACGGGTGGCGGCACTCGCGGCTTTGAGCGCGCGGCCACAGCCGGTGAGCGTGCCGCCGGTGCCGTAGCCGGCGACGAAGGCGTCGGCGGGGCCGCCGAGCTGCGCGAGGATCTCGGGACCGGTAGCGGTTTCGTGATCGAGGGCGTTGAGGGGATTTTCGAACTGGCGCGGGAGAAAGATGCGCGGGTCCTGCGCGGCGAGTTCGAGGCTGAGCTCGATGCCGGTGGCGTAGCCGCGGTTGGCGGCGAAGAGTTGGATCTCGCCGCCGAGTTGGCGGATGAGGTGGCGGCGCTCGACGCTCGCCGATTCGCTCATGAGGATTTTGACGCGGTAGCCTTTGGCCGCGCCGACCATGGCGAGGGAAATGCCGGTGTTGCCGCTCGTGCATTCGAGGATGATCGAGTCGGGGCGGAGGAGGCCGCGCTCCTCGGCGTCCTCGATGATGGCGAGGGCGAGACGGTCTTTGATGGAGCCGCTGGGATTGAGGAACTCGGCCTTGGCGTAGAGCGTGCGATTGGCTTCCGGAAAATGCAGGGGCAGGAGCGGCGTGTCGCCGATGAGCGTGAGGACGGGCGGGCGGGGGCGGGTCATGGTGGGGTGCGGGGGGTTGGTGTGGCGCAAACAGGGCGCTTGGGAAAGCGCCCGTCCGTTGGGAGCTCTGCGCTTACAGGGTCCAGAGTTTATCGAGGGGGACGGCGAGGAAGCGCGGGTCAGCGAGCGGGAGCGTGCTGGTGCCGGAGTGGAAGAGGATGCCGCCTTTGAAATCTTTTCCGCAGTGGTCGGCGAGGCGGCGCAGGCCGGCGCCGTCGGACTCGTGGACGGTGGCGGAAGCTTTAACCTCGACGCCCCACGTGTGGCGTCCGCGCGTGATGACGAGGCCGACCTCGACCTGATCTTTATCGCGATAGTGCCAGAAGCGCAGATCGTGATCGGTCCAGCTGGCTTGGGCGACGAGTTGTTGCACGACGAAGGATTCCAGCAGGTGGCCGAAGCGGTCGCGGCGGGTATTCCAATCGGCTGCGTTCAAGCCGGCGAGCGTGGCGGCGAGGCCGCTGTCGAGCAGATGGATCTTGGGCGTTTTGATGAGACGTTTGGCCTCGTTGCGGTGCCAGGCGGGGAGGCGGCGGACGAGGAAGAGGCGCTCCAGAATTGCGAGATAGTTTTCGACGGTTTGGCGATCGAGGCCGAGATCTTGGCTCAGGTTGGAGGTGTTGAGGAGCTCGGCGGTGCGGAGGGCGAGCAGCTCAAGGAGACGGGCGACGACGGTGGCGTCTTTGACGCGGGCGATGTCTTGCACGTCGCGCTCGACGAGGGTGCGCAGGTAGGCGCGGTGCCAGGGACGGGTGCGGTCGGGCGCGCGCGTGAGGGGCTCGGGGTAGCCGCCGGCGGCGAGCCGCTCCGCCAGCGTGGGCGCGGCGGGGCGCGACTCGCCGCGGATCTCACGCTTGAGGCCGCCGGCGAGCAGCGTGGCGAGGAAGGCACCGGGGGCGCGGTTTTTCTCTGCCTCCGTGAGCGGGTGCAGGGAGAGGATCTCGATGCGGCCGGCGAGCGACTCGCTGAGGCGGGGCAGGAGGAGGAGATCGGCGGAGCCGGTGAGGAGGAAACGGCCGGGCCGGCGATCGCGGTCAACGGAGAGCTTGATCGCACGGAAGAGCTCCGGGACGCGCTGGACCTCGTCGAGCGTCACCGGGTCTGGCAGCGTGGCGACGAAGCCTGCGGGGTCGTCGCGGGCGGTGCGGAGGAGAGTCTCGTCGTCGAAGCTGACGTAGTTTCGGCCGGGGCTGCCGAGCTGCGCGAGGGTGCTCTTGCCGCATTGCCGCGGGCCGAGGAGCGCGACGACGGGGGTGTCCGCCAACGCTTCGGTGACGCGAGTATGTAGCGGGCGGAGGTAGAGGGTGGCGGGAGCGTCCATGTGCGGGATGAGGCTGCGTCTGATTGTAGGGTGTAAATGCGTCTAATTGCTGGATAGGAGAGCGTCTGATTGCGGGATGTCAAGGCGACTCATTGCGGGATTAAGGAGCTGGCGTGCGCAGGGCGGCGGTGGGGAAACCGCCGGTTCGTAGGACCGCAAGCGGTCGGTCAACCAGCGATGCGCGCGGGGGTGCGCGGCGGGCTGGGAGCGTGTCATCGTGAGGTGGAGTCGTGAGGCCGCTTGCCTCGTGCGGGATGGGTCGCACGCTGGCGCGCCATGAACACACGGATTTTTGGTCGTACGGGACGCAGCGTCGGTGAAGTCGGCTTGGGCACGTGGCAGCTCGGCGCGGGCTGGGGCGACGTGAGCGAGGAGGCGGCGCTGGCGACGTTGCGGGCGGCGTGGGAGGCGGGGACGGCGCTCTTTGACACGGCGGACGTGTATGGGATGGGGCGGGCGGAGACGCTGATCGGGAAATTTTTGGCGGAGACGCCGAGCGCGCGCGGGGCCGCGTATGTGGCGACGAAGCTGGGGCGGTTTTCGCCGCCGGGCTGGCCGGATAATTTTTCGCGGGTGGGGATTCGGTTGCATACGGAAGCGTCGTTGCGGCGGCTCGGCGTCGACGCGCTCGATCTCACGCAGCTGCACTGCGTGCCGTTTGAGGTGCTCAAGCAGGGCGAAGTCTTCGAGTATTTGCGCGAGCTGAAACGCGAAGGGAAGATCCGCGATTTCGGGGTGAGTGTGGAGTCGATGGAAGAGGCGGATTTTTGTGTGCAGCAGGAAGGTGTCGCGGCGCTCCAGATCATTTTTAATATTTTTCGCCAGAAACCGATTCACACGCTCTTCGCCGAGGCGAAGCAGCGAAACGTCGCGCTGCTGGTGCGGCTGCCGCTGGCCAGCGGATTGCTGGGAGGCAAGATGACGAAGGGGATGAGTTTCCCGGCGAACGATCACCGGAACTTCAATCGCGATGGGCAGCAGTTCAACGTGGGCGAGACCTTCGCCGGGTTGCCGTTTGAAAAAGGCGTGGAGCTGGCGGATGCGCTGAAGGCGTTCGTGCCGGCGGGAATGAGCATGAGTGCGATGGCGCTGCGGTGGTGTCTCGATTTCGACGCGGTGAGCGTGATCATCCCGGGTGCGCGGAATGCGGAGCAGGCGGTGGCGAACGCGCGGGCGTCGGCGCAGGCGCCGCTCGGCGCAGAGCTGCACGCGACGCTCGCGGATTTTTACGCGCGCGCAGTGACGGCGCAGATTCGCGGGCCTTATTGAAGCGGCCGGCGTGCGACCGTGGGTGTGAGCTGAGCGTTGACACCTTTTCCCGTGCCTGAACGTCTTGGCGAATCCTACCCATGACGTTTTGCCCTGCCCGCCTCGTCCCCATCGCCCTGATGCTCGCTACGCCGTTGCTCGCCCAGCGCGGTGACAAGGCCGGTGAAGTGCAAGCTCCGCCACCGGCGCACATCGTGATCCCGCCCGCGCCGATTTTGACGGCGGAACAGGCGTTGAAGACGTTTACGGTGCCGAAGGGGTTTCACGTTGAACTCATCGCGGCAGACCCGCTCGTGGGCGACCCGATCTCGATGCAGATCGCGCCGGACGGAAAGCTCTGGGTGCTCGAAATGCGCGGTTACATGAACGACGTTGATGGGAAGGGTGAAGACCAGCCGCTCGGAGTGATCGCGGTGCTTGAGGACACGGATGGCGACGGGCGGATGGACAAGCGCACTGTTTTTGCGAAGGACCTCGTGATGCCTCGTGCGATGTCGCTGATTGGCGATGGCGTATTGATCGGGGAGCCACCGCACCTGTGGTTCATGCGTGATACGAACGGTGACGGCGTGGCGGATACGAAGACGGAAATCGCGAAGGATTACGCCAACACGACGAATCCCGAGCACAACGCCAACGGTCTGGTGTGGATGCTGGACAACTGGATTTACTCGGCGAACTTCACGGCGCGTTTTCGCTATGAAGGCGCCGGGAAATTTACGCGGGACGGCACGATCACCCGCGGCCAATGGGGCATTACGCAGGACGACGTGGGCCGCATTTATTACAACAGCAACAGCGACCCGCTGCGGATCGATGCCGTGCCGTCGGCGTATTTGCGCCGCAATCCGGAGTTCACGGCGACCGGCACGAACGTGAAGGTCACGCCGGCGCGACTCCCGACGTTTCCCGGCCGCGTGACGCCGGGCATCAATCGCGGCTACAACACGCTCGATAAGGAAGGGAAACTGATGTCGGTGACGGCGGCCTGTGGCCCGGTGATTTATCGTGGCGGGTTGTTTCCCGCGGAGTTTCGCGGCGACGCCTTTATTGCGGAGCCGGCGGGTAATCTCATCAAGCGCATCACACTCACCGAGAAGGACGGTGAAGTCGCTGGAGCCAACGCCTACGAAGCCGCGGAGTTTCTCACCTCGACGGACGAGCGTTTCCGCCCAGTGAATTTATTTAACGGTCCCGACGGAGCGCTCTATGTCGTCGATCTCTATCGGGGTATTTTGCAGCACAAGACGTACGTCACGAGTTTCCTGCGCAAGCAGATCGAGGAGCGAAAACTCGCCGACGGCATCGGTCTCGGCCGCATTTGGCGCATCGTGCCTGACGGAGCGCCCAAGGCCAATTTACAGTCCGGTCTCGCGACGGCGACGACGGCGCAGTTGGTGGAAAAACTCGGCGATGCGAATGGCTGGGTGCGTGACACGGCGCAGCGTTTGCTTGTTGAAAAACGCGATCCGGCTGCGGTGGTGAGTTTGAGGAAGATGGCCGTGGCGGCGGCTACGCCGTTGGCGCGCGTGCACGCGCTCTGGACGTTGGAGGGCGTGGGTGGGCTCGACAAAGTGACGGTGCTGGCTGCGCTGGCGGCACAAGATGCGCGGGTGTGTGTAGCGGCGATTCGCGTGGCGGAGAAATTGTTCAAACCGACATTGGACGCGGAGATTGTGGCGAAGTTGGTATCGCTCGCAGTGCGGTCTGAACCGGCGGTGCGCCTGCAACTGGCGTTATCCTTGGGTGAGGCGAAGACGCCTGCGGCGGATGCGGCGCTGCGGGCGCTGCTGATCGCGGCGGGCGAGCAGCCGTATCTCGTCGATGCGGTGGTGAGCGGGCTGGCGAGGCGTGAGGCGGACTTCGTGGAGGCTATCGTGCGCGAGGCGAAAGCCGGCGGCGTGGCGGTGAAGAATGCGGTGATCGCTGCGACGGTCGGCGCGTTGAAGGCGAATGACACCGCTCGGCTCGGTCGCGTGCTGGCGGTCGCTGCTGATTCGACGGCCCCCGCGTGGGCCCGCACGGCGGTGCTCGACGGAGTGGACCGGGCGATGCCGCGGCTGTTTGATGGCAAAGCGGTCCCGGCAACGCTGTCGGCGGAACCGAAACCGTTGGTGGCGCTTGCGGCCCAGGGTGGCAGTCCCGAGTCCGAGCGTGCGACCAAGCTCCTCGCGTCGTTACGTTGGCCGGGCAAGTCCGGTATGGCGGCGGTGGCGGAGGTGAAGCTCGCCCCGGCGGACCAAGTGCGTTTCGATCAGGGCAAGGCGCAATTCGCGGCGTTGTGCGCGGCGTGCCATCAACCCGAAGGGCAAGGTCTCGTGGGCCTCGCGCCGCCGCTGGTGTATTCGCGGTGGGTGCTCGCGGACGAGCGCATTCTGGCGAGTATCGTGCTCCACGGTAAAGCCAGCGATAATCTGGTGATGCCGACCCTGAAGGCTGCGCTCGACGACGAGGCGATCGCGAATGTGCTGACGTTTGTCCGCAATTCGTGGGGTCATGCCGCTGGGGTCGTGACAGCGGAGACGGTCGCGCGCGTGCGGTCCACCTCGGCGACTCGTGAGGAGCCGTGGAACGACGCGGATTTGGCTGAGCTCTCGCAAACGATGGGTGGCTCACGGCGCAACCGGAGTGGTCCGCCGCGCAAGGCACTTTAACCGCGAGTGCGCAAGGCACCGTAGCTGTGAAGGCGGGCGGAACGTCGGTTCCGCCCGCTTGGTTAGTTACTCAGGCAACGGTTTGTCCTTGGTCTCCGGAGCGAGCCAGATGAGGCCGAGGCCGACGACGTAAATGAGAGTGATGACGGCGCCTGCCTTCGCGTAGCTGCCATCGAAGGTCTGCATCAGGGAGCCCATTTGCAGAGCGCCGACGGCGGCGAGAATGCGGCCGGAATTGAACGCAAGGCCCTGGCCGGTGGCGCGCACGCGGGTGGGGAAAAGTTCCGGCAGGTAGAGGGGCAGCCAGCCGTAAAACGCCGCGGTGAGGGCGCCGACGATAAACGTCATCACTAGGAAGGGCGGGCCGAAGGTATCGATGCCGCGGAAGAGCACGGCACAACTGATCAGAGAGCCGAGGCTGAGGAGGAAATAAGCCATGCGACGCGTGATAAAGCGACCGACGTAGGCACCGAGGAGACAGCCGATGACGGCACCAATGCCGGAGGTCATGCCGGTCCAGCCTTTGGCGGTGGGATCGGCGGCGCCGGCCATCTTGTCAGCCCAGAGCGGGAGCCATTGCACGGAGCCCCAAGTGCCGATGAGGGCGACGGACGAAAGAGCGGTGGCGATGAGCGTAGTCTTCCAAAGTTTTGGGCCGAAAATCTCTTTGAGCGGGTCGGTCTTCACCGTGTCGGATTTGACGGCGGCTTGCCATTTTTCGGACTCGGGAACGAAGAGGCGCACGACGAACGTGAGGAGGGCGGGAGCGGCGCCGATGAGGGCGACCCATCGCCAGGAATCGATCGTGACTTTGAAGAAAATGGTGATGACGGCGATGAGAGCGAAGCCGACGTTGGCCGCTGCGCCGATCACACCGGCCATGAGCGGACGGTGTTTGGCGGGCCAGACTTCCATCACGAGGGCGATGCCGAGTGACCATTCGCCACCCATGCCGAGGGCACCCAGGAAGCGGGCAGCGCAGAGGTGCCAAGGTTCCTGGGCAAAATAGATCAGGCCGGTGAAAACGGAGTAGACGAGGATACTGGCGGCCATGGCGCGGACCCGGCCGATTTTGTCACCCAGCCAGCCGAACACGACGCCACCAAAGGCGGCGCCGATCAGGAACGAGGCGGTGGCGTAACCCATCCATAGCGCAACAAACGAATCAGTCAGGGCGATGCCTTGGGCTTGCTGCATTTGCAGGAGGGCCGGGCGCGCGATGAGCGGGAAGAGGCCCATCTCCATGCCGTCGAACATCCAGCCGAGGAAGGCGGCGGCGAGGACAGCGGCGAGCCGCGTGTTGTTGGGTGGGGCAGAAGCTTGGGGAATGGCGTGGGACATGGGTGGGGATAGGTAAAAAGATGAGGCCCCAGCTATTTGTCGAGCTGGGGGAAGAAAAAAGCGCAATTTTCTGCAGGTGGGGACGGACGGAACGAGCCCTACATAGCCTCCAGTTTGACTGTCGCCGGCTGCGCGTAGCCGTTCCAGTAGGCGTCGAGGTGGACGCGATCGGGCTCGCCGTCGGCGACGATGAAACGGAAGCGGGCGACATAGGGTGTGCCGGGTTCAATTTTGAATTCACCGAGAATCTGGGGTACGAAGCTGAAGTAGGGCATATTCGGGTGCAGACGCACGGGCTGAGGGGAGCGGAAATTGTCAGGGTGGCCGAGGGTGGCCGTGCCGGCAAACGCGCCGTCCTTGAGCGGGCCGCCAATGAAGCACCAGCGGGCGCGGGAGTTGTTGCCCTTGATGCGGTCAGTGATGCCTTCGGACGTGAGGTAGCGGGCGGCGTCGCCGGGGCCGTTCCAGGCGCCGGCGGCGCGGAAGCCAAAACCGCCGTAGTGATACTCGGGGAGAATGAGCGGATCGGCGGTGGCGCAGGACTGCGTGGTGACGAGGTCGAACATGCGCACCGGGCGCGAGGCGCCGCCGACATCGTAGACGGTGACCTGCCACGTTTCGTTGAGCGCCGTGACGGGCGTCGGGGCGGAGAGATCGACCATCTTCAGGCGCGCGGTGAATCCGCCGTGCACCGGGCCGCTCCACGTGCGGTCGAGGGCGACGAATTCTTCGGCGCCGGTCTTCCCCTGCATATTCCAGAAGTCCGGCGAACGGCCTTGGAAATTCGTCTTTGTCCAAGGCGTCCAGATACCGTGATGGTGGGGGTGATTCGACGGGTAGTCGTCGGTCACGAGGTGGCCGGACGGAGAGAACACCGGGTGGATATAGCCGGCGCGCACGATCTCGGGCTTGATGTCGGCGCGGGGCACGACGTCACGTGCCAAGCGATAATAGAGCACGGGCTGGCCGGCGACGCTCAGCTTGAGGTCGCCGCGATCGGGTGTGGCGACGACGCCCTCGCGGGGGCCGCTGGCGCCCGCCGCGAGCGTGAACGTGAGAGACTCGCGTGCCTTCTGCGACGGAACGATGAAGCGCGTGAAGCCATCGGGATCCGTTTGCAGGGCGAGCGAGCGCCCGCTGACGTTGCGGAGGACGGGGGACTTCGGCGCGTCGGCCGGGAGTTTAAACGCGATGACCTGGCCCGCGCGGTCGACGTCGGATGGCGCGAGAATCAGGCGAAAGTTTTTCGCGGCAACCGGCCACACGAACGTGGTGAATCCGAGCGCGGCGACGAGGAGGCGGGATAAGGGGCTCATAAAAGAGAACGCGTAGGGAAGAAGTCACACGGAATCGCGGCGAGCAAGCTCGGGCGTGAAACTCGCGCGCGGTCACGATACCGAAGCAACGTGATCCCACGCGATCACGCGACCACGCGATCCCGCGACCACGCGATCCCGCGACCACGCGATCCCGCGATCCCCCGGCTGATCGTGCAGGTGGCGCGGGACCCACGGCTGTTGCCGAGGGACCTCGCTGGAACCGTGACGATCCGCTCGAAGTGCGTTCT
>Ga0209550_10003902_pt1 | contig 14146 bp, 12 predicted proteins | sample LauGreSuBDMM15SN_2_FD_187567 | JGI IMG/M metagenome (GOLD analysis project Ga0209550, IMG submission 187567) | Freshwater lake microbial communities from Lake Michigan, USA - Su13.BD.MM15.SN (SPAdes) (version 5) | ecosystem: Environmental > Aquatic > Freshwater > Lake | place: Lake Michigan...
TGTTGTGGTTGCCAAGTTACAGCTCAATGGTCAGGATCGATTCTCAGAGCGTGAAGGGTCTTACTTTTCATGGGTTCAGCCTTACCAGTGCCATACTCGCTGCCCTGATGAAGGTATTAATGTGTATTCTTTTGCCCTGCGCCCTGAAGAACACCAACCTTCTGGTACTTGCAACTTCTCCAGAATTGATAATGCTACCCTTCAGCTAGTGCTTTCGAACCCTACTGTTGAAGGAACTCGTACCGCAAAAGTCAGAGTTTATGCTACCAACTACAATGTACTAAGAATTATGAGTGGGATGGGGGGCTTAGCGTATTCCAATTAAGCGATTGGTGGGTTGGGATAAGATTAACAAAAAATACAAAAATATATATAACAATAATATCTACTACTGGATTAGTCAATTTTGTAAACTCTATTACTTAAGAAATAGCGGCTTGGGATTGTAAAACAAAAACTTATAATCAATTTCATTTTTTTTTAATTTAATTAAGCAAACAACATTTGTTCAGGGTATTTAACTTTTACTTTATCTGTCAGTTTTTCAATTTCTTCTTCTAGATTATAATCAATCGGCAGCTTCATTTTTAGTGAATAACGAGTTCCATCAATACGTCTTTCAAATGTCAAATTCTGGTTGTCTTTTGACAAACTAAATCCAAATGGTATTTTTCTAATTTTTGCTTCTGGTAAAATTCCGTTATCCAAGTCTTCGGCAATCTTGTTAGCTTCACGAAGTTTGTCAAAAATTGAAACGTCTTTTGATTTTGAAGAAGCGTAATCTTTTTGAGCATTTGGATGATTTTCTACACGAAAAAATTCACGGGTATTCCCACTTTTTTTGTCGTATACTTCACACAAATAAATAACATTTTTCCTCAACATATTCTGTGTGATCCCTTCTGGTAGCTGTTTTGCATTGACTTGTCTTTTTCTTTTTGTTCCTATAAGAACTCCAGTTGCATTTGCAATTTGTTCTTTTTGTCCAACAATTCTTAAATTTATCATCCTATTGTCAAGACGATTACGATTTATGTGATCGACACTAATTGTCCCAGTTCCTTTTCCATTTCCGTGACATCCCGTTATAATTTGATGAATGTAAAGGTCAAACACCGAATTGCAAGCATAACCATTTTTACAGATACACCAAGTAAGCTTAATCTGATGTAATTGCTCGTAATCTTTAATAATTTGATAAGATTCGGGGCAAAGTTTGCAAATCTGATTGTTTGGTCTACAAAGCATCAAAAACACTTCCCCACCATCTTCCCGAACCCTCCATATAGGATTTTTCATTGTATTTGCACCACAACCATTTTGGGGTATGTGACCCGGAATGTATTCCATCACATCATAAGTTTGTAGCATTGCTTCGTGATACGAATGGCTTGAACTTCCACTTTGTTCTTCCATCACATCGTCAGTTTTTAGCATTGTTTCATGGTATGGATGGGTTGAACTTCCACTTTGTTCTTTTTGCCCGACAACTCTTAAATTTATTTTCCTGTTGTCAAGACGATTACGATTTATGTGATCAACGCTTATGGTCCCAGTTCCTTTTCCATTTCCGTGGCATTCCGTTATAAGTTGATGAATATAAAGGCTTATTCCTGAGTTATGAACATACCCATTTTTAAAGATACACCATGTCAGTTTTTTTTTATTTGTTTGCTCGTAATCTTTTAGAATTTGGTATGATTCTGGACAAAGTTTGCAAATTTGATTATCTGGATGACAAAGCATCAAAAGCACTTCTTCACCATCTTCACGAACCCTCCAAATAGGATTTTTCATTGTGTATGCTTCACGACCGATAAGAGGAATATGACCCGGAATGTATTCCAATACATCGTATGTTTGAACCATTGTTTCGTGGTATGGATGGTATGTAATTTTTTCGTTCATCTTTTGTAAACTAAATAATGAATAATTAAATAATGAATATAAACTAATAATAATTACTACATGAAGTAATATCTATGAAGTATTAAGTAAAAAATGTTTTGTTTTGTTTTATTTGTTTGATTTTTTTTTATATTACAAAAATCGTTTGATTGAATTTCTATTTTTCGATTGTTTCTTTTCTTATCGTGTCAATGAGCTAGATCGACTAGATTTTGCACCATCCTCAACAACTTCAGAGGATTTGATACCGAAACCATCAAGGAAGTCATCTTCTTCTTCATCGTCATCTTCGGCATCAACCTCTTCTTCATCGGAATCTTGGATCATGCAACTGCTGAGCATAGACTGTTCGGGTTCGTACACAATTCCTTGTTGAAACTTTTTGGAGTATCCATATCGACCATTCGAAATCCAAATGGCGGAGATGTTGAAAATGAACTTGACTTTGGACTTTGGTGGCAAGTAAGTGTCCGGTGTTAACGAAGCGTGTGGGCTACTGTTACCGACAACAGCAGAAGCAGGGAAGATGGGGTTTTTGTTTGAATCACACAAGAGAATCTTGAATTCGCCGGTTCTAGAGTTCATCGGAACCTTGAAAGCAACCTTCATTTTTGTTACTTCACCGGTACGCTTGTCCTTGACTGGCTTCAATGTGGGAACAAAAAACTCATTGACAACTTCTTGAGATTTCTTTGCGCCGAAGATGCTTTGCGAGTTTTCTAGTGCAAATGCTTTGATTTTTTCGTCGATTTGCATAAAAATTCCGTTGAACAATTCTGGAACACCTTCAACTAGGGGAATCGACAAAGTCCAGTCATCCTCAGTCTCGTATTTTTTAATTCCCCAATGCAACATTTTATCGGGAGATAGAATATTCAATGGAACGTAATTTCCCCTTTCTTTGTCAGCTTCAGTCATAGCATATTCAATTGGAAAATACTTAGCTCCAGTAGGATACTGTTTCATTGGATGAATAATAAGATTATCAATATTAAACTCGTCATATTTGACGTAACCCTTTTGCGTTTGACGTTTCTTGAAAGATTGTTTGTATGCCATTGTTAAAGTTTTGAAAGTGGTAGTTTTGAAAGTAATTAATTTGTGTTTTGGACTAGAAACTGATTTAGAATTCTTTTGTTGCTTTGGTTATAATAACTTATAAATGTTTAGGTTTAAATTCTTTTGAAGTAATATTTTTTTTCAAAATTTTTGATTGCAACATTTTTTTGCCGAATTTGAATTAAACAAATTTAGTTTTTGTTGCTTGTTGCAAAAGTTTGACACATACTTTTCATTGCTTTGGTATTTGGTATTGTGTATTAAAAACTTAAATATAAAAACTAATATAAATCATTCTTTAAAACAAAAAATGATATATTCTGTAGAGTCAATTTTAAAAATTGAAAAAGAGCGTTCATATACGTTTCGACTGGATGCAGAAAGTATCGCCTTTTTTAACACATTAGTAAGTCAAATTGGAATCCCAATACAAAAATCTAGTATTAAAAAAGTCGACAATGGAGTCAATTGGGAAACAGTAAGACATACAAATAAAAAATCAGTTTCATCAATGACATCTAATGCAAAACAAAAAACAACACATGAACTTGTTCGGAAAGATAACAAAACAATTTTATCAGAAAATATTGAAGAGATTCGAATGATTCTTAACAAAATAACAAATAAAAATTATACAGAAACATTAGCTGCAATGGTTACGCGACTTACAGCTTTTAACCGCTATTACCAAAATGGATTGGTTGATGAACCAATGTTATTAACCTTTTGTGGAACTATTTTTTCAATCGCTACTCAAAACCAATTTTATAGCCAGTTATATGCGAGTCTTATGTCAGATTTGGCCTTACAGTTTGAGTTTTTGAAGACAATTATTAACGATTATGTAACAAATTTACTTGATAAACTTTTAGACGTTGGTGACTACATTTCAGAAGATCATTACGATGCGTTTTGCAAAATGAATGAAGAAAATGATCGTAAAAAAAGTCTTTCAGAATTCTTTGTGAACTTAAACAAACGTCAAATCGTTAGTGACGAAATGCATATAATGTTTTGCGTTTCAATTTTGAAGAAAATTATGGAATTCGTGATTCAACCAAATAAAACTTATCAAGTTGACATTTTAGCAGAATTATTGAGTATTCTCTATGACAAAGACAAATTGAGTAAGACTTCATTTACTTTTGTACAAAGCATTGATGAAGATGAGAATGGTGAAGAAATGAAATTTAATAAATGCATTAAAAACTTTTCAAAAGCAAAGACGGCTGACTTTAAAAGTTTAACGAAGAAAACAATATTTAAATTTATGGATATGCAAGGAGTATAATTTACTATTATTTAATTAAAACAAAAAATGAACAATCTTGTTTTTGACCGTGTGCTAGGGTTGTACCATCGTTGTAAGCTCGAAATCGGGAATGATATATTTATTGGTGTTCCAATTTATTATCTTGAAGAGATGTACCTGAAAGAATATCAATGTCATATTGTTGAAGACATTTACGACGAAAATAAAATGTTTATTGGATTTGTGTATTTCTTAAAACTACATCCCAATACAATTATTTTAACACAGTGCCGAAGCAACAATGATAGCATTCCGTGGGTTATATTTTATGACGAAAATGACCCTTCTTTTGAAAGATCAATGGCTGAAATAAAGAAGCTTCAATTTTGCTTCGAAAGGATACAGATTTCAGGGAAAATCATCACGTAATTTGTTTAAGAATAATAAAAATCAAAATAATTAAAACAAAACTCAAGTTTAATTACATGAAGTATGTTGAATCCACATTAGTTGACAGTATTCGATTTGAAGAGACAAGAGAACCTGAAACGTCGTATAGTAATGTATATTTCATTAAGCTGCTAGATAATGTATCAACATTGTATCCAATTATATATGGAGATGAAAGAAAAATTATGAACATCACATACTTTTACGTATATATGCAGTTGAAAGCAAATAAAAAAATCCAAATTGGTGTTTTCGAATTTTTAACAAAAAAACTTGTAAACTATTTGAATAAAAACGGTAAACAGTTGAATATTACACATACGTTTTTCCCAAAACCTACACTCTTTGCTTTTGTTACCGAAAAATATTTACAAACCATTCGTTCAAAGTTATATAAAATCAGGAAACAAGGTGATATGGGTGATGGTGTTGATAATGCTGATGCTGATGATAATGCTGATGATGCTAATGAGGATGATCATAAAAATAATAATCAAGAAGATAAAAAGCAACAAGATGAACAAGAAGAACAAGAAGAACAAGAAAAATTAAAAAAGGACAAAGAAATACATGATAAGAAGATGAATACAAAAGAAAATATAGAAAAAAAAAGTATAGACTCGAAACATAAAAAAAAAGATTACGATGATATTTTTACCTATATACCGAATCAAACGGTATACACTAAGAATCAAGAAGAAAGTGAAATAATATCAAAAAGTATTCATAATAATTATACTTTTAAAAAGGGAGAATTTTGGTTACAAACGTTTATGAAAAATAATAATTATCACAAATTACCGAACGAAGGAGATGGGGATTGTCTTTTTGCGACCATACGAGATGCTTTTGGATCCATTGGATATCAAACAACAATTCATAAAATACGACAAAAAATTTCATCAGAAGTGACAAACAGTTTATTGGAAGAATATTCAACGAAATACGATTATTATCATCATGAAAATATTGTAATGGGTAAAACAATTAAAGATCTTGAACAGAAATATGAAACAACACATCAGCTTTTTCAGCAAAGTGTAGACTTTGATACAAAAAAACAGTTATTGAAATTATCAAAACAAATTCACATACATCGTGATAACTTTATTGCTAAAAAAACTATTTGTCAAGAAATATTAAAGCAGTATGCATTTATGAGCAAAATAGATAATTTGGAAAAGTTAAAGAAAAAAATGCAAACATGTCAGTTTTGGGGAAATGAATGGATGCTATCAACATTAGAGCGCATTCTTAACATTAAGTTTATTGTTTTAGATTTTCAAAGATATGAAAATCAAGATTTTGGAAATATTCTTTTTTCTACAGAAACAGATCCAATGTTAAAAGAACGAAAAGAATTTAATCCACATTGTTATATTATCATAGAGAAAAGTGATGAAAAAAACTATTCACTCATAGGATATAAAAATTGTCAAATATTTGAATATGACGAGTTACCATTTGACATGAAAAAAATGATTGTTGAAAAATGTGCAGAACATAATGAACCATGTTTGTTTTGTTATATTAAATCTTTTCAACATTTTTGCAAATTAGATAAACGTTTTTGTAAATCCATAGGCAAAAAAGAAGAATTAAAGCTAAAAGAGTCGTTTTCGGATTCAAGTATTCGTAATTTATTTGACGAATCTGTTGTTTTTGTTATTCAAGAAAAAGGCGCAACAAATCATATACTTCCCGGAAAAGCTTTTAATGAGAAAATTAGGGAAGAACAAATAACAGAATATTATTCTTTATTGAAATATAATAACTGGCGTTTACAATTACACGATTCTTGGGTAGATATAAAAAAACCGTTTGAATTAGATAATCATTATTGGAACAGTGTAACACATTATATAAATGCAAACAAATTCAAAAAAAACAATCCAGATTATTATTTATTTTTTACTGCTGAATCCACAACCCCATTATCTAAAAATCCAAAACTAGCTATTGCAGCTGGTAGCAAAAAAGGAATTTTAAGAGGTAAAGTTATTCGTCCTCCTGAAATCAAAATTGACAAAACTTTTTCAATGAAACAAGGGTTAGCAGATGCTCAATATGCTAAATTTATCCAAAATGAGGATTTGAAAAATATGTTGGTATTTACTAAAAAAGCTAAACTTGTTCTGTATGCAAAGGGTTCACATTATAAATTAGCAAATAGTTTAATGCTTACACGTCAACGAATAGGAAAAGAAATAGAAAAAGACAAAAAAAAAGAAAACGAAAATGAATTCAAAATCATTAGTTAGATAAAAAAAAATACACATACATATATATCTATAAAAAATGAAATCAATTAAAACACCAAATAGTGTTATGGAGAAGTCCTTTCTTTCGATGATTTATAAACAAATGAAAACAACTTTTCAAAAACGTTGTAAAAATATTGTCATTTCCACAACGGCTATAACCAACCGTAGCGACATTCCATTTTCTGCTTTATTTCCACCGACTTCTTTTGATCCTCAAATAGCTTCCCATATATATACTTTTTCGCGTTTTAAAACAGTAGTGGAATCATGTTTTGATGATGATACAAATCATGAAAAAGGTTTGACAATTATATTTGTAGCGGAAAAGGCGACAAGACAAATTGTATTCGAACAAAGACTAGCGCAAATTTGTTTTCTTATGCAGTTTTTGCAATCATTTATGAAATCCGAGTTACCAAAAACGACAACAGTATACATATATTTGACATCCTTGAAAAAACAAATACCTTTAAGTAGTAATATCGTTCTTGGCGTTAGAGAAATAAACACAGGAATGACAATTGTAAAACATAATGAAATTGTTATTTTCCGAGAAGAAGAATGGTTTAAAGTTCTGATTCACGAATCATTTCATGCATTTGGTTTAGATTTTGCAGGTTTAAATACGGATGACATTGAAGATAAATTAATTAAGGATATGTTTTATGTTAAATCCAAAGTATTATTATCAGAAGCTTACGCAGAGTTTTGGGCAAATCTTCTACATACTTGCATAGTTTGTTTTTGGGAAACTAGAAATATGGAAGAGTTTAATCGACTTATCAAGGCAACGATAATAAAAGAAAAACAGTTCAAAATTTTTCAACTGCAAAAAGTATTGAATTATATGCAAATGGACTATGTCGACTTTTTCAATAAACCACATAATTCGTTTTCAGAAAAAACAAACATATTTTCGTATTATATATTATCAGGAATTCTCATATTCTATGCAGAATCGTTTATTCATTTCTGTAGTAGTGTAAATAATTATAGTTTGTTGCAAAGCAATCATTCGGTGACATATATACATGAATTTGCAAATTTCATAAACTCGTATTGTATGGATGAAAAACTTTTGGACGCCATAACTGAAGCAGGGATTCTCCTTGAAAAATATAAATTGGATCCGAAAAAAAAAGAAATATTAAGAACTTTGCGAATGACGTCAATTGAAATATAATTTTGAAATATAATTTATTTTTTATTGGATAGCAATAGTGATAACCGTTTTCGTGTTTGTTGTAAAGCATTATTATTAAGCTTGGATTTAATGTTACTTTGTTTTGATTTATTATATCCTTTTGACTTTTTGGTGTTACCACCTTCAAAAGTAGTATTCGTATTTGTGTTTGTATTCGAATTAATATCTGTTGATTTGTTCAACTCAATTTTAGGATCTTCGGAAGTTTTCGTTTGAAAATTATCATCTTCCAAATTTGATTGTTTTTCTTCTGATTGGTTTTCATTTGTGTTTTCTTCATGTAAATTTAATTCATCAAACGGAATCTCTACTTCTGAATGAGTATTATCATCGAAATCGTTGCTTTCGTCGTTTTCGTCGTTTTCATCATCAATAATACCTGTTTGTGACTCAATAGGAGGTATATCGTCACTTTCTGATAAAGAAGAAGTATTACTATTGTTTTTGTTTGCTAATTTCAAGTAATAACTAGATTTTGATTTACTTTTTGGAAGCATAACTAGTTTCATGTCTTCAGTAATATAACCTATAATATGCAGGATATCACCATCGTTGTTGTTTTCTAAACCATCATCATCATCTTCATTTTCTACATCCACATAGTATAACCACTTGTATACATGCTTTTTTTTTCTAGCAATTTGAAAATGTTCAACTTCATTCTTGGCATCTTTAATTTTCCATTTATAGATTACATTTTCATCCTCATTTTTTAATGCATTAAAATTGCATACATTTGTAATAATTTCATCTAACTCCTTATCAAACACTGTTTCAAATATAATACTTTTTAGTCGAGTAGGTTTCAGATGTTTTGGTCGTTTTTTTCCATTACCTGCTGTTTGTGTATAAATTGCTTGCTCTTTATTTCCTTCACGTTCTTCTTCATCTTCTTCAAATTCACCAAGATTACTTATTTCGTTAGAATCAAGATTAGTTGTTGATCCAATATTATACGATCGTTCATCATCATCATCATTATCATCATCATCATAATCTGTATGTTCAGTATTTGCATGCTCTGTATTTACTGTATTTGCATGCTCTGTATCTGTATTTACTGTATCCGTATCAGAGTCGTTAGAATCGGAGTCTGAGTCAGTATCGGAATCTGTTGTATCTGAATCAGAATCAGAATCATCAGTATCGGAGTCAGAATCTGATTCTGAATCTGACATTCTGTCCTCAATAGATGATGCATCAAACATCATAGTTTCTTTAAAAAACGTCACTATTGACTCAAAAACTGAAGCAAATTTTTTATCAACAGCGACAATACTTAATTTGATATCGCCTCTTGTTTTTTTCTTTTTTGATTTTGATATATAAAACGTAGCAAAGCCATTCACTATTATTTCATTCGTCTCTGGTAAATAACATTCGGATACCAAAACTGCATCACATAAACAGCTAGGGGCTTTAAAAAAACGCAATGATTTACTTAACGAATTAAGCAATGTTTCGGATCCATATACTGAAAATCGTTTACTATTTTTTTCATAGAGGTTTGAAAATATATTAGATGTTGCTCTTTTGCATTTTTTAACATATTTTCGAATTTGTTTTGGAATTTTATTTTGGAAAAAATGAAAAGAGCTTTCCTTTTTTAATTGATTCGCGTAATAAATTGAAAAACTGAATTTTAATTTACTAGGATCTTTTTCTTTTTCTGAATCACATAATCTATACATGTCGGGATCTGACATCTTTTTTTCTATTAATTATTATTATTTTTAATTTAGGTACTTTTTTATTTTTTATTTATTTTTGTTATTATCTTTGCAAACAATTAGTAATATACTCATTGCACAGAAGTTGTTTGTTGGGATGCTGCGATCGCAGCAAGAGACTTAGGGAAATGAGGACTCATGTACTTTTGTAGGTTGAAAAAGGTCAAAACATCTCCTTCCTGAAGTTTAAGCAATGCACTTAGCTTAGAATCAGCATTGATCTGACGTCCATTCTTAGCATCCTTTAATTCATGTAGAACAATATAGTTGTTTAATTCACGAGTAACAGATGTTCTTGCCATTTCACATCCAGTTTCCTTACCCAAAAAGGCCGCCAATTCATCACTAATTCTGGTAGGCTTCACAAACCCGCTTGGATTACGAGTACCACTTCGCTTCTTCTTCTTATTGTTTTGCTTTTGTGCTAGTTTTAGATCACGTGCATACTTAACTTCCATTGCCTTTAGTTCCTTCTTTAATCCAGAAACAATACTGATAACTTGATTTAGTTTAGTATACATTTCGACATGTTCATTGATACTAGGGGGATCAACAACTACTTCGGATGTTGTCACAACCTCATTCACTAACGGTTCAGAATTAGTATTAGTATTAGTATTTTCTTGAACAGAACCAGAAGAAGGTTCAGTAGTTGAAGTTTCAGTATTTCCTAAAGAGCTTCCCGTATTCACAACCGGTTTCAATTGTTTTGGTGCTCGCTTTTTCTTATTTGAAACATTATCGACTAGAGTAGCTGGTTCTTGATTAAGTGATACATTGGTTGTATTCGATACTGTTGATGCTTTTGTTGATTGTCTAGAAGTCTTATTGGTTGTTGACATTTGTTTTTTGAGAATATTAAAAGTTGTTTGGCTTTTTTTATAATATTCTTAAATATTTACTTTTTAAATGCTTTAACGCAACCATTTTTTATTATTTATAAAAAACAATTTGATATTAATTTTCATATAAACGATTGATATAACCATGGCATAGACATCGCTGCATCATTATGTACTATTGTAAGAGCTCCTAAAACAAAATATACACCAAGTGTTTTACTATCATTATTAATTCCTCTGTATGTCAATGATTCCATAAACTGTAATGCAAATGTACGTAATGTTTCAAGTGAATACATATTTGGTGATGCAAACACAATATGAGTACAACGCCGAAATGGATCACCATATGGAGGACATATTTCACGTTTAATTTGTAATGATGTTTGGCTTCGATAATTCCATATATCAAATAATTCGTGCATAAATCTAAGAAGCCTAATTGAATTTAAATCCATAAACCAATTTATATTTGTATAGTTTCCTAGAGAATCAAATGTATGAAATAATTCTAATGCTCTAGATTCTAGTGTACGTACCGTCTGGATAGTATTAGAAGAAAAACTGTTAGGAATGTCAACATTAACTTTGACATTGTATATTTTACAAAGCTTCAACAATCTTTTTAATTTCCACAAAATATTATCTGAGATTTGTTGACGATTATAAGGATTTAAAACAGTTTTTCGACTTTGTTCACCCTTTTGTAATAAACTTGTAATTGATATTAAATCGAAGCCATAAATAAAATTTTCCTGATCGACAAAACTAAAAAACTGATTGGAATCAATATTTTCCATTTCATCCCCTGTTAAAAAATCATGATCATTATTGCATAGTTTACGATTAAAGTATGCAGGTCCTCTTAACTGAGTCATTTTTTTGAACATGTAATTTCGAATAGCATTTTGTATTTTTGTTGCCATTTGTTTACGAAATTTAAATCTTTGTTTAATGATTCTCTGGATTTTGATGGCGAAATAAGATAGTTTCAAATACTGCTCCAAACGATTTATTAAAATTATCTTTGTCCCTGAAACCTTTAGGCCATATTTTTTTGAAAATTCTTTTAAATCTTTTACTTTTGTTGTTAAGGAACGTAAATTCAAATAATCAAAATACATTTGGCAAGTTGTAAATGGAAATTCTGTTTTATTGGATATGATACTCAAATAGTTTTCCATTTTTTTTTCTTTTCGCTTTATTTAATAATAATATAAATAATGGTTTGTTACTAAATTATTTCTATTAAAAAAAATGCTTATCAACATCTTAAAAAACAAGAAATAAAAAAAATGCAATTTGATATGTTTTTCATGTTAATAGGAACTCTTACAGTTGTTTTAATGATACATTACTTTGTTGGGAAGGCTTTTAAGAAAACACTTGAAGGATTAACAAACGAGGAAGGTTCAACTTCAACAAATGGGATTTCAGGAAATTCTGAAGGGTATTCATCATCGTTGTCAAATGAAATTGCAACTTTAAATGACAAACTGCTCGTGGACAAATATAAAGCAAATTATGATAATATTTTACTAGAGTTAGAAGAAGTGTTAAAATTACGTATGCTTGAACTTGCATTATCAATAAATCCAAATAATGTTGAATCAAGTATCAATGATATTCAATTAATGAATGATCTTAGTAAAGCAGTAACGTCCTTAGATCTTGTTCAAAGTTTTGTGGATTCAAAATAAAAAAAACGAAAACCAAAAAAACAAAAATTACAACTTAACATCTATTTTTGAAAACTTTGATACTTTTCTCAGAAAAAAAGATTTCCCACTATTTTGAATAATACGTTGGTCAACATTTCCAAATACATAAGGAGTACCTTTAACCATATATATTAATGTTGTTTTGAGTTTTTTAATATTAAAAGCGTGTTTATAATGAATCAAATAATTTATATAGCAGTGTTCATCAGGTATCTTCATTTTTTGAAATATTTTTTTGATGATTTGATAATCGTGAACTAATATTTTTGCATGTGCCCTTGATAATATGCACCATTGCGACTGCACAAAAAAATTGTCGATTCGAAAAGATGGTCTTTCAATACCATAATAACGTCTTAAGTGTTCATGTTTTATTGCTTTACCGTAATCGAAAAGGCTATTATGGTCTAAAGATTGATACAAAACTTTAAACGGTTTTATTGGAATCGTATTGTGTGAAACTAAAATTAGATGTGTAATATTAGTATTCTTTAAAGCTTCACTAAACAATGCATTTTGTGCAGAAATAAGCGAAAAATCACCCCAACGCGTATTTGTTACAGGGCTAGGAATGAGTTTAGACCCAAAAAGTTTACTTTGATAGAGTTTATTTGGATATTTGCTATTCACAAATATTTTATACTTTTCTGGATCTACGTCATTAAAATATTGACTCCATATATCTTCTCTCTCTACTTCATCATATATTAAAAAGCAAAACCCAAGTACTAATTTATTTAATAATAAGTTTTGTTGATGTTGATGATGATGTTGATGATGATGTTGATGATGATGTTGTTGTATTTGAACCAATTGTTGATTTGGACTTTTCGTTTTCCTTTTAAGCTGCATCAAATTCACATTTCTATCTTTATAAAATGAATTTAACATTGCCCTTTTTTCTTTACATCAACATTTTTTATTCAAGATCTTCTTCAACTATCAAATTTGAGCAAATGACGTCATGAAAACGCGTCCTGATCACATCAACGTGTTTTTCTAGAGCAAACGTGTTTATCACAAAATCAATAATAAAAAACTTTGAAATGTTTTTTTTTGAAAAATTGTTAAAATTTACAAATGTTACTTGTCAGCATAATTTAATACAAAAACACAAATTGTTTTGAACCAAAATGATTAAACCTGAAAAAAATACTGAAGAAAATAATGAAGAAAATTCTGAATTGGATTTCGAAGGATACATGGAATCCAATAAGCAGCAGATAAACTATGTATCCAAATTGGTGAAAGAAAATGCTGACCTAAAAAAAAAGTATGATGAACTGGACAAGAAGCTCGACGAAAGCAATAAACGCTGTCGAGAACATGACGAACTTTGCGAGGAACTCACAAAAAAAACAAAACAAATTGATGAACTTCAAAACAATATGTCCGAGTCGGGTAAAACCATTGAAGAACAAGAACGTGAAATCACATATTCAAATGAAAGAATTAATGTTTTTCGAAAATCTGCGGAAGAGTTTTTTCAAACTTGGGAAGACTGTTCATATCGTCAATTGAGTGAAAAAATAGCAGAATTTAAAAATTCGACTTCAACTTTTTTAACAAATCAGCCAAATTAAATTTTTATGTTGACGCATTGTTGTAATTAACAAAAAATAATTTATCAACGGAACTTTTCAACGGAACTTTTCAACGGAACTTTTCAACGGAACTTTTCAACGGAACTTTTCAACGGAACTTTTCAACGGAACT
>Ga0209550_10003903_pt1 | contig 14145 bp, 8 predicted proteins | sample LauGreSuBDMM15SN_2_FD_187567 | JGI IMG/M metagenome (GOLD analysis project Ga0209550, IMG submission 187567) | Freshwater lake microbial communities from Lake Michigan, USA - Su13.BD.MM15.SN (SPAdes) (version 5) | ecosystem: Environmental > Aquatic > Freshwater > Lake | place: Lake Michigan, USA...
GACGACGGCGGCGGGCCATCTCGGCTGCCTGTTGATGAGCCGATGCATACGGGTGGCGGCGAGTACTGCTCGCCCGAGCTGAGGGCAGATACCACATCGCAGCCCACGGGCGCCGCCAGGCTCTGGGAGGCCAGGCAACGCGACGGTGATGAGGAGATGCAGCCAGCCAAACGGCCGCGAGAAGAGAGCGTGAGGGACGACGAGCTTTATTCGCTTCCCATCGATGTGCCGCTTTGCCCCACGCAGCGCGAGACGCTGAACCGTGTGATCTCTTCGCTCGACCCCAAGTCGTCTGTCGTGATCACCAACCCTCAGCTCCCAGACAATCCGATCGTGTACGTGACAATGCCGTGGGAGCGCATGTGCGGCTTCTCATACGCGGAGGCCATGGGGCGCAACCCTCGGCTAACACAGGGCGAGCAGTCGGACAAGAGCGCAATGCGGCAGATAGCTGGCGCGCTGACGCAGCAGCGTGCGTGCAAGGTCATGATGCTAAACTACCGCTCGGGACGGGACGATCGTCCATTTTGGAACATGCTCTCGATCAGCCCGGTGCTGCACCGCGGCAAGCTCGAATTTTACATCGCGAACCTGCAGGACTACACGTACCACATATCAAAGCTTGTCTCGCGCTCGCCGTCGCAGTTTTGCCGCTCGGCGGAGATCCACCAATGCACGCGCCGGCTGCCGAGCAGAAAGGCGAGCCTGCGTCTCTTGGCGCAGCCCACGCCGATCGAGACGGACGACGAGTTCGATGTACACCTCTCGCCCACCGCCGCCGCCGCTGCCGCAGCGCTCGAGGGGGGCTCTCTCTCGATGAAGCGCCTCGGTTGGTCACAACTCTCTCTTGATCCTGAGCATTTGACTGAGCGTGTGCTCGATTGCCTCGAGACGATGGGTGCGCGCTACGAGCTCGTGGGCGGTACCGCGGACGTTGACGACGTCTTCGTCGTCAACGCCGAGCTGGACGGCGTCGCGGCCCGCGTGATTGTTACGCGCGACCCCGCAAACGAGGGCAGCTACCGGATCTCATGTTCGCGGCTAGGGGGCGACACGTTCGCGTATCACGAGATTTTCCGCGAGATGCGCCGGCTGCTTGGCGACGCGCTTGACGGCGCCGTCTCGCTCATGGGCGCCCGGCCAGGCGCCGTGAGCGACATAGCCAAGCGAGGCGGCGCCAGTGGAGGGCTGCGCCTTGCGCCACTGCCGCCGCCGCCTCCCCTCGTCTCCGGCTAGTCTCGGGGGCGGTCCCTTTGGGGGTCGCCGATGAGGGCGGGATTCGGCCCCTCCCACCCTCCCTTCCATGGTCTACAGATTGAATTGGCAGGATGCGGCAGGATGGCCATCTCCCTGATCTCGTCACATGTATGCACACGTCGAGGCGACAAGATTCGGGCGGTGTTGACTGTTGAGTGTTGTGGAGCCGTGTACGTATACGTATTCTTTGAGCGGGCAGTAACAGTGCCGTAGCGCCGGTTGTCGCGTGTGTCGTGTTGACGTTAAACTCGCGCTTTGTGGCGAATAAGGTGCGCGGGATCCACTTCCGGTCGGTATTCCGCTCCCCTAACGCCGCTCCCGCCTCCGCCGGCTCCGCGGGAGATCCGGGTACCGGGGAACCGGCCCGCCTGCCTGGGGGCCTTTTGTGGTGCGGCCGGAGCCAGTCCTGGAGGGATGGGTCCGCCCCAGCTCGGGAGCTACTCGGGAGCTCCCTCCGGATCGCTGCGGGCGAAGGGCACACGAATTTTGAGCCCGTTCTCCACATCCGAATGGAAGTCTTTTACGCAGAACCAAAACTACGCAAAAATGCCCAAAACCACGCCACGCACAAACACGTGACATTCTATCACCTGCCGACATGACTGAAGATGGCGCAGGCGATGCGGACGCCACCATAGAACTACCTACATTCGCGGTCGTGGAGTCCTCTGCGTCTTTGGATCCCATCACGTCAGCCACTTGCTTTTGCGGCAAGCCTGCCATCAAGGGTGAGTGGCTAGTGCTGGGCTGCGCAGTATGCGGACGCTTGTGCCACGGTGAATGCGCGGGCGTGACCGCAGAGCTCGCGCCAATGCTCGGAGATCTCGAGTACTCTTGCTCAATATGCCGGGGAAACACAGCCGAGCAGGCGCGAGCCGAGGCACTTGCGTCCAGGGCAATGTTGAAGCTGCCTGTGCCACCAGCGCCTGCAGCTTCTCGCAAGAGCAAAGGCGTCGTCGCAAAGCATGTGGTGCAGGCGAGCTCGCGACGAGCTGGCAAGTCGACGGAGGCGACGGAGGTGACACACGAGGTTGTGGCGATGCCCATGGACGAGGACGAGGCGGATGTGGAGGTTGAGGAGCTAGACGATAGTATCAAGGTGGCAGCACATGAGGTCGACACTGACGACGACGACGGGCCCGCGGGTCGTACAGGCGCTCGCCGGCGGGGTCGCGTGTGGACGCACGATCGGATGGTTCTCTTCGAAGCTGCGATTGGGACGCTCGGCTTGCACGCGACGCCCTCGTCCATCCTGGCTCACATGGCAGAGTTGGAGCGCGAGGCTCGACTCCACTCTGAGGCCGGCATCAGCAGCGGCGGCGGTGATGGCAGCGGTGGAGCTGGCAGCAGCAGCCGCGACCCGTTTGGGGACACGGCAGAGGTGGGCTGGGGGCTTGAGCTCGGAAGCAAGGGGGACCAACCTCCAGTTGTCGAAGGTCTCACCAAGGCTCAGGTGAAGGGCAAGCTCAGTGCGCTGCGACGCGTCGAGAAGCATGGCGAGGGGGGCGGCGGCGGTGGCACCGCCGCCGCTGGAGGCGCCGCGCCGCAGCCGGGCTACACGGCGACGATGAGTATCAAGGAGCTGCGCATGGCGCTGGGCTCACGTGGGCTGAGCTATGAGCCGAGCGACGACCACGAGACGCTTGCTACGCTCCTTGAGCAGTCAGTCGGGCAGGCGGCGGCCACCAAAAGTGGTGCGGCGAGCTCGGACGCGAAGATCGATGCGGCGGTGCGAAAGGTGGTTTCGATGCTCGTCGACCAGGTTGAACGCGCGGAACTAGTGCGTGGCGCCGCCAAAAAGAAGCTCGCACGCCAGCATTCACGCTCGATGACCGAGGAGGTGATGGCCGTGCTGGAGGGCCTCATCGGCCGGGTCGTGCAGCTCAACACCTTGTGCGCGACAGTGCTGCCGTACATCCCGGGGCACCTATGGGGAGGCCCCGAGCCGATCTTAGCCGAGCTTGACCCCTCGCCGCCGCCGATGGGCGGTGCGCCAAGTGGCGCCGTGGGCATGCCAACGCCGCAGCGCGCCGAGTGGAACAGGGTGGTGGCTACAGGCCTCGCTGGCCTCGCCGCAGCCCCGAGACCCTTTGATGGGGCAGGGCCCATGGTGGGCAGCGTCGGCGGCTTCATGCGAACGGGCAACAGCCCTGATGCAGCCAAGAGCCTTATCCTCATGGCGGCTTCGCATACGGCGCAACGCTCCATCTCAGCGGCTGTGGGGGCCGCGCTGGCCGCGCCACCGCAGCCATCCCTGCTGCCGTTAAGCGTCGAAGGTGATGCTGCTGGCGCCATGGGCGGCGAGCCGCGCAAGCGGGGGCGACGGGTGGGCACTAAGGCGGCTCGTTACACGCCTGAGGAAGACGCTGAGCTGCTCCAGCAAGTGGCCAAGTTTCGGCCACGTGGCAAGGAAGCGTGGGATCTCTTGGCGACGCGTCACTGGGGTGGCACTCGCAATGGCGGCAGTCTCAAGCAGCACTGGGAGATCCTTGTGGGCAAGCGGCCGCCTTCCGCGACTGTGATGAAGCGAATGCGACTCGAGCAGGAGGCCGCCGGCGCGTCGCTCGAAGAGGACGACGAGGATGCGGTGGATGCGGACGGTCTCGACTAACTGCGTGGCTGCAGACTCGGGTGCGCGCAGGACTTGATGAAAGCTCGGGTGCGTACGGACTTGTACACGACTTGATGAAAGCTCTGTCGTCTGTGCGCGGATCATGTGTGTGGGTCTCGCATGGGGTCGACTCGAGGTGACGGTATGGGGTTTGAGCGCCGCCCGCGGGGGCCCGTGCTGCTCCGTGCTGCTCCGTGCTGCGCGGTGAGTGAGGTGATTCGTTAAGCCCAGAATTCAGAATTCACGAGCCGTGCTTTCCCTTTCACAGGGACGCGGCCGCCCATCCGCGGCTCACCACACACCCATACACCTCGAGATGGCGACAGGGGCATCGGGTGCTGACCGCTGCTCACAGTGCTGCATGCGCCGCTGCTGCTGTGGCCCGATCATCACGCCAATCCACGTAGCGTATTTCCCAGACCCTGTGAAGATAGAGGCACTCGAGATCGGCTACCCGTCACCGGCTGTGCTGGCGCTGCTCCACGACGCCGAGATTAGCTACCGGCAGATTGGGCTCGAGGAGCTGTTGGGCGGGTGCCTTATGGATGAGGGCTTCACCGCGTTGTGTGTGCCAGGTGGTTTCGCTCCGAACTATTTGTCGAGGCTCGGTTCATTGGGCGCTATGCGCATCCGAGAGTTCATCGACGCTGGTGGTGGCTACATTGGGCTCTGTGCGGGAGCATTCTTGGGCAGCAGTGCAGGGCTCAGCCTCGTCGAAGTCGACGTAGACGACATCCATAGGTGGGCCCGAGGCAGCGGCCCATGCCAGGTCAACTTTACAGATGCAGGGAGTCTCGTGCTGGGCGCGCTAGGACCTGCGCACGGGCCAGTGACGGTGCGCTACCGAAACGGGCCGCTCATGCGCCCGCGTAGCTGCGATGTGCTCACGCTCGCGACGTTTGCAACGGAATTCCGCGCACGACATGACAGTCTGGCTGAGGGGACGCAGTTGAATGGCACACCCGCCATATGCGTCGGCCGCGCTGTCAGCGCCGGCTGCGCGGCATGCGGTGGCGTGGTTGCACTGGTCTCGCCACACCTCGAGGACGGTGAGGATGCGAGGTCGCTCACGCCGCTCGCTAACCTGATCCGCTTTTGCTCGCGCGGATCTCTCTACCAGATGTGGCTTCTGGGAAGCGACGCTCATGGCTCAGCGGATGGAGCCCGGGACGGTGCTGTTGTACAGACGTGGGGCAACGGCGAGCTCCAATCTGGGCGTCGGGCCCACGATGAGCTTCATGCGTCTGCTGAGCACACCCGGGCGATCCAAGCGGCGGCCGATGTGCAGATCAGGTGGGCAGAGCCTGAGGTTGCGCGCGGCGGCGGCGCTCAGACGGAGGTCTCGTGAGCGTGAGAGAGACACTGGCACCCCGGGAGTGGACTGCATTGGACTGCACACCAATGACAGTGGGCGCAAACTGTCGTTACAAGGCTACGCCGATGCCAAGTCGGTATCGGGGACGGGGTCGCGACGTTATGAATATGAATCGCGTGGCCGCCGCCCGCGCAGCGGCACGCGCGTCCTCGAAGCGCGTCCGCGAAGGCCCCGGTCGTCGGACGGGCGGTACACATGAGATCGTCACATTATCCGTCACATCATGAAACGCACACGCACCATGTATGCTCGTATATGCTCGAATCGCCTCGAGATCGGGCACACGCCCCCGACGGGTACGCTGCTGCCTCCTCACTGGAGGAGCGCGGCGCGGGGCGTGCTAACATCTGAACAAACGTCTGTCGGAACCGACGCCACACGCACGGTCATACATCCCTCATCATCTCTCACTCAGTCTTTTCACCATGCCTTGGCCCAACGCCACGACGTCACAGGAGAGGACACTCTCTCCGCCAGAGTCGCCGGAAAATCATATTCGAGTACGCTCTCCGTACCGGCTGCGGAAGCGACGTGCAAGTTTCGCGGCACAAATGCCGCGCTCGATACGGTCTGGCTGCAGGATCCACAACGTGCGAAGCGCTATCGGCATGCACCCAAGGGGCTTCGCCCTCGTCCTTTCCCGCCGTGGTCTGGGTGCCTACCTTGCTGTAGGCTCAGTCAGACATGACGAATCCACCCGGGTTCTTCTTTGCAAGTCGCTTCATGCGTTTATCCTTGGCCGATTTCGATTTGGGCGTGTTCGTGTTGCTCGCCATCATCGTTTCGTACTCAGTCAGGTTGTCGTCGATCCAGAGCCTATAGCCCTTCAACTCCTCTTGCTCGGCCTCCGCGCACTCATCCCACTCCTCCTGCGACATGCCCAGCGCCATGCGCGTCATATACCCGGGCTCCAGGTGACCGCCAGTCGCGTAGAACATGGCCACCGACCTGGCGGTGATGGGTAGCTTGAAGAGGGAGACGATGACGGAGTCGTACGGCGTGGGTGCGGCACCAAGCAGCTCGTAAAGTTCAGCGTCCACCTGGGCCTCGGCATCCTTGCGCAGCTTCTCAATCTTGTCCTGCTTCGACTCCTTTTTCGCCTTCGAAGGGCTGGGAGGCGGCTTGCCGTCCTTGGTGGCAGCGGCCGCCGGCGCGGGCTCCTCTTTGGGCTCGCTCTTGGGCCGCGTCTTCTCCAACACGGCCATCGCTTCCTTGACGCGCTCCTGGTACCGCGTCGTCGGCGCGCGCTTCATTGACGCGAGCGCCTGCTCGTACTGCGACTTCTTGAGCAGGTACTGCATAGCGGACGCGCCGAGCACCGTCACGAGGAAGACGAAGCGCAAGTCCGATTTGGGCGCGTACTTGGGCCGCGAGTACTTGAAGTAGAAACCAGGGAACTCGAACGGGTTCTCGAGCACGTAGTTGTAGTTCTTGCGCATCTCCGTTGACGAGAGGATCTCGTAAGCATTCGCGTACTTGGGGAAGACCTGGCGGCAGTACTCCACATCGCCAGTCGAGCACTTGTCCGGATGGTATTCGGCCGCCAGACGGCGGTACGCGCGCTTGATCGGGATCGGGCCCGCAGTCGGCTCGACGCCGAGCAACTCGTAGCAGTTGTCATGCTCGCAGTAGCTGAACTTTTCTGCAGCCTCCTGACGCTCTGGGTCCTTGTACTGCATGGCATCCTCTTTGGCAGACTTCTTCTTCTTCCCACCGCTCTCCTTTTTCGGCTCCTCCGACGCCGGCTCTTCGTCCTGCGCGAGCGCGGACGCCGTCAGCGCCAGGATCACGATCCCAATATACGTAGCCTTCATCGCCGTGACAGACGTGGCAGAGAAGCCCCTTCCCGAAAGTGTGAACGGTTTCTTTTCCCTCCGAACCCAACCCAATCTTCTTTCGGCTGCAACTCCCGACCAACTCGGACCCGACCTACCGTGACTTTTTGGGAAAAGTCTTGACTTTTTGGGAAAAGTCTTGACTTTTTTGGAAAGCCAAAATCGACGCCGCGGCTTTTCCGAGGCAGGGGGCATAATGGGATGTGCGTCTAGCCATCCCGAAGAGTATGTGGAGCCCGGCAGCCCGCCCAGCACCCCGCAAAAGAAACGCCCAGAGCCGACTAGCCCGCCGCGGAGTAAGAAGAACATGTTGAGCGGTGGCCAGAGCAGGAAGAACCTCACTCCAACGAAGAGCGCGCAGGCAATTGATCTCACCGATTTCTTTGAGCAGATTGCATCGAAATCGCAGTACACAGAGCCCGCCAACCTAAAGGAGTTTGTGAGAGTACCCGCAAGCACGCAGCTCGCATACGAGTTCGAGGGGGTCACTGCTAAGCAGAGAGAACAGATCGCGAAGCTGCCACCAAGCCCCTTCTCAGAAAGCCGCGTCGGCCTCCGAACGCTCAAGGGCATGAACGGGCGGGAAAAGGACAAGGACGGAAACGACAAGCCGCGCGCCCCAAAGATGGAGAATCAGGACTGCCTCATGCTCACGCGCTTGGAGTATGGCACGAAGCCGGAGCTCGCAGTGTGCGTGGGCGTGTACGATGGACACGGCGTGATGGGCAGAGTCATGTCGCACGTGGTTGCGCGGCACGTGGCCGCCGCCGTGAAGGATAAGGAAGATTATCTTGAAAATGGGGCATCCGCGACCAGTGCGTTGCTGCGCGAGATCATGTTGGAGGCCGACCGGAAGACCGAGACCGAGGTGTACCCTGATGCCTACAAGAAGAGTGGCTCGACCGCCTCCGTGTGCGTGATCACTGATTCGAATATGGTTGTCGGTACCTTGGGCGACTCACGCTGCCTTAAGCTCTCATCGAGCGATGGCAAGCCGTGGGCGGTCACAACCGCCACCACATGCCACAAGGTGGACGATCCTGTAGAGATGGCGCGCATCGTTGCTTGCGGCGGCAAGGAGGCGATCCTGCCTCCACCAGCCGGCGAAGAGAATCAGCCGACGCGCGTGCAGGTGAAGGATGAAACCACTGGCAGCATGCTCGCGCTTGCAATGTCGCGCGCGTTTGGCGACGGGCTGTTCAAGCCGGTGGGCGTGACGGCCGAACCAGAGATGCTCTCGGTGCCCATCACCCCAACCGACCGCTGTGTGGTACTCGGCTGCGACGGCGTCTTTGACTACCTCAGTGACGAGGAGGTGTGCGAGATTGCGTGGACCTATCGCTACTCGGCCACGGCTGCCGCCAAAGCGATTGAGGCCGTCGCGGCGACCCGTCAGGACACCTCAGATGACGGCTATCGCGACGACACGACATGTGCTGTCGTCTTCCTCCCACTTGCCGATACGTCTATGGACGGCGGCAACGCCGGCTTTGGCGCTGCCAAATCGGTCCGGGAAATACAGAACGATGTCGATGTGGCGATTAAGAGGTGGGTGCCGAATGCGGAAGTCAAAAAGCAACGAGTCACGATACGTGACTTCAGCGCATGACTCAAGAGAACTGCAAATGTTTGTCGTCTGCAGTGTGTTGGTGCAAGGGCAAGGGGGCAGGCAAGCACAAGGAGGTGCAAGGAGGCCACACACGCCCAGCGCTGTGCCTACGTACCTTTACCTACGGACGAACGGGCGTGTGAGGCAACAGACATATCATCCATCGGGCACGTTTGCGGCGACCGGCGTGGTGGTGGGCGGTCGTGGTTTTTTCGCGCACCGTCCGACGCACCCGCGACCCGGGTCGGCGATTTCTCCGCTCTCCGCTCTCCGTCTGCAACATACTGCATTTCGATTTCGATCTTCGTGTGTACGAGTATACACCCGTTCGGGGCACGGGTGGAAGAGGCGCCCAGCCCCGCGCCCGCGGTGGCCCGGGGCTGCGGCGCGACCCCGGGGCGGGGTGGTTCCCGCGCCGCGCGACCGCGGGGAACCCCCGGGGCCCGACGCACCCTCCGAGGGTCCGACCCTGGCCGGCGACCGGGCGCCACGCGACCGTTCGGTTACCGGTCCGGCGGTGGGGCTGGTGCATACGACAAAGAGGCGTCGTGATATGTGATGTTTCAATATATACCAAAGTGCGCCGTTCACGGCTTTAGGGCCGCGGTTTAGCGTTCAATTTCGCTTCGGACAGGGTCCGACGAGTCGTCCTCGTCGGTCTCGGGAACGATCCCTGACCTACCGTCGTCCGTCGCGCCGCCAGCTCCGCTGTCCACATTCTCGACCTCGTCTCCGGCATAAATTTCGCGGCTGCTAAGAGCTCGGGCCTCGGCCTCCGCCTCCGCCTGCGCGTCCGGAGGCCCCAGCTGCTCAAGTATGGAGCTCGTGCGACTTAGCAGCGTCTTCAGGTTGCGCTGTGCGACACTTGAGATCGCAATCACTCGCCCGTGGCCACTCGCCTCCTTGAGCAGGCGCACCGTCTGCTCGGCGTGCTCGGCCACGTGCGGCAAGTCGGTCTTCGTGAGCACCACAACTTGCGGGATGTCACGCAGCGTCTGCGAGTAGATCGCAAGTTCATGGTTGATCGACATAAGTTCCGCAACGGCGTCCTTGCTCTCGCCGTCGATGAGGTGGAGCAGCAAGCGGCAACGCTCCGTGTGGCGCAGGAAGGCAAGCCCCAGGCCCTTGCCCGCCGCGGCGCCCTCAATCAACCCCGGGATGTCGAGCCACACCATCGGCCGGCTCCGGAGCCCAAAGCGTTGCATCTCGCACACACCCAGATTCGGGATGAGCGTGGTGAACGGATAGTCAGCGACCTTGGGACGCGCGCGCGTCACCGCCCTTAGCAGCGAACTCTTGCCCGCGTTGGGCACGCCCACGAGACCAACGTCCGCCACCAACGTCATCGAGAGCACGAGCCACTTCTTTTGCGTGCCGCCCGGCGGCGTCTTGCCCTTCGAATCGCGCTTCGTCCGGAACCACACATCGCCATTACCCTCGCCGCCGTGGCCGCCTTCGGCGACCAGGAGCCGTGAGCCGTGGCTGACGAGCTTGCCGAGGGTCGTATTCGTTGCGCGGTCGACGATCAAGCAGTTTGGTGGGACCCTCACAACCACGTCGGAACCTCTTGCACCCGCCTCCCTTGCTTGCCCATCGTGTCCGCGTTCTGCTTGGAAGTTGCCCTGGTTTGGCAGATGCGAGAGCGTGTTGTAGTCGCTGGTGCATTCAATGTAGACGTCTCCGCCGTTGCCACCGCTGCCGCCCGCCGGGCGTTGGCCCATGAAGCCAATCGCACCCTCGCCGCCTGCGCCTGAGCGGACGAATACCTCGACGCGGTCGAAAAAGAAGCGCTCGAGCTCGGAGGCGGCGTCGCCCGCAAGCAGGCGAGCCACCCCAACACGCTGCTGCCACGGCAGCACGCGGCCGGCACCATACAATCTGTGGGCCGCAGTTAGCGTGAGAGCGTGGACGATGAAGACGGCCACACCACGCGACATCGGTGAAATTCACACTTGAAATCGCACATACTCTATGTGCGCGGGGGAGGCGACGGGTCGTTTCGGCGAGTAATCGTGACTTGACTTGTCTCCACCTTTCACGAGATCTCGAACTATCTCACGTTGATGACGAAGAAGTGTCCAATGTGGTCCTTGGCCTGCATGCTCCTTCAGTCGACTGCAGCAATGGCAGTCACGGCGAAGTCGCCGACGCCGAATTTTGGCCTGCGCTCGGTCACGCCGCAGGCGCACTCAGTCGCGCTCGTCGCGCTCGGCTGCCCGAAGAACACCGTGGACGCCGAGGTGATGCTTGGCGACCTGCAGCGCAGCGGACTCCGGGTGATCAGCGATCCGTCCAAGGCAGACGTTGTGATCGTCAACACCTGCGCCTTTGTCGATGACGCGAAGAGTGAGTCCATCTCTGCGATCATCGAGGCCGCACAGCTCAAGGCGGAACGTTCGTCGCCAGTCCGTGGCCTCTTCGTCACCGGCTGCATGGCACAGCGGTACTCCGATGATTTGGCGACGGAGCTGCCCGAAGTCGACGCAGTCGTCGGCTTCGAGCACTACTCCGATTTGCCGCAGCAGGTGCACGCGCTCCTCGCCAGGGGCGCCGACGAAGAGGTCGCGCCAGCACAGGTGTTCGTCGGCAGCGCGTCCGTCCCTTTCCGCTCGGAGGAGACGCGCGTGCGGCTAACGGCGTCGCACACGGCGTACCTCCGCGTCGCGGAGGGATGCGATCACGCGTGCACGTTCTGCGCGATCCCGGGCTTCCGCGGCAAGTTCCGCTCCAAGCCGTTTAACATCGCGTTGGCTGAGGCGACACGGCTCGTCGAGAGCGGCGTGCGCGAGATCAACCTGATCGCCGAGGACACGAACCAGTACGGGAGCGACTGGGGCGAGCAGGACGGGCGGCGCCTCGCCGATTTCCTGCACGCGCTCGCAGAGCTGCCCGGTCTCCGCTGGATTCGGTTGCTCTACTGCTATCCGTCGTACTTTTCGCCCGAGCTCGTCGACGCCATCGCGGGCATCGACAAGGTCGTCAAGTACATTGACATCCCGCTGCAGCACCTCTCGCCCACAGTGCTCCAGCGCATGCGCCGGCCGCCCGCGAGCAACACGCTCAGCCTGCTGCGCAAGCTACGCGAGCGCGTACCGTCGCTCACGCTGCGCACCACATTCATCAGCGGCTTTCCCGGGGAGACTGCTGAGGAGCACGCGGAGCTCATGGAGCGCGTGCGTGAGCTGCAGTTCGAGCGCGGGGGTGCCTTCGCGTACTCGCAGGAGGAGGGCACGCCTGCGGCGACGATGCCCGACCAGGTGGATGCTGACGTCAAGGAGGCGCGTCGTGATGAGCTCATCGCGAGCTTCCAGGAGTATGCGGAGGCTTGGGCGACCGCCCAGGTTGGTCGTGAGCTCCGGGTGCTCGTCGACAAGATCGAAGGGGAGGATGCGATCGCTCGAACGGAGGCAGACGCACCCGACATCGACGGCAGCTGCCGGTTGATGGGATGCGCGCACCTCGCGCCAGGCACCGAGCTCCTCGCGACAGTCATCGCCGCGGACGTGATGGAGCTCGTTGCGATCCCCTCGACGAGTGAGAAAGCGATCGCTCACTTCTCGGCGCCGCCGCCCGTCCAGGAACAGGCTTGTGACCACGACCACAACCACGACCATGACCACTGAACAGGCCGAAAAGGGACCGAAGCGCGCAGCTGTGTGTCCGCTGCGGGGGAGATGACACGTCTGTTCAGGCGGCATGAAACGTGTACCGTAAATGGATAAGCGACCGAAACGGTGTGGTGTCGCTGTGCGGCGTTTCTTGCGGCGTTTGAGCCAAGTTGGGCTATACACATGTATTGAAGACCGGGTCCCCAACGCCAGCTAGAGAGAGCGACCGGCTACACACGGTACCGATAACGAGCTCCCTGTTGTGCCGTATAATATTCGTTGGACGTTGCCGCATGCCGGTGGTACTACCGGTAAAAAGTTCAGTACCGGTATACGTACCGGTACCGGTACTACCGGTACAACAGTGTGAGTGTCAATGACTCTCGACCGTCGGCGTCTCGGGGCGCGCTCGAGGGGCGCGCGCGTTATATGCGAGGTCGCTCGCAATACGGGCACCGGACTGTCATACAGCATAGAGCAAGCACTTCGTCGTTGCCATGCCGTTGCTAGGTTCTTTCTCTCGGTTTCTGTTGCTCGTCGGCTTGGCTTCGACCGTGACAGCTACTGGCACGTATGACGCAACCCAGCTCATCTTAATCCGCATTTTGCACATGGCGCTTCCCGCATTTTGCATCGTGGCGGACGGACCATCAACCGGATCGTGGTCTGTTGAAGAGCTCGAGACCATCTTCCAAGAGGAGGGCACGGATAAGCAAGGACGTGCCCCAGGACACTCTTATGTGCAAATTTATGCTTCGATGCTAGGACCCTGGAAGCACAAGTTGCGTGCGATGGCCGAGGTCGGGATCGGCTCACTCTCGGCCAAGATGCCCGCCAATATGAGATATTGGTGGTGGGCTATGCTACATCATCGGCATGTCAACGAGACGAATGCCACAACAAGGCCAGGCGACAGGTCTTATCAGCCCGGCGCGTCGTTACGATCGTGGCGACGCTACTTCTCGCCATCTGCACGCATCATCGGCCTTGACATCGACCCTCATGCAGTCGCGATGGCAAAGCGGACCTTTGGAATCGAAGCATATGTGGTGAATACTAATGAGGCCACGGAACTCGCCAATGTGCTATCCAAAGAAAGTATGGATTTGTTGATCGACGACGGGGACCACACGTGGTCTGCGCAGCAGCAGACTCTCCTGAATTTGTGGCCCTATCTCGCTCCTGGCGGATTCTATTTCATCGAGGACGTTGACCCTGACGACTTCCACAACGAGACCCTGCAATTACCAAAGGCGCATGCTCTAATGGCGCGGCTTGGAGCTGCGCTCATTCACCCGAACCCCAAAGGCCGTGCAAACTTCGCAAACTATCTGCAGAGAGCGAAACTTGCGCCGGACAAGTCACAACTCGTCTTCCTCAGAAAGCCGCTTCAAGATAAGCTGATACACGTCAAGACGCGCACCGGCCCTTTGCGAACGTGAGCCAAGCTCGGCGTTCACAATAAAACACATTTGACATTTCGAAGCAATGGCGTGCGGTGGTGAAAGACAGACACTGCGGACAGTCCGGAGCGCGCAGGACGATAGCGGTCGCCGGGATGGGAGAAGGATGGGAGTATAATAATGGCTGTTGCGCTTTCCGTCGCCATACCGCCGTGCATACCCGCCTATGGTTGACATACCCTACCCGGCACGGCACCGCGTGAAGATGCGTTTATCAGCCCCGTTATAACGTACGCTCCTCTCGCGTCCGCGGTCGGACGCATGTGTGCGAGCCGCCCGTTTCGCGAACCGAAATCGATAAGGAAAAGCCGGTCGTATAGATGAACTAGTGAAACCGTTTCTATCGAATAGCGCGACATGGACATCGTATGCGACAATACCGGAACC
>Ga0209550_10003906_pt1 | contig 14137 bp, 10 predicted proteins | sample LauGreSuBDMM15SN_2_FD_187567 | JGI IMG/M metagenome (GOLD analysis project Ga0209550, IMG submission 187567) | Freshwater lake microbial communities from Lake Michigan, USA - Su13.BD.MM15.SN (SPAdes) (version 5) | ecosystem: Environmental > Aquatic > Freshwater > Lake | place: Lake Michigan...
CAGTGGAAGCGAAGAGGTGAGCGCGCGCCGTGTTGGGCCGATCAAGTTTGGGCCTCGCAAAGTATCGCCCGCAGCCTGTGTTCGTTCCCATCGACGCAAGCGTGCCCCTTCGTCATATGTCTGCCATCTGCCCCCGTCCAGCCTTTAATGACGAGAGTTGACGATGTGAGGACCGGACGACAAGTCACAAGATCAAGAACGACGAACCGACGATGAAGACGGAGCTCGATGAAGACGAGCTCGATGAAGACGAGCTCGTGGTTGGATGTGGGTTTGAAGATGTCCAAGGCACGAGGCATCGAGCAGCCTCGTCATGGACGAGCTGGAGACCTTCGAGTACTGAAATCGCGCCTCTTATCTCAGCCAGGCGGCGCGCCCGGGCGCGGCTAGAGACGCTACGGAGGCGTCTAGCCTCTAGGCTCTAGAGCACGGCAATACCAATTGAGCAACACAAAGCAAAGCAACACCCAGCGCCCATGCCAGCGCCCAGCCGGGGCGTGTCAAGGGTTTATCGTGTAACTCACAGAAGCCCCGGCCGTTCTATCCCGCCTCAACGCTGCCATGCCGCTACCTGACTAAAGCTCTCACTCGCAGTCCGATTCTGCGGCTCGTAGCCGCTGAGCACCGTGAAACACACGCGCTGCCACGCCGCATAGCTGAGCCGCAGTGAAGGCTGGACGAGACGCTGCTTCTCGTCCGCCGTGCAGTGCGTGTCCAACTCAGCCTCGTAGCGTTGGCGCAGCCGAGTCACGAGGTCGCCAGATTCTGCCGCCTGCAGATGCGCTCTCGTGCGATTCCACATACCTGTCTTATCGAGCACGCCCTCCATGCAGAACGGGGAGTATTTGGCGTGCGAAAAGAAGGGAAACGGACTGATGGTCTTGATCGTCTGCGACAGCGCGTCACTGCCTGGGCCAAGCATGGATGCGAACGCCGCGCCCAACGGATACGCGGGCAACAATGCCAGCGGGCCGATGCGTTGGATGGAGGCTGTCGCATGCGTGCGGTTGTAGCATTTCATGCCTCGAGCCTCGACCTGAGCGGCGAGGCCGAGCGCGGGGTCCTTGGTGGGTCCGCGAGTCAAGTTGCGCATGAACAGGCCGCCGCGGTCGAGGATTTCCGCATCGGAAAGCTCAGTGAGCAGCGCCGCCATCGCCCACACAAAGCCAAGTTGATCGTGCTGCGGAGCCTCGTGACGCACGCGCGCCAGCTCTGCCCACAGCCGCAAAAAGCGCCGACCCGTGCTGCTGTTGCGCAGCAGAAAGGCGCAGGCAATTATCGGGCAGTGCGGCCACCGGCTGTCGTGAAAGGCATGTCCCGGCCACTGACTGACTGCAAGCACATGTGCGTCTTCACCAGCTTCTCGAATTAAATCGGAGAGCGAAAAGGTGAAGTTGAGGATGCGCGCATCTGCGTCGAGCCAGAGCACCCACTGCGTCTGCGGCCGTCTCTCGAATACCTCCTGAAACGCTCGAACTTTGACATACATAGGGTAGGGCAGATCTGGTGGATCGGTGGTGACGAGATTCACTTCATGGCCGTGCTTGCGCGCGTAGCAGTCCAAGCTCGCGCGCAGACCCGCTACAGCGAGCTCGGACTCGCGCGCGTTTTCCTTTTTCGAAACGTACGCGGAAACAATGGCAATGGGTGCGGTTGCACCACGAGATAGAGGATCGGCGAAGATGGACGGCGCCAGAGTCGCCATCTTTCGGCAAACATGAAAAAGGAAATTCGGGAGAAGAAGTCAAGTCAAGTCAAGTCAAGTCAAGTCATCTGATTCAAATTTCGGAGGAATGTTTATTGGCGAGTCGACCGTTCACACGCTTACCCGGTACGAGCGATGGCGAGCGCCGCCGACGACGCCGTCGCGGACCGGGCGTCTCGCCTCTGGCCCCGGCTGCACATCCTTGGCAACCCCAAATCGGGCTCGACGTTCCTCTTCTCATGCCTGCGGGCCGGGCCCTTCGATCCCAACTTGCTCTACGGCGCGCACTCTTCTGGATGGCGTGACGGCGCATATCTACTCACGACGCTCGGCACGAAGAAGGAGTTCAACTTCTTCGGCGGTCCAGGCTACGATTGGGGATGGGAGTGGTATCTTGGCGCGCCGGTGCCGCTCAGCGCTTGGGAATGGCGAGCGGATGGTCGCATCGACGTTAATGAGGGCCGGCGCCTGCGTCGCGGCGAGAACGGGAACGGCGAACCATCTGACTTTGTGCAGCAGATGTGCGAGCTGGCTGATGGCAATGCGACGCTGCACGGCGGCAGACGACGACGGCGTGGCGGTCGAAAGTCGCAGCTCGCGTGCCGCCGCTTCCCGCTCGAGTGCATCGAGAACACGCCGGTGGTGCGTCCGGGCTGCGCGCTCGTTCGGCCGCTGCCGTCGCGCCGCCGGTGCGGTCGCGCCAACCAGCCGGCTTGTGTGGCGCCCAAGATCTACATGAGCCACGCATGGCCTCCCGTTGGCAGCGGCACGTCGCCGCGCGCGCTCACACTTGATCCGTCGATCAACACCTTTATGAGTGCTCCAGCGGCACCCGAGCAGCTCCGCTCGCACGTGGCGGGAGCGGCCGCGGAGCAGCTTCGCTTCATTATCCTCCTGCGTGATCCGGTGAGCCGCGCGCAGTCATCAGCGCGCATGATGCGCGAGTGGAAGTGGGACAAGTCCGCCAACCTGTCGGATGCGCTGCTGAGCGACCTAGCACGGTTGCGCGGCTGCTCGGAACAGATCGCACCATCGTCTCGCGCGGCGGTCGTCCTTGATGGGGCCTCCGGCATGGAGGGCGCGGCCTCGCCGTTCCAGCGGGCGGCGTCCGAGCTGCCGCGGCTCTCGGACCGTTCGCTTCGCCGCTTTCGCGACTGCCTCGCCGTCGGACACCCGCTCAACCATGTGCGCTCCTCCGTGTACGCCGCGGCGGTGCTCAGCTGGCTCTCTGCAGGCTTCAGCCCGGCGCAATTCCTATGGATGGAGACGGAGGCGATGCGCGCGCTGCCGGCTACCGAGCTGCTGCGCACGATTGCAAGCTTTGCAGGGCTCCCGACGCAGCACCTTGCAACAAATCTGCCTGCCGACATTCGACGCGCATGCGAGAGCGGCGTGGGTGGTGGGTTCGACACGCGCATGCAGGTACACACGCATCGGGCGCTCCCGATGCCAGTCGCCCGCGCGCTGCAGGAAGCCTTCCGCCCCTTCAATGAGCTGCTGCGTACCTTGCTTGGAGACCTTGCGCCCACGCTGAGGCACGCGAGCTGGCTCCATTTTAACTGAGCCTCGTCGGGCGTGCGGATCGTCACTCTCCGAACCAAATGAGCTTTTTGACAACACGTTTGAAGACATTGCCAAGTGGCTTAGTGTTTCGTGCACTCGGGGTACCCCTCGCATTTCGTTTCGCTCTCAAAAGAAAAACCGGACCGACACTCTCTCGTTCTGAGCACAATTCCGTGCGACGCGGTGATTAGTCGCATGCACGCGGTGATTAGTCGCATTTTTTCGCCCAAGCACGCTTCATACGTGCTCGAGCGGTGATGGAATGGTCCACCGATCGGCCGCGTCCGTGTGCACCTGCCCTGTGGCAACCTCACGCTGCACAGCTAAGTTGTGCCTTGTCTCGATTGCCAGCTTCCGCTTCCGACTGTACTGCACACGCGCCTCGTTTGGGACGAAGCCGCCGCCCAAAATCACGGCGCGCAACGCTGCAAGCTCTCCGATTTCGCGCTCGAGTCTCTCCTCGATCTTTACGGTCGCCCCCATCACCTCGCCCTTGATCTCATGCTGCACTTTCGAGAGGAAGTGCTCGCGAGCTGTGCTACAGCCGGTTTTACGGCGCCGCTGCTGCGCCTCCAGTTCAGCGGCGGCCATCCAGTCGTGCTTCGATCGGGAAATCACGCGAAACAGGCAGCCGCTGCCACGCAAACTGAGCATCTTTCTTGATCTTGTGTGGTCGTGCTTCGCGAGCGCGAATACGCGACAAAACTGTCCACTTTAGGGAAGTCAAATGTGTATTCACAGTCAAATAGTAGTCAAATGAAGTCAAGCCAACTCACATGTGTATACATATTTGGACATTCCCATCGCCACCTCGGATTCTACATCCAATTGCAGCACACGTCGTCAGGGTCTACTTGCAAGGCGATCGCCTTCTGCCACGCATCGCTCGAGCATCTCATCGATCCACGCCTGGCATGCATCCAAGCGTTGCACCCACTCGCCGCGCCGCTCGCTTCGGCCAATCGTCTCGTACTCCTGCATGAGCGACAGCCGGCGCAGCGCTTGCGTGCTCGCGTGTTGCGCGCCAAGCACCGCCTCGCATCTACCGAGAAGTCTTTCGAGCTCCTCGAGCAGTAGCTCAGGCAGCCTGCGTGGCTTCTCGACGTCGATGCTCGCACACATTTCGAGGGCCTTCCCAGCGAGCACCTCCTCCTCCAAAAGCAACGCCGCGAGCGCCTCGTCAGTTGCCTCGTCGTGTGCTGGCAACTGCGCGGACGCTGCGCGGGCACCGCACCGCTCGCACCGGCACCTCCAGCGGCCCGTTACGCCGTCGCGCACCACTGTGGCGCCGCCGCCGCACGCGCTCGGCAACTGGCGCAGCCAGTCGGTCCCAGTGCAACTCGCACACGCACAGAACATGCCTCGTTGGCAATAGAGGAGTCGGCGGCGGAGGGGCGCAGAGAACAAGCTCAGATTGAGAGTCAGGTACGGATGGCTCAGAAGGTCGCCAGGTTCGATGTCGCGAAGGGCGCGAAAGACGCCAAGTCCACGCTCGGCATCCGCGACCATGTCGACGTTGGCGCCGTGGCAGCGGTGCGCCAGCTTGCTCGCCACCTTGTATAGAGCGCCGCCACCGGCGAACGGCATCGCGTTCACTGCAAAGATGCGAAGCAACCGTGCGATCAGACCCTCGGTCGGCACGCCGCTTGGTAGGTTCCACTCTTCCGCCAACCATGGCGGTCCACGCTCGCGCAGCACGCGATCTGCAAGCAGCGCGCTCAGCTCCGAAGGCCCGGCCGATGGCAATCCGGCTGACGGTGCTTTTTCCATCTCACTCTGAATATTCGAGCTGTCGAGAACAGCGAGCTGAGTCTGCTCACCGCTGTCGATAAAGGCGAGCAGTAGCCCAAATAAATGCGTGTCAAATGTTGACTCTCTCGGCCAGGCGGTGCCGCCAATCTCGGGTGCCGATACGAGCGGTATTGAGGCAGCGACAGCAGCAAAGGCTGAGAGCGGCGGCAGCGACGAGTATGCGTCGCCACGTATCAACGGCTGCTCCTCCATGACGAGCTCTCCTTTTTTTATGGCGCAAGCGGCACGGAGGCACCGTCCAAAGCCGTCTGGACTGGACTCGGAATCGACAACAGTCACGCGGTCGAGCTTTGAAGAACTCATATGGATTCCTCACACACAAGAAGGCGGAAAAGCCCACAAGAAGAACTCACGTGAAAAGTCACATGAAAAGTGTGCTCTGTGCCGCCGTGAAGTTCTCTACTAGTAAGTCCGCGACGAAACTGCCCAAGTCTTCGGCCATCCCGACAACTTTCCCGACGGTCGTGATGCAAGTCGTGTGGACGAGAGCGAGGGAACTCTCGTGCGAGCAAAAGCTTTCACATGCAGCAGACACCACTGCGAAATAAGCCCCAAGTCGACACACGCCTACACTCTGTACTCGGCGCCACCGGCAAAAGCGCGGAGGCCATCTTCAAATCTTACTCCGCCGGTATCAACCTGGCAGGCCCGGATGCGTTGCGGGCATTGATTGAGCAGGCATCCAATCCGCAAGGCTTTGCCACACTCAACAGCTCGTGCGGTGGGTGTATTGTCAACGACTTCATCCGCACGCCACTGCCACCGGCCGCTGGGAACTCAACGACTGAGATCATGAGGTGGCTTGATACCGACGGCGACGGCAAGCTCGGGCCAGATGAGTGGCAGCTCGCCGTCGAGCTTCTGGGCATCACTGCGGCCGAGGACGAGCTGGGGCATGATGTGCGGCGGATGCAGCTCACGTACCTTGCTTCGACTGCCTATACGCGGCTGACGGACATCAACGCGCTCCAAGTGAGCGGCGCGGGTATGCTTGGGCGTGACATTCTCTACGAGGGCGGACCACGGTTCCACGGGCAGCCGGAGCCGATGCGCGTGGTCAAGGTGCCCGAGGAGGCGCGCATGCGCAGCTTTTGGGGGGGGAGTGGTGACCAGGGCAAAGGCTTTGACCTCCGCGGCCGCTTCTCCGGCGAGACGATCAACAACGTGCCGCTTCGCTACAAGGGCAATGCGCACGGGGTGCCGTGGACGGCGACGCCGCCGATTGCGGAGAACCTGCTTGGCACGCTGCAGGCGTGCGGCGGGCCACAGCGCACGCGCAACCCGCTGTTGAATGCGATGAGCTCGGACCCGCACCTGCTTGAGGAGTTGCCCCAGGCGACCCTGAGGGGTGAGCAGCTAAGCAGTGGCCGCGCGCTCGGCTATTGCATCGCCGAGAGCACCTACCGAGGCTGCGGCCCAATCCCCATGTTTGTGGTGCCGCTCGGGTTCTTCATTCACGGCATGATGGTGTGCGCGCCGTGCACGGTGTGCTGCCAGGTGCCGTGCGCGATGGCCTCCGCGGGCCAGGCACACTCTCTCACCCTGCGAGCCTCGACCCTGCACGTACGCACCGAGACCTATGCAGTGCCACTCCGGCCGTTCGGCATGTTTGGCCAAGTCGGCGGCTCGATGCAGCTGGGGCGCACCGAGGAAGCCTTTCCGCTCGTCGAGCTGCGGGAGGTTGAGGTGCGCCCGCCGCAGTCGTACGGTCTCAACGGATATAGCCCGTCGCTCGTCGTGCGTGATGTGTCGGGCGTGGTGGTCGTCGCAATTGACGGCTCGCCCGAGGCTTGCTGCGCCTGTGGCTCCCGCGACCCATACCTGCACGCCTTTGCGGACGCGCTGCGCGTGGCTATCAGCGGCGCGCAGCGCGGCCGGCCGCTGCCCGGGCCGCTGCTTGCCAGCTACCGCGAGTACGCATCCCTCTCGTGGATTGGACTCGACCGCGCGCGACAGGGTATCGAGTACCTTCCGGGGCACGATCAACACGGTGCGCCGGTGCCGACGGGCAGCGCGATGGTGCCGATGGGCGGTGTGGTTGCTCCGATGGGAGAGGTCGTCGTGGGCGTCGAGATAAGCGGAGCCGTCGGGCCGACCCCGCAATTCATGCACCGCCAAGCTGCGCAGATTGGCGTGCCGATTGCATTCGACCAGGCGTCACAAGCAGAACCGATCGCGTACGCCCAGGCCTTCGGAGCGCCGCCGCCATTTGCCTACCCGTCCGCCCGTCTGTCCGCCTATCCATACCCGCCCGCCCGTCCGACGGGCGGCAGAGCTAACGAGAAGCTGGACGCACCCCTCTTGGACAAGACTGCTGGCGGCAGTAGCAGCAACAGCAACAGCAGCATGGCGCCAAGCCATCACGCAAGTGCGGAACCAACGGCGCCGCTAACGGCACAACTTGCTTTCGGAGCTGCCGCCCCTGCTGCCGGTGTGCCGCCAGGGAACGAGGTGCTCAGCGTGCGCGTGCCCGTGGAAGCGTTCGCGTCTGGCGTGATGCAGTTTGTCACGCCCGACGGACAGACGATGCAGGTGGGAATCCCGCTGGGCTTGGGCGCGGGCGACATCTTTCATGTAGTGAGGCCCGTGAGGCAGGCGCACTGGCACTCGTCCGGTGCTGACATGGCGCAACAACCATGTCAGGACGGTAATATAGCTGGCATTTAATCTCGAAGACATTAGACAAAAGACCGAAGAGAAGGAACGTGTCGAGCTCGCTACAGGCTATCGCGCTATCCCCGATACGCCGACGTAACGCCGCCGCGCGCCCGTCCGCGTCGCGATCGAGCGCGCGAGTATGCAGTTAGTACGCGGCCTACACGGTCGTGGCACGACGCTTGGGGCGGGGTCCGGGGACCTTCTTCGCTTCATTCACTCAGGGGAGTCAGGTCTCTTGCGCTCTTGGGCTTTGAACCACTGCGGTCCGGGGCTCCCACCCGGCCATTTCACTCTGGCCATGGGCTGTGCCCCGCCGCAAGCTCTCTCTCTCTCTCTCTCACGCTGCCGCTCCGCTGTCCGCTCTGGCTCCGCGAGTTCTCTCTGTCTCTCAGTCTCCTCGCTGCCACCTGCCCTATCTCTCAGCGTAGTCGTCGCTGACTCTACTCGCACGGCACCCATCGATCGGCGGCACGACACTCCGGGTGCGTCGCTCCTTCTTGAATGATAGCTGAACAAGACCAAGCAACACCTGCAGGAAGTTGGCAGTGATTTCCCTGATCTCTCCATCTCGCGTCGCTACAATAAATCGTCCAGCTTTCCATGGCAGCGCGCCGAGACTCATGCGTCCCACGTCCTGCGACCTACCGACCGAGAAAGATAAGGACTTTGGGTCACATCCTAGATCCTTGCGAACTGTCGGCCCACCGCCACACCCTTGCGTTCCGGCGGCGAGGCGGACGGTTGCGGCCATCGAGCTCCAGCGCCGGTGACGGGCGAACGTCCGTCCACATATGGACCAATGTCCGCCGTGTATGGCGCACGCGTCTTGTTGGGCGAGACGGTCGCGGGATTTGCCGTCGGATCGAACCGAAGCCGGCCGAGGCGGTCGGAGGCCATTTTGGCTTGGGCGACCTGCACTTGGCCTCGGGTGTTGATGAGCGCAGTGCGTACGATGCGCAGCTGCTCCACCGCGAATTTGCACACGTCCTGGGCAGTTCTCACATTATGCTGCGCCCGCTGCACCGCGTCGCCCATTGAAAGCCTCAGATTATCATGCGCTACGGATGCGGTGGGCGTGACCAACGTGACGAGCGTGTCGTGATGTAAAGGAAAGGCGTGATCAGACGAGAGCGTGCCCGGTGTGAGGGAGCTGTGCTCGCCGTAGCGTTCAAACGTTGGGCTACGTAGCGCTGTGGCGTTCTGCCGCCCACTGGCAGTCGACGAGATGTGAAAGGGCTTCGCGCCGGGGGGCACCGCCCCCGCAGGCATCATGGTCTCTAGTTCTTCCACGATGGCGCTCAGTTGCTCGGCGCACTGCTGAAGCTCGGCGACACGGCGCTCCATCGAGTAGGTCGAGTTATCACCGGCGTTTGCGAGGGCTCGCAGCGCGTGGCGAACCGCTTCGGAATTGAAAGCCGCCGCATTGGTGGCCGGATTCTTGAGCCTCGGGTTCGCGCGAAGGGCACTGGCAGCGATCTGAGTCGCCGCGACTGCCTGGGAGGCGGCCTCCTCTACCACGGGCAGAAGGTTCTGCACCTTGACCAGTTGTTTGCGAGCCGCCTGCGCTGCCGCGTGCACATCGAGGCGCAGCTGGCCCTCCGCCTTGCGCACAATCGCGGGACTCGCCGTACTATCAGGGCCAAAGGTCAACCCGAAGCGCGGCGTCGGAGGCGAGGCCGTCAGCTGCGAGGGCGAGCGCAGAGGCGAGGTTGTGCTGACGCTCGTGAGCATCTGCCGCGCCGCCGGCCGCTCAAAAGAGCGAGATCGCGGAGTCCCCCCTGCATGAAAGCGGCTGCTGCTGGCGCTGCTCAGCGTTTGAGCCCGCAATACGCCGGGTGACGCCGACCCCGCGCCAGACTCGGGTGAGTGCGGCACCGCTACCCTTGGCGGCGGCGTGACGGAACGGCGGGCACTCTGGCTCCTCGGTTGCGTCGCGGCGTCAGCAACAGCCGAGGGGCTGTCACCAGGTATTGGGGTTGGTGTTGGTGCTGGTGCGGAGCGGCGCGCTTGTTCCTCGTGCCGCTGGCGCTCCTCCTCCTCCTCGCGCCACCGTTGCCGCTGCAGTCGTTGCTGCTCCTCATCAAACGCAACATGCTCCTGCAGGTTGATCTGCTCCTGGCGCTCGCGATTGAGGCGCTCGCGCTCCAAACGCTGCTGCTCCTGGCGCTGGCGCAGCGCCTCGTTGCGACGTCTTTCTTCGAGCTGCTTCTGCTGCTCCTGTTCAGTCCTGCGCTGGGCTTCCTCGCGCCGCCGCTCTTCCTGCCGGCGCTGCTTCTCCTGCAGTGCGTTTTGGGACTTCTCCTGATCAAGCGTCAACGCGGTAAAAGCAGGGTTGATGGGTTCCTGCCGCGCCGCCTCAACCAATGTTGGTTGTGCCGATCGCGACCGCATATGAGACGACTGACGTGGCGCCCGCTGCCGATACTCAGCCTGCTCATCGGGATGCTGCACCAGTGTTGTCCTCTCGGCGTGGGCAACCTCGGCTAGTGCAGCCTGTGATGAAGCTGCACCATCTGCGAGGATCCACTGCTGTTGCAGCACCCGCGCCTTCTGCTCCTTGAACTCTTCCTCTGTGAGAACGCCCTGCTCGCGAAGCCAGCCTAGCTCCCAGAGAGCGGCAGTGTCGAGTGGCATTTTGTGGTGTGGCTCTCGAAATTTTCCGCGAAGTTCAAAGAGCCCAAAGTGGCCCAGACAAGTTTTGCGCGGGCGCTACAGCGGCTTACCCCCGACGTCGCCTGGCCTAGTGGCTCCTCACCAACACGGTTTTGAATGATGCAACTGAGGAACCACAGAGCTTGGCTTCAGCGTTCCGGGCGCGCGCGCTCTCGTCCCCCGCGCCCCACTTACCGCAGCTGTAGAGGGTCCGGTCCGTTACTCTTACTGAATTACTCAAATGCGCTCTTACTACACATGTATTCGAGTTCCGTCCCCCCCCTCCCGGCAATTCACACCTGGCAGCACATAATTCTGCCTGCTTCCGTTCATGCCCGACACCCACCGAGCTTGTGCGACCGAGACCGAATGACTCTGAGAGCACGGTTCGAACCTCAAAGATTGATGGCCCGTCCGCCAGGCCCGAAGATGAGGATCAGGCACAGCTCGTGCACCTTGATGTCGATAGTGGTCGCCGTGTCCCACTCAAACTTTAATAGCGCCACCCTCATGATCGCATCGACGAACTCGGAGAAGAGGATCTCTGAGCACGCCTGCTCCCCCGCCTCTTGCCATGTTTCGAACACGCCATCGTGAGCACCAAGCATAGCGTGCACGAAGGCCATTTTGAGCTGCACCTCGGTTAGGTCCGGCCCCATGACATCAGCCTTAGCCATCATCTGGAGGAACTCGGACAGCTGAATCGTCTCACGCGTCTCGTCGAGCTTCGCCCAGTGCTTGAAGAGCTTTTTCAGGCGTGACTCATGCATCGTGAGCTTCTGCCGAACCGCCGACGACGAAAAGGGCGCATATGCGGCTTTCTCCGGTTCAAACGTCTCGAACCCCGGCGTGAGCGTCAGCATCCCTTGGATGAGATGAGTCACGCACATGGGCAACTCCCCCTTTCCGCCCTGTTCCCGCAGCACGGAGATACGCACGAGCGTCCCGAGGAACTTGGGCAGGTCGATGGTCTTCCGCCCATCGTGCGGGCCTTTCAAGTCCCTAATATCCGGAACTGCGCCCTTGCGCATGAAGAATCGATTGATCTTGTTCAGGTTGAGCCACGGCGAAGGCAGCGCGCAACGCTTGCAGATGGCCCAGAATTCGAGGAGCGACATTTCAGGCGGCTTACTCGGATCGACGGTCACAGACGCGTGGCAGCTGAAAACATACTTGAGGGACTCGAAATTATGCCAGAAGACGCTCTTGACCTCACCCATCCAGGACGACGCATTGGGCATTTCACCCACCTCGTCTTGCGCCACCTGCTGCCACGTGCGGTTGAAGATGTCGAAGAGCCCGTCCTGCGAGGAAGACGACGCGGCTTGACGCATCTGCCACTCCTTGAATGATGGCTGGTCCGCGATGACCGTGCGCGTGTAGCGCATCGTCTGCCGTGGATCGATGCCCACGACTTCCTCGTCGAAGATGTCAGCAGGCGTAGCCTCCCAGCCAATCTGCTCCTGGTACCCGCAGCTCCCTGGCGGCTCGAAGATCCCTCGCTCGGGAAGGGAACGTGAATGCACCCGGCTGAGTGGAGCGCCGTCGCCCACGTCAATCCAGACGTGCGCACCATCCTCGAGCTCGTCGCGCACGCGCGCCGAGCGCTCGAGGTGAGCACCGTCATCAGCGATGATGGCCTTGCAGGTGAGCTCCTCGGAGTACGGAGATGTGTACGAAAAGGGCTGTGAGACATAGCGGCGGACGGCAGTCGCACCAAGCCAGTAGATGCATTGGCTGCCCTCGCCAGCCTGGATGGGAATGGTCTTCTCGCGGATGTGCGCGTGGATGGTGAAAGTAGGCACTTTGACCTTTGTTTTGCTTTTCCTGCTCCTGGGTGGTGCTGCTTCCGAAGGAGCAGAAGCATCAGCAGGATCATCAGCAGGATCATCCGCAGGATCATCAGCAGGAACGGTTGTCTCTGGTGGCCGCGCGGGTGGCGGAAGCCGCGTGGCGGGTTCCTTGGGCGTGACGGGACGATCAGAGTCGTGGCGATAGCCCCGGTCGTACGGGAACGGTGCATGCAGCCCATGGCCTTCATAGTCCTGCGCCAGGCGAGGTGCCGCCGACAGCGGCCGGTGCGGCGGAGGGACCCGTACCATCTTCGACGTTGCCTTTTCAACCGCACCAAGGGCGCATAAATGTCGACACGGTATGCCTGCGTCGCGTGCGGGCAAGCTAGCCGCTTCATTCCGAAAAAGCAAGTTCGCCCAATTGCCTCGAGGAAATCTATTATCGGCGGCGCTTCTGGCTTTTTACTTTCCGCCCCGTCAGGAAAACTCTTGTTTTGAGAAAAACGTCGGCCGACACGCGAGAGCTGCAGAGTGGAAGGGTCAGCCATGTTCGCAATGGAGATCGATCCAGCTGACGATGCGCTTCTGGCAGGCGTCGCCGAGCCGCGCGCCCCCGCCACGTTCACGCCAGCGAAACCGCATGCGGTTCCCGCGTTCACGCCGAGCGCGTCGCGACGAGAAGGCTTGCACAAGGTGGTTCTCGAGGAGTCACCTGCGAGTGCGGCCAAGCTCACCCTGGAGGGCTTGCATCACTGGCGCGGGCGTCTCGAGCGCGAGCTGGTGCAACTCAAAGAGGACGTCGAGACGACAGCAGTGCTCGCGGATCGGTGGTCCGGCAAGATGGATTGCGGCCTCGATGAGATCAAGGCGCTGCTCGCCCAAAAGGAGCGGGATTTCGACGCAGTCGTCGGCGCGATCACAGCGATCCAACATGACCTCGATGCCGCGACCGCGGTCGCGCGCAAGTCAATCGTCGTCGAGCCGGCGCCCATCTTCTTGGTACCGCGAGCGACGGGTCATCCAATGTCCGGCAAGCTTCTTGCCGCGCCGGGCTCGCCAAGGCTGGAGCAAAGCAAGCGGGTGCCTGGAAGCGGCATGACTACGCGCGATCTGTCGCGCAGCGTCGCGCGCAAGAGTGCCATCCTTGTGAACTCGCCCGACGTTTCGAAGAAGCTCGTCTTTTGAGCAGAGCAACTCATCATGTCGACTTATGGTGGTCCACTCTCTCGATGATACCAACATACCATGAACTCTCCGTACCTTTCACGAGTACAAGTAACGTGCAATTTGATCATACTCATGTTCAGTCCTGAAACCAGTGCATCTGTTTGAACGTGTCGCGTTACGTCAGCGTGTTCGAGTATTATCAGCCAACTTGTTATCAGCAATTGAAAGCAATTCCAATTGATTATCAGATTGCTATGTACGTGTGGATTAAACGCTTCTCCGCGCCGCGACGCGCGAGCGAGCGCGCGCACGTTTTGTCGTGTTTTTCCCGCTAATTTCCCGCACGTTTGGTGTGTCGCGGATGCGGGAAGCGGGTATCGCGTACAAACGCTCGGCGGGTTGTCTCGGTCCCCACCGGCACGCAGCACCTTCGCCTGCCAGCCCCACCCCCAGCCGGCCCTGGCCCTGCACTCCTCGGCGGCTTGCTGTTGCTCGGCGCGTCGGCGGTCCCTCGCGTCCGCGAGAGACCGTAGTCTGGCGAACTCGGTCTCCGCAATCCGCATACGGAACCATGCATAAAGCACCTAGCACCCGCACTAGATGTGTCTGTCGCCACATCGTAGCGATTCGTTCGGTTTCAGTAGTTGTTTCAGTGCCGGTTCCACGTTCCAGCGGTTTCAGAGACGTGAACTTTTTCGTCTTCGTACGAAGCCGACCTTTGTCCGAGCTAGAAGGCCGCTGTCCCTCTCTCCGTCGAAGAAGCCATGGTCGTCATGTACTCATGCAC
>Ga0209550_10003911_pt1 | contig 14134 bp, 12 predicted proteins | sample LauGreSuBDMM15SN_2_FD_187567 | JGI IMG/M metagenome (GOLD analysis project Ga0209550, IMG submission 187567) | Freshwater lake microbial communities from Lake Michigan, USA - Su13.BD.MM15.SN (SPAdes) (version 5) | ecosystem: Environmental > Aquatic > Freshwater > Lake | place: Lake Michigan...
TCATGGACTGTGAGCTTGATCACTGGATACACGTTCCTTGCAAATGAAATCTAGGATTTCCAGTGTATTTAGCACCTTTTTACAGATTTCATGACCACAAAAAAAGTCACAGACATATAGTAATTTATAAGCCTGATTTGTTGAAATTTATTGGATAAGTAGAGTCGTGGAGTGGAATTGCCAGCACATGCCGAAGGCATGCAATTCCTTGCTCAGGTGGACTTGAAAAAAAACCACTTTTTTTTGAGCTTGATATCATCGGCATCGCAGAAATAACATCCCATAAATTTGATCAATTCATGGCATTCAGCATTGAACAACTTGGTGAAATTGACAGCGTCATTGGGCAATGGTGCGTACTAAGAGTTCCCCCAAAGCTAAAAAATGAAATTGATCACGACTATGAAGTTGATGGGCAATCTGTAACCATATTAGAAGTTCGACCACTGTGGCGGGGCCCAGCAGGGGAATTTACGCGATCCCCTTTTGTCAAACTTCGCTATGTCAAGTCCGGTGCCATTTGGAAAATCTACTGGCGGCGTCAATCCGGCAAGTGGGATCTGTACGCGCCGTCCCCCAGTGCAAAGAACATCACAGTTGCCATGGCCATCATTGATGCAGACCACCATGCATGCTTTTTTGGCTAAAACTCTCAACCCTCGCTAGCCAGCATGATCACCCAGTTCTCCTGATCCCAGCAGGCGTAGAGGGTGATCGAGTCCAAGGCTAAGCAGTCTAGACAATGTCTTGCCTGGCGTGCTCATGGTCATCTCCATCCCCGTAGATCATCGTAACCTTGTTGCCGACGACGGTCGGCCAAGGTGTTTGGGTCTCTGGGGTTCATTCTGGTGACGAGAATAAATATCAAGATGGGGCAACTGCACCCAATCACCCACGCCTTACTGGTACCAATGGCCGGAAAAGTCAGACCCTTAGCAGATTTAGGGCTTTGGTCACGACAGCTTCGGTTGTGATGTTGAAACGCTCGTACAACTCATGCGCCGAGCCACTAGCGCCGAAACTGCTCATACCGACAAAATCGCCCTCAAGTCCCAGATAAGCATCCCAACCTTGCCGAACAGCAGCTTCAATGCCCACCCGAGCGCCTTTGCCCAAAATGCTTTGACGATAACTTTCGTCTTGTGCATTGAAAATTTCCCAGCAAGGCATGGACACGACAGCGGTAGCAATACCCGAAGATTCCAGCTGCTCACGCGCAGTCACAGCCAGCGCTACTTCAGAACCAGTGGCCAGCAGAGTGATCTGGCGTGGACCACATTTAGCCTCGTGCAGCACATAAGCTCCGCGCTGCGACAGGTTCTGCGCCGTGTGCACAGATCGTACCTGAGGCAAGGACTGACGCGCAAAAACAAGACTGATCGGACCAGTAGTATGAGCCAGTGCAGCTTCCCAGCATTCTGCCGCTTCCACTGCATCGGCCGGTCGCATCACCAGCATATTGGGCATGGCGCGTAAAGATGCCAGGATTTCCACAGGCTGATGCGTGGGGCCATTTTTACCAATACCTATAGAGTCGTGACTGAATACAAACTTGACGGGCAGCCCCATGAGTGCTGCCATGCGCATAGCGGGTCGCTGATAGTCGGCAAAGGCCAGATAAGTGACCGACAAAGGCAACACACCACCATGTGCGGCCATGCCATTGGCCATGGCGCCCATCACATGCTCGCGCACGCCGCAGTGCACATATGAACCACTGCGGTCTTTCGCAGTAAATGCTTTGAGACCGCGTTTGTGGCTGGTTGGTGCCTCTAGGTCAGCGCAGCCTACCATCCGCTCGGGCAAGCAAGGCGTTAGCAGGTCGTTGATTTCAGCTGAAATGAAAATACCGCTGGGCGCAGGGGGCGCTTGGAGGGAGTTTAGCTTGTAGGTCTGCAAAACCTGTTGCCAGTTGCCTGGAAGTTCGCCGCGCATGACACGTTCAAACTCTGCGCGCTCAGTAGCGGGTAGGGCACATACACGCGCATGCCAAGCGGCGTGCTCGTCCCTGCAGCGCGCTCCTGCCTGGCGCCAGGGGTTAAGTACAGTCGGTGGAAGTTCAAACGGGCCATACGGCCATTGCAGCATCTCACGCGCGGCCTGAGCGTCTTCAGCGAACAAGCGGCCACTGTGACCGCCACGCCGGCCTTGCAGGCGGGCAATTCCTTTGGCGATGATGGTACGACAAGCCAGCAAAGACGGTCTTGGATCGGTACGTGCGGCATCAAGTGCGCTGGATACAGCCTCGATGTCATGCCCATCCACTTCGACCACATGCCAGCCCGCAACACGAAAACGCTCAGCCACTTCTTCACTGATAGACAGCGCAGTGCTGCCGTCATCAGTGATCTGGTTGTCGTCCCACAGCAAGACCAGCTTACCCAGTTGGAGATGACCGGCCAGTGAAATCATTTCCTGGCCTACGCCCTCTTGCAAACAACCATCGCCGACGAAAGCGTAGGTGAAGTGGTTAATCAGGTCCTTTCCAAAAAGGGCGTTCAGGTAAGCCTCTGCCACGGCCATACCGAAAGCATTGGCAATGCCCTGACCCAGCGGGCCAGTCGTCACTTCGATGCCAATAGCAGGATTACGCTCAGGATGCCCTTCGCAATGCGAGCCCAACTCACGAAATCGCTGAATTTCTTCAATAGGAAAGTCGACATAGCCCGTGAGGTGCAGCAAGGCATACAGCAACATAGAGCCGTGCCCGTTGGATAGCACCACGCGGTCGCGGTCCCACCAGGTCGGCTCAGCCGGGTTGAACTTGAGGTGACGCGTGTAAAGCGCAGTGGCAATTTCGGCCATGCCCAACGGAACGCCCTGATGCCCTTCCTGGGCACGGGCGATCGCATCGATCGACAAAAATCGGATGGCATGAGCCAAAGGTTGCTGGGGATGCTGACTCATTTTGTAGGCACCGCCGGATTTGACAGCGACTGCCTGTCTCCTTTGCAAAGGCTATGCAGCTCATGATTGTTTCGGCCAAACCTCATGAATACAAGCGAAGAAAATTCAGGCGTTGTTGAATGGCATTCAATCATTGGGCTTGATTTAGGCCCACGCCACAAACAGAGAGTTGACACGAAGACGCTGAAAAAAAATAGGCCTCGTTGACAAGGTCACTGCTCAAGGTTGCGCTTCTTCCCGCAGCCAATCTACAAAATTTTTAACCTCCGGGCGCGTAGCATGTCGGGCCGGGTAGACTATGAAGTGCGCTCGCACCTGCACGCACATTTCTTCATCAAAGACTGGCTGCAGTTTGCCGCTGTTAATCAGGGACTGGCCGATGCTGGTACTTTCCAGTGTCACGCCCAAATGCTGGACGGCAGCGTCGAGGCCCATCATGGCCCGGTCAAAGCGCAAGCCCATCCGCCCCGGCCGAAAGTCGGCGCAGAAAAGGCTAAACCACTCGGCCCACTGCACCACGCTGACGCTGGACTGGATCAGTGGCACACGCAACAAATCGACAGGTGTGTGCAACCCTTGGGTTCGGATGAATTCGGGACTGGCCAAGGGCATTATTTTTTCAGTGAACACCGGCTCCACCTCAAGATGCGGCCAGTTGGGCAGACCGTAGCGAATGTCAATGTCCATCTGACCCAACTGGAAATCCGAGTGCAAATGCGATGCGGACAACATTAGTGAGATGTCCGGGTGTTTTTCGGTAAAACTGACGATGCGCGGCATCAACCAAAGACTGGCAAAACTGGGACTGCTGTGTACGTAAAGCGTATCTTGCACGCCATGTCTAAGGTCTTCAGTGGCGGTGTTGATGGCACCCAGAGCACTAGCAACTCGCTGCAGGTATTGCTGCCCTGCCGGGGTCAACTCCACCCCTCTGGAAGAGCGTTCAAACAAGCGTACGCCTAGCAAATTCTCAAGCTTGGCAACTTGGTGACTCACCGCCGACGGGGTCAGGTGTAGTTCTTCTGCCGCCAATGAAAAACTCTTGCGGCGAGCAATGGCTTCAAAGGCTTGCAGGGCGCTTAATGGAGGGATCATGGCGCATGAAAAAAATCGAATCGGTGCGTTGCAACATGAGTTAAATTAAACCACGAGTGAGTTTATATCGTTTGCCTTCACTCATGAGCTTGCCCAAAATCGCGCCACTTCATTAAGAGTTGGCAAATTAGGAGAATTGCATGTTGCTCAAAAACAGAGTGGCTGTCATCACGGGTGGCGCCGGTCAGAACGGGCTGGGCTTTGCTACTGCCCGCATGATGGCGGATCAAGGCGCTACGGTCGTGATCCTAGACCTCGCTGTGGCCGATCCACAAGCCGCAGCAGCGAGATTGGGCCAGCAGCACTTGGGCTTGGTGGCTAACGTGACCGACAAAGCGTCTTGTGAAGCTGCGGCTGCGCAAATCAAGGCTCAATACGGTCGCATCGACGTTCTTGTTAACAACGCAGGCATCACCCAGCCCGCCAAGTTTCTTGAAATCACGGGTGCGGACTACGAGCGCATTCTGGACGTGAGTTTGCGCGGCACGCTCTACGCATCCCAAGCAGTGCTGCCCACTATGGTGGCGCAAAACAGCGGCTCAATTGTGTGCATTTCATCGGTCTCGGCCCAACGCGGCGGCGGCATTCTGGGCGGCCCGCATTACTCGGCGGCCAAGGCCGGCGTGCTGGGTCTAGCCCGCGCCATGGCGCGTGAATATGGCGGTAACAACATCCGCGTCAACTGCGTCGCCCCAGGCCTGATTGCCACCGACATAAACAAAGGCAAGATTCCAGAAGATAAGCGTCAGGGCATTCTGGATGGCATCCCGTTGGCCCGCATTGGCGAGCCCAACGATGTGGCCGGTTGCGTGGTGTTTTTGGCCAGCGACCTGTCCAAGTACTGCACCGGCGTGACACTTGATGTCAATGGCGGCATGTTGATTCACTGATTTCGATTTCACCCACCACCACGGCACAGTCGTGGTTTATTTCAACCAAGGAGACATCATGAAAAAATTAAATACCTTCCGCCGCAGCCTGTTGGTGGCGTCTTTGCTGGTGGCCGCTTCGGCAGCCCAGGCTCAGGCAGTCAAACTCACACTGGGCCACGGCACCGCGATCGACAACCCGCGTCATACGGCTTCGCTCAAGTTTGCAGAAGTAGCCAAGTCCAAGAGCAATGGCCGTATTGAAGTGACTGTGGCGCCCGCCTCTCAATTGGGTGACGACGCCGCGATGGTCACCGCTTTGCGCACAGGCGCTTTGGATATGTCGGCAAACTCCCAGGGCGCAGTAGCAAACGCCGTTCCTGAGTACGCAGCTTTTGGGATGCCTTTCCTGTTTTCAAGCCAAGCCCAGGCCTGGAAGGTCATGGATGGCCCCGCAGGTAAAGAGCTGGCCCAAAAATCGGCTGAGAAAGGTCTGATTGTGCTGGGCTACTGGGACAACGGCATCCGCCACATGAGCAACAATAAACGCCCGCTGCTCAAGCCCGAAGACTTGAAGGGCCTGAAAATGCGTACCCCGCCTGATTCAGTGACCGTGGACATTATGCAAAGCGTAGGTGCCGAAGCGCAGCAGATCAAGTGGTCTGAGCTCTACGTGGCACTCCAGCAAGGCGTTGTCGACGGTCAGGAAAACCCGCTGGTGAACGTTCAGGCTGGCAAGCTCTACGAGGTGCAGAAGTTCATCTCTTTAACCGGTCACAAATACGAAATGACGCCATTTCTGATTGGCAAGCGTTCATGGGACAAGCTTTCTAATGATGATAAGAAAATTGTCCAGGAAGCTGCTTTGGAAGCCACGACATTGCAGCGCAAGCTGGCTCAAGAGGCCGACGACAAGATGTTCGATGAAATCAAAGCCAAGGGAGTGCGAATCGACAAGGTCGATCAAGCCCCCTTTGAAAAGGCTACTGCGCCCGTTGTAGCCAAGTGGGAAGCCAGCCCGATTGGGCCTTTCGTGAAGAGAGTCGTGGCCGCTGCACGCGCCAAATAAGTGGCCTCCCAATTCAGCGCCAAAACTGGCGCTGAATTCAAGCGACTGATTTCAACCCGCGCTTGCCATGTTCATGACCCCGCACGGTGCCGACCACCGAGGCGGGGCATTAAGGAGATTCATTCATGACCCAAATCATTGTCGAGCGCAACGCGCTTGAGCGTGCGATCGTGGCCATCTGCAGCTCGGTGCTGTGGGTGACGATGGTCTCTATTTTCGTGATCCTGACGGCCAACACCTTGCTGCGTTACGCCAGTGGCACCAGCTTACAGTGGGCCAATGAGATACCTGAGCTGTTGTTCCCTTGGCTGGTGATGTCGGGTGTGGTGCTGGCGGCTGAAAAAGGCTCGCACATTGCTACTGTGTTTCTGGTCGAGTCGGTAAAGGCGGAGACAAAACGCATCATTGCGACCATCTCTTGGACCGCTGTGGCCGGTTTGTACGCCGTACTGGTGCATGCAACGTGGAACATGCTGGAAATTGTGCACGACGAGCGCACCCCGATTCTGCTGATTCCAACTTCGGTGACCTATTCGTGCGTGCTCGTAGGCATGGCGATGCTGACAATGCTGGCGATGCTGTCTGCCTGGAGGGCCTGGAAGGGCGTGCGTGTCAATCACGATGGTGCTGCGTCGGGCGCGCAAGCCGCACAGGGGTGAAATAATGTCTTTATTGATCCTGATTATTTTTTTGGGTGCGGCGTCTTTGGCCATGCCGATCGCCCATGCGCTGCTGATGGCAGCCCTGGCGGCCGCTCTCAGCAATGACCGTATACCCCTGGACCTTCTGGTCCAGCAAATGGTGGCGCAGGTGCAGAGCTTCCCGCTGATCGCCATTCCGTTTTTCATGCTGACCGGTTCGTTGATGATGGGCGGCAAACTAGGCCAGGCGATTATCGGCACCTTGACGGCTCTGGTAGGCCGCTGGCACGGCGGGCCTGCCCAGGTAAGTGTGCTTTCTTCCACGCTTTTTGGCGGGGTTTCCGGCTCAGCAGTGGCTGATGCTTCAGCTATTGGTTCACTGGTCATGCCATGGCATCGCAGACTGGGTTATCCCATGCCTTTTTCTGCAGCATCACTGGCCTCGTCGGCCACTATCGACATCATCATCCCGCCTTCCATACCGTTGATCCTGTATGCAATGAGCGCGAACGAATCGATTGGCGCATTATTTTATGCAGGCATCCTACCGGGCCTGCTGCTGTGTGGCGGTTTCATGGCCGCTTGTTGGTGGGTGGGTAAACGCGACAACCTGCCTCGCGAAACTGCCCCTTCAGACCGCGCAGCTTTTCGGCGCAACCTTCTTTTTTCACTGCCAGCGATCGCACTGCCCGCGCTAATCATCGTGTTTTTACGTTTTGGTATAGCCACACCTACCGAGGTGGCGGTACTTTCTACATTGTTTGCTGGCGCGGTATCGTTGTTCGTCTATCGCGATCTGTCAATTAAGCGGCTGCACCACGCAATCATTGAGGCGGGCCTGGCGACTGGTGTCGTGCTTCTGGTCATCATGACCTCAGCGGCCATTGGCTGGTTACTGACCTTTGACCAGATGCCGCAGAACATCGTGCAATGGGTCCAGCAAAATGTGAATGAAAAGTGGGTCGTCATCGCTCTGATGAACGCCATGATGCTGTTCCTGGGCATGTTCATCGACCTGCCCGCTGCCGTGCTGCTGCTGACCCCCGTGTTTTTGCCCTTGGCCCAAGCCATTGGCATGGATACGGTGCAACTGGGCATCATGATGGTGGTCAACCTGGCCATCGGTCTTTACACCCCGCCTGTGGGTACAACGTTGTTCATTGCCAGTTCTTTGGCCAAGGTCAAAGTGGGGCAAACCGTTCGCGCCATGGGTCCGTTTTATCTGGTGGCCTTTTGTGTTTTGCTGCTTGTGTCCTATGTTCCCGCCGTCATTTTGAAATGACCGCTTTGACCCACCCGGAGATCTCATGTCAGTGACGAATGACCGATTGTCTGAAGTAGCGCGGTGCGCTTACCGTATTCGCCGATACGCCCTGCGCATGGGCGAGGTGCAGGGACAGGGCTACATTGGCCAGGCGCTGGGTTATGCAGACGTTCTGGCCGTGGCCTACGGCCACGCCTTGAAGTTTCGCGCCAATGATCCGGCTTGGGATGGACGCGACCGGTTCCTGCTCTCCCATGGGCATTACGCCATCGCTTTTTATGCTGCCCTGATCGAGGCCGGCATCATTGCCGAAGACGAACTCGAGAGCTATGGCAGCGATGACAGTCGCTTGCCCATGTCAGGCATGGCCACTTACACCCCGGGCATGGAAATATCTGGTGGCTCTCTCGGTCAGGGCCTACCGATCGCGGTGGGCATGGCGCTGGCATTGCGCCACAAAAACAACCCTGCCTTCGTCTATAACTCCATGTCCGATGGGGAGTTGGACGAAGGCTCGACATGGGAAGGTGCCATGGCCGCAGCCCACCATGGCCTAGGCAACCTGATCTGCATCGTGGACATCAACAACCAGCAAGCCGATGGTCCGTCAGGTCATGTGCTGGGCTTTGAACCCCTAGCGGACAAGTGGGCCGCTTTTGGCTGGCATGTGCAGCGCGTGGACGGTAACCACTTGCCCGCCGTGCTGCGCGCCTTTGATACCGCGCGCCTGTTGACCGACGCCAAGCCCCGAGTGATTTTGTGCGACACCCTAATGGGCAAGGGAGTGCCTTTCCTTGAAACCCGCGAGAAGAATCACTTCATCCGCGTGGATCCGCCTGAGTGGCGGCAAGCCCTAGAAGTGTTGGACGCGTCCCAAAACTAAGGACCTAAACGATGAACGCCGTCACAGAAAAAAAAACCCGCCTGACCACATCAGCCATGATCGCCTCGATTGCGTCTGAGGGGCAGCGTGTCCAGGCCGCGCCATTTGGCAAGGCTTTGGTGAAATACGCCGCCGACCGTCCTGAGATCGTCGGTCTGACAGCCGATCTGGGTAAATACACTGACATGCAACTGTTCGCGCAGGCTTACCCGGATCGTTTTTTCCAGATGGGTATGGCAGAGCAGTTGCTGATGGCGGCTGCTGGCGGCATGGCCAAGGAAGGGCTGATACCGTTTGCCACTACATACGCTGTTTTTGGCACTCGCCGTGCATATGACTTCATCCATCAGGTCATCGCCGAAGAGCGCCTGAATGTCAAGATATGCTGCGCGCTACCCGGCTTGACTACCGGCTACGGCCCCAGCCACCAGGCGACAGAAGACCTGGCCATGATGCGCGGCATTCCCGGGCTGACCATCGTTGACCCTTGCGACGCGCTGGACATCGAGCAGGCTGTGCCGCAAATTGCCGAGCACAACGGACCTGTCTATATGCGGATACTGCGGGGTAACGTGCCACTGGTACTCGACGAGCTTGAGGGCTACAAGTTCGAGTTGGGCAAGGCCAAAATGCTGCGCGAAGGCGACGATGTGCTGGTGATCGCCAGCGGGATAATGACCATGCGTGCGCTTGAAATCGCCAATGACCTGGCCACTGACAAGATCGGCGTGGCCGTGCTTCACTGCCCCACGATCAAACCTCTGGACGAGGCCACCATCGTGGAGGCCGTGGGCAAGAAGCCGCGCCTTGTGGTGGTTGCTGAAAACCACTCCGTAGTTGCTGGTTTAGGTGAAGCCGTTGCCAGCGCGCTGTTGCGCCATCGGGTTCATCCTGCCAAGTTCAAACTGGCCGGCTTACCGGACGCTTTTCTGGATGCCGGCGCGCTGCCTACATTGCACGACCGTTATGGCATCAGCCGGGAAGTTTTTGGAGCCCGCGTCAAAGGCTGGCTCGACTGAGATCCAAGCTAAATTCCGTCTATGCGGTTCAGTGCACCGACCTTCACACCGGTGCAGACTTAACCCACCAGGCCAACCTGAAGACCCCTGTAATTCCCTTCCCAATCTCAGCGTCTTTCTTGTCTTCAATCAGCCCTTGACTAGGGTTTTCTATAATTGGTTGGACCAATTATCGGCGCTATTATTCGGTGATAAGTAAATTGGTATAACCATTTAAAGAGTGAGGCCTACCGCTATTTTCGTGCAGGCCACCGCTCTGCTGAAATTATTTGGCATGGACTTATGCTCGTTTTGTTTTTCATTTTTCCCCTCTTCAAACCAACTGGAGTTCTGTATGTCTGTAGGTAAACAAGTTCGCATGCGTCGTCTGATGGGCCCTTCGGGCCGCATGCTGGCTATCACCATTGACCATCCCATCACCCGTGGCCTTATGCCCGGTCTGGAGGACATCCACGGAACGATGAAAAAAGTGGTTCGCGGCATGCCCGACGCCATCACTATGCACAAAGGTATTGCTGAAAAGGTGTTTGCGCCCTACGCCGGACAGGCTGCCATGATTTTGAAAATCAGCGCTTACTCGACCCAATACCACCCGCACTACGATGCACCGGTGGCCGACGTTGAAGAGGCAGTCCGGTTGGGTGCCGATGCCGTGTCCGTGGGTTGTATCGTTGGTGGTCCCGAGCAGGCGCAGCAGCTCACTTTCCTGGGCCGCATGTCCAAGGAAGCGCAATCGATGGGTATGCCGCTGGTGGCCCATATCTATCCAAAGGGAACCATGATCAAGGACCCGCACGACGCCAAGGCCGTCACCTACGCCGCACGCGTCGGTGCAGAGCTGGGTGTTGACATCATCAAGACCCTGTGGACCGGCTCTGCGGAAAGCTTTCGCAGCGTTGTAGAGGGTTGCCCGGCTATCGTGGCTTTGGCAGGTGGTGAGATGGGCACCACGCTGGAAGACTATTTGCGCATGACCCGAGAAGCGCTGGATGTGGGCCTGGGTGGTGTCACTTATGGCCGCTTTGTCTGGCAACACGCTCACCCAAGCAGCGTTATCAAGGCGCTCAATGCCCTGATTCACAAGAACGCCAGCGTGCAGGAATCTCTCAAAGTTTACGAGGCAGACGTCGCTGCCGGCGCGCAATGAAAGCGGCTGTACTGCGAGCTCCCAGCGTGCTGGAGGTGGGCGACATCGCCACGCCGGAGGCTGGTCCGGGTGAGCTCATTCTGGCGATCAGGGCGGCTACGGTCTGTGGTACTGACCTGCGGATTCTCTCGGGAAAGAAAACAAAAGGCATTCGCTTTCCTTCCGTTATCGGACATGAGTTTGCCGGCGTAGTTGTGCAGACGGGTCAGGGTGTGACCGACTTTGTAACGGGCGACCGTGTTTGTATGGACCCGGTGGTGCCCTGCCGGGCTTGCGCCTACTGCAAGGCCGGTATTGAAAACGTCTGCCAGAACCGCCAGGCTATGGGCTATGAATTCGACGGCGCTTTTGCAGAGTTCATCCGGATACCTGCCATCGCCCTGGCGGCGAGCAATGTGTTCAAGATGCCCGAGGGCATGAGCTTTGAAGCCGCAGCACTCAGTGAGCCACTGGCGTGCTGCATCAACGGCCAAAAGAACGCGCAAGTTGGCCTGGGTGACTCGGTCGTCATTTTGGGGGCCGGTCCCATCGGCCTGATGCACGCAGCTCTTGCACGGGCTGCGGGTGCGCGGCAGGTCATCGTCAGCGAGCCCAACGCCGCCAGGCGCAAAGCGGCGCTGGAGCGGGGCGTGAACTACGCCTGCGACCCGACTCGTGAAAACCTTCTCGACCTTGTCAAAAGCAAGACTGAGGGCTTGGGCGCCGATGTGGTGATCCTAGCCATCGGTGTACCGACGCTGGCCAACGAGGCGCTGAACCTTGTTCGTAAGGGCGGACGAGTAAACCTGTTTGCCGGTTTCACGCAAGGCGATATGTCCAGCATTGACGTCAATCTGATTCACTACAACGAGATCACCGTCACAGGGGCCAGTGCTTTGAGCCGCAGCGGCTACGAGCTGGCCTTAAACATGTTGTCCACCGGTCAGATTGACGCGACATCCCTTATCACGCACCGCTACGCTGTGTCAGATTCACTGGCTGCGTTTGATGCTGCAGCGAGCGGCAACGCCATCAAGGTAGCGATCCACAATGACTGATGTCTTTTTGGGCATAGATGCAGGAACCAGTGCCATCAAGGTTTGCGCCTTTGACACCCAAGGCACACTGCTCAAAAAAGTGCAAATTTCTGTACCTGTTATCACGCCTTACCCGCTGTGGGTCGAAATCGATCTGGATCTCTACTGGGAACTTCTGCTCAAAGCACTTCAGGAAGTGACGGCGCAAGTGGGAACAGTTGTGTCTGTGGGCTTGTCCACTACCTGCCCCACCACAATTTTTCTGGATGCCAAAAGCCGCCCCCTGCGACACGCAATGGTCTACCTGGACGGCCGGGCTGACGAAATAGTGCGGGCGGTCACTGGTGATGATGCGGCCAGCTTTCAAAGCCGCAGTGGCAACCGTGCCAGTACCTCAACGTGCTGGGCTGCCAACTTATTGTGGGTTCAGAAAAACGAACCGGAGATCTGGACAAAGGTTAGAAGCGTCTGCATGCTCAATAGCTACATTGCGATGCGACTCACCGGCGTGCTAGCGATTGATCCCACCCAGGCCTCTTACTCGGGGCTTATGGATGTCAAGCAAGCCGAACCGGCGTGGCATGCAGACCTGCTGACTCTTTGGAATATCCCAGCGAAGCTTCTACCACCCATTGTGCAAGGTGCAAGCCGCCTGGGCGGTGTGACAGCTGATGTAGCCGCACTGACAGCTATACCCGCTGGAGTTGCCGTGGCCCTTGGCGCGGCTGATACTGCCGCTGCCTCTTTTGCAATGCAGCTGCGCCAGAACGGGCAGACCTTTGAATCCGTCGGCACCTCGGGCGTCATCACTTTCTGCTTGGATCAGCCGGACTTTGAGCTCGGCTTTTTGAATCGGCATCATGTCTACCCCGGTCGATGGTTGGCGCACGGCGCCATGTCCACTTCAGGCGGTTCCTTCGGCTGGCTGCAAAGTAAGATCTGGCCGGAAGTGAAATCGCTGGCTGAGCTCGAAAGACTGGCGCAGGAGTCTTTGCCTGGAGCCAATGGACTGATTTTTTTACCTTACCTAGCCGGCGAAAGAAGCCCGATATGGGATTCGGAAGCCAGTGCGGCCTGGATTGGCCTGCGCCTGAGTCACACCCGGGCAGACATGGTCCGTGCAGTGTTCGAAGGCACCGCATTTGGTTTGCGTCAGATCATGGGTCTTGCCGAAGCCAAATGGGGGGTACAGCCCAAAAAAATGATCGGCGTTGGCGGTGGTTCTCACAGCCGATTTTGGGCTCAAATCAAGGCTGACGTGCTAAACATGGACTATGGAAACACCGAGTTTCAGGACGCCAGTGCATTAGGCGCAGCGTTGCTGGGTGCGGTGGCAGGCGGTCATTTTTCAGGACTCGAAGACGCATCCCTTCCATCGGTGAAAATATCTGCCCAATGGGTAAAACCTTCACCCATCCAAAAGCAAGCCATTTATCAAAGTCACTTTGAAATTTTCTCGCGTCTTTACCCCGTACTTTCGTCTTCCATGCACGCTCTTGCACAAAAAAATCAGTATTGAGACCTAGCGATGAGTGAAGACACTGACGACCTGCTGATACGCATCATCGAAATTGCGATGCGTGTCAGGGCCGATGAAAGCGGTCGTGTACGCCTGCCTACTGAGCGTGAATTGTCTGAAACACTGGACGTGCAGCGCACCACGATCAGGGAGCGTCTGACAGTGCTGGAGACCCTCGGTTTTTTGACGCGCCGTCAAGGCAGCGGTACCTACCTGTCGCTGCCGAATGCTCAGGTACTGCAGTTTTATTTTGAAGTGAGTCTCAAGTTAGGCTTCTTGTCGCTTGAACAAATTCAACAAGCGCTTGAGATGATCGGCATGGAAATGGCGGTCACCGCGTCCATTGATGCCAGCGCGGAAGAACTTGATGCCCTAGACACCGTACTGGGGCGCATGGCGAAAGCTGCAAGCATCGATGGTTTTGCACAGTGCCAGCTTGATTTTCATATCGTACTGGCACGCGCATCACACAACCCGGTGATCTCCCTCATCATCGATGGGCTGACTAGCGTAATACGCGCCGTTATGACCAACCGGGTGCGCATGATCTCTGTGGTCAAAGGCAGCTTTGACCGAAGCGTTGCAACCCACCACCGCGTGGTGCAAGCCCTGCGCGACCGCGAGCCTGAGATGGCGCGCATTGCCTTGCAGGAATGCTTCTCTCTTTGGCGGCGCGAGTCATCCAAGATCTCGATGCTTTACGTC
>Ga0209550_10003912_pt1 | contig 14133 bp, 7 predicted proteins | sample LauGreSuBDMM15SN_2_FD_187567 | JGI IMG/M metagenome (GOLD analysis project Ga0209550, IMG submission 187567) | Freshwater lake microbial communities from Lake Michigan, USA - Su13.BD.MM15.SN (SPAdes) (version 5) | ecosystem: Environmental > Aquatic > Freshwater > Lake | place: Lake Michigan, USA...
GCGGCTGCGCCACGTTGACAGCGATGGAAATCGGCGGCGCCTTGCCGCCGCCGCCGCTGCCGAGCTCCAATGAGCATGATGGCGGCGAGACCGCCGATGAGGGTGCGACGACCGGCGACAAGCTCGCCAGTGCCGGCGCCGGCACAGGCGGCGACGCCGAGGGGGGCAGCACGGGCGACGCGCCCGAGGGCGAGGTGCTCGATGAGTGCGGAAGGGACGATCCCGCACCCGTCGCGACGGGCGACGCGCTGGCGGAGACGGCGGCGGCGACGGCGGCATCGACGGCGGCGGCCCTGGCGGCGGCGGCAGTGGTGCATGAGTTGCTGCTGAGATTGCGCGGCATCGATGGCGGCGGCACGAACTGTCCTGTGAACGGCTCCCCTGTGATGAAGGGATGCCGGATGGCCTGGCGAGGTGTCCAACGGTCGGTTGGCAGATATTGCAGCAGCCCCTCACAGAAATGGCACATAGCGAGACGCCGATCACGCTCGGCCGTCGCCTCCGCCTCGGTGGCCGGCGGCTTGGGCGGCGGGTGGTGCGAGAACAGGTCGCGCAGCTGCGTGTAGTAAAAGTACTGCTTGTTGCGCGTGGGCTTGCCGCCAAACTCGGCGCAATAGGCCGTCTCGCTCCGTAGCGCCCACGACGACGCCCGGCCGTCGCCCGGCGTCGCTTCCCTAGCCTCACCCGCCGTGGCGCCAGTGGCGACGGCCGGTGGAGACGCGGGTGCGGGCGCGGCAGCGGCGCGCTCGCCGTCGGTGGGCGTGGCTGCGGCGGTGGGCGTGGCTGCGGCAACCCGCTCAAAGAAGCGTGAGGCCAGCGGTGCGCCCTCGACCATTGCGTCGGGCGGCAGGCCACGGGTGGCGATGATGCGCGCAATTTGGTTGTACTCACTCTCGCCCGGGAAGAGAGGGAGGCCGAGGAAGAGCTCTGCCACGATCGTGCCCATCGACCAGATGTCGATCGGGCAGCCGTATGGTAGGCCGAGCAGCACCTCGGGAGAACGGTAGAAGCGGCTTTGGATGTAGCTGTGAACCGTCTGTCGCGCGTAGCATGCGGAGCCAAAGTCGATCAGCTTGATGGCAGGCGATTGCAGGTTCTGGAGCAGGATGTTCTCGGGTTTCAGGTCGCAGTGGCAGATGCCCATGTCCGAGAGCAACGTGAGCACCTGGAGCAGCTGCTTGCAAAAGTAACGTATGAGCGAGGTGGAGAGGCCGATGCACTTGTTCTGCTGGAGAAGCTGGAGCAGGTTGACGCCGAGCGGCTCGAAGAGCAGGCACAGATGGCTCTGGAAGACAAAATGGTCGTACAGCTGCACCACGAGCGCGCGCGCGTCGAAGGCCTTGCGGTCGACAACGGCGGCCGCCTTCTCCTTCGCCTTCTCCTTGTCCTTCTCCTTGTCCTTCGCTTTCTCTGCGTTGGTCTCGGCAGGCAGCCTGAGGCGCTCCAGCAGCTCTACCTCTGTCTGTGCCTGCCGCCGGAAGGCACGGCGGTTGCGGATGACCTTGAGCGCAAAGACCGCCCCGTTGGTCACTTGCTTCACCTTGAGCACCTGCCCGAATGTGCCTGCGAGCAAGAGGCGACCGAGTCTCGAGGACCGAGGCTGAGAGGCGGCGGAGGAGGGGGAGGAGGAGGAAGAAGAGGAGGCGGGGGGCGTGCGAGGCGGGGGCTGGCGAGGCAGAGAGCGCGGCTAGAGTTCCGGCAGGTAGGTGCCCCGTGTGTGCGGTCATGAGCCAGGGGGGGAGGAGTCCGTGGGTGCGAGGCTACACGCACCCGATCCGAGATGACCGATGACCTCATACTCCGTGCCAGTGCCCGTAGAGATGGCGTCCGACACGGCGACGATCAGGTCGCCCAGCTCGTTGTCGGCGCCGCTGTGGGCCGCACGGTATGCATGGCGTGAGGGTCGCAGCCTAGGATCGGAAGCTGGGCTTAAGGGCGGCAGCGCACCCATTGCTGACGGGAAACGAGGGGTGCGTGAGGACACGGCGCGGAGCGGCATCTACCGCCTCGGGGCGGGATGGATCCGCCTTGCGGTACGTATCCCTGAGCTTCATAGTCAAGGCTTTGACGACGTTGAGCTTTGTCGGCGGCGACGATTCAGTCGGGGGTACAGTGCCCTCCGTTGCAACCACGCCGCCAGCCGAGGCCGCGGCGGCGGCGGCTTGCGGCTGAAAAGCGAGCGGCTGCAGCAGCGCTACGGGCCCCTGCGGAGCGACGGGCCTTTTCGAAGCTTGCATCTTGTGGGCCGCTGTGGCCACCGCACGCGCGCCGAAGGAAGCCCGTCGCAGCGAAGCACGAGCGACGAAGTGTCGCAGTGTCCAGAGGGGGGGCTTCAACAAGAGGGGGACCTCAGCGCTCAGCCTGTCCCCCCGCGGTGAATAATAAACATTGGCTGTGAAGTGTTGCGTGGCTTAACTTGAAAATTTAGGGGAGTGATAGAAATAATATACAATTGTGGTGCCCCTAAAGGATTTCTTACATCTTAGCTTCTGTGCTTATCTCAGGTTCTCACACACCGCTCGCGCTCCGTGACCCCGCCCCCGGGCCCGGCAGCGGCACCCGCGGGCGTGCACGGTGACGGTGGGCCAATGCGGTGGGCAGCGGTCGAACTGCTCCTCCGTGCGCGCGGTATAGGTTCTTGGTTGGACCGGTCAGTGGAACATGGAACTTCCTACTTACGCTTCGTCTTGCTCGCGGCGTTCGCTTGTGCGCCGCCGCCGGCGGCGGCAACGTCCAACCCAGCAGCCTGACAGAGCAGTCGCTCGACCTCTTCGAGCGCGGCGGCACGCTTCTCGCGCACCGTCTGCGTAGTCCCAGTCCCGGCGAGGGCGGCGCACGTGCGCTCGAGCACCTCGCGCGGCAGCAACGTGCTCGCATGCAGCAGGAGCTGGAAGTCGCGTATCGTGCTTTCGAATGGCACGCCGGCCTCGCGCTGCTTCACAAGGAAGGTGCGCAGGTGGAACTTACGAAGTGGTGCGCCCCGGTTGGCGGCCGGGAAGGCGCAGCGCAGCGCGCCGGCGGCGGGCGGCGCGTACGGCTTGGCGAGGTCGTGGACACGTGCAAAGAAGTACGATGCGTCCGCCGTCGGCTGCGTCTGCGCGCCGATTTTGAACACTAACTTGCTGGCTGCGTCAAGGCGTAGCTGGCCGCTGCCCTCAAGGACACCGCCGTTGCGCACGACGTCGCGCTCGAGGACGAGCTGGCACAGCTGCTCGGTGGGCTGATAGACCTCCGCCGTCACATCTGCATCGAGCGGCTCGTCATCGTACACCGGTCGAAATCTCATCCCCACGAAGAGCTGTGCGGCGGCCACGTCAGCTTCGATGGCTTTCGCGCGCTGCCGGGCGAGGAAGGCGAGCTCGAGCGCCTCCATGGCATGGAAGCGCGGCGGGTGAGCATAGGCGACGCCTACGAGGCTCAGCCCGAGTCCCTTTGCGATCGCGTGCGCGCGCATGAGCTCATCTGTACCCGCCGCGTCGTCATCGATGCTCACTTCCGTGGGGCTGCACGTCTGCGGAGGCTCATAGACCACATCAACGTGCACGCCGCCCTTGCCGTCGGGGCTGGTGGCGCGCTCCCAGCGTCCAAAGAGCAGCGCGACCCGGCGCGTCTCGAACTCGAGATCGAGCAGGTAATCCGAGAAGCGCTTGGCCGCCTGGCGCTCGACGGCGACATACGAGCAGCTCGCGGGCTTCGGGGTGTCAAGCACCACCTCATACTGGGAGCGCTCCGCCTCAAAGTTGGCCATCGTCGTGTGCTTCCGGCGCCGGCTGCGTGCGGCACCGGTGGACGTCGTCGATGCGTCTGACGTGGGCGGTGGCGGCGCTGACGCGGCTGCCGTCAGGTGGAGCATTGCGCCGTGGACAATGCCGAGCTCTCGGAGGCTGCGCGCGCCATCGGCCTCGCTCAGAGGCTCGGCGCCGGCCGGCGCACGGCAGAGCTGGCCAGGCTGCACGGGCAGCCGGTGCTCCTGCCGCAGCGCCTTCTCCAGGTCGGCCAGCGTCGCGTCTGCGCTCGGCAGCGTGGCGCGCTTGAGGCCGTCACGTGTGCGCACGCGTATGGTGATGGGCGACGAGCCGTCGTCGCCGCCCACGAAGCGAAGCAGTGGAAGAGGCCGCTGTGCAGCCGGCCGCGGCACGCGCGGGTCGAGTACCACGCTCGTGAGCAACGTGACTTGCAGCAGCACGACGCCGAGCGCCATTGGAGGCGATGTGAATAAGGAAATCAGCGAGATCGAGCGCGGAGCGGAACCATAGTGGGTGTGAGTGAGAAAGCACTGCTAAAAAGTGGGCGCCGCGAGCTCTCCAACACCCGATTAGTAGGCTTCGTGCCAACCGAATAACAAGAACTTACCATGACATTCCCAGCCCGCACCTCCAGCCATGCTCGTCTCAACTGAGCTCGTGCTCGGCTGGGCGCTCGCGCAAACGAGCGTTGCTTCGTGCGGGCCGCTGCGTGCCACTGCGCAGCTGCTCGCACGGGCTGCATGCGTGACAGCGGTCGCAGATCCCTCTGCCGAGGTGTGCCTTTCGAGCGAGGTGTGCCTTGCGCCGGGCCCCGACGAGCTGCGTCGAGCAGTGGTGCCCACCTTGCCGCCGCTGCCACTCCTGCCGGAGCCGTCGCCGCCACCGCCGCCGCTGCCGATGGTCTCGGCGCGCCTCAATGGCCTCGACAAGCCAACCGTCTGGAGCGAATTTGGAGATATTGCGCGCGAGACGGGTGCGGTCAGCCTAGGGCAGGGTTTCCCGGATTGGAAGCCGCCCGACTTCGTGGTCGCCCAGGGCCATGCGGCGCTCGACGAGGGCGTGCACCAGTATACTCGCCCCGCAGGCCACCCGCCCCTCGTCGAGGTCCTCAGCAAACGCTACTCGAGCCACCTACATCGAAAAATCGACCCTCTGAAGGAGGTTGCCATCACCGTCGGCGCGTCGCAGGCGCTCTACCTCACGCTGCAGGCGCTCATCGACCCGGGCGACGAAGTGCTGCTGCTCGAGCCGTGTTTTGACCTGTACTACGGCCAGATCAAGCTCGCCGGCGGCGTGGTGCGCCCCGTGCCGCTCGCGGTCGACGTGGCGCGCGCCACATGGACGATAGACCTAGATGCTCTTGAAAAGGCGGTCGAGACAGGCCGGCCGAAGCTGCTGCTGCTCAACTCGCCGCACAACCCGACGGGCACGGCATTCCCGCTGGAGGTGATGACTGGCATTGCCGCCATCGTCGCGCGACATCCGAACCTGCTCGTCATCTCGGACGAGGTGTACAAGTACACGGTGTACGCGGAGGCGGCGGAGCACGTTCACTTCGCGGCCTTGCCGGGCATGTTCGAGCGCACGGTGACGCTCTCGTCGGCGGGTAAGACCTTCTCGATCACAGGCTGGCAGGCGGGCTGGTGCGTCGGCCCCGAACGCCTGATCAAGCCCATCCAGCTGCTGTTACCCTTCGTTCAGTTCTGCGTGTCGGCGCCTATCCAGCATGCGCTCGCCAAGGCGCTCATGATCGCTGACGATCCCTACGAAGGGCACGCGAACTACTATGAGTGGCTCAAGGAGCTCTTCCGCTCGAAGCGTAAGCTGCTCGCCGACGGCCTCGAGCGTGCAGGCATCAGGCCAATGGTCGGGCACGGCGGCTTCTTCTTAATGGGGGATACGTCGCGGCTATTAGTTCCGCAGAAGTACCTCGACGAGCGCACGCCGGCCGCGCCGGATGGGGTGACACGCGACTGGGCGCTTTGCCGCTGGTTGGCGTATGAGGCTGGCGTCATTGCCATCCCCACTTCGCCCTTCTTCTCCCCGCCTAATAAGCACCTCGCCGCAAACTACGTGCGCTTCGCCTTCTGCAAGAGCGACGATACCATCCGTGAGGCATGCGATCGGCTCGAGGCGTTGACGAAGCATCACCTGATCGAAGGTGACCGCTGATGAGCAAGCAAGCTTCATCAGCAGCATCTGATCGAGCGGGGCGGAGCGATGGGGGTGCGGCACGAGCGAGCTAATGGCGAGCGAGCGCGAAAGCGCGACGGCGCGCGCGCACTGTGGAGTCCACCTCCGTGTTACAGGTATCGCGTCTACTCACCCCCGCAGTCTACGAAGATGGCGCACGCGGCGCTGCCGCGTGTGCATCCATCGTCGGCATCACATGACGCGCATCGCACGCGTGGGCATGTCCCTCAGCGTCGAGAGGAGACGGACCCATTAGATGTCACATCCGCCCCTGTGCGCCGGATTGGTACTGTGACAGAATTTTGTCAAAAGGAGATACGTGCCTCACACGTGCCCGACGCGGACGCGATGCGCGCGACAGCGCCCGACGCGCCGACGCGACGAGACTGTGGCCCCGAGGGCAGCCACACTAACAGCACTCGCTAAAAAACCCTCGGACGGCAAGCTCTTGCCCATGCGTTACATCAGCTCCTCGAGCGCCTCGATGCATCTGCGCTGCCGCTTGATGACGTCCCGAAAGAAGGCATGATCCGCCGCGCGCTTGATCTGGAGCGTCTCAAGCGCCTACAAAGCACGAAACGCCGAGCAGGGTCGGCAAGGTGGGCGGCGATGGGCGATGGGCGCTGGCGGGCGCGTCAACATGGGCGCGGCAATAACATACTGATCGGTTACGCAAGGCCTCTTGCTGCGTCTCCCTCCGCAGCGCTCGCTCGGCATCCAGCTCGAGCTGCGAAGGCATGGCACACGGGTCAGCCCCCAGAGACACTCACTGGGCAGATAGGGTCACACAGCCTACAAGCGCACCCTCAGCTTTTGCACCTCTGCCGAGCTGCTGCTGGTCGCGAGAAGCTCGACGCTGAACTGCTGCCCCGATGCCAGCCCGCCTGGCACCATAATGCTGTGATAAGAGCCGTCAGGCGCCGCCACTCGCACAAGGTCGCCGCCGTTGATGCCTTGCGGCACGGTTACGGTAAGGCGAGTGGTGACCGCGCCGATAGAGCACGGTGACTGAGCGGGCGGCATCTGCGACGCTCCGACTTCCAGCACCAGCAAGCCCGACGCACTATCGGCCTCCTGCCTCGCTCGACACCACGACAACGCGCATGAAACAAAGATGGGCGGCCTTGAGAGTGCAGGCAGTGCAGGCAGTGCAGGAAACTGACCCCGAGGTTAAACAGGTAAAGTTCAAAAAGCCGTTACATCACCAACTTTCGCGAAACAGTCGAAACTTGCTTTTGAAACGAAGATCGTGAGCACCCGCACCCCGCGCTCTCCTGCCAGAGCAGAGTGCCAGCCACTCCGCACGTGCGAAAGCGCCTCGGAGCACATCTTTTCAAGCAAAAACAACCACCAATGGCGCCCCGCAAAGGCTGGACTCCCCCTGTGCAGAACCCGGACGCGTCGGTCGACCCTTACGCAACGCTTGGGGTCGCCCGCAATGCATCCCCTGATGAAATTCGTGCTGCGTGGAAGAAAGCGGTGCTGAAAAATCACCCAGACAAGGTTGGCGACGATGGCACGGCGTTTCGGCGCGTGCAATCGGCGTACGAGAGCCTTCGCGTCGAGAAGGCAGCGACCCCGCTTGAGCGCAAGCAGAAGCAGCGCAGGCGCGAGTATGAGGCGCGGAGGCGCGATGTCCAAAAGTGGCGTGAGGAGGAGCGCGCGGCGGCGGCCAAGGAGTACAATGAGCGCCAGGCGGCGAAGAAGGAGGCCATGGAGGCCATGCGCGAGGCGGAGGAGAAGGCGCGTAAGGAGAAGCAGCAGGCAGAGCGGCGGATCATGGCCGAGGGTCGCAGTAACTATGAGGCCCGCATTGAGCGAGAGCGACGCGAGGCGTACATGGAAAAGTGTCGCGAATACCAATCCAACTTGAAAGCCAAACAGGCCGAGCACAAGCGGCACCAAGGCAAGTCGTGGGCTGATAAGCAGCAGGAGAGGCACAAGGAGCGCTTCCAGGCACGGCTGCGGCGTTACCACCAGTCCGAGTGGGGGCCATCTGCCGACGAGGAGCTGCACGAGGACGAGTTCCAGAAATGGAAGGCCGATCAGCAAGCGCAAGAGTCTCGCCCTGCCTCGCCAAAGTGGCCCTCGGCCGCCGATATCTTGGGCGAAGAGACCGAGAGCACCGGCGGTGGTCTGCCGTGGGAGGTGGACGACGACGATTCAGCGAGCGAGGCGTCCGAGGATGAACGAGATGTCAAACGAGATGTTCGGACACCTCCGCCGCACCCGATGCCCCCCGCCGGCCCGCCGAGAGCGCCGACCACCACCGCAACTCGCCAAACCTTTGAGCGCAAGGTTGAACAAGAGTCGTGGTTCCCGAACCCGTGGCAGTTGAACTCGATCCAGCACGCGGTCTTAGATCGTCGGCAGGCCGAACGCGAAGCTGTCATGCGCAATTTTGCGGCCACCAAAATCGGCCTGGGCGGCATGTTCGAGCCTACCCATGGCAGCTCCGCGTCGGTGGTGCCGCCCGTGCCCTTTGGCATGTTCGAGCTGTTTAGCCGATAGAGGCCAGAAACAGGCTAATGTCATTGTAGTCGTGAAGCCATGTAAGCGGAACAATGTTGCAGTGTGGCGTGGCAAAGTGATGTGTTTTCTCGTACGCCCGTAAAAGACCCACCGACGCACGCAAGCTAATTTTTCCCACCCTGCAGCCTAGGGGCCTCCTTTTTAACTTGACTTGACTTGGATGTTGCGATGTTCAGACGAGAACGCGGCTTCGCGCCTCGCTCACTCAAACACTTCGGACTGAGAAGGTGTTTATGCGACCCTCCTTCCGCGCCCTCTCCCTGTGCACTCCCTCACCATCATCCCAATTGCACGCAGGGCCTTCCGCCAAGCTCGCCTCCAGCTGCTGCTCTGCGCTCGCGTGAAACCCAATGCCTCCAAAGAAGGCGCTCGCACCGGCCGACACGCTCTCAGTCAATGCGCCGGCAGTCCCAGCTGCGCCGGCGGCGACCAAAGCGCCAGCGGGCAACGCGACCATTGAGGACACTTATCAGAAGCTGACGCAGCACCAGCACATCCTGCAGCGCCCGGACACGTACGTCGGCTCCATCGAATCGGTCACCTCCGAGATGCACGTGCTCCACGCTGAGACGCAGCGCATGGAGGTGCGCAAGCTTACATACGTGCCGGGCCTTTACAAGTGCTTCGATGAGATCGTGGTCAACGCAGCCGATAACAAGGTGCGCGATGACTCGCAGACGTACATCAAGATCAAGGTCGAGCGCGATAAGGGTCGCCTGTCTGTCGAAAACGATGGCAAAGGCATTCCGATCGTCATGCACAAGGAGCATCAGGTGTACGTGCCGACGCTCATCTTCGGCCATCTGCTCGCGGGCTCGAACTTCAACGACGGCGAGAAGAAGCTCACCGGCGGTCGCAACGGCTACGGCGCCAAGCTCGCCAACATCTTCTCGACCGAGTTCATCGTCGAGACGGCGGACACATCCAACGGCAAGCTCTTCCGGCAGGTCTTCAAGGACAACATGAAGGATGTGGGCAAGCCGACGATCACTGACCTGAAGGAGGGCGCGACTGACTTTACACGCATCACGTGGACGCCCGACCTCGCCAAGTTCGGCCTGTCGGAGCTCGATGAGGATCACTGCGCGCTCTTCGAGCGGCGTGCCTACGACCTGGCGGGCGTCGCGCGCGTCAAGGTGAGTGCCGCCACTCTGAGTGCATCCACGGCAAGCAGCTCATGATTGCCTCAGGCCGCCTCCCTGAGTGCGGCTGATCGCCTCCCTCTTCAGGTACACCTGAACGGCAAGCAGCTCGCGGTCAAGAGTTTCTCCAACTACGTCGACCTGTTTCTCGGCTCCAAATCTGTTCCGGGCGCTCTGCCCCGAGTCTTCGAGCGAGTGTCCGATCGGTGGGAGGTGGCGATCGCGCCCAGTGACGACGGCTTCCAGCAATTCAGCTTCGTCAACTCGATCGCGACGACCAAGGGCGGCAAGCACGTTGACCACGTGGCGGAGCAGGTGGTCGACCGGCTGCTCGAGTTCATCAAGAAGAAACACAAGGGGATGGACAAGGTGCTCAAGCCGATGCATGTCAAGAACCACCTCAAGCTCTTCATCAACTGCCAGATCGAGAACCCCGCCTTCGACTCGCAGACGAAGGAGTTCATGACGCTCAAGCAGAGCGCCTTCGGCTCCAAGTGCGCGCCCTCTGACAAGTTCTTCAAGGATGTGCAGAGCTGCGGCGTCATCGACTCGATCCTCGCCTTCGCGCAGTCGAAGCAGAACAAGGAGCTCAAAAAAACCGACGGCGCGAAAAAGGCGCGTCTGACCGGCATCTCAAAGCTCGACGACGCCAACGAGGCGGGCGGCCGGAACGGGCACATGTGCACGCTGATCATCACCGAGGGTGACTCTGCCAAGGCGCTTGCGGTCTCTGGGCTCGCGGTCATCGGACGCGACTACTATGGCGTCTTCCCGCTGCGTGGCAAGCTCCTCAACGTGCGCGACGCGCCGCACTCAACGATCATGAACAACAAGGAGATCTCCGAGCTCAAGCAGATCATCGGGCTGCAGCAGGGCAAGGACTACTCGGACCTGGCGTCGCGCAAGACGCTTCGGTACGGCCACCTGATGATCATGACCGACCAGGACCACGACGGCTCGCACATCAAGGGTCTGATCATCAACTTTCTGCATGTGTACTGGCCCTCGCTGCTCCATTCGGGCGACTTTTTGCGCGAGTTCGTCACGCCCATCGTCAAGGTAAGTCGCAACCGGCAGTCGACGCCCTTCTTCACGCTCATGGAGTACGAGGCGTGGCGGCGCTCACTCGGCGGCGCGGCATCGGCGTACACGATCAAGTACTACAAAGGGCTTGGCACCTCGACCTCGCAGGAGGCCAAGGAGTACTTTTCGGACTTGCCTCGCCACGAGCTCACCTTCGAGTGGGAGGGCGAGGTAGCGAGCGAGCTCATCGAGCGCGCCTTTGCCAAGTCAAAGGCCGACGAGCGCAAGGAGTGGCTGCGCGGGTACAATCCAGCCGTGTACGTCGACCACTCGCTCGCGACGATCTCGTACTCCGACTTTGTCGACAAGGAGCTCATCCACTACTCGAACGCGGACAACGTGCGTTCCATCCCTTCCGTGGTGGACGGGCTCAAGCCGGGACAGCGCAAGATCATGTTCGCGTGCTTCAAGCGCGGCAAGTCGCTCATCAAGAACGAGATCAAGGTGGCGCAGCTCGCGGGCTACGTCTCGGAGCACTCGGCGTATCACCATGGCGAGCAGTCTCTCGCGAGCACGATCATCGGCATGGCGCAGACGTACGTCGGCTCGAACAACCTGCCGCTGCTCCACCCTGCGGGCCAGTTCGGCACGCGCCTGCAGGGCGGCAAGGACTCTGCCTCGCCCCGTTACATCTTCACGAAGCTGCCCGCACTCACGCGGATGCTCTTCCACCCAGACGACGACGCGCTCCTCGACTACCTGCAGGACGACGGCATGTCGATCGAGCCCATGTTCTACGTGCCGATCCTGCCGCTCGTGCTGATCAACGGATCGGACGGCATCGGTACCGGCTGGAGTTCATCGGTGCCCCAGCACAACCCAAGGGACGTGATCGCCAACCTGAAGCGCATGATGGCCGGCGAAGAGCCGCACCTCATGAGCCCGTGGTACCGCGGCTTCAATGGCGTCATCGTGCCCGACAATCGTGGATCCTTCATCACGTACGGCACGGTGGCTAAGGACGCGTCCGACGAGCGTGTGCTCCACATCTCGGAGCTGCCCGTGCGCACCTGGACGCAGGAGTACAAGGACAAAGTGCTCGAGCCGATGCTCACCGGCGTGGCGGCGGCCGACAAGGACAAGGACGCCAAGGGCGCCAAGGTCGAGCAGCTGCTCGACGACGTGCGCGAGTACCACACGGACACGAAGGTGTCCTTCACGCTCAGATACCTCACGGCGGCGCCGCTGCAGGAGGCGGAGGCTAAAGGGCAGCTGCACAAGCAGCTCAAGCTGAGCTCGACGATCTCGATGACGAACCTGACCCTCTTCGACGAGCAGGGGCGCATCCACCGCCACGAGAGCGTCGCCTCGATCCTCGCGTCGTTTTACGAGCTCCGGCTGAGCTACTACGAGAAGCGCAAGCTGCACCTGGCCGAGAAGCTCACGGCCGAGTTTGACAAGCTCGACAACCGGACGCGCTTCATCTCGGCCGTGATCTCGGGCGAGCTCAAGATCTCGAACGTCAAGAAGGAGGTTCTCGTCGCGACGCTCGACAAGATGGGGTACAAGCGCTTCGAGCCAGTGCTCAAGAAGAAGCGCGCGGGCGGCGACGACGAGGACGAGGACGAGGAGGACACCACCGTAAACGTGGACGAGAAGACGGGCGCGGCGGCTGCCGCGAAGGCGAGCGCGGCGCGCGGTTACGACTACCTGCTTTCGATGCCGCTCTGGTCGCTCACAGCCGAGAAGGTCGAGCAGCTGCGCAACGAGCTGCGCGCGAAGGAGACGGAGCTGCAGGCGCTGCTGGCCACGACCCCCAAACAGCTGTGGACGACGGACCTCGATGCGTTCCTGGAGGCGTATTCTACTTGGGAGGCGCAGATCGCCGCCGAAGAGGCGGGTGGACCCGCGCCTAAGAAGGGCGGCAAGGCGAAAGCGCCGGCGCCCAAGGCAGCGTCCAAGGCGAAGTTGTCGGAGGACGAGGAGGACGACGACTTCATGGAGGACGACAATGACGACGACTGGGATGCGAAGCCGAAGAAGAAGAAGGCTGCACCACCCAAGGGCGCATCGAGGGCGCCGACGCCGCCACCGCCGCCGCCGTCGGCAGCCATGTCGGTGGTCGTGCCCGTGCCGGCCGCGCCGCCACCACCGAAGCGCAAGGCGCCCACCGCCGCCAAGGCAGGCAAGGAGGAGGAGGGCAGCGACGAAGACGCCGAGCTGGACGGCGAAGACGCGCCAGTCGTGGCGCCCGCGGCGGCGCCCAAGCGCAAAGCCCCCGCCGCCTCGAAGGCCAAGAAGGAGGAGGCGGATGCGGCGTGGAGGCCGCCCTCGTCGCTCGGCGACGGCGGCGACGTTTCGGACGCGATGGACGAGGCGGGGCCCTCGCCTGCTGCGCGTCCGGTGGTCAAGCGCGCATGCTCGAAACCGTCGCCCGCGCTGGCTCTCGGGCGCGCCAAGCGTGCGACGGCAGTTACCAGCTTTGCTGGCATGGACGAGGAGGAGGACGACGACGAGATGGGCAGCGACGACAGCGACGAGTTTAACGATGAGGAGGACAGCGATGACGATTTCGTCGAAGAGAAGCCCAAGGCGAAGGCGAAGGCGGCACCCAAGCCCACGGCCCCCAAGGCGCCGGCGCCGCCCCCAGCGGCAAAGGCGGCGCCCAAGTCCAAGTATGTGGAGGTTTTGGACGACGACGAGGAGGATGACGAGGAGGACTATGTGCCAGCCAAAAAGGCGCCGTCCAAGGCTGCGCCAAAGCCGGCCGCACCCAAGCCGGCGCCGAAGCCGAAGGCGCCTCCTAAGGAGACGGAAGCGGTGTGGAAGCCGCCCTCGTCGCTCGGCGACGAAGACGACGAGGATGAGTACGTGCCAGCCAAGAAGGCCGCACCCAAGCACGTGCCCAAGTCCAAGTATGTGGAGGTTTCGGACGACGAGGAGGAGGGCGACGAAGAGGACTACGTGGCAGCCAAGAAGGCGCCGCCCAAGGCCGCGCCGAAGCCGGTGGCACCTAAGCCGGCGCCGAAGCCGAAGGCGCCTCCTAAGCCTAAGGCAAAGAAGGCGGCCTCGGACGACGACGACGACGACGACTATGAAGATGAGGAGGCGGTGGCGCCGCGCGCGGCCTCATCGCGTCCTGGGCGCGCGGCAGCTGCCAAGGCGAGCCAAAAGGCGAAGGCGGTGCTCGCCGAGGACGAGGACGACGACTCAGAGTACGTGGGGAGCGATTGAGGAAGCTGGTCTCTCGCTCCTTGTCATCGGAGGGCCGGTGGCGTTGAGGCGGGCGCCGCATGGGTGCGCGATAGTGGGCCGAGGGCGCCCACCTTGGCGCGCACGTACTGTGTAAGCATGATGCGAGGGTTGGCACGAGCGACTGGCGCCTAGCCGTTGCCCGCGCCACCGATGCAGTGTACGCATGAGAGCGCAGACAAGCAACCCGGTGACGGATGCATCCGATCGGGGGTGAGGTGGCTGAAACCTACGGTCGCGCTCGC
>Ga0209550_10003913_pt1 | contig 14133 bp, 9 predicted proteins | sample LauGreSuBDMM15SN_2_FD_187567 | JGI IMG/M metagenome (GOLD analysis project Ga0209550, IMG submission 187567) | Freshwater lake microbial communities from Lake Michigan, USA - Su13.BD.MM15.SN (SPAdes) (version 5) | ecosystem: Environmental > Aquatic > Freshwater > Lake | place: Lake Michigan, USA...
TTTTTTGCGTTTAATTTGATTGATTAGTGCGTCCAATGCCGAATCAAAGCTTTCTTCAAATGATTTGGATGATTGCTTTACAAAAAAATCGTAACCGGGAATATGTACTTTTATTTCTGCTACTTTATCTTTTATAGTATGTACTACATTATCTAGCTTTAAATAAACATCTACTTTGGTTATTTGCTCATGAAATTGGGATAATTTAATCATTTTTTTTTCAATATAGTTCACCAATTTAGAGTCTGCATCAAAATGTACAGTTTGAATGTTTACGTTCATAACAATCTAATTTTAATCTGTTAAAAAATAAGTATAATCGTTAAATGTAAAGGACCTACATAGGCAATATTTAGGGGTATTTATCTTGATTGATTTTTCATAATTAAAGTTATTGATTGAAACGCATTTTTCAAAATAAAATTTTGTAAATGGTAGTTTATTTGTTACAAAAGGTAATCTTTAAATAACTATGCTTTTGGATGTGCTTTTTTATGTGCATCTTTTAGTTTTTCGATAGTGTTATGGGTATAAATTTGGGTAGCTGCAAGGCTACTATGGCCAAGTAGTTCCTTCACTGCATTTAAATCGGCACCATTATTCATTAAATGTGTAGCAAATGTGTGCCTTAGTACATGTGGACTTTTTTTTGATAGTGTGGTTACTTCACCTAAATATTTTTTTGTTGTATTGTATAAATATTTAGCATACAATTTTTTACCCTTTTCATTTACTAATAATACTTCAGTATTAGCTTCTTTAAGTTGTTGTTTTTGTGCTATGTATTCTTCTATTGTTTGCATCAACTCTTTGCTTACTGGTATTATTCGTTCTTTGTTGCCCTTACCTAATACTTTTACAGTGCTATTGTATTTATCTATTTGCCTTTCTTTAAGTTCTAACAACTCTGCCCTACGCATACCCGTATTGTATAATAATTGAAGAATAAGCATATCTGTTTTGCCTGCAAAAGTAGTTGGAAACTCAACATAATTAAATAAGGTATTAGTCTCTTTTTCTTCGATAAATATGGGTAACCGTTTGCTTACTTTTTGCGTACTTATTGTTGCCATTGGGCTTACAGTAATAGTCTGTTGCTTTAATTGATATTTAAAAAAAGATTTTAAGGTAGATATTTTCCGATTTATGCTTTTGGATTGAATACCTTTTTCTTTTAGTTGTGCTAGCCAACTTCTGATAAAAGTGGGCTTTGTTTCTGCAACGGTTGTTATTGAGAATTGCGTTACCAAATAATCAAAAAAATCAGTAAGGTCGGTTTGGTAAGATAAAATAGTGTTTTGGGAATATCGCTTTTGAAATTGCAGATATTGTATAAACGCTTGTTGGTAAAATTGATTACTATGCGACATAAAAAAACTGATACCTAAAGTTACATGAACTAGATATCAGTTATATATTTTTATTGTTGAAAAATTAATCTAATTTTCCTGTAGCCAATAGTTGCTTGTAAATAGCCTTTTTTACTTGTGTTCTTCTAACAATAGAAGGTTTTGTAAAAGATTGTCTATCTCTTAATTGTAATAAAGTTTTACTTTTTTCAAACTTTTTCTTATACTTTTTAAGTGCTTTGTCGATGTTTTCGCAATCTTTAGAATCGATAATTAACATAATTTATACCCCCTTTAAATGATTTGGGCTGCAAAGATAGGGATTATTGAATATTTTTGGATGAATATTTAATATTTTTTGCAAACTATTTTTTAGGGTAGATATTTGCCAAATGTTTACTGGTATTATTGAGAATTTAGGGCAAATTGTACGTATTAACCCAAAGGGATCTAATGTTTCATTTTGGGTAAAATCGGCTATGTCAAACCAATTAAAGGTTGACCAAAGTGTAAGCCACAATGGGGTATGCTTAACCGTAGAGCAAATTATGGATGATAGCCATAAAGTAACGGCCATTGAAGAAACCTTACTAAAAACAAATTTAAGCAAGCTAGTGGTAGGCGATTGTGTAAATTTAGAAAGATGCCTGCAAATGAATGGACGTATTGATGGGCATATAGTACAAGGACATGTAGATGACGTAGCTACTTGCACTAACGCTATAGAAAAAGATGGTAGTTGGGAGTACACTTTTGAATTTAATGAAAAATTTGCCGCTTTACTTATTGAAAAAGGAAGTGTTTGTGTAAATGGAATTAGCTTAACTGCGTTTAATGTAACAACAACTAGTTTTACGGTGGCTATTATTCCTTATACCTATATTAATACTAGTATTAAAAATATTGATGTTGATGGTTTGGTAAATGTGGAGTTTGATGTACTGGGAAAGTACATTTTAAGAATGAACGAATTAAAAGGCTAGTATCGAAAAAAAATTATATTTTCCTTCCAATCCAAAAATCTTGCCCTCCTACTTTATCTGGAAATTTTTCACCGTCGTAAAATTCCATTATTTCAAAATAGGGCTTTAGTAATTTTTTAAAATATGCTTCAGTATTATAGGTACTCATCATTCTATGCCCTTTTTCCTTATACGCTATTGTATAAACCCCTTTTGTTTGCAGTAAATGATGTTCGTGAGCAGAGAGTTTAGTTTCATATTTTCTCCCATGTGTTGAAAACATAAAAATTCCTTTTGAGTAAGTAATTCTATGTATTTCTTTTATCCAATCAATTTGTGCCTCTGCTTCAATGTGAGTGAATACGGATATGGCATAGATAAGATTGAACGTATTATCTTCAAACAACGTTGGAGGGGAATAATCAATACGTTTAAAATTTACATTTGGAATATTTGCACAATTCCATTCAATCATTTTTGTGTTAATATCTACCCCATAAACATCTGCATTTGATACAATTGATGGCATGTGTCTAACGATTCTTGCAACGCCACAGCCCCATTCTAAAATACTAGTAAGGTTGATGCAATAGGGTTTTGCCCATTCTATAATTTCTTTTGCAGAGGCTTCGCCATCTTCTTTATATTGTTTGTAATTGAGTTGATAGGTTTCGTAAAGAAAATAATCTGGGGGCAGTAAAAAATTTGAGTTTTGGTTTTTAAATGCACTATTTGAGCTATACCCTTTAAGCTTTGTAAAGTTAAAAAGCAGCACATCCAATACATTTGTTGCGCCAAGTGTTGAAAAAATATGTTTAACTGTTTTTTTCAAAATTATTTTATAAACGATTTTGTAAAATTAGACCTCTTTACCTTTTAATGAAAAAGCTATTGCATTATCCATAATTCTTTCTGCGTATGGCTTTGATAGTTGATTTAACTCTTCAATTTTTGATTGAGTTAAATTTTTATCTGCTAAGCTTAATGAAAACTGTAAGGCTTGCATAGCTTTAGTAGTGTCCAAAATTTCTTGTTGGGTTAGTAACACAATATTTTTTTGAATAAATTTTTCTGTAGTTTGCAACAACTGTTCTGCCTCCGTTTGCGCTTCTACCAATGCTCTAATGGCAATATCATTTTTTGCATTTTCTATGGATTGTTGCAACATTTTTTCAACATCGGTATCTAATAAATTTTGTTGAGGTTTTACCGTAATTTCTTGTGCTACTCCACTTCTTAATTCTTTTGCAGAAACATTTAATACCCCATCTGCATTTATTAAAAAGCCTATTTCCACTTTTGCAAAGCCTGCTGGCATATTGGGAATGCCTTTTAAAATAAATTCGTCTAGTTTTCTATTGTCTTTTACTAAATCTCTTTCTCCTTGATATACCGAAATTATCATTCCACTTTGCCCATCTTTTTGTGTAGTGTATTGCCTTGTTGCTTTTGCTGGTATTTTTGTGTTACGAGGAAGTAGTACATCCATGAGTCCGCCAGCCATTTGTAATCCAAGGGAAAGTGGTGTAATATCTAGTAATAAAATATCCCTAGTATTTCCTGATAAAATATCAGCTTGTATAGCTGCTCCTAATGCTACAACTTCATCTGGATTTACCGTATCGTTTACATCCTTACCAAAAAACTGAGTAATGGCTTTTTTTATTATTGGCGATTTTGTACTCCCACCAACCATAATAATTTCATCTATATCATTTATTGTAAGTGCTGCATCTTTCAGCGCATTTTTGCAGCAAGCAATTGTTTGCTCAATTATTGGAGCTAACAGTTTTTGTAACTCGTTTTTAGAAAGAGTAATTTTTACAGAATTAATCTCAGTTGCAAAGTCATCTTCTTTACTTAACGCTTTTTTTGCATTTTCAGCTGCTAAACGTAGTTGCTGGTTCGATATTTTGTCTACTCCGTATACGTTTTCTATCCAATAATTTACGATAGTATTATCTATATCATCTCCTCCTAAAAATGTATTCCCATTAGTAGAAAGTACTTCAAAAACTCCATTTTCAATTTTTAAAATAGAAATATCAAATGTACCTCCACCTAAATCATAAACGGCAATTGTTTTTTCTTGTGTTTTATCTAATCCAAAGCCATACGCTAAACTTGCAGCTGTAGGTTCGTTAATAATTCTTAAAATATCTAACCCTGCTAATTTACCTGCATCTCTAGTAGCTTGGCGTTGTGCATCGTTAAAATACGCTGGTACGGTAACTACAGCTTTGTTTACGGTTGTTTTTAAAATATGTTCTGCAGTAGTTTTTAGTTCTTTTAAAATAAAGGAAGATAATTCTGTAGCTGAGTAAAATTTGTCCTTCACTTTTACTTTTACTAATTTATCTTCTTCGTCAATTATTTTGTATCCAATATTTTTAATCCCATTTTTTACATCGTTATAGGTTTTACCCATTAATCGTTTTGATGAAAAAATGGTATTTTCTGGATTAGAAATTAAAAATGATTTAGCCGCTTCGCCAACAATAATTTCATTTGTGTCTCCAAAATGAATTATGGAGGGCACTAAAGAAGACTGACCATGTTCTTTTAAAGCTGTTGGTTGTTTACTCTCTGGATGTATGATTGCAACTAGACTATTGGTTGTACCTAAATCTATTCCTACAATAATTTCGTTTTGTTGCAAACTGCCTGTGGCTATGTTAATAGCTATTTTTGCCATTCTATCTTTTTTTTGCAAAAGTAACAAATAAAAAAGGCTGTTGAAAAGTCAACAGCCTTAATAAAAAATATTTTCCGTTTATCGAATAATAACCATTTTACCATACCCTTTGTTAAAGTATTGGTCAGTTTTATCGCCATCGGCTTTGTACTTTTCTAACGATTTGCCATTTAAGTTGGTTAATACTCTGTATAAATATACCCCATTGCCTAATTTTTGCCCGTAGGTATCTGTACCATCCCACTTAAATTCTGTAATATTTCTGCCCACATGTATAGGCCCTAATTCGTCTTTTGTAATTTCACGTACAATTTTACCTGTAATAGTTAAAATTTGTATGCGCATATTTTGTGGCACTTCATTACCGGTAATGGTAAATACAAATGCTGTTGACGTGGTAAATGGGTTTGGGTAATTCAACAAATTAGAAATCATTGCTTTTGTTATTACATTAAAGTTTATATGATATTCTAAATCGCCAGCTTTATTACCTACCACATCTCTACCAATAACAATTAATTCATATTCACCTTCTTCATCAAATTTTGGCATAAAATCAATAGTAGCCGTATTTTTCCCTGTAGCTAAATTAGCAGGTGTAAATACCATTATATCGCCAAAATAATATTGTTGTAAACTTCCATCGGGGAAACGAACTTGTACTTTTAACAAAGCAGTATCTGCCAATGCTAAAAATCTACTCTCATCTTTTAAGTTTATTAAAATATGTGGTTTAGCAGCTACAATATCTTTGTTTAAAATATGTATTCCATCAAAAGTTACATCTAACAAGGGATTATATGTATCTGCTTTTACATAAAAATCCTTAAAAAGTATATTATTAAAATGTGTTTGTTCTGCCTGATGGTTATTAGGGTTAACATCAACAAATAACGTATTTGAGCCTGGTAAGTTTTTAGTATTAATTTGATAGTTAATCGTTAAGGTATCGCCAGCTACTAATGCTTTCCCTCTAGGAATTGGCACAGAGGTTGCTACATTATTTCTATCTGTAATAATAAAATTAAACTTCATTGTACTATCAAACGCTGTTTGACTTATATTTTTAAATGCTAATTTAAAATCGATTTTTTCGCCTTGCTCAACAGTATCTTTCATTGCATATAAAATATTGGGTGCAACAGCACCTTCTGGCAACATAGTTGCATTAATTCTCCAATACCTTAACTGCATTGGTGTTCCTTGAGAAGAATCATTTGTAACCATTCTAAGTTTTAAAAAAGGATACTGTGTGGCGTTTATCCAACTTAGTGATGTATCCTGTGCTGCCCTAACAATAGCAAGTGAGGTATTATTTCCATTTGCATCTACACCAATTACTTCAACTGTAGAATTGTCGGTATTTAGGGGTTCAACGGAATTTCCTCTCCAACGTAAATCTTGCCAAGTTTTTGCTGGACCCAATTTATCTGAAGTATATTCTCCAGATAGGTTACGTCCTAACACATCAAATTGAACTGCCAGTTTTTCGCTAGGCACTAATCCAAAAGTTTGATTGCTTGGTATATTAGTGCCTTTTTTTGTAATGAATACGAAAGGAACTAGAGTTTTTAAGGAGTCGATGTAAGTCCAACCCATATTTTTTAGTTTGTGATATAACGAATTACCACTACCTAATGCTATAGTATCGGCTCTCCAACTTGAAGGGAAAAAAGTGAAAGGATCGGCTGGTCCATTTGTCATAATTATAGTATTTCCATTTGAAACAGCATCTAAAAATGTCATTACATTTTGTCTTTCTACCGTAGTTGTAATTCTAAAGTGGAAAAAGCCTGGAACAGAGTTGCCTAAAGGTAATGGCCTTACACTTCCAAAAAGTCCAGATGTTCCATTGTCAATATTTTTAACGGCTTTTAACGTAACACTATCAATAACATAAAAACGCAACCCTTCGGAATTTGTAAAGGAAAATGGTGTGTAAAACCCTGCTTGCTCTCTAATGGCACCTTTTAGTAAAGCAAAATCTGGTATTTGATTTGATGCAGGAAATACGGTTGTTTTTACAGCAAATGTTTCAACTTTAGGGGTATAGCTAAATACTCTATTATCATCCAATACAATATCTTGATAGGTATTATTTTTATATTGATAATAATGAGATTGGTTAAACCCTGTGGTGCTATTTGCAATATATACAAAAGATGAATTGTTCCAAATATAACTTGTATTATTTAGGGGTACTACAGCTACTCGCCAATAATACACGGTACTATCGGTAAAGGTTAAGTTACTTGGCTTAAATTCTATAACGCCGCCAACACCATTTGAATTATACACTTTTTTAAATATGGAATTAAAGTTTTTAGTAGTATCAATTTCCATTACATATTGCCTAGTTGACCCTAAAGGATTTGCAGTATTAGCATAATAGGAAATATTTTGCTGATTAATGATTGAATAGTTGTATGGAGATACAGGCCTTAACTCATCTTCAAAAATGTAAAATTCTTTTATTAAAATATTGTTGTTCTCCGAAATTTCATCAATCCTATTTCCATCATCTAACGTTATTATTAATTTATTTAATCCTTTATCTGTTATTGGATTAATGTTTTCTGTAAGAAAAATTGAATCAATGTTTTTAATAGACCGAATTACTTTATCGTATAATACTCTAACATCGTCATTAGGTAACTTATGTTTTACAGTTACTCGAATTGAATCTCCAATTGCTCTTCCAATATTTCTCATTTTAATATCAATTGTAAATCTAGCATCGGCAACAGTAATTATAGTTGGATTTAATTTTACAAATTGATCTTCTATTATATAATCTGGCTTAGGAAAGTTGTTGATTTTTAATGCTGGATCGCCGTGTAAATTTATTTCTTCTAAATGCACTCTTGTATAATAATCTAATGTACTTGGGCTACTTCCTAATGAAGTAATCGTAGATTTGATTTGATTTCCTATACTTTGACCATACATTGTATTGGTTACATTATTTATTAAATCTAGATTATAAAAGTTAAGGAAAGGCGCTATTCCCCAATGTGTACTTCCTAAAAACCCTATACCCCCTTTATTTGGTAAAAAGGTATATTTTTCGGATAAAGACATTGCAGAAAAACCAGTTGGGCGCAAGGGATTATAGGTAAAAAAGTTACCAACCGTACAACCACTCACATGCATAAATGGATACTTACCTGCGTTTGTATAGTTCTGCGGAAAATTTAAGTTTACTGCTAAATCATTTGCAGAAGAGTGACCAAAATATTTAACTACTCCCACACCTCCATTCATAATTGCTTCTATTTCTCTGCTTTGTTGTTGTTCTATTGCAACAGTACTTGATTTAATGTAGGTTGAAATACTTCCGCCGTACAATGTATCCACAAATTTTCTTTTATAGGTTTCTAAATATCCAGCAAACTCCGCTGCTTCATTTACAGTAGCTGGCCCCCCTGTTTGTAATACATTTTTCATCCATCCTTTTGCATTAATGGTTTGCTCTGGCGACTTTTGCGCTTGTTCATATTCTATCATTTTATTTAAATAGATACCCACTTCAGTTCCATTTACAGCACCAAGCCTACCAACAGGTACTAGGGGTATTTGTGTACCTGGTTCTGCTACTAATAAAATATCCGAAGCAGGGAAACCAAAAGTTTGAACTAAATCTATTTGATTAGCTACAGGATTATTTTGATTTATGGTGTAATCTGCATAACTAATAGCTCTTCCAATAATAAATAGATATTTTGGTTTTACAGTGTATTGCTGATTTACATAGCGTATAAAATCTCTAATAGCTGCAGGATGCTTTTTTATGCCAAAAGCAAATTGATCGGTAAGCTCACTAATATCAAAAGTTTTTGCAGTATAACTACCACCATTAGCCGAACTACGATATTGTCTATATAATTCTACATTATTTACCCCACTGCCATCGTTATACAAAACAGGGTTACTAATAATTAAATAATCTCCACGATTTGCAGCTGTAGTATAATCAATAAAAGTTTTACTAGTTAGTGTTGAAATACTACTAATATTCCCAGACGCTTGACTCATTAAATTAAATTTTCTACCTAGTTGAGAAGAGGCGGGCAAAACAAATTGAACTGTATCAGTAATACTTATATCGCCAAAATATCTTTTGCCATTCGAGTAATCATATAAAATTGGCTGCTGCCCATTATAATTAAAGTTGGCAATTTTTAAATAATTACCCGTTGCACTTGGCTCTAACTCAAAATAAAAATTCTTTTCATTATTAAAATTAAACGTAGCTGGATAAGTAACAGAAAAATTACTAACCACCATACCTTCATTTAGGTTAGAGCTAGTAGTACCAACACTAACTGGTAAATTAGTAGGATTTAGTAATAACGAAAGAGGAAGATTTCTTACGGTATCTTTTACATATTCAAAAAAAGGCATAGGGGTTTGCAATACAGGTGTATTATAAAATCTGCAGACTAAATCTCTTGCATTTAAAGAATAGCCTGATGCTCCTACAGTAAAAATTACACTGTTGGGTGGACCAGCTGCATACCTATTTAATCCAGTAAAATCTTTTGAAAGTGGTGATCCAGGACCAACTCCAACACTACTCCATCCTTCACCAATATCGTAAGAAGAAGAAAAAACATATTCTCCAATTACAGCTGCATAGCCTTTATTAATAATATTGCGATAATGCTGCTCAATCTTTCGCATAAAATAGGGAGAGGCTGGCAATGTATTACCTGCAATAATATTAGGGCTTTGTATGTATCTTAAATTATTTGCACTATTTGTATTGACAGTTAAAAAATAAATAACTGTATCGGTTTCTAAACTAAATTTTTCACTTAATTGTGAGGCCGGATTTCTGTATAAATTATTATCGGGTTTACCATCGTTCATTTCGCCCCAAAACTCTATATAATCACTGGCTCCTAATACACCAGTAGCTAATGATGTGTATATTCTTACTTGCTTACCATTACGCCAAAGTTGAAAATTTTCTGCAGGTACTGCGCCTAAACCTGCTGCAACTAATACTGGTTGATTTATTCTACACAATGTATCCTTTGCTAGTGGGAACTTGTAATAAGTTTTACTATAGTCTATCCAACTATTATTTAGCTGCGAAAATGCAATGGTGGTTGTAAAGAAAAAAGCAAAAGTGCTTAGTATTATTTTTTTCATAATAGTATTAATAGAACTTTATTGCCCTTCTTTTTCTTTTTTAATTAAATTTATTCGTAAAGAAAAAATATGTGTATAAAGTGGATTAGATTGATTAGCTAAATTGGTAAAGGCATAGTCTAACATTAAGTTTTTAATTTTAAAACCAGCACCTAAACTTGGTTGATAAATCCATACTCTTTTTTGATTTACAGTATCTTCATCTGCCAATGCTCGTTGAAAATTTGAAACTCCACCTCTGATAAAAAAAGCGTCTTTTATCGATAACTCTAACCCTAAATTTGGATCGGCGCTAACAGGATCGCTGCTCAATACAGTATTTCGTTTACCATCAAATGTTACATTTACATTTGCTTCGGTTAATAGTTTTACATTTTTTCCTAAATTAAAATTGTATCCTCCGCCTATTACTAAACGTGGGGCAGTAAGTTCTGTTGACTTAGTTGGAATATCATTTTTTGTAAGATATAATACCTCTTTTTCCTTATCGGAAAAATTAAAAGACCAAGCGTTAAAAGTTGTAGTTATATCCCTAGCCATTATGCCCAAATTCCAATTTTTACCATGCATTTGTAACCCAGCATCTAAGCCAAAGCCCCAAGCGCTAGCAAAGCTGCCCACTTTTCGGTAAATAACTTTTGTATTAGCGCCAAAACTTATATTCTTTTTTTCGGTTTGTTTTAAGTTTTGTGCAAACGAAAAAATAAAGGCATAATCTGCATTAGAGAAGGAAGAAATTGCCCCGTAATTTAAACTACCATCGGGCTCTACCAAATAAAGTGTATTAGGAATATCATCTATTGCAAAACGAAGTAAAGAAAAACCGATAGTACGTTTGTTATTATTTATGGGAATAGCAACAGAGGCATAGTCATATTTTGCAATACCAGAAAAATACTCGGCATGCATTATACCAACATTTGGGTTATTTTTTACCCCTACTAAACCAGCAGGATTCCAGTAACCTGCAGTAGCATCATTTGTGCTAGATACTTGAGCACCACCCATACCTAAACCCCTTGCTCCAGCACCAATATTTAAAAACTCGTTCGAATATTTTTTGAATTGTGCTTTTACTAAAATAGGACTTACCCCTATAATAATAAACGCTGCAAATTTTTTAATTCTCATAAATTATGTTCAGGTTAATATATACTTGTATTAGCAACAACTTGTAAAACGTATTTATCCGTTTTAAATTGTGTTAATTCCACCTTTAAAATTACAATTTAAGTGGCGTATTACAGCAAAAGTCCGCATTAGTCTATGTTGATTACATTTGATATACGCAATTACTAATACAAAATACTTATAAACTAACAATAAAAATACATTAACCTAATAGTAAAAGAATTATATTTTTTAAAAATTTATACTCATTTTTGCTTAAACGCACTTATTTTTTTGTAAAAAAGTATACAAATATGCCCAATTTAATAGAAGAATTACGCTGGAGAGGAATGATACAGGATATTATGCCAGGCACAGAGGAACAATTAAATAAAGAAATTACCACCGCCTATATTGGATTTGACCCCACTGCCGATAGCTTGCATATAGGTAGCCTTGTACCTATAATTTTATTGGTTCATTTACAAAAAGCGGGACATAAGCCTATTGCATTAGTTGGTGGAGCTACTGGAATGGTTGGTGACCCAAGCGGAAAAAGCGAAGAAAGAAATTTATTAAGCGAAGATATTTTAAACCATAATGTGGCATGTGTAAAAAAGCAATTAGAACAGTTTTTAAATTTTGATAAAAGTTTACCAAATGCTGCCGAATTGGCTAATAATTACGATTGGTTTAAAGATTTTTCTTTTTTAAGTTTTATAAGAGATGTGGGCAAACATATTACCGTAAATTATATGATGGCTAAGGATAGCGTAAAGAAAAGATTGGAAGGAGAAACCGGAATGAGTTTTACAGAATTTACCTACCAATTAGTACAAGGCTACGATTTTTACTGGCTACACCAACACAAAAATGTAAAACTACAAATGGGTGGTAGCGATCAATGGGGAAATATTGTAACAGGTACAGAATTAATAAGACGAAAAAGTGGTGGCGAAGCCTTTGCTTTTACTTGCCCCCTAATTAAGAAAGCAGATGGTGGCAAATTTGGCAAAACAGAAAAAGGGAATATTTGGTTAGATGCAAACAAAACAACCCCTTTTCAATTTTACCAATTTTGGTTAAATGCAAATGATGCAGATGCAGAAAGCTGGATTAAAATTTTTACATTTTTAGATAAGCCTACCATTGACCATTTAATTGAAGAGCATAAAAAAGATGCTAGCAAACGTTTACTACAAAAAATACTAGCCAAAGAAGTTACGGTTTTTGTACATGGACAATTGGAATACGATAAAGCTATAGAAACAACAGAAAAATTATTTTCCAATACAACTGCTGCAGCAGAAGATTTAAGTGAAGATGATTTGCACCATATGGAAGGCATTGTAAAAATAAATTACAATGCAACAAAACTTGATAGCAATACAGATGTGGTAAGCTTTTTAGCCGAAACTAATATCTTTCCCAGCAAAGGAGAGGCAAGAAAAAATGTACAAGGCGGTGGTGTAAGTATTAATAGAAAAAAAATTGAGGATATACAACTAGTAATAGATAGCTCAATGTTATTGCATGGCAAATACTTGTTAGTACAAAAAGGGAAAAAGAATTATTATTTAGTAAATGTTTCATAAAATATTAATGCATCAACAATTAAAATATTTTATTAAAAAATATTTATGGAGCATTGTGTTTCGTAAAAAGATTTATAAAGATGCAGTTGTAAAAAATAGTGATTTTAGTAAAAAACTAAATAACACATCCTCATTTTCAATACAACAATTAAATATTTTTACTAAAGCTAATGAAGATGGAATTTTACTAAATATCTTTACAAAAATTGGCACTACTAACAAATTATTTATAGATATTGGTAGCAACGATTGTATTAATAGCAATTGTGCAAACTTGGCCTTTCATCATAATTGGAGTGGTACATTTATTGACGGCAATAGCAAAATTTTAAATAGAGGAAAATACATTTATCAAAAGTATTTTAAACAAAAAAGTAACCAGTTTTCTTTTATACAAGCCACTGTTACCAAACAAAATATAAATGAAATTTTAAGTACCACATCTTACACAAAACAAATAGATTTATTGTGTATAGATTTAGATGGAAACGATTATCATATTTGGAACAGTATTGATGCATTATTACCAAGGGTGGTGGTGGTAGAAGTGCAAGTAGAAAAAGGGAATACCCACTTTATTCCGCCTTACACAACCGAGTTTGAGCTGTATGAAGATGATACGCCAAAAGGTTCATCGCCATTAAGTATGGTGCAATTAGCTAATAAAAAAGGCTACCAATTAGTAGCCGTAAATAAGGGTTGTTATAATTTATTTTTTGTACAAGAAGATCTTATGCAAAATTTAAAAACATTAGTAATTGAAAAAGCCTTGGAAAATAGTTGAGTAAAAATCTTACCGCTTACTACATTTACTTTTTTGGATTTATTCTACATGCACTTGCTTTTTTACCACAGCACCTTCTTTTACCTCAGGTATAAATTTTCGTTCGGTTACTAAATAACCATTGCCTTGTTCACAAATATGTACTTTTAACCCTTCTACACTATATGGGCTTCCATCTGGTATATCTGCAATATTGGTAAATTGTATATCGTGCCCATCAATAATAATTACGCAACCACTACCAATAGCTTCCATTTTATTTCCACCTTCGGTAATTATCATTCCAGTATCTTCTCCTAAACCAATACCAATACAGGCTGGGTTGGTCGCTACGGCTTGTGCCAATCGTCCGAAACGGCCTCTTTTTTCAAAATGACTGTCAATAATAACCTCATCTACAAATGCTAAACCAGTTGTAATTTTTACTTCGCCTTTTAAATGAGCCTTAGCAGCATTACCTTCATAAATCATGGTATTGCTC
>Ga0209550_10003914_pt1 | contig 14131 bp, 6 predicted proteins | sample LauGreSuBDMM15SN_2_FD_187567 | JGI IMG/M metagenome (GOLD analysis project Ga0209550, IMG submission 187567) | Freshwater lake microbial communities from Lake Michigan, USA - Su13.BD.MM15.SN (SPAdes) (version 5) | ecosystem: Environmental > Aquatic > Freshwater > Lake | place: Lake Michigan, USA...
AGGACTTGGAATACATACTAGGCAATTTGCCCGTTCACTAGTTATCCAAGACCAAAAAAGTAAAAAGCTTCTTGCATTCGTCACGGCTGAGGTGGGTGGAATCCCTTTTGAAATCCAAAGAGAAGTGGTGAAGAGACTTCAGTCAGAAGTAGATCCTGAGTTTAACTATGGAAATGTACTACTGAATGCATCCCATACACACAGTGGTCCTGGGGGGCATTTTCATTATTCGGCTGTTTCTTTTTTATCCAAGGAATTTTATGGAGATTCCTATTCTGTCCTAAGAGATGGTATCTTTGAGTCTATCAAAACTGCTTATGTAAACAGAAAACCAGCAATCTTAAAAGTGGGTAAGACGATTGTAAAAGAAGCTGGTATCAATCGAAGTTTACCAGCTTACTTATCAAATCCCGATTCCGAAAGAAAAGAATATTCAGATACAATCGATAGAGAAATGGTTCAACTCAATGTTTTTGTAGGAAACAAGCCAATTGGTTTTATCAACTGGTATGGAGTTCACCCAACCAATATAACCTTTGATAATCGTCTCATTTCGTCTGACAACAAAGGTATTGCCTCTCTGTTATCCGAATCGGCAGCAAAGGAACAGGGTATAAACGATTTTGTGGCAATCTTTGCACAGGCAAATGAAGGTGATGTATCACCAAATATGAATTTAAATAATACAGGTCCCGGAAAAAATATCTTTGATAGTAGCTTTATGATTGGCGAAAGGCAGTACAAAGCAAGCCAAGTGATATTAAAATCAGAAGGGAAGCAATTGACTAACGGCATATCATACACCCAAAAGTTTATAGATATGAGTCAGTATAAAGTAAGCAGTGAGTATTCTGGAACAGGAAAATCGGAGACAACCTGCCCCTCAGCTTATGGGTATGCTTTCGCCGCAGGCTCCACCGAAGAGGGTGGTGGGCATTGGCTCTTTCATGAAGGTATGACAAATAAAGATAGGAAATTCTATATCGATTGGCTTGCTAAATTTATGTTACAGTCTCCTTCAGAGGAACTTCGCAAATGCCAATCTCCAAAGGCAATTTTATTTCCTATGGGAGAAACAAAGCCTATTCCAAGTTTACCCCAGATACTCCCCTATGGTCTTGTACTACTTGGAGACTTATCTGTTTTAGTACTACCAAATGAAGTGACCACCATGTCGAGCCGAAGACTAAAAAAAGAGGTTACCTCTGTATTAGGAGCTAAAGTTTCAGAAATTGTTTTATCGGGACTCACCAATGACTTTTCAGGATATATCACAACGCCCGAAGAATATTCCACACAAAATTATGAAGGTGGTCATACACTCCATGGTTCCCAAAGTTTAAATGCACTGAGACAGGAATATCATAGCATGTCGTTAGTATTAAAAGAGGGTACGCAGTACACAAAATCAGTATCTACATTACAACCCTTGGACTTATCCGATAAACTAAATCCCTTACCAATTCCTTTTACAAGTGATGTATCGAAAGAACCCAAAAAAATCATCCAATCAAATGCAAATGTACATCAAATTGGAGATGAAGTCAACTGTCGTGTAGAAGCCGCTAATCCAAATGTAGGATATCCAACTGTGATGTCATACTTTTGGGTAGAAAGGTTAGATGGTTCCACTTGGATCTCTGTAAGGTCGGATAAAGACTATGATACAAAATTTATCTTTCACAAAAGTAAATTGTGGGGTATTACAGAAGCGAGTCTGGAATTGATTTGGGAGACAAACCCATCCGCAAAGATTGGAGAATATCGTTTGGTTCACGAAGGATTGTATATGGGGAAGAATGGTGTAAAGAGTTCTTACCGAATTGAGTGCCCTAGTTTTCGATTGGAGGAAGGTAAGAAGTGAGTTCAGAAATTATATTGGTATCAATGAGATACATTTTTAAAATAGAGAGTCAACTCTATCCGAACGGGATGGAAGTATAATCTCAGGCAAACTTTTTTTATCGACTAATTGGATGCTATATTCTGCAAACTTAGCCAACTTTGGACGTCTATGCACTAATGCCTCTAGATCTCGAAGGCGGTTGTATTCATCAAAGTTCAAAACCACTGCAACTGGCTTGTCCCGGTTGCATACAACTTGGGGTTCCTTTTCTGCCTGAGAAAGTAACTCAGAGAATTGAGAGTTTGCATTCGCAATTTTCCACTCCATTTTTAACTCCTAAATATGACTATAATAGTCTTATTTTATTAATAAATATAGTCAAATTTTTTTTCTATCACTTATATAATGAATAAGATCTAGAAAATTTGAGTATATGGGAATAATTAATATAAGCAGAAAAATCATATCAGTAAACACTGCCTGATAAATATTCGACTGCTTTTTTGACCTGCAATTGATTCTTTGTGTATTCCCGTTTTAGATTAGCTACAATTTGAATGGATTGCTTTGGTTTCAATTTTTCAGAGTAATACGATAAACTCCTGGAAATTTGGTCATCGCTCCATTTGGCTTCGATTAAGTTGATTAGCTTTTTATCTTTTGTGATTACAAAATCAATTTCTCGTCCTTCTTTATCACGTAAAAACCAAAGTTGCATCCTGTATCCTTCTCTATCTTCTATAAATTGGATTCGTTTGTATAGATGCGTGGCGACGAGATTTTCAAAAATAGCTCCCTCGTCTCCTTCTATGTCTGCATTGTCAAAGAAGTAAACTTTGAATGGTTTGGAAATGGCACGACTTAAGTTTTTTGTATAGGGTCTTACAATAAAAATGAGATACATTTTTTCTAAAATTTCTATCCAACGTTTGACTGTGATATGAATCGTTCCATACATGGCTATTTTAACATACTCGTTAAATTGGTCAAGGCTATTTTAACATACAGGTTAAAATAGCCATATGCAAAAAATAGATTAAATTCTTATTCCTTTCCAATCTTTAGGATTACATTTCCTTTTTTTCTACCTGAGTCTACATATCGATGAGCTTCCACAACTTCTTCAAAGGAATAGATTTTATCGATCACAGCTTTTAGTTTGTCTGCTTCATAGAGATTTTTTAAAAAAACAAGTTGTTCTTTGGTTTCTGAAGCCACATCTAATCCTTCCACTGACTTAAAAATCCCTCCCGTATTCAGTAGGGTTTTGATCTTCTTCTTATCACACTTTCCAACTGCATCAAAGATAATATCATACCTTTGGTTTGTTTGCATAAAATCTTCTTTGTCATACAAAAAAAGATTTGATATTCCCAGTTCTTTCATGAGATTCTCTCCCCTTGAACTACACACAGCAGAAACCAGAGCACCATAGGAATTGGCAATTTGAACGGCAGAAGTCCCTACAGATCCAGTAGATCCAATGACCAATACTTTGGGATTTTTTCTCTCTTGGATTTTTGCTTTTTCTAAAAAGTAGGTAGCTGTTTGGCCTCCAAAGATAAGGGATACTGCTTCTTCAAAAGTAGAATTTTCTGGCATTAGAAAAACAGTTGAGGATTCACCTATTGTAAGGTATTCGGCATAGGTTCCAAATTGAAAACCTGTCATACCAAAAACCCGATCTCCAATTTTAAAACTTAAAACACTCTTTCCTATACTTTCTACAATTCCAGAAAAAACAGTTCCCAAGATTGGTTTTCTAGGTTTGGAAAATCCCAAAACCAATTTCATTATAATTTTCATGAATCCTTCCACAAGCAATCCTCGGACTCTCACATCACCTGAATTCACTGCTGTTGCCATGACCCGAACAAGAATTTCCTTTTCTTTTGGATTTGGATTTTCTATCTCCCTATACTCTAATACTTCAGGGGAACCATACTTCGTACAAACAATAGCTTTCATAACCTTATAACTCCTTATCTTGTCATACCTGATTTCAAAATCTTTTTATTTTCAGAGCGAACCGAATCTGATTTGCGAAGTGCATAGAGAGTCTCCCTTGCTTTTCTCGCTGATTCAACAGAGTTCATAATGGGGGATGGATACTTGGATTCTAACGGGATTCCCAAGAGTACTTTTTCCATTTCGGATAGAACTTGTGGGGAATGAATGTAAGACAAAGGATAGGAGGAAAGTTCAGGAATATAGGTTCGAATAAATGTAGCAGATGGATCTTGATCTAAAGATTGTTTTTCAGGGTTATAAATTCGGATTAAATTGATACCCGTAGTACCTGCTTGCATTTGGATTTGGGGGTAGTGGATTCCGGGTTCGTAGTCTAAAAATAGACGGGCGAGGTGCTTGGAAATGTCCCTCCAATCCATAAAAAGGTTGTGGGTAGCAAAAGAAACTACCATTGCCCTCATACGAAAGTTGATCCATCCTGTTTGTTCTAAGCATCTCATACAGGCATCTACCAAGGGAAATCCCGTCTGTCCCGATTTCCAAGCTTCCAAGTGATTTTCATTTTTATTGTATTGCAAAGAATCAAAACCACTGTTTAAAAACTTAGTTTCATAGCTACAATCGAGTTCAAACTTTTGCATAAAATGAGAACGCCATTTGACCCTCTGCAAAAAACTGGTAAAGTTTCTTTTTGCAAATGGGGGTACTTCAGAGTTTCTAATAAATTGTACAACTTGTCTTACACTCATATTTCCCCATGCCAAATAGGGTGAAATACGCCCACAGGATCGTCTGCTCTCTAAGGGTTTGGATATATGTTTGTTGTAGGAAAACCCTCTTTCCAAAACAAAGGAATCGAGATATTTTTTAGCCATTCCCTCTCCCGGTGGCTGGAAATTCTTAGGGTAAGTTTTTATCTCATCTAAAAAATGATTGGGAATGGAGAACATAGGTTCGTCATACGAAATGATTTTTTCTGGAGTAAAATGAATTGTGGGAATAGGGGAACTCACATATTCTTCCCATTTATCATCCCATCCATCTCTTGTTTTGATCCCACGTAAAATACCATCCCGTTTGCATTCGATCCACTTTGTATTGTGTTTGCGAAGAAAAGAATTTACTGAAATATCTCTATCAAATGTAATTTGCGTTCCACTTTCACGGTAGCTAAACACAATGTTGATCTCAAAAGTTTCAGAGATTTTTTGAAGTACATCGATAGCCTCCCCATATAGTACATGAACCTTGTGACCATATTTAGAAAGTTTACTATTCATTTTTAAAATACTGTGATACTGAAATTGTAGATGCCGAAGGGAAGTGTCAGTTTGTTGGAGTAGGGAGGGTTCAAAAAGAAAAATGATGAGATACGGAAGGGTTTCTCTCTCTGCAAAGAAAAGTGGTTCATGATCCTCTGTCCGTAGATCACGTTTTAACCAAACCAAATTTATCTTTTTTTTAGGGTCTAAATCCTCAATCATTGGTTTTTTTCTTTACCATTGTTAAAATGCAAACAAACATATATTTTATACTTTAAAAATAACACTATCTTGCCAGAAGTTTAGGCCTCTGCATATAATTCTGCTTCTATTTTATTCTTATCCCAAAACCTTATTTGATACTTACAATTTCCAGTAGATATAAATTTTTTTTCTCTCAAAAGTATTTAAAAATTGGAAAGAGTCAATTCTTAAATCTTTTTAATTTCCTCAATTCATTTAAAAAGATTGTACAGATTACTTTATCAGTCAATTTTTTCAAGGTTTTTGTTTTAAATAAATTCGACTGGATGGAAAGTGGAAATTACTCTTGTCATAGATGGCCAAATCCAAATGAAACTAAAATTCGATACCAGTTATATATCATTACCAAAAGTATTCTTTAAAGCAGTCCAACCTACACCTGTAAAAAAACCAAATCTACTTCTATGGAATGAGGATTTGGCAAATGAATTAGGTATCACGGAACTTTCAGATTCCGAGAAGTCAGAAGTTTTTTCAGGAAATTCCATTGTTTTTGATTCTACGCCTATCGCACAGGCATATGCGGGTCATCAGTTTGGGAATTTTACCATGCTGGGTGATGGTAGAGCTATTCTTTTGGGAGAAGTTTTAAGCCCAAAAGGCGAACGAAAGGATATCCAATTGAAAGGTTCGGGCAGGACGCCATATTCCAGAGGGGGTGATGGAAGGGCAACTTTGAGCTCTATGCTACGGGAGTATATCATCAGTGAGGCAATGTATCACTTATGTATTCCCACAACACGCAGTCTTGCAGTTGTGGAAACTGGTGAGTTTGTGTACAGAGAGACCAAACAAACGGGAGGTGTTCTCACCCGAATTGCTAAAAGTCATATCCGTGTGGGAAGTTTTGAATATGCATACCAGTTTACAACAGAAAATGATCTTAAAATATTTACAGACTATGCAATACAAAGGCATTATCCAGATTGTAAAACAAAAGAAAACTCTGTTTTAGAATTTTTCAATAGTGTAATACAAAAACAATTGGATTTAATCATAAACTGGCTTAGGGTTGGTTTTATCCATGGGGTTATGAACACTGATAATATGAGTATATCAGGAGAAACCATTGACTATGGGCCCTGTGCTTTTATGAATGCATACAGTCCCAAGACAGTATTCAGTTCCATAGACACGGGTGGAAGATATGCCTTTGGTAACCAGCCCTCCATAGCCCAATGGAATTTAGCCTGCCTAGCCAATTCCCTATTGCCCTTGATTGATAAGGATGTAAATCTCGCTGTTGAAAAGGTGCGCCATTCCTTGGATGCCTACTCGGATCTCTTCACACAAAAATATTGGGATATGATGGCAAAAAAAATAGGATTCCTAGTCTCGGGAGAAGAAGAAATTTCCCTTTTAAACGAGTTATTGGAATGGATGGAAAAAAATTCCGCAGATTATACCAATACATTTGTTGAATTGGAAAAAAGTGAAAATTCTCATAAAGGTATTTATTCCGATCCTTTTTTTATTGATTGGAATAATCGAGTATCACAATTAAGAAAGAAAAAAGGAATTTCTGATGAAATCTCTCTCTCGCTAATGACTGAAAACAATCCTTATGTAATACCAAGAAATCACAAAGTGGAACTGGCTCTTGAACAGGCCAGATCTGGAAATTATTCGGTTTTATTGGAGCTCGTTGATCTCTTAAAAAATCCCTACCTTCGCAGAAAGGATCTAGATACCCAAACCGAGATTCCCCTCGGTGGAGATTTAGGCTACCAAACTTTTTGTGGCACTTAAAGAGTTTTTATCATACACCTAACGTCTTCTGAATTGAAGTAATATTCTATACAATATCCATTGAGATCAATATTTTTTTCAGATGTAAGTATTTTAAAAGCAGCATCAATTTGGGAAAGATTATTTCTAAAGTCTGTGATGCACTTCTCCAATATCTTCTGGAAAAGATTTGGCAGTGATAGTATAAATTTTTATCTCTTTTGGTAATGTAAACTCTTCCATAAAAATGCTCCTACTAATCTATAGATGTTAGGATTATATAGAAATAAAAAAAGGTTAGATAATAATTTCAATTCAATATTTGCTAGGTATTTAAGTTCTACTATAATTTAAAAGATATTAATAAAGAATGTTCAATTTATTGTAAAAAAATTATATAAAGACAGAAAAAAGAATATTGATAATTCCTTGCTATATATATAATTGATATAAAATTTAGTTACTTTATTTAGAACTAATCTAAAAATTATGAATAATTTACAAAAATATGACCTCGGGGATATAATCAGCAAAACAAAAAATTCTATCATCTATCGTGGAATAGATCAGACGAATCAGAGTAAAATTATTAAATATATTTCATCTCAATCTCCCATTTACAAATCTTTAAAAAAAGAGTTCAATATTCTCAAATCCTTACTCCAGAGTAACCTTATTTCTTATTTGGATAGTGAAGAAAATAGAGACGGTTTCTACATTATCACTGAGGATACTACAGGGTTGAATTTATCAGATTATTTAAAAAAGAATAAATTAACTCTGTACGATAAATTAGTTCTATTGACCAAGATTACAAGTTACTTAGAAAAATTACATTCAATAGATATTATTCATAGGGATATAAAACCATTAAATATCCTAGTAGACCAGTCTAACAGAGAACCAAAAATCATAGACTTTGGAAGTGCTACAAGAATCAACAAAGAGGAATTGTTACACACCGAAGATAATTCAATAAATATAGGAACCCTCTACTATATTTCTCCAGAGCAGACAGGGAGAATCAATCGACTGGTGGATTATAGAACTGATATCTATTCTCTTGGAATTTCTTTTTATGAATGTCTATGTGGAAAACTTCCCTTTGAAAATAAAGAACCACTTGAGTTGATCCATTCACATATAGCAAAAGAGCCAGAATCTCCCCATTACATAAACAAAGAAATTACAAATAATCTTTCAAGTGTGATACTAAAATGTATAGCAAAAGATCCTGAAGATAGATACCAGAGTTTATCTGGTTTAAGAGTAGATTTAAGTTCAGTTGCGGAAGAATATAAAGGGGTTAGCATCAATAATTTTGTGCCGGGTTCTAAAGATTATTCTCCCAAATTCCAAATCCCACAAAAAATATATGGGAGAGAGAAAGAATTTTCAAAAATTTTGGATTCCATTCATTCCACATCTTTGGGTATAAAAAAGATTGTATCTATCACAGGTGAATCAGGAATTGGAAAAACTTTTTTAATAGGGGAAGTTCAAAAAAATGTATCACTATCAAAAGGTATGTTTATATCTGGAAAATTTGACTTATACACTAGGGGAACTCCTTATTCAGCCATACTAACTGGTTTAAAAAATCTAGTAAACAATGTATTGTCTTACGAAAAATCGTACGTAGATAAAATAATTTCAAATTTAAAAATATCTTTAGGAGAGAATGCTGGAGTTTTAACCGAACTCATTCCAGAGATGGAACTTCTATTGGGTAAATGTAGTCATCCCATTGCTTTGCCTCCCACAGAAACTAAAAATAGAATTCATTTAATTTTTAAGAATTTACTTCAAACTTTTTCCAAACAAAATCATCCACTTATCTTTTTTCTAGATGATCTTCAATGGGCTGATGCAGGAAGTCTGAATTTAATAGAGGTATTTTTTAGCACTGAAGATCTGGGGTATTTTACTTTGATAATTTCATTTAGGGATAATGAGATTAAAAGCAATTTTCATGCATTGAATATTTTTGAAAAGTTAAAAACTATGAAATATTACAATGACGAGATCCAACTAACTCCTTTAAATCAAGACATTATTTCCTTAATCATTTCTGAAACTTTAAAAATCCCAAGTAGTACAGCCGATGAACTCTCTTCTGTAGTTTATGATAAAACTAAAGGAAATCCGTTTTACATTAATAGTTTTTTAAAATCACTTTTTGATAATAAATATATCCGTTTTAAGAATTTTAGTTGGGATTGGGATATAAATGAATTAAAATTAATTAGTTATACAGATAATATTTATGAGTTGATTAAAGAAAAGATAAACAAGCAGGATGAGATATCAAAACATATTTTAGATATCTCTTGTTTTTTGGGAGATGACTTTGAGAAACGAGATTTAAAAAGGTTCCTTACTTTTTCAGAAGACTCGATCGACGAAAAAATAATCTCTCTTGTGAATGATGAATTTTTTATAGCTAAATCCGAGACTCTCAAATTTTCTCATGATAAAATTAGAGAAACCATCTATTCGTATCTCACACCAGAATTTAAAAATAAAGTTCACTTGGAAATAGGAAGAAATTTACTTCAAAATTTTAATGAGAAAGACTTCAATTCAAAGCAAATTTTTACTCTCCTAGATCATTTGAATAAAGTATTGATTGAATTATCTCCAAAAGAAAAAGAGGAAGTATTCAAGTTAAATTTAGAAGCCAGTAAAAAAGCTAAAAATTCAACTGCTTATGACTCTTCTGTTGATTTCTTAAAAAAAGCTAAATCACTTTTATCTGAAGATATTTGGAATAGTGATAGACAGAAGATACTTAATTTGTACTACGAATTAGCAGAGAGTACATATCTATCCCAAAATTATAAAGAAGCTGAAGAAATATTCAATTATATTTTAGAAAAGGCTGAATCCTTTACTGAAAAAATAAAAATTTATTCACTAAAAATAGATTTTTTTACAAACCAAACTATGCTAAAAGACGCTATCTCAATAGGGCTGCAAGCACTAAATGAGGCAGGTATTCAGATTAATCAAAAACCAGGAAAAATGGTTTTCATAAGAGATGCCTATATAGTAAAAAAAGAATTAAAATCTTTAAGTTTAGATGATATTTTAAACAAACCCAAATTAACCGATCCATTAAAAATTTCAGTACTACAAATTATTCTCAAACTAATACCTCCCACTTATATAGCCAATCCTAATTTATTTACAATCATCACACTAAAAATGTTACGGTACTCCATTGAAAACGGAATGTTACCAATTTCATGCTATTCTTTTATTTGCTATTCATTAATAAATATATATTTTTTCAATGATATAAAGAAAGCAATTTTATACGAAGAAGTAGCATGGAAAATGGTAGAAGCAACTGGCTCTAAGCTATTGATGGGAAAGATATGCTACCATGTTTCTTGGGTGAGTAGTTATAGATCGCATATTACAGAATCTTTAGATTGGCTAGAGAAGGGTATAGCATATAGCCAAGAGGTGAGTGATTACCAATACTTGGGTTTTGATTTTAGAAACTATTTTATAAATTCTTTTTATTCTGGAATGCCACTCACCGAATTAGACGAACTAGGGGAAAAATTATACAAAAGAGTATACGATCTTAAAAATCCATATTCTTTGAGTTTATTCCAAATAAATATTCAGATTATTAAAGCACTTCTGGGTACTACAAAAAATTTCACTTCCTTATCAAATGAAAATTACAACGAAGAAGAAGTTGTTCAAAACCTAAAAAAAACAAATAATATGACAGGTTTGTGTTTGTATGGAATTGGCAAGATGATTCTCTTTTTCTTAATGAATGATCATAAAAAGGTAGTTGAAACTGCTTTAGAAATTGAACCGCTCTTGGATTCTATCATGGCAACCCCACCAGTTCCCATCTTTTATTTCTTCTTTGCCATCTCGATATGTACTTCAAATTTATCAAAAGAAAAAAAATTCAACCAAAAGCTATATAAGATAAGAAGAAAGTATAAAGTTTGGAGTGAGCACAATCCCAAAAATTATTTAAATAAAAAATTACTTATAGATGCTGTTTATTTTCAAACAATTGGAAATTTTAAGGATGCAGCCGCAAGCTATGACAAAGCAATCTATGAGGCTAGAAAAAATAAATTTATACAGGAAGAAGCCATCTCCTGTAATTTAGCTGCTAATTTTTATAAAGAAAATGATTGTTATATCCCCGAAAAGCATCATAGGCAAGAAGCCCATAGTTTATTTTTAAGATGGGGTTGTAGTACGGTATCTAATGGATTAGCTAAAGAATATCATTACTTGATAAATTCAGATATAAGTGAGAATTTAAATTCAGAATATTTATCTAAGAGTTCTCAAGTTTATGATATAGATACTATTCTCAAAAGTTCATCAGTTTTAACAGAAGAGCTAAATTTAGAAAAGTTAATAGAGAAGATCATGATAAATCTGATGGAGACATCGGGTGCAGAGAGGGTAGTTCTATTTCTAAATAGGGATGATAATTTGTACAAGGAAGCAGAACTATTTTCCAACTCAAAATTTGAAAGGGAAACTAAAGATAATCATTTTTTAAACTATAAAAATATTCCAACTTCAATTCTAAATTACACAATCAGAGCAAAAGAAACCGTACTTATCAACGATATTAGATATGAAAATAGATTTTCAAATGATGAGTACATTGCATCCCATACTTTAAAATCTCTTTTAGCTTTTCCTCTTTTAGAAAAAAATTCATACCTTGCAGGAATCTTGTACTTTGAAAATAATTTAATTTACAATGCTTTCACTTTAGATAGAATTAATGTTTTAAATATACTTGCTAATCAAATTGTGATTTCACTAGAAAATAGTAAACTCTACAGTTCCATGCAAATGAAAGAAAAAGAGTATAGAACCCTCATAGAAAGTCTAAACACTGGAGTCTTCAGGTCAACAATTGAAGGGGGAGGAAATGTCATACATGCTAACTCCACAATGCTTAAAATGTTTGGTTTTTCTTCTTTAGAGGATATGCAATCTATTAAAATGAGAGATCTCTACGCAGACAATGTATCTCGCAAAACTTTATTTAAAATTTTAAATAAAGAAGGTTCGTGTAGGGATGTAAAACTAAACGTGAAAAGAAAAGATAATTCTGGATTTATTGCCTCCATGAGTGCCAGTTTTTTTAAAACACAGGATGGACTTCTATTCTTAGATGGTATCATAGAGGATATCACTGATAAAATAAAATTGGAAGAAGAAAAAGAACAATATTTAAACAAAATACAGGCAGAAAAAATAGCTGCTGTCGGACAAATCGTAAGTGGTGCAGCCCATGAGCTAAATACTCCCCTAGGTGCAATAAAAGCAAGTGCAAACAATATTATAAAATCACAAATTGATCTGTCAGGAGTATACTACAATTTATTTAGTGATTTAGAGCCTGAGAGTTTAAAAATGCTTTCAGAATTTTTAAACCTTGAAATACCCCCAACTTTTCTATCCTTAAAAGAAGAGAGAGAAGTAAAGAAAAAAATTCGAACGGAACTCGTTCTGGATGGAATAATTAACTCTGAAGAACTAGCAAGTTTTCTTGTAGAATTAAAAGTATATAATAATAATAAATATTACTATCCACTTTGGAATCATCCCAAATCCAACTTAATTGTATCTCTCTTGGAAAAAAGTAGGGGTATAATTATAAATTCTCTAAACATTGATACATCCGTAAATAAGACATCTAAAGTAGTGTATACTTTAAAAAACTTTGAAGCGAAAGATTCCAAAGGACATTCCCTACGTATCAATTTAAAAGAGGATATAGAAAACGTTCTCACTATTTACGATAACTACATTAAAAATAAAATAACAGTCAAAAAATTATACAAAAATGTGGTTCCCTTCTATGGCTTTTCAGATTTAGTTCAGGTTTGGACAAATATCATATTTAATTCTCTCCAAGCTCTAAAGGGAAATGGTGAAATATGTATTACGATTGATACATTAGAAAACAAGGAAGATTTCATCTTAGTAACCATAGAAGACAACGGACCCGGGATCCCCGAAGAAAACCAATCAAAAATATATGAACCATTCTTTACCACAAAAGCCAGTGGCGAAGGCTCTGGATTGGGACTCTACCTAAGTAAAAAAATTATCCAAAGGCACAAAGGGGAAATAAGTTTTCAGAGCACTCTCGGTAAAACGGTATTTTCGATTAAGTTACCGATTAAGATATAAGTAAGGATTTATGTTGTAACTACTCATATCTTGGACTCGAGTGCATTGAATCTCTCTATTATTTTTAGTTTAATGCCATATATTCGCATAACGCATTTATTTTAACCTCCTGTCTACATACTTTAAAATTTGACGTTTAGAGAGAAGGTAAACTTAATTTTTATACTTATTGTAGAATGAATTCTATATAATGGAGTACTACTTTTTTTCTTGTATAAATAAGGTTTTTTATTCAATATTACCTTAAAATAGAACGAAAAAATGACTTATATATACGCTAAATGCTTAAAATATGTGCAAGGGGGGGGGTACAGACGATACCAATTCACCCTAATTCTGCTATTTTTTTGTACAATTCCCTTATTTTCCCAATCCAAACAAATATATAAAAAAATTTATTTTGAAAATTTGTCGAGTGTAGGGTCTATCCGCCCTGAAATTTCTACCCGTGTTAGAAACCAAGTTTCCTTAAATATCCTTCTGTACTTCAAATCTAAGTATACTTTTATCGATGATTCCGTAGTACAAAGCCAACTTACATTTCTAAAAAAACAACAAAACCTTGGTTGTGATACTGATAAATGTTATAAGATGATTGAGGACAATTTAAGTCCCGATGAAAAGATCACAGGCAATCTCCAAATAAATGGAACGAAGTACATACTCACCCTCCGACTTCTCGATGTAAATCGCGGTGGGGGAGTGGTGGAACAAAAAGAGGTAAGTTTTACAAACAACCAATTGGACTATTTTGTGGGAGAGGTCACTAGGGCTCTTTTGGATAGCGGGTATAAAATTAATATGGAAGGAGCGCCCCTAGATCCACAGCAAGTGGCAATTGACTTAGGCACAATTG
>Ga0209550_10003915_pt1 | contig 14131 bp, 12 predicted proteins | sample LauGreSuBDMM15SN_2_FD_187567 | JGI IMG/M metagenome (GOLD analysis project Ga0209550, IMG submission 187567) | Freshwater lake microbial communities from Lake Michigan, USA - Su13.BD.MM15.SN (SPAdes) (version 5) | ecosystem: Environmental > Aquatic > Freshwater > Lake | place: Lake Michigan...
GCCGCTTCAGCTGAAAGGCGCGTGCATATCGCATTGTCAAGGGAATATCCGTATCTGTAATAGCCAGCGGCTGAAATACTAGCCAACCAGCTTTCTTCACTAAAAATCCCTCCACGCCATCGGGTCGCGTTAAACGAAAATATCGTCCATCCAATAACTCCATAAGCGCTTCAGATGCAATTTCCCACGGTAAATCACTAAAAATTTCCTGTACAACCGTTTCAGGCACCATGATCTGCTCGTCAAACCGTGCCCTCACGAGACTATGTTTGGAAACTACTAGGCGACGTGCATCCGAGACACTGAATGTACTATTATCTAAATGCAGACCCTCATCTGCAACTGAAATAGCACAATCATGCTTGCATACTTGATAATCGCAATAAGTGGTGTAATCCTGATCATTAATATCATACCCCTCCATGCCATCTGATCTACGATCATTTCCCTGTGCATCAATCTGTATACGAGGGGGCAGACCCGCAAAAGTAATGGCTTCAAGCTCCAAATTGCAGTCCCACGCATTCTTTTTCAGAAGCCGCTGAACTTTCCCCACCATAAGCGCCTTGCCAATGCCAATCCGATAGGCATACATGTCGGCTGTCTCAAGAGCCGGCCCAGCTTCTGTTTCAGGAACCCGTGTCACGTGCATATAGATCAAGCAGTTGTTGAGGGACATGGGTGGTAGTTCCTGCGCAGCCTCTACCGCACGAAGGGCCGAGTGAGAGCAGTAGCGAATCGCACGACCAATGATCTGATCTGTACGATTCAAATGGTACCAGGAATCCAAAATATGCATTTCACGAATGCACTTGAGATCCAGGCCCTCTGACGCCACCTGCGACCCAATCACGACCTTGACATTGGAACCCAAGGGGCCGTAAATAGGATCCTCCCAGGTGGTAGCCTGTTGAACAAGACCGGCAAAATTAGGACTGTAATCTTCTTCTGATGTGAGCAGGACATAGTAGGCCGGTTTGAATGGATGGCTCGGTTCGTGGGCCGCTCCATCGGGTATACCGCAGATGGCGCATATGTGGGGAACTGCAGGCACACCCGTCAGAAGAGGCGCGAGTCTGCCACTGGCCAGCTTCCGTTGATAGCCAGCACGTTCAAGAGCGGCAGCCAGCGAAAGTGCACCGGCTTTGATGTAGCGGCTGTAGGCAAAACAGATGCCACGCGCCTTCTTAATACTTTCCACAATGCGATGAATCTTGGGGGCATGGGCCCGTAACCCTTCCCCTGCAAATACGGAATCAACCTCAAATCCCTTGGGTGAAAATACACGTAATTTATGTTCAGCGCCAGGAATTGTTTGTTCCGAAAAATGAAAATCCCAACCGCCGAGACCGAACATAGCATTGGGATAACAAATATTGGCCATCTGCATACGGTAATCCAACATAGTGTCTACCTGTTTTTCTTCTGGTCCAACAGTTGCTCCTGCTGTTGCAGCAGCGGCCGTAAGACCGCGTGCCGTAGCCCCCCGCAGCTGCACTTCAACCGGTGAACCAGGAATTGGCTCTGTAAATACAAAGGGAAGTGAATTGAGAGCCGCCGTCTCATGTTCAGTCAGTACAACCGGCCGCTTGGTTGCCGATGTGACAGGCCACATAGCCGCCGGTTCCGGCGGAGAGGCCAACGGTTTCATACGAAGCGGAAACGTATAGGGATTCTCCCCGCGCATGTAACTAACATAACGCCGTGCTGCACGTTCTAGGAGTCGCTGGCCATTTCCAGGAATGAGATCGCCATCCTTCGTAAATAAGTCGCCCTGTTTAATCACAGAAGACTCCATTTTGGTATCATTCATCATAAGATAATTCAGCAAGAGCACAATCTCCTGCGATGAATTGTACATGGGCGTAGCCGTCATAAGAACAAGACGAAGACCCTCTGCATTCAATACGATGCGACGCAAAAAAGGATTGAGAGATTTTCCACCCGCATTTTCTGCGGCTTCACCCTTGGCTGCGGATTCGGCGCCCGCTACAGCAGTAGTAGTCCCTTCAGCCGCTAGATCACGCAGATTGTGGGCTTCGTCTATAATAATTAAGTGATCTGAAAAAAGCCGACGAAGTACTTCATTTTCTGCTGCTGTCCTCGCCGGTCCCGTGAGGCTGGATGGTACACTCTTCTTAAGCGTGCGATCAATCCAGTTTGCAAAGGCCTGGTAGCCCGTTACGGTATAGCGATTGCGCCGATCCTCTTCTGTTTTATAGGTAACTGTACGAATGTCCGGATTATCAAGTAAATCAAGTCGTTCCAAATAAGAGGTTCCTGTGCACTGACGGGTCGTCCACTGACCCTTTCCTTCATCCCACTTGAGTTTCGTTGGATCAAACACAGTTCGTTTAAAATTATCCTTCAGTGCCTGCGGTACGAGTACAATGACTTTTGTGCTCGGCGATGTCTCTAAAAATTGTTCGGCTATGGTAACGGCGGAACATGTCTTACCGACACCGACACCGTGAAATAGAAGAAGTCCCATATAGGGTGTCAGAGGATGTAAAAATCGTGATACAATTCGCTGAACCGGTGTAAGTTCAAATACAGCTTCAGCTGCTGTACTTGTGCAAGGATCTACTGTGCCATCTGCTACCGCTGCGACAACAGCACGAGCTTCATGGAATTCACGTTTTTCATAGAGGCGAGCGGCAAATCGCGGATCGGCTGGATCAGGGTAGAGACCGGCTAATTCTTCACGGGCAGCCATGGCTGCAGAGGGCCATGCTGCATCACGTTCTGCATCTGTTTTAGCTTTGCTAGCACGTTCCTGTAGCGCCTTCACGAGCTGATCGCGCGTCTCCCATTTTTTTGTGGAGTTGGTCACAGCATCCCAGACTTCGGTCAGTTCTTTGATGGGTAGATCCTTATAAGCCACTGTTTTTTTAGCTGTAGGTGCTGCTGCTGTTGCTACTGGCGGCACAGCTGCTGCAGGCCCTAATTCCTCCACTTCAAGTACAGGAATCTGCGACTCAGCCATCTTCTCTAGTTCAGTACTCTTATTTAGATCCAATCCGGATCGCGCCTTCTTCCAATACAACCAGTTTTTCCTTATTATAAGGACGAATTAGGGCAATAGCCTCCTCCATAGAACACCAGCGAACAGCACTAATTTCGCGGCGCTGATCTATATTTGACTCATCCATGCGAACCTCAAGTGAGCTCGGCGCCTCCGCTAACCAATAGCGATGCCGATAGGAGATACCATTACTACCACAATACTCTTCCAAAATAGGTCCGCCCTCTAAAACACTCAAATTGTGTTTCTTGACTCCCGCTTCTTCTTCTGTCTCCCGGAGAGCACAGGCCAGTTCCGTTTCTGAAGAGGATCGTCGTCCCTTCGGGAATCCCCATTCTGGTTCTGCCCATGTAGTAGTGGAGGTGCCACACAGGGCTGTTAATATACCGCGCCCCCTAGCAACATCAAATTTAGCCTTTGAATGATCAAATTCAGCTTGATATCTGCGAGAGGCAGGGCCGTTCCAAAGAGCTCTCCAGAGATCTGCAAATGACATTTCATTCAATTGTTTTCTTTCATCAAGTGTTGTTTGATCTACGAGCGCCTGAATTCCAGAGATGTCCCGAAGTTCGTATTTTCCCCGCATGATTTCAATAAAACCAATGCTTACACGGCGGCGAACTAATAGATACTCTATTTTTGAAACAATTTTTGGAGGAACTGGTAGTCCTGGTGGTGCAGGATTTATTGGTGTTCGGCGAAATGCCAAAATACCAAGTGATGTAATGGGTTCCGTACATTCACGGAAAAAATGTCCTGGTTTGCCACAGTTACTACAAGCAGTTGTCATGGGTCCCTTATAGAGGGCTTTGGTCTTCCTGTTTAGACCGCCGCACCAAGGTATCTTTGTACTCTAAATTTCATGTCCGACAAATAGAGGACGTATGCATATCCCCCCTGAACTTTGGGGACCTATATTTTGGAGCACATTGCACATTACAAGTCTGGCCTATCCAGACGATCCAACCTATGCAGAAAAGCGAGCCGCCAAAGAGTTTTTCAACGCTCTGGCGCATCTGTTACCATGTCCCGTCTGCCGATCTCATTTTCGTGAGATTTTACAGGGGTCGCCTATTGATTCCTGGCTAGACAATCGTACAATGTTGACGGAGTGGGTCTGGAAAGCTCACAATGCGGTAAATGTCAAGCTAGGCAAGCCAGAAGTGACTATGGCCGACTTTATGAAACGCTATCGTGAAATGGCGGATCGTAGTCTGCCGATCCCACCCTCCAAACTAGAAGCGGAACTCACAGACGTGGCCGAGCAAGCCGCTTGGATCCGTGGTGCAGCAACGACCGCTGGTGTTCTTGCTGCAGCAGGAGGGCTCTGTGCTCTCCTATGGTATTCTTACAAGAAGTAATTAGGGCATTTCTTGATCTTGCTGCTGCTGCACTGTGACACCCGGCTGACCCAGAATGGAATGAGTGCTGGTTCGGTCTACCTCGGGTACTCGCCCTACAGCAGGCCACGACAAACATACTGAAAATACGATATCAAGAATCTGGGGTACATTTCGTTGAATAGCGGATGAAAGTACCAGGAACGTGGGATAGCCAGGCAAGAAAAATTGGACCGATTGGAATGGATCTGAATCCATACTCAGGAGCCATAGCAGACGATACATGTAGGACATGGTCTGCTGTTGCGAATAATTCATAATATCAGTAATGACACCATCTTCACTCTTCTCGGTATAACTCAGACGTAGTGAATTTTCACCAATACGTGTTATGTTAAGAATATCATCGCGATTTGGATTTGTATCGGCATGGGATCCACGAACCTGCCGAATAAAGCGAATCTGAATGGGATGATACGTTGGCATTCTGTTGTATTTCATGAGCGTCAATGGTTTAGACTCCTGCACGAGGTACTCCTACTGCTGCGGAGGCTTCCAGAATCCATTTAATCGGTTTATTAATCTTAACAATATGAACTTTTTCATCGCCTGCACCTGCTAATAGGATACCCGCGGCTGTATGATGCCCGTCCACAATATATCCATCATTTGAAACAACAATTGCATTTTTGCGTTTTAATTTACCTTGTTCAATAAATTTATCTTTTTTCCTCAGGGCGCGATCTCTATCAACTTCGCTTTGACTAAATGTCATTTTTGTTACTTTCATTTTATCTTCCACCATAGAGACTCTAGGATCAATATCCTGTAATCTTTTAATAAATTCGGCAATTCCAATATCTTTTATTTGCGGCATTATGGATCGTGGATAGGTTCCACAATCTATGGTACCGCTTGCGCATAAATTACTCGCGGGTCTATTTGGACGACTTACTCCTTTTGTTACATATGCATTATGAGCAGCACGAAACTCTATAACGCGTGCTTTTGCAGCAGGATCTGCAACAGAATTAAGAGGAAGCGCATTGGAGGCTGCAGACCCTGCCCCTCCTAAAGGCATAACTGATACAACGGGGGGTCGCGACACATTTAAAAAACTAGGGACAGGAGACATTGAATAAGTGTGAGAAAACGGTGATGCAGCAGCGCTAAAAGAAGGCAGCGCTGGCAGTGCCGGCATCTTAAAACTTGGTAGGGGCGATGAAGAAGAAAACCGACTTGCTGCTGTCGCGATACCTGCAACTGCCACAGATCCCGCAGCAGCGCGCGCTAATGATCTGAGAGCACCTGCAGGAAACATGCCTCCACGTTGTTGCCGTGAACGCGTATTTCTACGAAATCTATTTTTCCGTTGTGTCCGTCGCCGTGCAGATCCTTTTTGTAAATGGGATAATTCAGCCATATGTGTTATTATGTAGTTTTTAATAGCATCTGCTCTTTCTTCGTGTGTAATTGCATTTTTAAGCTTTAAAATATTATACACTTCTAGAATAGTAGCTTCATCTGCGTCATAGATTTCATCTAAATGATTAACAATTAATTCTAAGCGGCCGTCCATATACTATGGTAGAATAATATTTCCCTTCCAGTAGGGGACCATGGTCAAAGAAATAGAAGTGCGGGCTAAAGAATCAGACGCAGCATTTAGCAAAAAAGAAGGAACTTTTTTTGATACCAAAGGCATACAGATATTTAATGAGGATGTGGATATCTGGGGTCTCACCCATCCAGATGATGTGGCAGCGGGTGCGCCAGACCGTAAGCTCTTGGCTAAATTCCGTAAGTCAGTATTCACACCAGCTCAAGTGCAAGTTGGGTGGGATGCGTTCCGACTGCTCGCTATTCCAAGTCGCAACCGCGGAGCCGCCTCCGGACCCATTGATACGAAAGGTATCTATTGGCAAAAGCGAAAACCCGTTGATGTTCAGGGCTGGCAGGCCAAATATATGCATAATGGCGTGAAGAGCAAGATGATTGTTAACAATGTGGTAGCAAGTGGTGTCATTGGCAACTACGAAAAGACACCCTTTATGAAAGCACCCTGCCGTCTGACAGGCTATACGCGCCGCGGGCTCAAGAACTATCTTCATGGTATTCCCTTTCTGGAAGCCATTGACAAGAAGTTCAAGTCACTTGTACCAGAAGCCCACAGGAATCAACTAGCAGAAGTCAAAAAACAGCCAATGTACCAGATTGCCGATACGGCCTTCAGTACCCTTACCGTGAATATGAATTTTCGGACTGCGCTCCACAAAGATGCGGGAGACTATAGCAAAGGATTCGGAAATTTGTCAGTTATTGAATGGGGCAAATACCACGGTGGGGAGACACTGTTTCCACGATTCGGCGTTGGATTCAATCTACGAACGGGCGATTTTATTGCAATGGATGTGCATGAATGGCACACAAATGCTCCGATTCATGAGACCAAGGAGGATGCTGATTACAATAAAACGTTGCCTGATATTCGGACCCGTGAAGCGAGTACAGGCGTAGCGGGTTCTCAAGAACGGTATCAACGTCTCAGCTTTGTATGCTATTTCCGTGAGAAAATTGCACACTGTAATGAAAAAGATACACATGAATATTATAAAAAATCGGATTTTAATTTGGAAGAAGAGACAGCTGCAGCCGAACAGGCGCCAATTGTTTCAATACCCATTCCTGGCCGCACAGGTACCTTGGAAGAGGCAAGAGCTGCAGTAGGTCAACCAAAGAGCAAAACACGAAAGGCCGTTGTAAAAAAGAGGGGTACACGAAAGCAATCTTGATCTAAAGAATTCCAAATATACTGAATTGTAACCGTAGTAGCTCAGCTGGTAGAGCATCAGGCTTTTAACCTGAGAGTCGGGGGTTCGAGCCCCCCCTATGGTAAAGCTTTTAGTGCTTTCAGCTCTAAAAGCGACGAGCTTAGTGCTTCAGCTCAAAACACGACTGCAAAAGCGGCAGAATAAGCCGATCATTTTCCTTCATATTCTATAGAGGAAAATGTTCGAAGCCGAAATAACTCTAGCAATCGTAGTCGGATCCTGGATCTTGTATGAACTTTATGGCCGCACAGCACTTGATTGGCTCAGTGCCTGGTCTAATCCTATTCGGATTATCGGTGGAGTTGCAGTACTTGGCTATCTGTACTGGCAGATGAAAGATCAACCCGACCAGTTTCGGGATTCCATGGATCTCGTAAAACAAATGCTAATTCATACTCCTGGATTCTCTGCAAATGGAGGTGCAAGCACAAAAGAAAAACGCAATGTCAGCGGCCTCATGAAGAAAAAGGTCGCAGCCAGTCAAACCTGGAAATGCGGCGCCTGTGCGACAACACTGGATGAAACCTACGAGGTGGATCATAAGCTGGCCTTGTACAAGGGCGGTACCAATGATGAGTCCAATCTAGTAGCGCTTTGCCCCAACTGCCACCGCAAAAAGACGGTAGAAGAACGCCTTGTCTGAATAGAAAAGACAATACAAAGTAAGGAATGGCATCTGTAGCAGGTCCCACATATTTAGGTCGTGCGACAACCTATATGAGTGAACGTGCAAATGATGCATCGCGCCTAATGTACACATCCGGACTTATTTACGTAATCTATGCACTCTGCATAGGCATTGCAATCGCCACAATCTTAATGATTGTAGATAACTTCTATCCCTTTTTACCGATTAATCCAATTAGTGGACCCTCCGCTGCTGCCCGCGCAGTCACCAATTTTTGGCCGGCCAACGCTGAAAATCTCATTGTTCCGAAAGCACAGTCTCCGACCGTTCTGTCCGACAATTATACCATGTCAATCCAACTCATGATTGGTGACTCTAGAAGCCCTAGTATCGGTAAGTACCGCCACATTGTTCATCGTGGATCCAATCCAGTTGCCATCTCTGGATCTAGTGCAGGCCCATCAGGTCACGCCGGTATTCAGCTGGCAGATCTTGCACCAGAAACTGATCCAAACTATGTACTAACAGGACTGCCCTCCATTATGAATCCAGGCATCTTTCTTGACAAATACAAGAATGATATTCATGTGTTTGTCCATACAAAATCCATGGAGGGGTCCATGAATGTATTGCTACTTGAATCTGTTACAATCGCGGATCTACCCCTCCAGACACCCCTAACACTCGGTATCACATGCAACGGCAAGACCTTTGAAGTCTATGTCAACTGCAAACTCTATAGCACTTTGCTACTGAAAGGCACACCTTATTTACCGCCCGCGAACAATGAATGGTTCGGTCGTTATGGTGTTTTTCCGATGTCAGGGCTGATTCAAAATCTAGCACTCTGGCCATTGCAACTCGGTTCAAGCGACTATATGCAAATGTGCCGCAGCGGTACCTTTGATAAGGGAGATCTACCTGAAGTCTGCATTGGATCTGCGCAATCGGTATCTCCATCCGCCTCCGACGGTCTACTCGCAAGAAAATAAGGCAGTAGTAACGTCGTTTGCCTTAGTAGAGAGATGTCAGGCATCGCCACTTTTGGAAGAGGAATAGCAGGATCGCTTACAGATACTGTGCATAAAACATTCGGTCAAAGTGTCTTTTCAAATGGTTATCTTGTACCGGCAGTTTTGGGTATTCTAGGAATTTTCCTAATTGTCTTAATTATTGTTACAGTGATACAACTGTATCAGGGGCACCCGGCAAAACAGATTCTGGGACCCATTGAATTATTTAACCCGCCGTCTGTTGTACTTATTGACCGAGATACAACCGTTAAATCTATGGCTGCAACCTATACTCTAGCCTTTTATCTGAAAATGGATGCGGTTCCCGATATGCGGGCGGGATCAACACCCCTTTTAACATGGGCGGGTGTGTGGAATCTTGGTTATTCACCGTCCGATGAACGACTCATCTGGACGTTTGGGCAGACAACAAGCGGAACTCCAGATATCCGGCCTGATACCCTGTATTTACCTAAAGTGCCCTTACAAAAATGGATGCAAGTAGTTCTCACCTTTGAGGGTCGTTCTATTGATCTCTATGTGAATGGTCAACTTAGCAAATCTTTTGTTCTACGAAATCTACCTGCTGCTGCCCGATCTTCTATTACTATCCAAACAGGGAATATTATTGGCAAAATTGCCTATATTCAATTGTGGTCCCGGCGTCTTACGGTCCCCGAAGTCGCCAATAATTATACAGACACCTGTGATTCGCAGGGTCGGCCGTATTTAGGCCCCGAGCTCCTAAAAACACTTGGGGCCCTAGGATCCATTTCAATACCGAATCTGTTTTGCCCCTCCGGTAGTTGTGGTGGCACCGAGGTAGTAGCAAAACAATCACAGATATGGGAGTTTGCCTATGCATAAGAACTTCCTGAGAAACACAGAATCCGCGCCCTACTGTAGAAGGATGGACCAGGCCAAACAGTTCGTACAACAGAATTCCAGCATTTTGAGTACAGTCGCGTTTATCGTAGTTATAGTAGCGATCCTGTATGTTGTATACACGTACTTGTATCCGGCGGATGATCCGACCTACACGAAGTTCTTGGAAGGGGAAGCGGATGCCCGTAACCCTATCACAATGGATAAGACAAAGGTCCCTGCTATCTTTACAGGAGGAGAGTTTACACTGAGCTTTTGGATCTACGTGGATGACTGGAACTACAAGGCCTCTGCCTATAAATTCCTGTTTGCAATCAGTCCTTCTCTCCTTGCTACTACGAGTGTCAGCCCCCTGGTCGGCGTCCTCACGCCGCTCAGGAACAGCCTTATGGTTCGTGCTTCCACGGTGAAGGGATCTGCGTTGCCTACACCCGGCTCCACGGCCCCCTCCTCCGCTGCATCTACCGCCCCCGATATCAATGTTGAATCCAATCTCCGATCACTTCTTGCCCAGCAGACCTCAATGATGATGTCCGAGTCTACGGTGGAGACACCCTGTGATATCAAGGAAGTTGCTCTTCAGCGTTGGGTTAACGTGACAATTGTTAGCAGTGGCCGCGTATTAGATGTCTATATGGATGGCAAGCTGTCCCGCTCCTGTGTGCTAGATAACATACTCAGTGTTCCCCAGGGCCAACTCGTCTTGCGTCTCGGTGAAAGCGGCGGATTCGGTGGCCGCTATTCCTCCGTTCAGATGTGGAACCAGCAACTGACTCCCGATGTTATTTATGGCGTCTACCAGATGGGTCCCACGCAGACGAAGCGCAGTATCTTTACTGATTTTGCCAAGTACTTTAATCTGAACGTGAGCTTTACGGGGTCCTCTCCCGGTGGTAGCTTACCAGGGTTTTCAAATCCCTTTTGCTGCAATTCAGCACCCCACGCCGGTTCATGTGGTGCCGCGGGTCTTACACCCGCTGCTGGTTCCGGTGGCCTGGCTCCCATCGGCAAATAGATCGGTTTTAAACTACCACATACTATCGTACAGTTCCAACCTAAATTGGCCCTATACGTTAGAATGGAGACTGTAAAGTGGGCCTATAATTATGTCCTAGGAACATCTGCACTGGCACAGCTGTTCCAAGTTGTTCTTCTGGTATTTATCGTCTTTAATGTGATGATCCTTGGTAAAAGTTTTGTAGATATCATGGGAACTTATGCGTCGGCGACTACGTCACTGCTGCCCTACTTGTACGATAGCACACAGGTGATCTACCAGAATCCCAATCAACAGGGAGCCAATACAATTTACCCATCGGTGAATGCACCGAGTGGCCTTGAATTCTCTTACAGTTGCTTTCTTCTGATTAATAAATCATCCTTCCAGGGATCCACAAGTGGTCTTCGCCACATCTTCCACAAGGGCTCCCCCGTCTACAAGCCTCTCATGTGCCCAGGTGTCTTTGTGCGCAACAATAGCAACTCCCTGGTTGTCTATATGAATGAGGCGAATAGTTGGAATACCTACTGTGAGATCCCGAACATTCCGGTGGGCAAGTTCTTCCACCTCGCCATTATCGTTCGCAATATGAATGTGGATGTTTATATCAATGGCAACGTCGCTCACCGTATGACGTTGAACTCTGTCCCGAAGCAGAACTTTGGTGATGTTTATGTTTTTAAGAATGAAGCCTACAGTGATGCAAGCAATGCTCCCGATAGCCCCTTTACAGTTTTAGGGGCTGCTACAGGTCTCATCAGTACGCTTGCGTATGCTGGCTATGCACTCAACTATGAGCAGATTGATGCGATGGTTCGTGCGGGACCGTCCACGAAACTTGTGTCGGCGACGCAGAACTTGCCACCGTACTTGGCGGACAACTGGTGGGTGACGTATTACCAAGCGTAAGTTATTATGAGCAGCTGGAGTGACCGTTAGGAACGAAAGCCGCATAATAACGACCCGATTATGAGCAGGCGAATAATTCTATACTGTGTTATGATTCATAACGTAGTATAAAATAGTTGTGACCGATTTTTAGTAGCGGCGTCTACGAAGAGTTTTTTTAGCTCTACTCTTTTTGCGACGCCCACCCGCTTGAGCACCCGCAGGAGCCGGTGTAATTTCGGAATCATCCTTAATTATTTTTGTTGTCATAGAAGAACCAAAAAATCCCGCTGCTTCATATGATACTTCAAACCCTGTAATTGTTGCAGGTATAGGATTTCCCGAGGGATCAGTCCCGATTGTAATTGTTTGATTTATTCCATAGGGGGTTCCTACTTTTTCATTAGTGGTATTAACATTAGGTACGGGTTTCGCTACATTTGTACTATTTCTGGAAACATTTGTACTATTTCTGGAAACATTTGTACTATTCCTGGAAACATTTGTAGCGACTTCTTCATTACCACCCCTTAATTTATAGCAACTCATTCTACAATAGACAGAGCATTTTAATCCGCACTGGCCTAAGCAAAGACCCCATTGTTCTGTAGAGGAATGCCGGGCGGAGGTCAAATAGGAATTGTAGCCTACGGCAATCAAAACAAACTCTTTAACGGAAATCCAGATATTACCTATTTCTATAAGGTCTACAAACGATTTACGCACTTCAGTCAAGAAAACATCCCGATTACTCTGGATGGACCGAATCAGATGATGATGGATACACCGATTCAGCTCCGTGCCAAGATCGGTCGTAACGCAGATCTCATAACTGATCTCTTTTTTGTATTTGATCTGCCGGCGATGTATAGCAGTATTTATCCGCCCAATCAACAGGGCCAGCCTGTTATTCCCTCTTTTCGCTGGATCCGTATGCTTGGCGCCAACATTATTGACAATATTAGCATCTACGTTGGAGGTTCGCAAATTCAGTCCTTTCCGGGTGAGTGGATCGCTATCCGCGCCACCGCTGATCTACCCGCCGACAAGTATCTCAAGTGGCGCTCCCTTGTCGGCGATGTCCCGGAGCTGAATAATCCCGAATGGGGTATTTATGGAAAATCTACAAATTATCCCTTTCAGCAGGGGGAATACCCCCATGATGTTGCGGATCCCTCAGGAAATTCTACCGCGCCGTCTGTTCCAGCACGACAGATTCGGGTTCCGATCCCCTTTTGGTTCACAGAGAGCTGGGGGCGCGCGCTGCCGCTGGTGGCTCTCCAACTTCACGAAGTGGAAGTCAAAATTCAACTCCGGACTTTGCGCGAAATCTATCGTATCATGGATCATCTATTTCAAACAGAACCAGTGCGCTTTGGACGCATGCTCCAATACAATCCTGCGCTCCCGATACAAACCGATCTTTCAATTGATACACCCCCGTATACTAATTTGACATTGCAAGCGAATTATAAGACATTCTATGATCCGAATGGCCCGCTGCGCAACTATTTTACGGATGCAGGATCCACGCTCCCGAATCAGGATGGTTTCATAATGAATGCACGTCTGGAAGCCAACTATGTCTATCTGACGGAGAAAGAACAAGCCATGTTTGCAAATCGTGAACTCCAACAGGTGGTTCATCAGGTGCAGACCTTTTCGTTTCCGAGTGTTACAGCACAGACACGATTTGATCTAGATGTTCACGGCCTCATTAATCGGATTATTTTCTTTGGTCGGCGCACAGATGCCATTGAGAGCCGCAATGATTTTACGAATTTGAGTAACTGGAAATATCCGACCCAGGCACCGTACTGGCCTTTATCCGCTCCCGCGCCTAGTCCAAACTCTGGTCGTCTTATTTCTTATGCACAGAGAGATATTATCCGAACAGCACGATTGCTGTTGGCAGGTAATGAACTTCAAGAGGTGAAGGCAGCACCCTTTTTTGAATTACAAACTGCGTATCAGGGCACAACGGGCACGGGCTACCAGGGACTGAATCCTGGTGGCATTAAACCCGATGATGTGATGGGGCCGTTGTACCAGATGACATTTGGCCTGAATGCATCGGATCATGAACAACCGAGTGGCGCGCTTAATACCAGTCGCATTCGTGAAGTGCAACTAGAAGTGTTGCCATGGGATCTGGATCCCTATTCACCCTTTGCCTATGACTTTACGGTATATTGTGAGACAATTAATACAGTCAAGATTACGAATGGCATGGGCGGTCTTGGATTTGCCATCTAATGAAGAGAGCGATAGCGAACGGAATTATGAGCAAATACAGACGAGGGTTTGCTATTTAGTTGCTTCACAACTAATAAGCCAATGGGCCATCTAATGAAGAGAGCGATAGCAAACGGAATTATGAGCAAATACAGACGAGGATTTGCTATTTAGTTGCTTCACAACTAATAAGCCAATGGGCCATCTAATGAAGAGAGAGATAGCGAACAGAATTATGAGCAAATACAGACTGTTATTACAAGCTGCGTATCCAATTTCCAGACGC
>Ga0209550_10003916_pt1 | contig 14128 bp, 9 predicted proteins | sample LauGreSuBDMM15SN_2_FD_187567 | JGI IMG/M metagenome (GOLD analysis project Ga0209550, IMG submission 187567) | Freshwater lake microbial communities from Lake Michigan, USA - Su13.BD.MM15.SN (SPAdes) (version 5) | ecosystem: Environmental > Aquatic > Freshwater > Lake | place: Lake Michigan, USA...
GACGCCGGTGTAGCTCAGTTGGCCAGAGCAGCTGATTTGTAATCAGCGGGTCGGGGGTTCGAATCCCTCCACCGGCTCATCGCGCGTCTCATGGGTGGATGCCCTCTTCTGAATGGAAGAGGCTCCACATCTTGAATACGGGGGTACGCCGGAGCTGGAGAGCCGGGGCAGACTGTAAATCTGTTGTCTATGACTGAATAGGTTCGATTCCTATTACCCCCACTACCGGAAGCATCTTCGGCTGCCCCGGGTACCACGCGGAAGTAGCTCAGTTGGTAGAGCATCAGCCTTCCAAGCTGAATGTCGCGAGTTCGAATCTCGTCTTCCGCTCCACGTTAGAATTCAAGCCGATGTAGCTCAGGGGTAGAGCGCATCCTTGGTAAGGATGAGGTCACGGGTTCAATTCCCGTCATTGGCTCTAATAATCAATCAGTTCCACCGTTAATATCACCAGCAATGGCAAAAGAAACGTTCGACCGTTCCAAGCCGCACGTAAACATCGGCACCATCGGTCACGTCGACCACGGTAAGACCACCCTTACCGCGGCCATCACGAAGGTTCTCGCAGACAAGGGTCTGAGCGAGGCGCGTTCGTTTGACCAGATCGACAACGCTCCGGAAGAAAAGGAGCGGGGTATCACGATCAACTCTTCACACGTGGAGTACTCGACGGCGAACCGTCACTACGCTCACGTGGACTGCCCGGGTCACGCCGACTATGTGAAGAACATGGTTACGGGTGCTGCCCAAATGGACGGTGCCATCCTCGTAGTGGCTGCCACGGACGGTCCGATGCCGCAAACGCGCGAGCACATCCTGCTCGGCCGTCAGGTCGGTATTCCGCGGATGGTGGTCTTCATGAACAAAGTCGACATGGTCGATGACCCGGAGCTTCTCGAACTCGTCGAGATGGAAATCCGCGAGTTGTTGAGCTTCTACGAGTACGACGGCGACAACGGACCGGTCGTGCAGGGTTCTGCACTCGGTGCGTTGAACGGCGAAGGAAAGTGGGTGGACACGGTCATGACCCTCATGGATGCTGTCGATACGTGGATCGAGATCCCGCCCCGCGACAACGAGAAGCCCTTCTTGATGTCTGTCGAGGACGTCTTCACCATCACGGGTCGCGGCACGGTTGCCACGGGCCGGATTGAGACCGGAGTCATCAACACGAGCGATCCGGTTGAAATCCTCGGTCTTCAGGAAGAGAAGATGACCTCTACGGTAACGGGTGTGGAGATGTTCCGTAAGATTCTTGACCGCGGTGAGGCTGGCGACAACGTCGGTTTGCTCCTCCGTGGTATCGACAAGAAGGACATCCGCCGCGGGATGGTCATCGCGAAGCCGAACTCCATCAAGGTGCACACCCGCTTCAAGGCTGAGGTGTACATCCTGAAGAAGGAAGAAGGTGGTCGTCACACGCCGTTCCACAACAAGTACCGTCCCCAGTTCTACTTCCGTACCACGGACGTGACCGGTGAGATTGTGCTCGAGGCGGGTCGTGAGATGGTCATGCCGGGTGACAACGTCACCATCGAGGTGAGCTTGATCAACCCGATCGCCATGGACCGCGGTCTCCGTTTCGCCATCCGTGAGGGCGGCCGTACGGTGGGTGCCGGTCAGGTGACCGAGGTGATTGCATAATCAGGAGGTTCGCCTCCTTCAACGTAGATTTAGAAAGAAGGCCTCCGAATGGGGGGCCTTCTTTCCCATCTACGGGCGTAGCTCAATGGTAGAGTAGTGGTCTCCAAAACCATTGGTTGCAGGTTCGAGTCCTGCCGCCCGTGCAAATTTGAATCGCATGTCCTCCTTCATCGCATACCTGCAGGAATCCTACCAGGAACTGATGACCAAAGTGACTTGGCCCACGTGGCGTGAGTTGCAGGGGTCGGCTGTGCTTGTGTTCGTGTCTTCCTTGTTGATTGCCGGTGTGGTGTTCCTGATGGATTGGATCTTCGGCGTGAATCCCGAAGGTTCCCTTTGGAACGGCCTCATCGGTCTGATTTACTCCATCTTCTGACGTCGTGTCTGCCTCCGTTATGAACGACATTGAAAAGAAGTGGTACGTAGTGCGTGCCATCAGCGGCCAGGAAAAGAAGGTCAAAGAGACCCTCGAAGCTGTCCTGACCGCTGAGGGCATGCAGCATTACGTGGGGCAAATTCTCATTCCTGTGGAGAAGATTTTCCAAATCAGGAACGGGAAAAAGGTCAGCAAAGAACGCAACGTCTATCCGGGGTACATCTACCTCGAGGCGGCGCTTGTAGGGGAATTGCCTCACCTGGTCCGGAACGTAACCGGAGTCATCGGCTTCTTGGGTGCCGAGAAGAAAGGGGAACCCCTTGCGGTGCGTCAGTCTGAAATGAACCGAATCCTCGGGGTCATTGACGACATGATTGATACGGACGAGGAAATGCTGATTCCCTACAAGATCGGGGAAATGGTAAAGGTCACGGATGGACCGTTCACGGGTTTCCTCGGAAACATCGAAGAAGTCAACGAGGACAAGAAAAAGCTGAAGGTGATGGTCAAGATTTTCGGGCGGAAGACGCCGGTAGAGCTTGGCTACATGCAGGTGGAAAAGGAGAATTAAACTTGGAACAGACAGCCTGGGTCGTCGCAGTGTCCCTGAATGCTTCCCATTCGCGCGCGCCGAGGACTGTTCACTATATAACAACTCATGGCTAAAGAAGTAGTAGCTTTCATCAAGCTGCAAATCAAAGGCGGTGCGGCCAACCCGTCACCTCCCGTGGGACCTGCTTTGGGTTCCAAGGGGGTGAACATCATGGAGTTCTGCAAGCAGTTCAATGCGCGGACCCAGGATAAAGCGGGGAAGGTGTGCCCGGTGCTGATTACGGTCTACGCGGACAAGTCGTTTGACTTTGTCATCAAGACTGCTCCGGCCGCAGTTCAACTGATGGAAATCGCCAAACTCAAAGGCGGATCATCAGAACCGAACCGCAAAAAGGTCGCAGGAGTTTCGTGGGACCAAATCCGCACGATTGCAGAGGACAAAATGCCAGATCTGAACTGTTTCACAATCGAATCGGCGATGTCGATGGTTGCGGGAACGGCACGGAGCATGGGCATTCGCGTCGAAGGTGATCGCCCCTTCTAATGTCGTAACAAGCGCAAAATGGGACGATTAACAAAGAACCAAAAGGCTGTCGCGGAGAAGTTTGACGCTTCGAAGTCGTACACGTTGGCAGAGGCTTCCGCACTCGTGCGGGACTTGTCGCGGACGAAGTTCGACGCTTCCGTGGACATCGCTGTGCGTTTGGGCGTAGACCCCCGAAAGGCGAACCAAATGGTGCGTGGCGTTGTCTCCCTTCCTCACGGAACGGGCAAGGCGGTGCGCGTGCTGGTACTCTGTAATCCTGACAAAGTTCAGGAGGCACAGGATGCAGGAGCCGACCACGTGGGTCTCGACGACTACTTAGAGAAGATCAAGGGCGGTTGGACCGACATCGACGTCATCATCACCACTCCCCAAGTAATGGGCAAAGTGGGTACCCTGGGACGTATCCTGGGTCCCCGCGGACTCATGCCGAACCCGAAGTCGGGAACGGTCACGATGGAGGTGGGGAAAGCGGTAACGGACGTTAAGTCCGGTAAGATTGACTTCAAGGTTGACAAGTACGGCATCGTGCACACGTCCATCGGCAAGACCTCCTTTACGGCGGACAAGCTGCGTGAGAACGCGTCGGAAGTACTGACCACCTTGATGCGGTTGAAGCCGTCGGCAGCAAAAGGTACCTACATGGTAAGCATTCACTTGAGCTCGACCATGGGTCCGGGTGTACGGGTGGATGCCAAGTCGGCGGTCGCATAATCCTGAGGAAAAATGACTCGCGAAGAAAAGAACCAAGTGATCGCAGAGATCTCCCAGGTGTTGGCGGATCGCAATGTGATTTACCTGACGGATGCGACGGGCATGAACTCGGAGGAAACCACGGGTTTCCGCCGGGAGTGCTACAAGCGTGGCATCTCTGTTCGGGTGGTAAAGAACACGCTCTTGCGCAAAGCAATGGAGCGTACGGAAAGCAAGAACTTCGAAGAACTCTATGGTTCACTGAAAGGCCAAACAGCGTTGCTGGCGGCTGAAGTCGGCAACGTGCCGGCGCGGTTGATCAAGGATTTTTCGAAGAAATCGGACAAGCTGGTGCTGAAAGCGGCCTACATCGACGAAGCATGCTTCGTGGGTGCGAGCCAGCTCGATGCGTTGGTTTCTCTGAAATCGCGCGAGGAACTCATCGGCGACGTCGTGGGTCTCCTGCAATCTCCTGCGAAGAATGTCATCAGCGCCCTCAAGTCGGGTGGTCAGACAATCGCAGGTTTGGTCAAGGCACTCGAAGAGCGAGGAGCCTGATATTCATTCGTTTAAAGAAACAATTCAACACAACCCGTTATGGCAGATTTGAAAACCATGGCTGAACAGCTGGTCAACCTCACAGTAAAGGAGGTGAACGAACTGGCTGCAATCCTGAAAGATGACTACGGCATTGAGCCGGCTGCAGCTGCAGTGGCATTCGCTGGCCCGATGGGCGGAGGCGGAGATGCTGCTCCGGTCGAAGAGCAAACGTCGTTCGACGTGATCTTGAAGGACGCGGGCGCACAGAAGCTCGCAGTCGTGAAGGCTGTGAAAGAACTGACCGGCCTCGGTCTGAAGGAAGCGAAAGACATCGTTGACGGCGCACCTTCTCCGATCAAGGAGGGTGTTTCGAAGGACGAAGCTGAAGCCCTGAAGAAGCAACTCGAGGAAGCCGGTGCACAAGTCGAGCTCAAGTAAGCCGTACTTGTAATCGGATCGAAGGGTCCGGGTGGGGAGCAGGTCCCCACCTGGACCCCTTTTTGGCTGTTTACAACCTGCGCAACCACTTCGCCCGTTTTCACCTCCGACCCCCTGCACCATGAGCTTGGTGAAGCACTCAACCCACGACCGACTGAGCTTCTCCTCCGTTGAATTGCCCCTCGAACGCCCTGATTTTCTGGATATCCAGCTCAGGTCATTCCAGGAGTTTTTCCAACTCGAGACGAACCCGGAGAACCGTAAATCGGAAGGTCTCTTCCAGGTATTCAGTGAGAACTTTCCGATTTCGGATACCCGGAATCAGTTTGTCCTTGAATTCCTTGACTACTTCGTGGATCCTCCGCGGTACTCCATCGACGAGTGCATCGAGCGGGGATTGACGTACAGCGTGCCGCTGAAGGCCAAATTGAAACTGTACTGCACGGATCCGGAGCACGAAGATTTCGAGACCATTGTCCAGGATGTGTACCTCGGGACCATCCCGTACATGACACCGGCTGGGTCGTTCGTAATCAACGGCGCGGAGCGTGTGATTGTGAACCAATTGCACCGTTCCCCGGGCGTGTTTTTCGGCCAAAGCCGGCACGCGAACGGCACGAAGTTGTACAGCGCACGGATCATTCCGTTCAAGGGTTCGTGGATCGAATTCGCGACGGACATCAACAGCGTGATGTACGCGTACATCGACCGGAAGAAGAAGTTGCCGGTGACGACGCTGCTGCGTGCAATCGGATACGAAACGGACCGGGATATCCTGGATTTGTTCGACCTGGCGGACGAGGTGAAGGTATCTAAAGCCGCGGTGAAGCGCGTGGTCGGACGCCGTTTGGCAGCCCGCGTGCTCAAGACGTGGGTGGAGGATTTCGTGGACGAGGATACCGGAGAAGTGGTGTCGATTGAGCGGAACGAGGTGATCCTGGATCGCGAGACCATTCTCGACAAGGACCACGTGGATTTGATCGTGGATTCTGGTGCGCGTTCGATCATCCTGCACAAGGAGGACGTGAATCAGAGCGATTACGCCATCATCTACAACACGCTTCAGAAGGACAGTTCGAATTCGGAGAAGGAAGCTGTGGAGTACATCTACCGCCAACTCCGGAATGCTGAGCCGCCAGATTTGGAGACGGCACGGGGTGTCATCGACAAGCTGTTCTTCTCGGAGCAGCGGTATGACCTCGGTGAGGTGGGGCGTTTCCGGATCAACCGGAAACTTGGACTCGGCGACAGCGTGGCGGACCGCACGTTGACGCGGGAAGACATCCTGAAGATCATCAAGTATTTGCTTGATTTGGTCAACTCGAATGCGGACGTCGACGACATTGACCACCTCTCGAACCGGCGGATTCGGACCGTAGGAGAGCAGCTGTATGCGCAGTTCGGTGTGGGCCTCGCTCGGATGGCGCGTACCATCCGTGAGCGGATGAATGTGCGTGACAACGAAGTGTTTACGCCTACGGACTTGATCAATGCGAAGACCCTGAGCTCGGTCATCAACAGCTTCTTCGGTACGAACCAGCTGTCCCAGTTCATGGACCAAACGAATCCGCTCAGCGAAGTCACGCACAAGCGGCGGATTTCTGCACTCGGGCCGGGAGGTTTGTCGCGTGAACGCGCCGGCTTTGAAGTCCGAGACGTACACTACACCCACTACGGTCGTCTGTGCACCATCGAAACGCCAGAAGGCCCGAACATCGGTCTTATCAGCTCGTTGTGTGTCTACGCAAAGGTGAACCGGCTCGGTTTCATCGAAACGCCGTACCGGAAAGTCATCGACGGAGTGGTTTCCACGAAACCCGAGGACGTGGTCTTCTTGTCGGCAGAGGACGAGGACACGCAGCTCATTGCCCAAGCGAACGCAGCCATCAACGGAAAGGGAGAGTTCCAGCAAGGCGTGGTGAAAGCACGTCTGGAAGGTGACTTCCCGCAGGTCGCTCCGAGCGAGCTGCACTTCATGGATGTGGCTCCGAACCAAATCGCATCGATCGCAGCATCGCTGATTCCGTTCCTCGAACACGATGACGCGAACCGAGCTCTGATGGGCTCGAACATGATGCGGCAGGCGGTTCCGCTCGTGCGGCCGACCGCGCCCATCGTAGGCACGGGGTTAGAGCGCGCGGTGGCGGAGGATTCCCGCGTGTTGCTGCGCGCTGAGGCGGAAGGGGAAGTCACGTTCGTAGATGCGAACGAGATCCACGTCCGCTATGCGATGACGGAGAACGACCAGTTGGTCTCGTTTGACGAAGACATCCGGGTGTACGGCATTCCGAAGTTCAAGCGGACGAACCAAGGCACATGCATGAACCTGACCCCGTTGGTAACGAAGGGGCAGAAAGTGGAGGCCGGTCAGATTTTGGTTGAAGGCTATTCGACGGACAACGGCGAGCTGGCGCTCGGCCAAAACATGAAGGTCGCCTTCATGCCGTGGAAAGGCTACAACTTCGAGGACGCCATCGTGATTTCAGAGCGTGTGGTGCGCGAAGACGTCTTCACGTCCCTGCACGTGGACGAGTACGTGCTTGAGGTGCGGGACACGAAGCGCGGTGTCGAGGAATTGACCAGCGACATCCCGAACGTGAGCGAAGAGGCCACGCGTGACCTCGACGAGAACGGGTTGATCCGCATCGGAGCGGATGTGAAGGAAGGCGACATTCTCATCGGCAAAATCACGCCGAAGGGGGAGAGCGATCCGAGCCCTGAGGAAAAGTTGTTGCGCGCCATCTTCGGTGACAAAGCCGGCGATGTGAAGGATGCATCCTTGAAAATGCCTCCGGGCGGGACCGGCGTGGTCATCGACAAGAAGCTGTTCAGCCGGGCCATCAAGGACCGCAAGTCCAAGGCTTCTGATAAGGCGGTGCTCGAGAAGATTGACAAAGAATTCGACCACGAAGCCGGTGAGTTGAAGAAAATCCTGGTCGACAAACTGATGAAGCTTGTCGGCAGCAAGGTGTCTCAGGGTGTGTACAACCACTACAAGGAAGAACAGGTCAAGAAAGGCGTCAAGTTCACGCAGCGTATCCTCCAGAGCCTCGATTACCTCACGGTGAATCCGGACAACTGGTTGCGAGACGACGAGAACAACGACCTCGTGGCGCGGTTGATCCACAACTACCACTTGAAGTACAACGACTTGCTCGGGGCCTACAAGCGCAAGAAGTTCCAAGTGACGGTGGGGGACGAGCTGCCGACCGGCATCGTGAAGTTGGCGAAGGTGTACGTCGCGAAGAAGCGCAAGCTGAAAGTGGGCGACAAGATGGCCGGACGTCACGGGAACAAGGGCATCGTGGCGAAGATTGTTCGCCAGGAAGACATGCCGTTCCTGGAGGACGGAACTCCGGTGGACATCGTGTTGAACCCGCTCGGGGTGCCTTCTCGTATGAATTTGGGCCAGATCTACGAAACGGTTCTGGGCTGGGCTGGGCAGAAGCTCGGTCGTACGTATGCAACGCCGATTTTCGACGGTGCTTCGTTGGAAGAAATCACCGCGATTACGAATGAGGCCGGTGTGCCGGAGTGCGGAGTAACCTACCTGCACGATGGAGGAACCGGTGAGCGATTTGACCAGCCGGCTACGGTGGGTGTGATCTACATGATCAAGCTGAGCCACATGGTCGATGACAAAATGCACGCCCGTTCGATCGGACCGTACTCGCTCATCACACAGCAGCCGCTGGGTGGTAAGGCGCAATTCGGGGGCCAGCGTTTCGGAGAGATGGAGGTGTGGGCGCTCGAAGCGTTCGGGGCGGCAAACATCCTCCAGGAGATTTTGACGGTGAAGTCCGACGACGTGATGGGCCGCGCGAAGGCCTACGAGGCCATCGTCAAAGGCGATGTCATGCCGACGCCGGGCATTCCCGAGTCGTTCAATGTGTTGCTCCACGAACTCCGTGGATTGGGTCTTACCATTTCACTTGATTGATTCACCGATAGCGAGCCATGCAAGCAAATAAAACCCCCAAGCAGCTCTCCAGCGAGTTCAATACCATTACGATTTCGCTGGCGTCTCCTGAGGAAATTCTGAGCGAGTCGTTCGGTGAGGTGCTGAAGCCGGAGACCATCAACTACCGGACCTACAAGCCGGAGCGCGATGGTCTGTTCTGCGAACGCATCTTCGGACCTGTCAAGGATTTCGAGTGCCATTGCGGCAAGTACAAGCGCATCCGTTACAAGGGCATCATCTGCGACCGGTGCGGTGTGGAGGTGACCGAGAAGAAGGTGCGCCGCGAGCGGATGGGTCACATCCAACTCGTGGTGCCGGTGGCGCACATTTGGTACTTCAAGAGCCTTCCGAACAAGATCGGCTACTTGCTGGGCATGCCGTCAAAGCGGCTTGACCAAATCATCTACTACGAGCGCTACGTGGTCATCCAGCCCGGTATCGCGAAAGGCCCGACGGGCAACGCGCTGGAGATCTACGACTTCCTGACGGAGGAGGAATTCCTCGACGTGCTGGACACGTTGCCGAAGGAGAACCAGTACCTGGACGACCGCGACCCGAACAAGTTCATCGCGAAGATGGGTGCGGAGGCGCTGTACGACTTGTTGGCGAATTTGGATTTGGACGAGTTGTCCTACGATTTGCGCAACCGCGCGAACATCGAAACGTCGCAGCAGCGGAAGACCGAAGCTCTGAAGCGGTTGCAAGTGGTGGAGGCGTTCCGGGAATCGAAGGGGCGGATCACGAACAAGCCGGAATGGATGGTGGTGAAGGTCGTCCCGGTGATTCCGCCGGAGCTGCGTCCGCTGGTTCCCTTGGATGGAGGCCGCTTTGCTACATCCGACTTGAACGATTTGTACCGCCGGGTCATCATTCGGAACAACCGCCTCAAGCGTTTGGTCGAAATCAAAGCTCCGGAGGTGATTCTGCGCAACGAGAAGCGGATGCTGCAGGAAGCTGTGGACAGCTTGTTCGACAACAGCCGGAAGGCAAGTGCGGTGAAAACCGAGAGCAACCGTCCGCTCAAGTCGTTGTCGGACAGCTTGAAAGGCAAGCAGGGTCGGTTCCGCCAGAACTTGCTCGGCAAGCGGGTGGACTATTCTGCACGTTCGGTCATCGTCGTAGGACCTGACTTGAAGTTGCACGAATGCGGCCTGCCGAAGAACATGGCGGCAGAGCTGTACAAGCCGTTCATCATCCGGAAGCTCATCGAGCGCGGCATCGTCAAGACGGTGAAGAGCGCGAAGAAGATCGTCGACACGAAGGATCCGGTGGTTTGGGACATCCTGGAGAACGTGATGAAGGGGCACCCGGTCCTGTTGAACCGGGCTCCGACGCTGCACCGTTTGGGCATCCAAGCCTTCCAGCCGAAGCTCATCGAGGGCAAGGCCATTCAGTTGCATCCGCTGTCCTGTACGGCCTTCAACGCCGACTTTGACGGGGACCAAATGGCCGTCCACCTTCCGCTCGGAAGCGCGGCCATCCTCGAGGCGCAGCTGCTGATGCTCGCGTCGCACAACATCCTGAATCCCGCGAACGGCGCTCCCATTGCGGTCCCGTCGCAGGACATGGTCCTCGGGCTGTACTACATCACGAAAGTGCGGAAGTCGACGCCGGAGGTGCCCGTGAAGGGGGAAGGCATGGTGTGTTATTCGCCTGAAGAAGTGCGGATTGCCTACCAAGAAGGCCGCCTCGATCTGCACGCGACCATCAAGATGCGGTTCGCCGACATCGAGGGGAACACCTCGCTGATTGAAACGACCTGCGGCCGGGTGCTCTTCAACGAGTACGTACCGCGGGAAGCCGGCTACATCAACGAGTTGCTCACGAAGAAGTCGCTGCGCGGGATCATCTCGCACGTGTTGAACACCACGAATGTTCCGCGGACGGCACAGTTCCTCGATGACATCAAGAACCTCGGCTTCTACATGGCCTTCAAGGGAGGGCTGTCGTTCAATTTGAACGATGTCATCATCCCGCCGGAGAAGGACAAGTTGGTTGCTGAAGCCACGGCCCAGGTGGCTGAAGTGATGGAGAACTACAACATGGGTCTCATCACGAACAATGAGCGGTACAACCAAATCATTGACATCTGGACGCACACGAATTCCCGTCTGACGAACATCCTCATGGACCGCATTGAATCCGACAAACAAGGATTCAACTCGATTTACATGATGATGCACAGTGGGGCGCGGGGTTCGAAGGAACAGATCCGTCAGCTGTCCGGGATGCGGGGCTTGATGGCGAAGCCGCAGAAGTCTTCGGCTTCGGGCGGTCAGGACATCATCGAGAACCCGATCCTTTCGAACTTCAAAGAAGGACTTTCCATCCTCGAGTACTTCATCTCGACGCACGGTGCGCGGAAAGGTCTTGCGGATACGGCACTGAAGACGGCCGACGCCGGTTACCTGACCCGTCGTTTGGTCGACGTGGCGCAGGACGTGATCATCACTGAGGAGGATTGTTTGTCGCTGCGTGGGGTCATCGCGACACCGCTGCGTCAGAACGACGAAATCGTGGAAGGCATCGGCGATCGGATCGAAGGCCGGGTCACAGTCAACGACATCGTGCATCCGCTTACGGGTGAGGTCATCGTTCCGGAAGGGGAGGAGATTGCGCCGCTGCTGGCCATCAAGGTGGAAGAAGCAGGGGTGGACGAAGTGGAGGTACGCTCGGTACTGACCTGCGAGTCTCCGCAAGGCGTGTGTGCGAAATGCTACGGTCGGAATTTGGCCACGGCACGCATGGTCCAAGTGGGCGAAGCGGTGGGTGTCATCGCTGCCCAGTCCATCGGAGAACCAGGTACTCAGCTGACGTTGCGTACGTTCCACGTGGGTGGTACGGCATCGAAGATCTCCGACGAGAACGAAATCCGCGTGAAATTCGACGGGCTTGTCGAAATCGACGACCTGCGTGAAGTCACGCGTGTGAACCAAGATGGCGAGAAGGAAATCGTCGTGGTTTCGCGATCGGCAGAATTCAAGGTGCTCGATCCGGAGACCGGCGTGGCCTTGTCGACGACGGTGTTGCCGTACGGATCGGTGCTCAAGAAGTTCTCGGGCCAAAAAATCCTCAAGGGCGATTCCATCTGCTCGTGGGACCCGTACAACAACGTTATCATCAGCGAAGACGCGGGTACCATCAAGTTCGATGCCATCGAAGAAGGGGTTACCTACCGCGAAGAACTCGACGAACAAACGGGTTTCCGCGAGATTGTCATCACAGAATCAAAGGACAAGCGGAAGAACCCCGCCTTGCTGGTGGTCGACAAGAAGGGAGAGGTGTTGCGCACGTACTCCGTTCCGGTCGGTGCCCACCTTGCGGTGCGCAACGGGGATGCGGTTAAGATCGGTGCCATCGTCTGCAAAATCCCGCGGATGGCGGGCAAGTCGGGCGACATCACGGGGGGTCTGCCGCGCGTGACGGAGTTGTTCGAAGCCCGGAATCCCTCGAACCCGGCAGTGGTCTCCGAGGTGGACGGCATCGTGCGCTACGGCAAGATCAAGCGGGGCAACCGCGAAATCACGGTCGAATCGCGGACGGGGGACAAGTACAAGTACCTCGTGCCGCTGTCGAAGCACATCCTCGTCCAGGACAACGACTTCATCAAAGCAGGTTTGCCGCTGTCGGACGGTGCCATCACTCCGATTGACATCCTCGATATCCTCGGCCCCACGGCGGTGCAGGAGTACATCGTGAATGAGATCCAGGACGTGTACCGCCTTCAGGGTGTGAAAATCAACGACAAGCACTTCGAAGTGATTGTCCGTCAGATGATGAAGAAGGTGGTCATTGAGGATCCGGGCGATACGCGCTTCCTCGAGAAGCAATTTGCGGAGAAGGCTGACTTCATGGAGGAAAACGACCGCATCTACGGCATGGTCGTGATCACTGAGGTGGGCGACAGCGATGAGCTGCGCGCGGGCCAAATGATCACCGCCCGCAAGCTGCGCGATGTAAACAGCTCGCTCCGCCGCCGGGACATGAAGCTCGCGGTAGGCCGCGACGCCATCCCCGCCACGGCCCGTCCGTTGCTCCAGGGCATCACGCGTGCGTCGCTGCAAACGAAGTCCTTCATCTCGGCAGCCTCCTTCCAGGAAACCACCAAGGTGCTGAACGAAGCAGCCATCGCAGGCAAGCAGGACTTCCTGCTCGGCCTGAAGGAAAACGTCATCGTAGGCCATTTGATTCCGGCCGGTACAGGGACGCGCAACTTCCACAAGAAGAAAGTGCTGACCCGTTCGGAAGCGGAGACCATCTGAGCGCCGACGGCACTCGTATAAGGCAAAACCGCCCGGTGCCCTCTTCGGAGGGACGCCGGGCGGTTTTCCGTTTCAGCGGGGGAGGACGGATCCGAACCGTTCAGGACTTGCCGCCGATGGCTTTCGCCGCAGCTTCAGCCGGGTCGTCCACGCGGTCGGGGTCTGCCGAAGCCGGCAGGCCACAGTAACCGAACAGGCACTTCTCTTTGATGACTGTATCGACGAAATCTGGAACCAGGTTTTCCCAGCCGGAATCGCCGGCCTTGATGCGCGAGAGCGCGTCTTTGCTGAAGATGCTCAGGAGGGCAGGGTCGTAATCCTCGAGGTCCACCACCTTCTTGTTGTGGATGAGGTAGTCGTAGAGCGGCTTGAGGCGGGGGTGGATGGGAAGTGTCGTGGTGTCCATGATCGCCCCGGTCTGCTCGTCCTTCCACGGGTAGAGGTAGATCTTCAGGTCGCGGGAGAAGAGGATGCCGAAGGCTTCGAGGATGCCGCCGTTGAGGTGCCGGTAGTGGCGCTCGTCGAAGACTTCGGCGAGGGAACCGGCGCCCATGATGAGGCCCATGCGCTTCGTGGAGTGGCGGGAGAAGAACTCGACGAGCTTGTAGTACTTCTGGTAGTTCGAGATGATGACCGTTTGGCCGATGGAGCAGAGGATGTCTGCGCGGTCGAGGAAATCCTGTTCGTCGATGTCGCCTTCAGCGGAGAGGTTGTTCAGCGTGATTTCGAACAGCACCTGGATGTTGCGCTCCTCGACGCGCGCCTCTTGTCGGAAGCGGGCGAGGCCCTTTGCGATCATGTCGATGTTTACCTTCGTCACCGGCCGGAAGGAGCCGCGGATGGCGAGGATGTTCTTCTTGTAGAGGACGTCTGCTGCTTGCAGGTTCGTGCCGTCGGGCGAGAAGATGACCGCGTCGGTCATGCCGTTTTTCACGAGTTGGAGCGAAATCAGGCGGTTGTCTACGCCGGCGAAATCCGGGCCTTCGAATTGGATCATGTCGATTTCGACCTGATCGCGTTCGAGCTCGTCGTAGAGGGACAGGATGAGTTCCTTCGGCCGTTTGTGGAAAAACAGGCAGCCGTAGATGAGGTTGACGCCGAGCTTGCCCGTGGTGTGC
>Ga0209550_10003920_pt1 | contig 14125 bp, 9 predicted proteins | sample LauGreSuBDMM15SN_2_FD_187567 | JGI IMG/M metagenome (GOLD analysis project Ga0209550, IMG submission 187567) | Freshwater lake microbial communities from Lake Michigan, USA - Su13.BD.MM15.SN (SPAdes) (version 5) | ecosystem: Environmental > Aquatic > Freshwater > Lake | place: Lake Michigan, USA...
GCTCACCACAACGAGGATCGCGCCAAGGCCGCTAAGGTGAAGTGAGAGACTACGGCACTACGGCGTTGCAGCCGGCGGCGCAGCACGGGAGCCTTCGGCGGCGCAGCACGGGAGCCTTCGGCTCTCTTGGGGCGTGAGTGAGGTCGAGCAAGGAGGGGGTGTGAAGCGCTCCCTTCTTCCACGTGTGGCCATGCGTGTGGCCATGCGTGTGGCAAGCGATCGGACGAAGATGGGACCAGCCTCCAGCCATGGGACGAGCCGGAACTACTGAGCTCAGTTGGCAGGAGCAGGGGACGTGCACCTGATGGACCGGGCGATGTATGGGGCGTAGGCCACGGCAATTAGCGTGATGCGCGCGCGCTGGCGCGCCGATACCGAGCGTGGTACTGGGTCGACTGGGTCACCTAGAAAGCTAGATGGATGCGCACCGTCATCGATGCACAACTTCGTGCGTCCTGCGTCGTCGATGCGTCATGTCCGGTCGGAGTGTGCTACATGGTCATGTACATGTACCCCTGCTCTTCTGCCAATCTCGTGCAGTGCACCCCACACAAGTACCCACAGGAAGGGGATCTTCTGCTTGAGTGAAAGCCAGAAGTTACATGTACCGTGGTCCGTCTGCAACGACATCCGCAGATCGATTCTCCGATTCGTGGAACATGTTGGCGATCTGGCTTTTTGCGACGTCGGCGATGCTCCCGGGCGCGCCACAGCCAGTGCAGATAGGTGCACGGTCAGTAGCCGCAGCCCTGCGGTCGGCAGTGCACGATGCGCGAGCACCGCTCCTGGCCGGACTGCTCGCTGGCATGCTCTCCACCACGCCAGCCTTTGCGGTTGGTTCACAAGACATGACGATCGGCCTGACGTACAAGTCGTACGCGGAGGTGACGTGCCCAGAGGCGCTCAGGCAGGGCCGGGCGGGTGGAGCGCTCGGTGCTGGTGCCGGCGGCGCGGGCATCGCGCAAAAGTGCGTCGAGGTTCAGGCGACGGCGTCCAACACCCTCGGCAAGGAGGTCAAGGACGCGGGCGTCTTCGGCGTCGTGAACGAGGCCGCCACCGGCATGTCCGTGCTCGGAAACGGGCAGGATGGCAAGAACGATGCCGGCCAATTTGCGATGATCGATGTGATCAAACCGGGCGTGTCGGACGTCTCGTTCATCTTTGTGGCACAGCAGAGTGACGATTGCATCCCTACGCGAAAGGAAAAGTGCCCTGTGCAGGGCACCAAAGACCTTGTGCCGCTCAAGTTTGAGAAGCTCAAGGCCATCAATTATCCGGGAGGTGACCGATACAAGGTCTACGACGAGTGCGAGCAGAACGAGTTTGCCGAGGGCTGCGCTTAGATGCCTTAGAAGGCAGACAGTACCAGAGAGTGGGGTATCGCTCAGGCCCCACTGTCACGCCATCAGGGCCAGAGGCGTCTCGAACGCCGAGGTCCACGTAGTGAGAGCACATGCATGTCAGATAAGTGACTGGACATGTGAATTAGACGAAGGTCACTTAAAGCTCAAGTCAACTTCCCTACTATTTTGCTACTAGTCACCACCACTTTTTGGCAGCGGCGGTCTGCGTACGATTGAGCCATCTTTCATGAGCACGCGCCCGTCGGGCAAGAGCCGTGCAGCATTCTCACCCCCGATGGCTTCCGCTTCTTGAACGCTATCGGGCAGTGCCGTCGCGTCCAAGTAGGCGTTGTAGCTTCCAACAGCTATGAGCATCGACGTGAGCGTTATCAAGCTCGCATTGGATTTGAACAGGAATGGCAAGCCCTTGTCGAAAGCTCCTTCCGGCTCCTTGGATCCTGTTGCGAAGAATCTTTGAGCTAAATATGGTGGGCGCCGCAGTTGCATCAAGGTTGAACGCGAGAAGGCACAGCGAGGAAAGAGTTTGTGCGCCAGCGCCATGCGGCTCCGCGACACTTGTGCGTGAACACAGCGGGAACGCCCACCACGGCGCGTCACACCAACAGCGGTTTTGTGGATTAGCGCGATTAGGAGTTGAAATAGGGCTGGTACCATACGTTGTGGAGTTCAGCCTGGTGCGGCATGGTCGGCGCGGTCCCCGCGGTGCGCGGAGTCCTCCAGTGCTCCACGAGCATCTGATCTGTGGAAGTCTGTGAGCGCGGTGTGCAACTGCAAGACAGCAGAGACGTCGTCGCCCGTTCAGAGACAGAGTCCAGTCTCGAGTCTGTGTGGAGAGTCAGTGTTCCAGTGCGGCGGAGGAGTTAATTGATAATTCCACTTCCAGACCGGCTCCGGCCGGGACGCGGGAGCGACACGCGACAGCGCGGCGTGCGGTCTGCGGAACGCGCGCGTCCCGCGTCCGGGCCGTCCGGCCGACAAGAACACCCAGGTTCCCAGCAAGACTAGGGGTCTTGCACGCCGCGGTCACTACACGGTCACAACAGGACATAGACGGACATATCCCCGGTCTAGGCTCTAGCAGACTAGCAGACTAGCACTAACCGCTCAATCGCCTGAGCCCTGACACAAACGGCCCGTCCATGGCTGGCATCAGCGGCTGCGTCGGGTCAACTACCGGTCGACCATCCTCATCAAAGTCTTCCTCCTCGGCGACGGCATCCTCTCTCTCTCTCTCCCTGGACTTCCCCCTAGCGCCGAAAACGAGTCGACTCGCGACACGTCGCTCGATGCCCCAGAGCTCTTTGGCGGCGCGGTCCTCCGCACTCCACAGCGCGAAGCCGATCCTGCCCGCGAACCCCGCCTTTCTGAGGCGGTGGTAGCGGTACCAGCCGAGCCAGACCTTGACGAGCAGCCTGTTGTTGTACCGTGCGGACACGCGAAACAACTGCCTGAGCTCCTCTACGCGTTCTCGCCACGAGACCCACGCGCGCGCAACGCCCCTGGTGAGCATTCGCATGGAGGTCATGCGCATGAGCTCGAAGATCTCGAATTGACGGTCGACGATCTCACGCCACAGGTGGAGGGAGCGCATGGCGCTCTGCATGAGGAAGCGCGCGAACACGGCGCGCATGGTTGCGAGTTGCCGGCCGCGATCGTCGACAAGCGCGACCCACGTCTGCCAGCAGCGCGCGAGGCCTTGCTGGTGCAGCCGCCGGATGAACTGGCGAGCGACGAGCATGTAGCCCTGCTCGCCCGCGCTGCCTTTGGCGGCCTCGACCCACCCGTTCCACGCTTGGCGCACGGGACGGAGCATGATTGAGCGCGCCACGCCCCGCAGCTTGTAGAAGACGGCGAGAAGCTCGACCCATGTACCCCAGGCCTTGCCGACGCCGGGATGGGCCACGCGCCGCAGCACCTTGCTCATCACGGCGCGCTTCTGGCGGTGGCTGTCCGCGGTTGCCCTCCAGAGGTCGAATGCGTACGCGAGCGCTGTGTGGATCATCCGGCTCGCCGCGCGTCGAACGCGGGCGAGGGAGGCCATGAGCGCCGCGGCGAGCTGCCTCCAAGTCTCGAAGCCAAGCTTGAGGCTGCGCGAGAGCAGGCTGCGCACGAAGTGATGCGCCGCCGCGAGCGTCTCACCTGATGCGTTCAGGCTAGTTGCGCGACTCTCCCACCGATTGAAGGCGCGCGCGAGTGGTCGATTGGCCCAACGCCGGATGGCCCTGCGCATCCTCGCGACGGCCTCCCAAACGGCCGACCACGTCGTAAAGGCGCGCGCGACGTCTCTTCGGATGAGCCGACGAAGGAAGAGCTTCTGCTTGCGCACGACATCCTCGTCAGCTGCCGCCCGCTCGGCCGCCGTTCGCTCGGCCGCCGTCTGCTCGGCCGCAGCCCGCTCGGCCGCCGCCCTGTCGGCCGCCGCCTTGTCGGCCGCTGCCTGGTCTGCTGCCTCCGTGGAACCCCTGCCGTGTTGGCGCTCGCGCTCGCGCTCGCGTGCCTCGAGCTCGGCGACGCGCTCACGCAGCAGCTGCATCTCGTACGCCGTCTGCTCCATAGCATCGACATCACGCGCCTCATCGAGAGGCTCGAGAGGCTCATCCTCGTCGTCTGGGAGGGCATTGGCAAGCTCAAGCAGCTTCTCGTGCGCGGCGCGCGCCGCGTTGCGCGCTTCGTTTTGGAAGAACTGCACGAGGCGCACTCGGTGACCAGGCGCGAGACGCAAGCTGTCGAGCAGGGACGCGAACGACGCGTTGTGCACGTCGAGTCGCTTCGAGTCCCGATCGTCGCACGCATGCTGCAGCGCGAGAAGTTGGTTCACGTCGTCGAAGCCCATCTGCCGGAGCGGGCGCGCGTACTGGGTGAGCCCCACCTCGCTCAGCCGCTCGGCGAGGTCCCATTTTCGCGCCTTTGGGATCGTCGGGATTGTCGTGCCCGGGTGCGTCCTCGCCGTGTTGGCTCCGCCAGCACCACTGCCCAGCTGGCTGCGCCGCGCGCCTCCGTGGCGGTAGACGGCGAGCCGCACCGCCTTGCGATCCGTCCGACCGAGCGTGAGTGCGTGCGTCGTCAAGCGCGCGCCGCCGCTCGTGGGCGAGGGCGCGCGATGCGCTGGCGCCCCCGGCGGGCGAGTGAGCGCAACGGCACTCGACGGCCGCTGCGGCGGCGCGCGGGGCGAAGGCCCGCCGCCGACGCCCCCCTTTGCCGGCGAGCTTTGAAAGAGTACGGCGTTCGAGAGCGCCTCCATCTGCGTGCGCATCACCCACCTTGCGAGCTCGTCGAAGCGGATCACGCCGCCGCCAAGCTTGTCGATGCGCTGGAAGGTGAGTCGTGGGTCGGCGACGCGGACGCCCCACTGGCGCAGCAGCGGCACCGCCTGCTCGAACTCGGCGATGGTGACTGCGACCGGGCGCGCGCGCCGCGCGCCGCCATCGCCACACACGACCGCGTACAGCTCCAGGTACTGGCGCATCGCGATGAGTGTCAGCCGGAACATCTCGCCGTTCTCCACTCGCTCGGTCGTTGCAAAGTGTGTGAACTCAGCGGCGATGTCCGAGGCCGCCTGGAAGGCATGCATCACGAGCGGCTTTGAGCCGGCTGGCAACCCTTGCTCGAGCTCTTGCACAAATCGAAGGCCCTGGTCCATCGCATCTAGGGGAGCCTGGCCGCGCCTTATCTTACCAGCACTGGCCTGTGCTCTCATCGCTTCGCGCCGAGCGGTGGTGGCAGGGCCACTCCCAGTCGGAAGCTGCTCCACGAGTCCAGCAAACTCGGCCAGCGAACCTTTGGCGCGGCGGTGCGCCATCGATGCCAGCACCTCGACCACGGCCGGGTCAGCAAGTCGACGCAAGCGCAAGGCAACCGTCTTTCGTCGTGTCGTTCCCAAAAATGGATTATGGATGATGCTGGGCTGGATCGACTGGCTGGATGGGCAAGCACGGGAAGCCTAAGCACTTTGAATCAAGCTGGGGACACCCTCGACCCTGGGGCGAACACATCTCACACGCAGCACGACATCCTGTGGTCTGAATACTGTCCGGACTTCGTCTCATAGATATTTGAACGGCGTGTCTGCTGCGCTGAGCTGCGGCGTAACAGAAGAGTATTCCTTCATCGGCATCCATCGGGGCTCGGGGTCAGGCTCGGGGCTCGGCTGCGCTTGCAAGATGTTGGAGAACTGCATGTCCTTCTCAAATCGGGGGTCGAACGCGTTGAAGATGTCTCCAGGCTCCTGCGCCTTCTCGTGCCCGCCCCCGGTCGAGGTGAGCTGCACGTCGTTGTTTTGCACGACTTTGAAGGTGCCCAGGGGGTCAGTGGAGCAACTCTTGCTCGCTATCTTGCCCTGCTCCTTCCGTGCCTTGATCTCCGACTCCATCAGCTGCGTGCCCGCGCCCCCCTTGGGCTCTGAAAGTCCGATCAGCTTCAGAGCGTCGCCGAGGCATCCATCAGGATTCCTCCAGCAGGCGGCTGAGTCCCACTGGACGTCGGTGTGGCCCGCCGCGTAGCTCGCGAATGGGCAAGGGGGGCGCGGAATGCTGCAGTCAAACTCCGTGCCGGCCGGGTCGAACCGGTGGAAGTTGGAAAACTGCCTCGACAGCTCCTCCCGACCGAGCTGCAACGTGGCGACCTTCGGGTTGCGCGCAAACGTCTCGAGCGCATCCTTCCACGCCGGGAACGCCTTCTCGTTCTTGGCTCGGGTGCACGCATCCGGATGAGCGAAATCTTCCTTCGTGTAGACTGGGTCCGTGTCGGCCATGATGTAGGTCGGGAACCACTTGAGCACGACCGCGCAGTCCGTTGGGGGGCACACATTTGCTGGAATGGTCTTGCAGACAAGATCGCGCACGCGCACGAAGTACTCGGCGACGTTGTTCTCCAGACCATGATACAGCGAGTCCCAGTCTGGCTTGCCGGCATCTCGTGAACCGAACCTCCTGATCACGTCTTCGATCTTCAGCCTCATCTTTCCGTTGGCCGTGGTCACGAGCTTGCCAGAGTCCGCGTCGAAGATTGCTCCAGGGAGTTGCTCGCACTCAGCGACCTCGCTCTGTGACCATATCGCGTATCCGTCCCCGCGTCCGAACCCCTCCCCGACGTTGAAGACGCACGGGTGGGTCTCGAGCGCATTCCCCAAGCTCGACGTGCCGCTTCCGTGGTCGGAGACGACTACGAGGACCTGCGCATGTGCCGCTTTGGGAGCTTCCTTAGCGACATCGTCATCTCCGCTGTGGAGTGGATGAGCGCGCAAATAAAGCTCTGAGCGGAATCTGGCAGGGTTGAAGATTTCATCCTGCACCGCCACGCCGAGAGGAATAACAAACAGCATTTTTGTCGACAATCGTTTCCTAATTTAGGCTCTTTCTCGGTTCAACTCTTCTTCCACCAACTATCCGTGACGGATAACGAATTCATGCGCCCCTCGGGTCTGCGTGCGGGTGCTCGACCGGGTCCAGCGATGCTGTCATGATTCCGATGGCTCGGACCGCCCGCACGGTCGCGGCAGCCTCGACGGCCTGGCTCGGCCCGCCGCCCTTGCGCGCGGCATACGAGCCGAACGCTCGCGCGATCAGCTCGGGCCGGTTCACGCCCGCAGCGTGCAGCGCCTGCAGCGCAAGCACGTGAAGCTCCGACGGACCTCCGGTGGTTCGCATCTCGAGCAGCGAGACGAGGGTCTCTATGCCCCCAGCCTCGCGCAGCGCCGTGCCGAGCTGCGGCGGCCCTGAACGGATGAGAGCGGTGGCGGCGAGCACGAGGTTGGGCAGCAACTCGGGCTCGATGTCATTGATGCCACCCTTCCCAGGACGGCGCAGGTCGGCGCGCGCGAGGCTGATGAGCTTGATGATGAAGGGCAGCACGCCGCTCCGCACCGCCTCCGCTTGAGCCGCGGGGCCCTCGTGCTCGACGAGCACCTCTAGGCAGCCGGCGAGGGCGGCGAGCGTGCGCGGGGGCGCCGCTGCGAGCTGCAGCGTCTTGGGCGGCGCCTTCTCGTGCCCACATATCCGCGTGCACAGGAGATTCACACCGCCCAGAGCCTTCACAGCCCCACTGAGCGTGCCGCGCCGCCCGGCGACGGCGCTTGCGCCCAGCCCGGCGACCCCCTCACCAAAGGCAAATGCGGTGGCCGCACGCGCGGCGGCCGACTCGGATGTCCCCGCCGGCTCCGCCCGCACCAAGCGATCGAGTTGCAGGGCAGCCTTGTGCGCGGCTGTCGCTGTGTTGGGCGGCGGCGCATCGAGCATGCCTACGAGTTTCGTCCAACCGGTAGTGTTCCGCAGGGTGCGTCCGAGATCGACACCAGCATTCCGAAGAGCCTCTGCAAGGACGAGCTCTCCAAGCAGCGCGCCGCCCACCGCCGCCGCCACGCGAGGAGAAGGGGAGCCCGCCGCCCAACACAGCGCCCCCGCTGCTGCCTCGTCGGATCTGTCGCGATCTGCCTCGACGGAACCGCCGCCACCATCACGGAGGATTCGACCGATGAGAGTCACCACCGCCGAGCCGGGGACCCGCGCCGCGCCCTCGGGCTTCGCGCGCAAGAGCGCCGCGAGCGCCGCGGCCGCGGCCGCCTCCGCCACGCGAGCGCCTGCGCTCTTGGTGCCCACCACGACGCCTTTGCTGCCGGCGTCTGCCGCGATCGAGCCCGAGATCGAGCCCGAGATCGAGCCGGGGTTACCCGTCGAGTGAAGCCCTGCCGCAAGCAGCAGCGCCGCCTGCAAGCGCTCCGCCAGCGGCGCCGGGCTGGCGGCAGCCGCCCCCTCGGCGCTGCTGCCCTCCTCGCCCTCGCACTCCTGGCTCGCGAGCGCCTGCCCAAGCTGGAGTGGTAGGAGGACGGGCGCCTGCCTACCTGTCGCCAGCGCGCCTGAGCCGGCCTGCCGTGCCGCGTCGATCAGCTCCCCGAGTGCGCAGCAAGCGGCCGCTTGCACCGCGTGCGTGTATGGCGCGGGTGGCAGCACTGTGATGGCCGCATGCAGCGTCAAGAGCGCGCCGTCCTCGATGGCCTGGAGCGCGGCCGGCGCGTCGAGTGCCGCGACACGCGCCAACGCGCCCAGCAGGGCCGGCAGTGAATTGGGTGGCGCGGGGCGACGAACGAGCTCAAGTGCGCGCCTCGCCGCCCGCTGCAGCGTCAGTGGCGGCGGCTTTCCCATCGTCGAGGGCGAGGCGGTGATGACCACCTTGATCGCCTGGGGCTTCGTGCCGCTGCCGCTGGCCGTCACACCGGCGCGGCCACCGCTGCCGCCCGACGGTGCCGGCTCGTTCACCGGCTCGGCTCGCGCTGCAAGTCTGGGGAGCGCGATGAGCGCCGCGGCGCCACGGATGGCAGCCGCGTCGTTGTCGCCGGCCAGCTGCTCAGCGTGGTGCGTCTCTTGGGTGAGCAACGCTGCACGCTCCTCGGCGGTCGCGGTGGTGGGCAGCAGCGCCACGGCCGCGGCGGCCGCAATGTCCGACGAACCTGACGAACCCGCAGCGCCGCCCTCGGCGCCGCCGCCTGCGGCCGCTCTCAAAACGTCCTCCTCCCTCTCTTGTGCTTCCACGAGCGCCTGGTTCTGGAACTCCTTGGCCACGCGCGCGGCCGCCTCGGTCGCAGCAGCCTCGCACTGCTGCTTCAGCGCCTTGCGTGCGCGTGCTTGCAGCTGGAAGGTGAGAGCTCGGAGCTCCTCGGCGAGCAGCTCGCGCTCTTCGCGCGCCGCCGCCGCTCGGAGCTCCTCGGCGAACAGCTCGCGCTCTTCGCGCGCCGCCGCCGCTGCCGCCTGCTTAGCCTGCTCTGCAGCGAGCGCCTCAGCGGTGGCGGCCGGTTTGCTCTCGCGGGCTGCGAGTTGGCGAAGCACCTCGCGGTGCTCCTTGGCGAGCGCCCCGAGCAGCTCGCGCAACGCCACCGCCTCCTCGGCCGGCTCGATGGCTTCCACAGCAGCCAGAGCCTCATCGCCGTTGGCCACGCGCTCACAGCGCTCGAGTAAAGCGAGGGGCGCACGCGTCGAATGAGCTCCCGCTTCCTGAGCCGCAGGCGGCTGGCTGATCGTCGCGTGCGCCTTGGCCGTGGCCGTGGCGGGAAGGTCGATGCTGCTGGTGCCACCGATGCGCAACGGAGCAATGCGCTCGTCCGCCTCCGTTTCCTCGGCTGGCGGCGGCGGCGACGCGGCGCGCGCACGGCCAGAGCGACGTCGCAGCGACCGTGCGCTGCCCGCGCTGCCGACAACGAGGTCGTCGAGCCGGCGCACCTCTTCTGCAAGTGCCGCGATCTCCGCGGCAGTTGGCCATGTCGCCAAAGGTGCGGTCTTCTTTGGCTGTAAGTTCTCCGCAACAGCGGCCGCTTCACCGAGTGTGTCGAACAGAGCGTGCAGCCGACGCAGCTGCTCCGGTCCGGAGACGTTGAGCCCGTACGATGAGACAGTCCGCCAGAAGGTAGAGGTGGCGGAGATGGGCACGCTGTTGGTGGGCAGCTGCTGTGCCTCTGCCGGCGGTGGTGCGCGTTCGGCAGGCTCTTCGTCGTGCGCGATCACGCGCCTGCGACGGAGCGCAGATGTTTCACGGCCGCGACTGGGCTGGACACGCAGGCGAAGGAGTGGGTCCGCCATAAAAAAACCGTCATAAAAAACACCAAACAAACACCGTGAAAGAGACTGACATCGGGTTCCGGGGAGGAGTCTTCATTGTAATCCGCGTTCCTGAGTTTCCGCGTCACCGCCGTTACGTTTAGGCTCCGGGAACCTAGAGCGTCGCGTGCTTTACAGGACATGTAGGTCACGTCTAGGCGTTGGCCTCCTGTGATTAGGTTTGTTTATGTAGTACATGTAACTTGAACTCGAACTTGATAGCTTTGGGAGTGTCACATGATATCAACGAAGGGGAAAGCTCACGGCCAAGTTTGGGACGCTGTAACCACCTCTGAGCGCTCGAGCACTCCGGATCACCACCCACACGGAAAGGCGCGAAAGGGCCTGCCCATTGCGCAGACTCATTCGGCTCTGCAGGCCAGATGGACTCTCCAAAGCGTGTCTCGAGCGCGGCGACGGCCGGCGGACTAGATATATTCACCCATTTGGATAATCTGTGCCAGCAAAAGGGCTACTCCAGTGACATCCGGGCGGGCAGCGTCGAGCTTCTGCAGAGGCTCCAAACCTCCGACGACCATGTCTCACCCCAGGCGCGTGCAACGCCTGCGCTCGGGCGGGGCAGCGCGCTATCGGCTCTGCCTGACGGTTGGCCAACGCTGCCACCAAGATTCCCAAGGCTGACTCTCTTGTGAAGCCTCCCTGCGGCCGGTGGGGTCCTTGAGTCTGTTACGCCATCCTCTCTGAGGGCGCCACCTGTCGGAATCTGCGCAGATGAGCGACCACGGCAAGCTGGCGGCAGTCGTGTTTCTGGCGAGCACCATGGGCAAGCCGCTGCCCGGCATCTCCGTCGCTGAGCTCACAACGCAACTGGCGCTACACCTGAAGGACTTTTTCACGAGCGTCAAAGATGTGCACTCACGCCTCTTCCCTGGCAAGGAGATGGGCGAGCTGCAGCCCGTCATGCAGGCCTACGTGACCACGGCCACGATGCACGACAAGTGGAAGACGTTCTCACGCGACCTCTTCCCAAACGGCTTCTCCGGCACCAGGGCCAGCGACGAGGAGGCCTGCATTAAAAAACTCTCGTTCGACCTCGGCTGGTGGCTCTTCGCCCTGGCGAGGTTCCACGAGGCGAGCCGCGCGAGCGCGTCGTCGTTGCTGCCCGCGTACCACCTGCTAGCCTGCGTCGTGCATCTGCTCCTCGCGCATATCCCCGAGGAGGCCATGACCGCCACCGTTTTCTGGCCTAAGCTCGACCCTCGTTTCTCCGTGAGTGCGCCCTGCTACCCGCTGCCCGCGGCGGCCCTAGAGCTCCTAGGGGCCCATCTGAAGACGGTGCCCGAGGAGCTGACCAAGCAGCAGCCCACCATCACCGCGCTCCTCGAGAGCCTCTCCACCATCTGGCCTGAGCTCGGCCCCGTCTCAGCCGAGGGCAAGCTCTCGGCGGCGGGAGGCGCAAAGCTCCGCTCCCTGCTATCTCCAAGTGCCCTCGCGGGCACCGTGTCGCTTGTGCGCGCGCGCTACGAGGCGGATTGGCGTACCAAGTGCCATGTACGCACCTTGCCCCGCGTGCCAACCTATCGCTGCGGCCCGGCGGCAATCGCCTGCGCCTGCGCTTGCGCGCCCGTCCCTGTTTGACCCCTGCAGATCAACTGCTCAACTGCTCTCCCCCGCCCTCTCGTTCCCTTTCTCTCCTCATCGGTTGTTCGTTCGCAGCTCGATGATGCCTACTTCCTGCAACCGCAGCCCGCGCCGCCGCGCCAGCCGAACGCCTCGGTGCCCGCGTCGCCCTACCGGCCCTCACACACGGCCTCCTCCGCGTCGATGAACGCCTCGATGAGCTCCCCGCCGGGCAGTGGCAGCAGGGGGACGGTGGCGCCTGCCGCAACGGGCACGTCGCGTCACGCCTCGGCGCTGCCGCTCACGCCCCTGCGCAGCAGCAACCCCATGGGCGGCCGGCCGGCCCAGGCCATCCCGCAGACGCCGATGAGCTCGCAGCTCGACGCTGTGGGCTGGCTCACCCGCGCGGCGCCCGCGACAATCGACAATGGCGCCTCCTCGTCGGGGCTCGCCAAGTTTTTCGAATGTGCCGCCGGCTTGCCCAATGTGAAGGCGACCGTGCAGGAGCGTCTTGCTAGGCTCTTGAGTGCCGCACGCAACATGCTGCTCGACAACGAGCAAGGTCCGTCGAAGGAGGCCGTCGAGGAGCAGCTCGAGCTCTCAGAGCGGCTTTACTTCAAGATGCTGCTCTCTTTCTTGATGGCCGAGGAGAAGAGGCTGGGCAACAGCGACTTCTCGGAGCTCCTCGCCAATGAAACCTTCCACACCTCGTTGCTCGCGTGCTGCCTCGAGAGCGTCTTCGCCTCGTACTCGACCCCGGGCATGGGCTTCCCCGAAGTCCTCCGTGTCCTTTCTCTCAAGGCCTTTAATTTCGCAAAGGTGATTGAGTCCTTCATCCGACACGAGCCGCACCTGCCCGCCCACCTCAAGCTCCACTTTGCCGACGTCGAGTCCAAGATCATCGAGAGCCTCGCATGGTGCGACGACTCTCCGCTGCACTCACTCATGGCGGAGTACGATGCGACGTTCTCGGCGAGCCGCAGCGCCGTAGCGGGCGCTTCGTCAGCAGCGCCGTCTCGCGCGCGCGCGGCGCTCGAACAGTTTGTGCGCAAGTACCTCTACCTTGCCGCCAAGCGCATCCAGGAGCTGTGCCTGCGGCTGCTGCTCGACGCCGCGCTGACGCAGCAAGTGTGGGACGTGTCCAAGCTCGTCATTGATTCCGCGCGCGACTTGCTCGTTGGGCGCCATCTGGACCAGATCCTCATGTGCGCCGTGTATGGCGTGTGCAAGGTCAATCAGCGGCAAGTGACCTTCCGCCAGATCATCGAGCAGTACAAGCGCCAGCCGGGCGCCTCGCCACGTACCTTCCGCGAGGTGCGCCTCGAGAAGCTCATGATGACCTCTGATGACCGCTGATTACCCATGATTGTCTCGCCGCGTACCTTCCGCGAGGTGCGCATGGCAACGGCCGAGCTGTCGCCCTGATTACCATTGATTGCTACTGATGGCCTGAATGATTGCGTCCCTCATCAGGTGCGCATGGCGACGGCCGAGGAAGAGCCGCAAGACATCATTCGGTTCTACAACCTGATCTTCATCCCGAAGATGAAGGAGCACCTGATCGCCGTGTGCGCCGCGGGCTCGGCGCCCGCTTCTGGCGCCTCAACAGCCGGCGTGAGCGCCGCCGCCTCAGCGACGGGCAAGACGTCACCCGACATCAACGAGTCGAGAGGATCCGCGTCGCCACGGCACGTGGGCTCGTCCGAGGTGTACGTGTCGCATCGGAACCCGAACGCGCACCACCTGACGCCGCGCACTCGGACGCTCTGGTCCTTTTCGGAGACTCCGGCTGATGGCGCCGAGCGGCTCCGCAACTTCAACGCGAACATCAACGCGACCGGCGCGGGCGGCTCGGCCGGCTCGGCCGACACTGCGAATGCGCTCGTCGCGATGCACTCGTCCACCGGCGCAGCGCCCGCATCGGTAGCGGCGGCGGCCAATGGCGATGCGGGGCGGCGGACGCTCGGTGGCGGTGGCAGCAGCCTGGCGAGCAGCCTGAAGCGCAAACATGAGGTCTTCGACGCGTCGCAGGTGAGCGCGTCATCGCAGCGCTCAGCTTCCTCCTCCGCGGCCGCCAACGACGACGACGACGACGATGAGGACGACGGCGAGAGCGCCATGGATGACAAGTGAATGATCGGAGGCGTGGCGGGATTGACGAGAGCGTCGCATGTCGCGCTTCCCCAAAGAGAGCGCGCGTGCAGACCCACCGGAGTGCCCCGCGGCCCGTCGCCCATGATCGGATGAGAGCTCGGCCGGCCGTGCAGCTGGAAGCCGGGCAGACACAGGAGCATGCAGGAGGCTTTGCATGGCGTGCGCCCCACATGGAACGTGAGGACCCTACGGGCCTCTGACCGTGCCCCGCGTGACATATTTGAAATGATGGGGCCGAGAGATGTAATATGATGGGGGCGCGAGTTGTGTGTGATTATGTTGTTGTCCAGGTGTTAGGAAGGTCTCGGAGGTACGGAGCGGACATGCGATTCGTCAGTAGGGTGGGTTTTCGTAGGTTGGGGTGTGAAATCACAGAAGTGTGTGAAATCACAGGGGGGGGTGTGATTTTGAGAAGCCATGAAATCACACCCCCGGGCGTGAAAT